>JAABUZ0100010761.1_pt1 | contig 10103 bp, 18 predicted proteins | sample 5562091 | NCBI WGS metagenome assembly JAABUZ01 (sample SAMN12813069, study PRJNA571459) | rock metagenome | isolation source: Antarctica rocks | place: Antarctica: Victoria Land, Linnaeus Terrace sud | collected 2015-12-21 | reverse complement strand
CCTGCTCTGCGCAGGCTACTGCCAGCACGGTGAGCTTCAGAGCTAGCTGGACGCCCTTTACGCTGTAAGCGTCTCGGAGCACAACTCTCTTCGCGTGCTGCAGTGCGCCATGAGTTCTTGGAGCACCTCGGCCTGGACGTTGCGCCAGAGCGGCTTGGCGGCTTGCTAGCACTCTCCGAGCTTAACATGTCGTTCAAGGCTCCTCTGCGCTCGCGCGACCGGGTCCAGGGTGCGTCCTTCGCTGTAGTACCCAGCTGTGTGCCTCTGCACAGCTGAGCATCCTGAAGAGCAGCAGGTTTTATCACTGTGCAAACCGCCATGCGTGCAGGCACTCTGCGGCTGCGGCGGTGCACGGCTGCGCGAGCTGAGTTTGAGCAGCAGCTCGTGCGCCTGCCGGCCGGACCCGGCGGCGAGACGGAGGTCTGCCTGACTGCTCTGGCGACGGTCGTGTGGTTGTCGCCAGCCTACCGCCCCACACGCATACCCGCGCATGTGCGTGCGCTGCTGGAGAGCGGAGAAAGTGCGGAATAGGCATGCATGCAGCAGGTGAGCGTTGCTATCCTTCATCAGCTTGGCGTGCTACAACGGTACGCAGTCAAATACTGTCATGCATCAACAGCACAGCAAAGTTGCATTGAAGGTGCCATGGCAAACCAGCTCTCAACAGAACAGTGTTTCGCCAGTGGCTGACTTGCAATGTTACATATAAAAGCTTCATTCATTCTGCTGTTTGGTGTTGCTTGAATAGCACCAAGGCACTCATAGCCGTAACACAAGTATGGGCAGTGCAGGGTCCATAGCAAACGTTCTTGATGTCTTAAGCTATATGTGCCTATTGAGCACTGCCATCAACACACCCGGACTCATGCAGCAGGTCCAGCACCAAAGTACCTTCCATGGTTGATAGCAGCTTGTTGATAGCAGCTTGTGCTGGCCTGCATGTCCCTCGCCCATAGCAGGCCATGCCCTTCTCCTACTTCATCAGTCGAGCAAGCGCTCTGCTGGCAACGCCGCGCACGCCTTTGTGACAAAACGGACGCATGGTGAGTGCAAGAGTGACGAGAGTGTTGCTCAGGGGCCCTCCCAAACGCACCAGTGAGTTCAAAGCCCATGGATGAGCTGAAGGAGCTGGAGTAGGCGTGTCGGCCAGCAGCGCTGCGGCAGCACTGCGTGGGTCGAAGCCCTTACAGGGAAGAGACAACAGCGGGAACTGCGTGAGCGACAAGAGCAGCATCCACAGGACGCTCTGCTGGTCAGGCTGTTCAGCAGGGACAGGCGGGCGCCGAAGCACGACGAGTTGTGTCCTCAGGCCCGGCGCCATGCCTGTGCCAGACCAGGCATCGGTCCATGAGCAGAGCGCTTAGGGCGCGGCGGCGGGCGCAGGCGGATCGGCAAGCAGCGCCGCGGCAGGCGCCAGCGCGGCCGCCAGGTCCTTGGCGGGCTGCAGGCTCTGCAGCGCCGGCAGCGCGGCCGCCTGCAGCGCCGCAAATGCCTGGCGCGTGGCCGCCGGGTCCGTGATGTACGTGCCCGGCACCTCCACCTTGCTGAACGGCGTCGTCAGCGACGCGCCGTCGCGGCCAATCTGCGCGCGCCCGGCTCTGCGACTGTCGGGACCGGCTCTTCTGAGGCGCCGCACATGCATTGTGACACAAGGCCTCCATGCATTGTGATCAAACTTGCACAGAGATCTGCTGCCTGTACACCCATCAACAGTACGCCAAGCGTGTCATGGCATGGCATGTCACCATAGCAACCAGCAAGCGCCCCTTTGCCAAACCATCTGTCCCCTCCGTGCTCTGGGTGATGCCCATCTTGTCACGCAGGCTGCCGCAAGTCCCTGTCATGCCGGCCGGCCGGGGCTTGCAACAAGCTGCCGTGACTGCTGCGGGCCACCGTGTCATGCAGCAGCAAGCGTGCAGTGCAGTGGTGCGCGCCTGGAAGTGCTCATAGCCATTCTCCTGGGTGACGCCCCACTTGCCGAGGTGCAGGCTGCCGCTGAGCGGGTTGGGGTCGTTCTGGTCACTGGCGGGCTGCTGCTCCACGAGGCCCGACGCCAAGCCCACCTGGCGCGGCAGCAGCACCTCCTTAGGCCGCCAGCAAGAACCTGCAGGGGGGCACAGTTGTGCAGGCGCACACGTTGCAGCGCAGGCTGACCCACGGAGCGTTCTCATATTGAGGCAGCAGCTGGTCTTGTAACACTACTGCTTGCTCTCGCAGAGTTCTCTGCTAGGCCACAGGCTTAAAGACATTGCTGATATGCCAATGACCTTAGCATACCCGCGCAAGCGCCCTTCTCTGCCAACTGTTTTAAAAATCCTGACACAACACGTTAGGCTTCATGTAGTCAGGAAGCGTCAGGCTTTGCGTGCCCACACTGAGCACCACAGCATCAGCACGCTTGCGCGCAGGCGGGGCGGGGCGCGCGCCTGGCGCCCGAGCGTGACCTGCACCGGCTCCGACTGCGGGCCGACCTTGAACACCGCCTGCGGCTCGCTGGAGTTCTGCGTGTGCTCCACGGTCACCGAGTTGCCGGGCGTGGTCGCAGACACGCGCGGGAAGCCCGGCTGCTGCTGGTAACTCACCTGGCACCAGCAGTGCGGGGCGTCACAACCTTGCCACACACTACGCGCTGTCAAGGCAGGCTACACGGCTGGCAGCCTCCTGCCCTGCCGCGCAGCCGCCTGCACGACAGTGCAAGCAGGTTGGTGCGACTCGGGGGGTGCAGTCAGTGGCGCCCAAGGGTGCCCCGGCGACGTTTTGCAAGGGCAAGCAAGGCGCTGTGAGCGACACTCGGCACTAGGCTTCTAGATAAGTGCCTAGTAAGCAGGCCAAGTAGGCATTTCCCTAGTAACGCCATGGTTGCTGCACCCGAGGGGCCGTGCTGCATGTACTGTCTCACCGTCGTGCCTGGCGCGAGCGCAACGCTGAAGCCCTGCTGTGCTGTGCCGCTGCCGCTCTGCTGTTGTGCACCCGGTGACGCCTGCTGCAGCAGCCGCCGTGGTACTGCGCAGCCCACAACAAAGGCCTGTCAAAACTTGCTAGAGCAGGCTGCCCACACATGCGCGTGCTACGCTGTGGAACACAGACACGGAGCAGGCTTGCCTGCTGCTTATACTCAGCTTGCAGCCAATTAGCCTCAGAGCTACACCAACAGTACTTGCCACTTTCTGGCATCTGGCTAGCTGCGGTGAGGGGGGCCGTGGAAGCAGTGCGCACCCGCTTCAGCACCTGTGACGCAGATTAGAGCCGCAAGCAGACATACAGCTGCACGCGTGGCTGTCATTGCTGCGCGTCGCCCTGCGCGGTGCAGAGATCCTAGCTCAAGTGCCCCGGCGCGTGCTGAGTTGCCCAGCGGTGCCTCCCAGTGACCCTGGCCTTTTACAAGCCGCGCTGAGTAGCAGGCGCAGCCCTCCCGCCTCTCAGGCAAGGCAGGTGCCGGCTGCAAGTGCCTGGCTAGCTCCATGCTCTGACGCCGCCAGCTGTGCACCGTGTCAGCAGGGTCTCAGACGCAGACGCTTGAGCGGCGCGCACCTTGCTCTGCGTGCAGCGCGCGGAGCTAGGGCAGGCGCACGGTAGCTGCCTGTGATGCGCGGCGCAAGGTCAGGGACCTTGAGCAGCAGTGCAGCTGTTCAGGTCTAGCAGTGCACAGAAGCAAGTCGGCGCAGTCCTCTTCTGCTTGGGCGGGATGGCTAGATCTCTGCAGGCTGTGCGTCGAAGTTGAGTTTGAAATGGCTAGCCACCCGTGCTCACGCCCGCAGCACCCACCCTCGCATGTCAATGGTTTCCCGCGAGTCAAACATTCCTGTACCATGCGTTGAGTGCAGTCCCTTGGTATACTGCACGTATTGCGCTGTGCACCAGCTGTTGAACATCCAACGAGGCGCTGCCCCTTGGCTCGTGACACGTGGACCTGGGCACTGCACACTCCGTGATTCAAACTTGGGGGCCTGGGCCAGGCGGCCCTTGAATGACTGGCTGCCGGCCGCATCAGTGCGCAGTATGACGCGCACCCCGGTCGCACCGCAGTACGTACGCGTCAAGGATTTTTTCGGTGCGGCCCCTGCAGCTGCCCTGAGTTAACGAACAACATGTGCAGATGTCCACTGCTTGTGCTCACCATGTTGCCCCCGCTCGCCTGTGCCTTGGGATCACAGCGACAACTGCAAGCCACGCTGTGTCAGCGCACTCACGGGCGCTGTGTGCACACGCAGCACGGCCAACAAAAATACAGCACTGGCAGCTTCGCGACCTGGTACACTGTGACGATGACAGCACCGTCTACTGCGTATATGATCGGTGCACCGTCAAGTATGACTGCCGAAGCAATGAGGCGCGCGCTGGTGCCCTGGACAGACAAGCCCTTGTTTGTGTGGAGCGCCTGTTGCTGCTTGGAGGAAGCAGGCAAAGCAACGTGCGGCTGCTGCAGCAGACCTGAGTGTGGGCTGCGGTGCGCAGTCGATGGACGTACAGAAGTTGAGCTTCACGCCGACGAGCCTGGCTGTTGGCAGCGGCTACATCGCCGCTGGCGGCCAGTGCAGTCAGGCGTGCCGATCCCTGTCGCCTGCCCCAGCCTAGACACCCTGCGCTGTTTGTTGCAGCTTGAAATGCACGTAGCCATGATGGTGCACGCAGCCGCGTTGCCCGCGCCTGCTCAGAGAATACATCTGCAAGACGTGTCTCAAAACGTGTGTCGCTGCGTGGACGTGGGCTGACGCGTAGCGGTGCTCACAGCTTGACGTGCGGCGCGTCGCGGATGGAGCCGTGGTGCAGAGCGGCGGGCTGGGCGCGAGCGTGAACAACGCGCTGCACATCGGCTCGCCTGCTCCCAGTGCGAACCCTGCCCGGACGTTCATGCCGCGCTCACACCGCTGCCCCACCCCGCCCACAGGACCAGTCTGTTTTTGGTTTGTTTTTTACAAAATTTGTCTGTCAGTATGAGATGATGGTCTGGCCTACGCGGTGCCTGCCTACTACCGCGTTCACAGTGGTGCGCATGCAAAGAGCTCTGATCTGGTTCGTGTGTCCCTGACGGCGGCGGCGCGCCGGGCGCGCGCAGACCAGCTGCGGCTGTACGTGTGCAACAACGACCAGTCGGTGCGCGTGTTTGCGCTGGCGGCCATGCGGCCGCTGGCGCGCATCGCCACGCCGACGCCGAGCAACTACTGCGCGCTCGCGCCCGGCGGCGGCCTGCTCGCCTGCGTCGGCGACGCGCCCGACCGGGGCGCGCCCGCCGTGTACCTGTACCGCCCCACCCCCGCAGGCGCGCTTCCGCGGCCAGTCCAGCCCACACACACGGCCTTCAGCCCATGTGTCAGAAGCGCCCGCCCTACAGACATGCCACGTGGCAGTCAGCATGCCTGGCGCCTGCCAGGGGTGTGGCGGAGCCAGACGTCTGCTTTTGTTGTGCCTAGAGGCGGGCAAAAACGGTCTCACGAAATGGGCGGCGTCGCGCAGCGCCTGCCAGCTCACCATGCTGCGAGCTCCGGCGTGGCTCGCGCCGGTGCGAAGCAGGCGTGCCGCGAGCGTCGTCCCGCACCCGACGCGCTGCGGCGTGCAGGGTACGCCGCGTTCGGCAAGCTGCGCGGCTTCAGCGACGCCGGCATGAGCTGCGCATGGAGCCCGAGCGGCGCGTGCCTGGCCGCGGCGAGCCAGGACGGCCGCTGCACGATCTGGGACATGCGCACGCGTCAGGTGCCGCTCACACTCCCCTAGTCCGACAGGGACACTGCACATGACTGGCTGCCTGTCTGAGGGGCCGGCGCGCCTTACTGCACCGGGTTGCACTTTAGCGTGTCACCCTCGCGTTGCGGCGGAGCGGCCCACGCGCCACGGCAGCGGCCACACTGCACCGGCGCACAGCGCGCTTCCAAAGGGCGCTGGCGCATGGGCCCTGCTGCACCGCTCCGCACATGCCGCATGGCGCTCGCGCGGCGTGCATGCTAAGGCCCGCTGCTCCCAAGCCCCTGCAGTGCGGCTGGAGTGCTGGCGCGGGTTGCTTTAAGAGCGGCACATGCCCACACTGTGGCAGACGTCGACACAACTCTTTCCGGCTCCCACGCAACGCGCGCCGCCTGGACTGGAGCGACTGACGACGACCGATGCTGGCGCCGGCCGCAGGCCGTGGCGCAGGTGCGCGCCGGCGGCGCGTGCCGCTGTGTCAAGTGGGCGAGCGGCGGCGCGGACCTGCTGGCGTGCAGCGAGCACGAGTCAAACGTGCACATCATCGACGCGCGCACCTGGGCCAGCCAGGCGCGCTCCGCTTAAGGGTTTCCCCGTTGCTGTGCTGTATTGCCCCCCCGTGTGTGCATGAGCGTCCTGGGCGCGACGCTGCCATCTTGCTCACTAGCTTGCTTGGTGCTCGCGCGCCTTGGCTAGTGCATGCGGCTGCTGCGCGCGAGCCTGCAGGCTGCCACTGCGCATGGCTCTCCAAGCATGCACTGGCATGCAAGGCATGGACGTGCTTGTAAGGCTGGCATGTAGTAGTGGTCCTTTGCGGCATGGCCATCTGTTTATTGTTTCGTGCTCGCCGCTCGCGCAGAAAATCACGCTGGCGCCGGGCGGCGAGGAGCCGCACATCTCCGGGCTGGCGTTCGCGCCGTCCGGGAAGCGCCTGTTCGTGGGGCTCAGCGGCGCGGGGCTGGCCTCGCTCGACGTCGACACGCTCGCGCGCACCACCTTTGCCGCCGGCGACATAAACTGATCAGCTGCACCCTGCCACCGCCCTGCCCTGATGCGGCGAGGCCGCGCGCGCGACCCTCCTGCGCCCGCCTCTGCCCCTGCCGTAGGCGACATCATCTGAAGCGGGTGCATGGTCTGCCTTTGCTCCGCGCCGTCGCGGCGTTATCAGCAGGCCGGCCTGCTGCCCTGCGGAGGGCACCTGCGCAGGGTGTCTGCTGCAAGGGCTTGCCGACGCATGCTCGGCTGTGAATGCCAGGCCAAACTTGCGTGAGGCCATTTTGCCATTCCCTCGCACGACAAGGACAAATGTCAGCAGCTCAGGTCCGGGCGACTTTGTGGAACCTCTGGGTGTGGGGAGGGAGCCATGCAGCAATGATGCTGGGGTGACGGGGTACATGCGCATGGGGCGTGGGCGCTGCAGCTGTGCAGTGGTACAACCTGTGCTTCACAGTTTTGAGCATGGTCAAACCAGAGCCGATAGGAGGATGTATATGCTTGGCGCAGCCAAGCGCGCTGTCAGGACGTCCGCTCGCTAGGCTTCTGTCTTGCTTGTTGTCAGGGTCGCCGCGACCCCGCCAGGCACCTGTGCGGGGCATGGGCTGGCCACACTCGGTGGGCAGCCTTTCTGTCTGTCTCTTCTCCCTTGCCATGTCTCCTGTGTGTCTGGCCTTGCAAGCCCTCTCTTCTGCTCACGTCTTGGCACTCTGCAGAGTGCTGCTGAGGCAGCAGCCATGCGCCCTGTATGAAGCGCCACAGCGTGCCACTACTGGCGTTCATGGCACGACAAGGCCCTCACCTCGCGGGTGCGCAGAACGTCTCTGCTCGGAACTTGCATGTATTGGCACCCTGGCACACGTGAACAACACTGCGGCTGCCTTGCTTGGGCCGTGACGGCAAGCGCGCCGTCTGCTGCCTGCTGCAGCACGCTCTGCTGCAGCAGGCAGGTTCTCCTGCCCCTCCCCGGCATGTACGAACGGCATGTAAGAACTGTCCGCATTGGCAATGCTGGTAACATGCAGCATTGCATGAGGGTGTGGCGTCTTGCAAGGGCGTGAGCTGCCATGTGCGCCTCAAAGCATGTGGTCAGCAGGGCACTCACCACCGTCGTGGTACAAGTGAAACGTGTACAAGTCAAGCTGTGGTACAAGTCAAGCTTGTCACATGCTCTGTGCTCGCGAGCGAACCCACCATGCCTGCCAGGCATGAGCAGTGCCCGCACACACAGGCCAGGTGCAACAGGCAACCGCCAACGCGTCAACATGCCAGCTGTTAAGACATCTATCGCGCAGCACGACTAAGCACGCACGCCGGCAGCGCCCATGCTATCGCACATGTTCAGAGAGCACATGGGGCATATCATTTCACATGCTCCATGCTTCAGCGCGGACTCTGGTACAGCACAGCGCTGCACAGCAGCCTGGCGCGGCCCGGCCGGCGCACAGCCTGCAGGCGCGCCCGCACCGCCCAGGCGCTCAGTTCTGCTGAGTCAGCAGAACTTCCAGCGGTTGCCGCAGTTGACGCACGTGACGAACGTGGTCATCGGCTCGTCCGCGCTGCGCGTCTGCATCTGGTAGTACTGGCACTTGCGCTGCCGGCACTTGCCGCACTGGAACTGGTCAGTCGTCGCGGCCTTCATGTGCTGCCCGCGCTCCGCCTCCGCGAGCGCGGACCGGCGTATGGCGCTGTTGGCCGCGCGGCGCTCGTCGCTGGCCAGCTCCTCGGCCGGCAGCTCCACCAGCAGCGCGCCTGCGGCAGAGCGGGCGGTGGGCGGGGCGGCCTAAGAGGATGCCAGCGTCGGGCGGCAGCACGGTCGCGCTGGCGCCAGCCACCTGGTAGGGCATCTGCCTGCTCGGCGCCCATCGCGCCGGCCGGCGCGGCGGCCGCCGCCGCCCCTCCAGGCACGGCGCCTGGGCCGGAGGCGTCGTCCAGGTACATGCAGGCACGTGTCCAAAGCGCACGCGCCGACTGCACATAGACAGACGCGCTTCCACTGCGGTCCGCGCGCGGCTGTTGGCGGCCTCTGCTCTTGGGCTGGCCAGCTCCCCCGCTTGCACCAGTACATGATCGGCTTGAGAGCAGCTGAGTCAGTGCCAAGCTTGGCACGCAAGCCCAATATCTGCACACGGCTGATTGCCCGGCGCGACACACTGAGCTCGGCACACAGCGCCGGCCGCCCCCGCATGTGACGGGCTGCCAGCGGCGCGCCGCGGACGCACCGGCGATCTCGCGCGACAGCACGCGGCGGCGCAGGTCCGGGTTGGACACGTCCTTCAGGTTGTACGCCAGCCGCCGGTAGGTGGCCTTGTACGTCTGGTTCACGCCGCCCGCCTGCACGCGCGCATAACCTTCTTCCTTCTCTTTGCTGTCCCTGCTCTCCTTGCTCTCCTTGCTCTTTTTGCGCGCTCACGTCTGGGCGCGCAGCCGCCCGGTCCCCCGCCCGCTGGCAGCTGCGCGGTCGCCCATGCGGCCAGCGGCGCTGCGGGCTGCGCCGCCCCAGCTGCCCACCGCCATGCTGGCCGCTTGTGACCTTTGGGGCGCAAGGCTCTGTGGTGGCGCCGACGCAGGGGACTGCAGCAGAGCCCAGCAAGCCTGAACAGGTGCTGTGCGGTACCTAGCCTGGTTACCCCATTACAGGCAGCCGGGTCCAATACGCAATCCCGAGGCCCCTACCACTCCCCGCGCTCCTGCGATCCCGCGATGGCAGGCACACGAGACAGGCGCACTCCACTGATGGGAGGGCGAGCTGCACTTTGTGTATTCAGTGAGCCGTCACGCACCTGGCGCAGCGCGGCTGTTTCACAACGGCCTGCACATGAGGCGGACCAACGCACTCCGCTGATGGCAGGGCGAGCTACCCTAACCCTACACTTCACATGTTTCAGTGAGCCTGCACGCACCTGGCGCAGCATGGCGACCTCTACGTCCGCAGCGACCGCGCCCGCGTCCGCGCCCGGCGCTGCGCCGGCCGCGAGCGACAGCGCCTCCGCCAGCAGCGTGCGCGTCTTGTCCCTGCGCGCGCCGGGCACATGTGTTGCGCAAGGATGCTACCACTGAATGGACGGGCCTTGCAGCAGAGCTGGCCTGCCGCTCCGCTGCGCCCGCCGACAGGCCGGTGGTGGCCTTCCAGCACGCCACGTGGATGCAGCCACACAAGCAAAGGCTACTTGAGAGGGCATATAGCATGAAACTGCAGCTGCTGACCCTGGTCGCGCCGGCCCGGTGTGCGCGCTCAGCATCCGCGGCACTCCCACCAGAGATGCGAGCAGCCCAGCTGCGGCAACCAGCAGGCAGGCGCTGCAGCTGTGCGCAAATGTGCGCATCTGTGCGCACGCACCGCACGCCATCGCCGCACTTGGGCACCACCAGAGGCTTGGCGGGCGGCCGCGGCGCGGCCGGCGCGGCCGCCGCGGCGGCGCTGGGCAGCG
>JAABUZ0100010760.1_pt1 | contig 10105 bp, 9 predicted proteins | sample 5562091 | NCBI WGS metagenome assembly JAABUZ01 (sample SAMN12813069, study PRJNA571459) | rock metagenome | isolation source: Antarctica rocks | place: Antarctica: Victoria Land, Linnaeus Terrace sud | collected 2015-12-21 | reverse complement strand
GACGATGGGGGCCGCGACATCGGGCCCGATGACCGTCCAGACGTTCGTGCCGCTGGAGCAGTTGATCGCGGCCAACCTGGACGACCTCTTCCCCGGCATGCACGTGGTCGAGTCGTACGCGTTCCAGGTCATCCGCGACGCCGACGTGGAGATCGCCGAGGACGAGGCCTCCGACCTGAGCCTCTCCGTCGGCCAGGCCCTGACCGCGCGCCGCTTCGGCTCGGTGGTCTGCCTTTTCGTCGAGGAGGACATGCCCGAGGATGTCCGCGCGCTGCTGATGACCCACCTGGAGATCGGCCCCGACGACGTCTATGCGGTGGACAGCTTGCTGGCGCTGGACTCGCTGACGGAAATCTTCGGGCTGGATCGTCCCGACCTCAAGTATCCCCCCTTCCAGCCGCGCATCCCCGCCGCGTTGCGCCAGGGCGAGGACATCTTCGCCGCCATCGCGCGGCAGGACATCCTGCTGCACCACCCCTACGAGTCGTTCACGCCGGTGGTTGACCTGCTGGAGGCGGCGGCGCGTGACCCCAATGTCCTGGCCATCAAGCAGACGCTCTATCGCGTCGGCGGCTCGCACGCTCCCGTGGTCGACGCGCTGCTCGCGGCGGCGCAGGAGGGCACGCAGGTGGCCGTGCTGGTCGAGCTCAAGGCGCGCTTCGACGAGGAGAACAACATCGAGTGGGCGCGGGCGCTGGAGCAAACCGGCGCGCACGTCGTCTACGGGCTGTTAGGGCTCAAGACGCACGCCAAGCTGATGCTGATCGTGCGCAAGGAGCGCGACGGCCTGCGCCGCTACGTGCATCTGGGAACCGGCAACTACAACGCGGGCACCGCCCGCGGCTACACCGATCTGGGCCTGTTGACCGCCCTCCCTGCCATCGGCCAGGACGTCACGGAGCTCTTCAACTACCTCACCGGCTACTCGCACCAGGACGAGTATCGCAAGCTGCTGGTGGCGCCGGTCAGCATGCGCCGCCGGCTGATGCGCCTGATCGAGCGCGAGATCGCGCACGGCGACAAGGGCCGCATTGTTTTCAAGATGAACGCCCTCGTCGACGCGGGCATCATCGTGGCGCTCTACCGCGCCTCCATCGCCGGCGTGCGCGTCGATCTGATCGTGCGCGGCCCGTGCTGCCTGCGTCCCGGCCTTCCCGGCGTCAGCGAGAACGTGCGCGTCGTCTCGCTGGTCGGCCGCTTCCTGGAGCACAGCCGCATCTACTACTTCCGTAACGGGGGCGCCGAGGAGGTCTACCTGGGCTCGGCCGACATGATGCCGCGCAACCTGGACCGCCGCGTGGAAGAGCTCTTCCCGGTCGAGGATACGCGGCTGCGCAAGCGGGTCATCCGCATGCTGGCCGCCTACCGCCGCGACCGCGCCAACGCCAGCGTCATGCACGCGGACGGCGCTTACAGGCATCTATGCAAGCCCGGCAAACCGGCCTTCGACGCCCAGGCCTATTTCTTGACGCACGATGACTAGTGGCTAGTGGCTAGTGGCTAGTGGCTAGTGGCTAGTGGCTAGAAGAACTAGCCACTAGCCACTAGCCACTCCGAGAAGGAGCGCGACGAATGAAGTATGCACTGGGGATCGATCTTGGCGGGACCAAGATCCTGACCGGGGTCATCGACCTCGAACGCGGCAAGGTGATCTCATCGGCCAAACATAAGAGCCAGGTCGACCAGGGGCCGGATGAGTTGGTGGCGCGCATCGCCGAAACGGCCGAGGAGGCGATGGCGGGGGCCAAAGGCGCCCATCCCGAGGCGGTCGGCATCGGCGCGCCGGGGCAGGTCGACCGCGCCAACGGAGTTTTATTGAGCGGCCCCAACCTGGGCCAGCACATGGACAACCTGCCGCTGGCCGCGCTGCTGCGCAAGCGCCTGAACCTCCCCGTCACGTTGGGCAACGACGTGGAGGTCGGCGCCATTGGTGAACTGCACTTCGGGGCTGGCAAGGGCTGCAAGGACTTCGTCTGCGTCTTCGTGGGCACGGGCATCGGCGGCGCCATCGTGCGCGACGGCAAGATACACCGCGGCGCCACCAACACGGGCGGCGAGCTCGGCCACATGGTGGTCGACGCGGGCGGCCGCCTGTGCGGCTGCGGCGGCCAGGGGCACCTGGAAGCCTACGCCTCGCGCACCGCGGTGGTGCGCACGCTGCTGGGCGACCTGCGGTCTGGCCGCCCCAGCGTCTTGCAGCGCGAGGTCCCGGCCAACGCGGCCGACCTGCCAGGCGGCACGGCGCTCCGCTCCAAGACCATCGCCCGCGCCGTCGCCGAGGGCGACGAGGTGACGGTCGAGGCTATCGCGCAGGCCGCGCGCTACCTGGGCGCGGGGTTGGTCTCGGTGATCAACTTCTACAACCCACAGCGCATCGTGCTGGGCGGCGGGCTGATCGAGGCGGTCGACGACTACTTCAAGCAGGCGGCGCGGCGCGCGCGGGCCGACTGTTTGCACGCGGCGCGCGACGGCGTGGAGATCGTGCGCGCCGCCCTCGGCGACAACGCCGGCATCGTCGGCGCGGCCGTGATGGCCACCGAGGGCTAGTCTTCATACGATACCGGCTGGCGCGGTCGTCGATCTCGCCCCCTATGTACTCGTCGGACTGAAAGGACAAGAACGCCGATCATGTACCACCTCGCGCAGGTCAACATCGCCCACATGCTGGCGCCCCTCGACGACCCGCTGATGGCCGGGTTCGTCGCGCAGTTGGACACCATCAACGCGCTGGCCGACGCCAGCCCTGGTTTCGTCTGGCGGTTCCAATCCGCCGAGGGCAACGCCACGTCCGTCCGCGCCTACGACGATCCGCGCATCCTCTTCAACATGTCCGTGTGGGAGTCGCTGGAGGCGCTGACGGCCTATGTCTACGCCAGCGCGCACCGGCCGGTCATGCAGCGCCGGCGCCAGTGGTTCGCGCGCTCCGACGGCCCGTACATGGCGCTGTGGTGGACGCCGCGGGAGCATAGGCCGGGTGTGGAGGAGGCCAAGGAGCGGCTTGACCACCTACGTGCGCATGGCCCCACGCCGGTTGCCTTTGCCTTCAAGACGCCCTTCCCCGCGCCCGATGGCTCATCCGCGCCACGAGCCCAATTGGTCGAGTGCGCCTAGTGCTCTCCGGCCAAGGCGCGGCCTGCGACTAAAGTCGCATGGCAGGAACCGGACACTAAAGTGTCTCACCGGATTGCCAAGGGACGTGCGCCAAGGTGTACCAGGCGGTACGGAGGAGGACAGGCGTGCGCCGTTCAAGGTTGCCGGCCGTCGATGTCGGTGAAGCCGTACGCGCGCGCCACCTCGCCCACCCGCAGGACCTGCCCCGACTTGTCCAGCACGGCGGGGTCGGCCGCGAGGGCGGCGACCGCGCGCCCGACGTACTCCACCGATTGCGTCTGGGCGAGCTGCGCGGCCGATGGGCGCGTGTGGGGCGGCTTATCGCGCATGACCGCCTCGGTGCGCATCCAGCCCGGCGCGAGCGCCACGGCGGCGACCCCGTACGGGCGGAGATTGTGCGCCATCCCGAATGCCATGCGATTGATCGCGGTCTTGGCCGTGTCGTAGAACACGTTGATGTGGCCGTGCCGGTCGAGATCCCAGTCGTCCGGGCCGACGTCAAGGCCGACGTTGACGATCAGCCCATGGCGGCGCGGCAGCATCAGCGGCGTCGCGTAGTAGCTGGCCACCAGGGAGGAGCGCACGCCCGCCGCGAGCATCCGGTCCCACCGCCAGAGCGGCTGCTCCCAGAACGGCCGTCCGAACGTGTCGTCGTCACCTTCGTAGCCGCCCCAGGCGTTGTTGACCAGCAAGTCGAGGCGCCCCTGCTCCCGCTCGACGCGCGCGAACAGCGCCGCGACCTCCGCGTCCACCGTGTGATCTGTGCGCACGGCGATGCCCACGCCACCCCGTCCGCTGACCTCCGCGGCCGTCTCGTCGATGGTCCCGGGCAGGTCATCGACCGCCCGACCGCCGACGACGCTGCGCCCGGTCACGTAGACCGTTGCCCCTGCCTCACCCAGCACAAGGGCAATGCCGCGCCCCGCGCCGCGGCTAGCTCCCGTGACGACGGCTATCATGCCTCCCAACCGCGGCATCGCCCATCGTCGCCGATCCTCGTCGGCGGTCGCGTTGTCCACCGGCCACTCCCTCCGCATCCATGCCTGTCACAAGTGTACGACGCGGCCGTAGACGACCCCTGTCAGCCTTGTAAAGGCTTGTGCCGGTTTTATGTCCCAATCCTGCATTCCTGGTAGGGCGCGGTCGTCGTACAATGGGGGCGGGCGCGGGCTTCGGCACAATATCGGAGGCGCCCGGAAAGGCGGCCACCATGTACTACAGCGGCAACATCTCCTCGGGTAGCCCGATTGTCGAGGGCGGCAACGATCAGGGCGCGACTCTCGCGCTCATGCTGCGCCTGATGGGGCGCGGCTTCGGCTTCCCCGACGACACCCCGACGCGCCTCCTCGTCGCGCGGCTGCCCGATCCGCTGCCCGTCCCCATCCCCCTGCCCGACGGCGCGAGCGTCATGGGCAGCCAGATCCTCGGGTCGGTCGCGACCATCGTGCTCGACGTCGACCTGCCGGAGGACGCGGCACTCGCCTTCTACCGCGAGCGGCTGGAAGCGGACGGGTGGACGCCTCCCGCGCAGCAGCCGGGGATGCACGGCGGCGGCTTCGCCCCGACGTGGCGCGGGCCGACGCTCCTGTATTGCCGCAGCACACGCGGCCCGTCCCTCTCCGTGCAGGCGACCGCCGTCAAGGGCGGGCCGACCGACGTGCGCCTCAATCTGAACACCGACCCGCGCCAGTCGCCGTGCGCGCCACAGCCCCGCCGTCCCGGTATGCGCGATCCGCTGCCCACCCTCACGCCGCCGGCGGGCGCGCGACAGATGCCCAAGGGCGGCGGCGGGGGGAGCGATAGCTACTACTCGAACGCGACGGTGCGCGCGGACCTCGACCCGGCCGCGCTCGGGGCACACTACGCCGCGCAACTGCGAGATGCTGGCTGGACAGTCCGGGGGGAAGGCCACGAGGGACCGGTCGTCTGGAGCGCGTGGACGTTCCGGGATGGGGACGGCGAGGAATGGCACGGGCTGCTGTTCGCGCTACGCCGGCCCGAGACCGATGGCGCGTACGTGGTGTACCTGCGCGCCGACGCGAACGCGGGCGACTCCGCCTCCGGTGGGTGGACCTCGACAATGTTCTGATGGTACACTTGCGCTATGATTAGATCCGCTTGCAGGAGCGTCGATCCCCTGCCTCCCTTAGCCGCTCCGTACGTTCGCTTGGGAGGCCGTCCTTCGCAGAGCGCATGCGCTTGCCTCAGCATCCTGACCGTCCCGCGGCGCTGTTCCTACGGTGACCAGGGGAAAAGTGCGCCCATTTTGGGATAAATCTGTTCGTCCAGGCAGTCATATGGCCGTGACACTTCTCTGGTGTCCACGGCCGTTTTTTGTTTCTCACCCCAACGCTGCGCCGGGTATAGCGACAAAATAAGCCGTGTGTCCTGAGTAAACATGGATAGGCGCCGCGTGTTGTTTGAGGAGGGAACAGAGACGATGTTTAACACCTATGCCTTGGAGCAGCAAATCGCCGCGCGGATGGGCGCGGTTGGGGCGCCCGGCGCCGCGATTGCCGTGATCAACGGCACGGAGGTCGTCTATGCGCGCGGATTCGGGGTGACGAGCGTCGAGGATGGCGTCCCGGTCACCCCGCACACCCTGTTCTGCATCGGTTCGACCACGAAGGCCCTGACGGCCACACTGATCATGAGGCTGATCGACGCCGGGACCTCGCGCTGGACGAGCCGGTGACGACGTACCTGCCGTGGTTCACCTTTCACAAAGAGCCGGCGGCGGCAGGGGCTGTCACCTTGCGTCGCTTACTCTCCTTCACCGCGGGGCTCCCCGCCAGCGGCAGCGAGTTCGGCCCCTCGGGAGACACGGAGATGGGGCGATTTGTGCGCGAAGTGATCCAGGGGTATGAGTTGGTCGCGCCGCCCGGCGCCGTCTTGCTCTATAGCAATACGAGCCTGAGTCTCGTCGGGCATATCGCCGAGGCCGTCACCGGCCGGCCCTACCGGGATCTCATGCGAGATCTCGTTTTCGAGCCGCTGGCGATGCGGTGCAGCACCTTCGATCGCGCCGTCGCGATGACATACCCCCTGGCCCTCCCGCACGAGCGGGGTACGGACGGCGCGCTGCGCGTGACCCATCGCCTCAGCGACCACGCGGCGGGCGACCCGTCCGGCTTTGCCCTATCGACCGTCCTCGATCTCGCTAACTTCGCCGTCATGCAGATGAACGGGGGAGAGTTCGCTGGCCGGCGCGTGCTCTCGGAGGGGGCCGTCGCCGAGATGCAGCGTCCACAGGCCGACCTCCACAACGCCCACGGGAACGCGTTCGGCCTCACGTTCTTCCTCCCTATGTACAAAGGCAAGCGGCAGGTGCAGCGCGACGGGGATATACAAAGCTATCACTGCATGTTCACGCTCTACCCCGAGGAACGGATAGCCGTCGTCGCCGTCACCAACGACAATGCGTTCGACCTTGAGACCGTGTTGCACCCTATCTTCGATGAACTCCTCCACCTGACGGAGGATGCGCCTCCCCCGCGGGTCATCGCGCCCAACATGGCCCTCTGGCCCGACTATACGGGCAGCTACCTGAACCCTACGGCGGGACTGGCGACAATTGTCGCGGATAGTGAGCGCCTGACGCTCGACCTCAATGGCGACAGGGCGCCGTTGGACGCGGTGAAAGACGATCTCTACTACAGCCCGCAGGCCGGATGGTCGGTCGGGTTTGTGCGCGTGGGACGAGGGCCGACGTCATACATCACTATCGGGCAGATTGGCTCCCAACCATTCCAGCGTGTTGTCCTGGACCCCACATTCACCCCTGATCCCGCCGCGTGGCGTCGCTTCGTGGGGCGCTACGAAGAGTTCGCGGGCGACCCTTATCCGATAACCGTGTGTGTGGAGGACGACGTGCTCATCATCGACTGGATGGGGGAGAGTATGCCGTGCATCCCATTGAGCAGCACGGCCTTTGTCGGCGCGAAAGGGCTCTTCGAGTTCGAGACCGTCGAGGACGGAAGCTTCCCCGCCCTGCGCGTCTGGAGGAATTTCCTCAATAGGCGCGTGGAGAGGGACGACGAATAACGGGGTACCCCCTCATCCTCATCGCTCAAGCCCATCGACCGACGCTCTCCCCAGCGCGCCCCGGATGAGCGCGGCCTGCTCCGTCCGCCCGCGCGCCTCGCTCACGGCGAGTTGCAAATCTAGTGGCGGGACGTGGAGCTGGTGGCCCCGCCAGATCACCGTTTCCCGCCGGCTCGCCGCGATCGGGCCGAAGTCGCTCGGCATTGGCCGGTCGGCGCGCTCGTCGACGCCCCCGACCCACTCCACGAGCGCGCCGGGGAACGCCCGCCCGAACCAGTCGCAGACCCAACCGTCAACCGGAACCACCGGCTCGATCAGGTCGTCCAGCAGCGCCTCGCCGAGACGATGCGCTCCCGCGCCGTCCACCGCGAGGTCCACATCTCCTGGCGTGACGGCCAGCCCCCGCACGGCCAGCGCCACGCTGCCGACCACCCACCAGTCGATCGACTGCCCCTCGACGCGCCGGATGACGGACTCCAGGGCCTGCTCCCAGGGGACGGGGCGCACCCCGGCGCGCTGTGCGAGAAGGTCGTCGGCGCGCCGCGCGAAGGTTTCATAGATGCGGTCGAGATGGGGGCTGGCGGAGGGGAAGCCACGGGCGACGCCATCCTCCACGGACGCGAAGTTCAGGCGGCGCGCGGCATCGCGATAGGCGTCGTCGAGATCGGTGATCACGAAAAAGGTGTGCTTGCCGTCCGATCGGCATAACGTGCGCATGGGCGTCATCTCCTCAGGATGTCTATCGACGGGATTGATGATCCTGATGCTACCACCCGCGGCCGACAACGTCCTGTCAGGTATTACCCCCCTGTAAGCAGCGGGTGTCGAGCGCGCCGTTATCGCTAAGCATGTGCTCAGAAATCTGGCACGGTTTTGTGAGGCGTGATTCGCCCGAGAAACCGTGCCGAACTTATGGTCAGGTGCTTAGCCTTTCAGTGCCCCGGCCGTGATCCCACCGATGAGGCGGCGCGAGGCGAAGGAGAAGACGATCAGGATGGGGATGACGGAGAGCACGATGCCGACGTACTGCGCGCCGTAATCGGTCGCGAACTGGCCCTGCGTCATCGCTACCATGACCGGCAGCGTCTGCTTCTCGTTGTCGAAGATAATGATCAACGGTTCCAGGAAGCTGTTCCACGACCCGATGAACAGGAAAACGCCCAGGGTGGCGAGGGAGGGGACCAAGAGGGGCAGCACCAGGCGGTGGAAGACGCGCAACTCGCCCGCCCCGTCGATGCGTCCCGCCTCCAGTAGCTCCTGGGGCACCGACGCGTCGCAGACCTGCTTCAGGAAGAAGATGGCGAAGGCGTTGGCGATCGAGGGCACGATCAGCGGCCAGTAGGTATTGAGCAGTTGGAACGTGGCCATCGTCTTGAAGAAGCCGATGATGCCCAGTTGGCCAGGGATCATCATCGTTATCAGCACGAACGCGAACAGGATGGTACGGCCCTTGAAGGGATATTTGGAGAAGCCGAACCCGGCCAGCGCGGAGAAATAGAGGGCCAGGGCCGTGGACGAGGAGGTGATCAGCAGACTGTGCAGGAAGCCCCACCAGATGTTGACCACACCGATCAGCCGGTTATAGTTGTCCAGGAACGCGCCGCCCGGCAACAGCGGGAGCCTCGTCGCGATGGCGGTGCTGTCGTAGGTCGAGGCGATCACCATGCTGTAGAACGGCAAGATGCAGAGGAGGGCCAGCGCGGCCAGGGCGATATAGATCGCGGCGCGCGCCGCGCGCCCGCCGTCGCGGCGTGGCGTCCGGGGGGCGACGTCTTGACGGTCCGCGGCTACCTGCATGATCCCTCCCCTCCGTCTAGTCCGGTTTAGTGCGGGTCAATCTGAACGTGGCGAACGACAGCACGGCGATCAGGACGAAAGCCGCGTAGGCAATCGTCGCCGCGTAGCTGTAGTCCGATTGCTTGAACGCCGTGTTGTACAGGTACATCACGATGGTCAGCGTGGCGTTGTCGGGGCCGGGACCGTTCCTGGTGATCATCAAGGGCACGTCGAAAATCTGCATGCCGCCGATGATGGAGGTGATCAGCGTGAAGATGATGACCGGGCGCAGCAGGGGGATGGTGATGCGCAGCGCGGCCTGCACGGCGGTGGCGCCGTCGGTGCGCGCCGCTTCCAGCACCTCGTCGGGGATCGACTGCAGGCCCGCCGTGTACAGCAGCATGTTGTAGCCGAACCACTGCCAGGCCAGCACCGCCGACACCAGCACCTGCGAGAGCAGGGGCGAGCCGAGCCAGTCGACCGGATGGTCGACGATGTGCAGCGCCATCATCACCCTGTTGACGGCGCCGGTCTGCCAGTCGAAGAGCAGGCTGAAGAGCACGCCGATGGTCACCGGAGTCACGATGTTGGGGAAGTAGAAGATCGCGCGAAAAAAATGCTTGCCGCGCACCCACTTCTCGTTGAGCACGAGCGCGAGCGTCAGCGCCAGCAACAGCTCCGGGACGATCGACACGATCCAGATGAACAGCGTGTTGGTGATGGATTTGTAGAAGAAGCTGTCGGCGAGCAGGCGCCGGTAGTTCGCCCAGCCCACGAAGGCCGGGTCGCTGAACCCGTCCCAGTGCGCGAAGCTGAGGTAGAGCGAGTAGAGGATGGGATACAACTGGAAGATCGCGAAGACGACGAAGAAGGGGGCGATGAAGAGGTAGCCGAACGCGGCCCGGTTGACGCGGCGACGCGCCCTGCCCCGGCCGCGGGCGGCGTCCGCTCCCCTGGATATCCGCTGGATCATGCTCCCCCCGAGTCTGGTGGTGGGTGTGGCCTTTGACCCAAGTCGCATGGCAAAGAATGACGACTAAAGTCGCTGCATCGACCCGTGCTCAGACACTTCAGTGTCCGTGGTGTGCCATGCGACTTTAGTCGCAGGCTGATCCTAGCTTGTTACATGATCTGTTGACCAGTGCGGTGGATAGGAGCGTGGACACGCGCTACG
>JAABUZ0100010758.1_pt1 | contig 10106 bp, 7 predicted proteins | sample 5562091 | NCBI WGS metagenome assembly JAABUZ01 (sample SAMN12813069, study PRJNA571459) | rock metagenome | isolation source: Antarctica rocks | place: Antarctica: Victoria Land, Linnaeus Terrace sud | collected 2015-12-21 | reverse complement strand
GCGCAACCAACCGGTCGCGCTCTTTCTGGGTCATCAGGAGTTGGTCCGTTTCCAACTCCCCAGCGTGCCAACGTCAATAGGACATTTCTACTTGGCACGAATAGGACATTATCACTTTGCGCCGACAGACTCCTACGTGGGCTTGATTTTCATCTCCCTGTTCGCTACACTTGCGAGCACGGGGCTTACTTCGATGTAAGCTTTCCTTCCTTCTCCGTCCGAACACACTTCGCACTGTTCGCGAAAGCAGATCAAATGAGATTTTCCTCAACAGGTGCGCGTGTATGTCTTTACGGGATTTTCGAAAAGCAGGTCACCCGCCGACGCTTCTTTCGGCATTTCTCTACTTTGACGTGAGCTTTATGGTGTGGGTCATTCTGGGCCCGCTCGGACCGTTTATCGGCGAAGCTTATAAGCTTTCGGCTACCCAAAAGGGTCTTCTAACCGCCGTGCCGCTGCTGGGCGGATCGTTCTTCCGGCCTGTTTTGGGCTGGATGACCGAGCGCTTGGGCGGCAGGAAAACCGGATTGATCGGGTTGGCGCTCACCTCCGTGCCCCTGCTACTGGGTTGGCAGGTGGCGCAGGGCTTTCCCGCGTTTCTGGCGGTCGGCCTGCTGCTGGGCGTGGCGGGGGCGAGTTTTGCCGCGGCGTTGCCGCTTGCCAGCGGATGGTATCCGCCGCAGTATCAAGGTCTGGCCATGGGCATTGCGGGCGCGGGTAATTCAGGCACCTTGCTGGCCACCTTGTTTGCTCCACGGTTGGCGCAGATGTTCGGATGGCGCTCCGTGTTCGGAGTGGCGCTGGTTCCCGTGGCGCTGGTTTGGATTCTCTTTTTTGTGTTGGCGAAAGACGCTCCCGCGCCGAGGCGCGTCAGAGGCCGGGCGGAATATGCGTCGCTGCTGAAAATTCCGGACACGGGATGGTTCTGCTTTTTATATAGCCTCACCTTTGGCGGTTTTGTGGGACTCGCCAGCTATCTTTCGATTTTCTTTCATGACCAGTACCACTTGACAAAAGTGCAGTCAGGGGATTTCACGACGGTGGTTGTTCTGTTTGGAAGCTTTCTGCGTCCCGTGGGCGGTGTGCTGTCTGACCGCTTGGGCGGTTATAAAATGCTGCTGACTTTGCTGAGCGGGGCGGCGTTGCTCATGGCGGCGGTCGCTTTCCTGCCGCCTCCGGCCCTTGCCCTGGCGTTTCTGGCGGTGGGCATGGGATTGCTCGGCATGGGCAATGGATCGGTATTTCAACTGGTGCCGCAGCGCTTTGCCGAACGCGTCGGGATTATGACCGGCATTGTGGGAGCGGCCGGCGGCTTGGGCGGCTTTCTGCTGCCTTCCGTGCTGGGCCTCGTGAAGGATAAAACCGGCAGTTTTGGCGTCGGTTTTGCCATTCTGGCGCTGGCTATGGTGTCCGGCGCGGTAAGCCTCTTGTATTTGAAAAATGTTTGGAGAAGAACCTGGCCTGTTGGCGCAGCCCAACGTGCCGGTTTAGTCCCGCAGGAAGCAGGACAGGATGTGCGCGTCTACGCTGCCAACGCTTGAGATTCTTCCCCATCGTCCCGCGACAACGGTCACGGCAACGCATTGCCCCTACTGCGCCTTGCAGTGCGGAATGAATATTGTTGTCGAGAACGGGAAGCCTCGCGTGGAAGCGCGTGACTTTCCGACCAACAAGGGCGGTCTGTGTCAAAAGGGCTGGACCTCGACCGACTTGCTCGGACACCCGAGACGGCTGACCAGTCCCCTCCTTCGTGACGGGAAAAGCGGTGACTTGCGTCCTGCCTCGTGGGATGAGGCTTTGGACCGCATCGTTGATAACGTCCGGGCTGTTCAGAACTGTTACGGGAAGGATGCGGTAGGGATTTTCGGCGGCGGCGGCTTAACGAATGAGAAAGCCTACCTGCTGGGCAAGTTTGCGCGGGTAGCGCTGCAAACATCGCAGATCGATTACAACGGACGGTTCTGCATGTCGTCCGCAGCGGCGGCGTCCATCAAAGCGCTGGGCATAGACCGGGGATTGCCGTTTCCGCTGGCCGATATTCCGCATGCGCAAACGATTTTGCTGATCGGCAGCAACGTGGCGGAAACCATGCCGCCGGTGATGCAGTACTTCCAGGCGCAGTCAAGAAATGGCGGGTCGCTGATTGTGGTTGATCCACGCCGTACGCCGACTGCCGCCGCAGCAACCTTGCATTTGCAGATTACGCCGGGCACCGATTCGGCGCTGGCGAATGGTCTGCTGCACATTGCGATCAAGGGAAAGTACATCGACGAGGCTTTCATTGGAGCGCGAACGACCGGCTTTGAGCAGGTCAGGCGGGTTGTCAACTCCTACTGGCCCGCGCGCGTGGAGCGAATCACCGGGATTCCGGAAAGTCAGTTGGCGCAGGCGGCGCAACTGTTGGGACAAGCCGCCACGGCCATGATTCTAACGGCGCGCGGACCGGAGCAGCAGAGCAAGGGCGTTGAGAACGTCCTGGGCTTCATCAATTTGGCGCTGGCGTTGGGCAAGGCGGGAAAGCCCTATTGCGGGTACGGGTGTTTGACCGGACAAGGCAATGGGCAGGGCGGGCGCGAGCACGGGCAAAAGGCCGATCAACTGCCTGGATATCGCAAAATCGACAACCCGGCGCATCGCAAATATATCGCCGAAGTCTGGGGAATTGAAGAGGGCGAGTTGCCGGGGCCGGGGCGGTCGGCATACGAACTGCTCGATGCGTTAGGGACTGAAGGCGGCGTGCGGGCGCTCTTTGTGTTTGCTTCCAATCCCGTTGTGTCGGCTCCCCGGGCGGCCCATGTCGAGGAACGCTTACGGGCGTTGGATTTGCTGGTTGTCTCCGATTTCTTTCTGTCGGAAACAGCGAAAATCGCCGATGTCGTGCTTCCGTGTACCCAATGGGCGGAAGAAGAAGGCACCATGACCAACGTGGAAGGCCGGGTGATTTTCCGCCGTCGCGTGATGCCGCCTCCCGCGCAGGTGCGCTCGGATCTGCAAGTGCTTTCGGCTTTGGCGGAACGGTTGGAATCCAAAGCGTCGTTTCCGAAGGAGGCAGGCGAAGCGTTCCGTGAATTGCGCCGCGCTTCCGCGGGCGGGGTGGCCGACTACGCGGGCATCAGCTATGAGCGGATTGCCCATGAGGAGGGCGTGTTTTGGCCGTGCCCGAGTGAAGATCATGCGGGAACGCCTCGTCTTTTTCTCGACGGGTTTGCCATGCCCGACGGACGGGCGCGTTTCCATCCGGTGGAGTTTCACCCTGCGTCCGAAGAGCCGGACGCTCACTTTCCCTTGTATCTGACAACGGGGCGCGTGATGGCGCACTATCAGTCAGGCACGCAGACCCTGCGCGTCGAAAAACTCAGGGCCGCCGTGCCGGAGATGTTTGTGGAGATCCATCCGGCGATGGCGCTCAATTATGGCATCGCGCAAGGCGATAACGTGTGCCTCACGACTCGCCGGGGAACAGCCGTCGCGAAAGCGCAATTGACGCCGACGATTCGCATGGACACGGTGTTTGTGCCGTTCCATTTTGCCGCGAAAGGGCGCGCCAATCTGCTGACCAATCCGGCGCTCGATCCCACTTCGCGCATGCCTGAATTCAAGGTCTGCGCGGTACGTATCGCAAAAACATCTTCATGTTAGAAAAACCAAAGTTCCTGCAAGGTATTTACGAGTTTGAAGGACGCGGCCTGGATACGCCGGAGCCGTTGTCATCACCCCTTTCCTACAAGGTTCCGTTCGATAAACGCTCGCAAATGGTTTATTTCCGGGCCGGCAATTCGTCAGGGGAAATGATCTACGTCGTGCTGACGCGTGACGGCAAACCGATGCGCTACTTCCCCATCGGCGCAAAAAGCGCGGTTCATGTGCCGCTGGCGGTAGTGGAGGATCTGCACCCGGAGAGCGCGTTGGAAGTGTTGCTGGCGGCTTCTGCGGGAGTAAGCGGAACCGTGGTGATCGATATCGGGTTGATGGAGTTTTAATTCATGGCAAGACAAAATCTGCTGGTCATTGGCAACGGCATGGCGGGCGCACGCGCCGTGGAAGAAATCCTGGCGCGGGGCGGCGCGGATCTTTTCAACATCACGATGTTCGGCGACGAGCCGTACGGGAACTATAACCGTATTCTGCTTTCCAACGTGCTGAACGGCTCGCAGGAGGAAAGCGAAATTTTTCTGAATCCGCTTGCCTGGTATCGCGAGAACGGTATCACTCTACATGCGGGCGTGCGTGCTGAATCCATTCTGCGGAAAGCGCGGATTGTGGTCGGAGAGAACGGGACCGTTGAGCCGTACGACAAGCTGATTATTGCCACCGGCAGCAGTTCCTATATTCCGCCGCTTGAGGGACTGACGCTGGCGGACGGCTCCTACAAGCCGGGAATTTTTGTGTTTCGCAGCCTGGATGATTGCCGCGATATCGCGGCGTATGCGCGGGGACGGGGCCGCGCAGTGGTGATCGGCGGCGGATTGCTGGGCTTGGAAGCCGCCCGAGGACTGCAAAACTTCGGCGTGCAGGTGGAGGTTGTGCATCGCGGCGGACACCTGATGGGCCAGCAGTTGGACCCGACCGCCGGGGCGATTCTGAAAACCATGATGGAACGCATGAATGTGCGCGTCCATTTGAAGAAGAATACAACGGTTGTGCTGGGGGATGAACAGGTAACAGGGCTTGTGTTCGCCGATGGCGCCACGCTCCCTTGCGACATGGTGGTGATCGCGACCGGCATCAGCCCCAATGCGCAGATCGGCGTTCGCAGCGGCTTAACGGTGGAACGCGCCATTGTTGTCGATAATCAGATGCGCTCAGTGGACGATCCCCACATCTACGTGGTGGGCGAGTGCGCGCAGCATCGCGGGCAGGTTTACGGCCTGGTTGCTCCGCTGTGGGAACAGGCGAAGGTTTTGGCGGACCATATCACCGGACACAACCGGGATGCCGCTTATCACGGCTCGAAGGTGGCGACCAAACTTAAGGTGATGGGGGTTGAGATGGCCTCCATGGGAGTGACGGAGCCGGAAGACGAGCGCGACGAAATCGTGCAGTTTACGGAGCCGCGCAAGGGAACGTATAAAAAGCTGATTATCCGCGAGGGGCGGCTGACAGGCGCCATTCTGCTCGGTGATATCAGCAAAGCGGCTTATCTGACGCAGGCGTTTGACCGCAACACGCCGTTGCCCGAAGATCGGCTGGCGCTCTTGTTTGATATCGGCGCACCTTCGAAGCAGATGTCGATTGAAGAGATGTCGCTCGATACGCAGGTTTGCAATTGCAATGGCGTGAGCAAGGGCGCTCTCCTAGCCTGCGTAAAGAATGGGAAGCGCTCTCCGAAGGCCGTGATGGAAGCAACGCGCGCGGGCATGGGCTGCGGCTCCTGCAAGACCATGGTATCGGAGGTCATCGAGTGGGCGTGCGGCGGCGCGGTGGAAGAAGATCCTTCCGTGCATTACTATGTGCCGGGAGTTCCGTTGACAAAGCCTGAGTTGATTCGCGCTTGCAAGGAGCAGAATTTACGGTCGGTGTCGGCGGTCTTCGGAGCTTTGGCGGGCGGCAAAGAGGACCCGGCCAGTAAACCGGGGTTGGCTTCCCTGTTGATTACGATCTGGGCGGACCAATACCAGGATGAGCGCGACGCTCGTTTTATCAATGATCGTGTTCACGCCAATATCCAGAAAGACGGGACGTTTTCGGTCATTCCGCCGATGCCGGGCGGCGTCACGAGTCCGGCGCAGCTGCGGCGGATTGCCGACGTGGCGGATAAGTACCATGTGCCGCTGGTGAAGTTGACGGGCGGCCAGCGCATTGATCTGCTGGGCGTGACAAAAGAACAGTTGCCGAATATCTGGCGCGATCTGGATATGCCTTCCGGCCACGCGTACGGCAAGAGCTACCGGACTTGCAAAAGCTGCGTGGGAACCGATTTTTGCCGCTTTGGCGTGGGTGACAGCACCTCGCTGGCGATCCGGATTGAGAACCATTTGAAAGGCATTGACTCGCCGGGAAAGCTGAAGATGGCGACGGCGGGGTGTCCGCGCAACTGTTCGGAAGCCATGGTGAAGGATGTGGGCGCGGTGGCCGTCGAAGGCGGCAAATGGGAGATCTATATCGGCGGGGCAGCGGGAGCGCATATCCGCAAGGGCGACATTCTTTGCGTGGTCGACAGCCACGACGAGGTATTGAAGTATATCTCCCGCTTTGTTCAGTATTACCGCGAGAACGCGAAGTATCTGGAGCGCACCTACGGCTTTGTCGAGCGGCTGGGAATTGAAAAGGTTCGCTCCGTCGTGGTGGAGGACAGCGAGGGCATTGCCGCGCAACTGGAAGAGAACCTGCTGCGCAGTATTGCGGCTTACCGCGATCCCTGGCGGGAAGCCTATGCTCCTAAGACCGCCAATCAATTTGCTTCGATCCTGTCGGTGCTTCAATGATGTGTACTGATTTGGAATTAGCCGTAACGCCGCTAGAGGCGATTCCTCCGGGCGAGGGCCGGACCTTTGAAGTAGCGGGGGAACGTTTAGCGGTATTTCACACGCGGGCGGGCGAGGTCTTCGCGACGCAGGCGGAATGTCCACACAAAGGCGGACCGCTGGCCGATGGACTGATCGGCGGCGCTACGTTGATCTGTCCTTTGCATACCTGGAAGTTTGATTTGCGGACCGGCGAGGCTTTGCTTGGTTCGTGCGGAATCAAAACATATTCCGCCCGGCTGGACGAGAAGAAACGTGTTCTGGTGACGCTGACCGTTCCGCAAGCAACCAGTCTGGCGAGCTGATCTATACTTCTGAATTACATCTGATGAGAAAACTATTGGTGTTGCTTATGGTTGGAGCGGGCGCAAGCACTCCCGCGACGAAGGGTGCTCCCTTTCAGGTTGCCGAAGCAACCATTCCTGAGATGCGAACCGCCCTGGAGCAAGGCCGCGTCACGTCGCATGAACTGGTGATGCAGTATCTGGCCCGGATCGGCATGTATGAGGACAAGCTGCATGCCGTGATGACGGTGAATCCCCATGCGCTGGCGGAAGCCGATGAGCGCGACCGCGAGCGCGCGCAGGGCCGGGTGCGCGGGCCGCTGCATGGCATTCCGATTGCCCTGAAGGACAACATTCTGACGCACGATATCGTCACGACAGGGGGCGCGCTGGCTTTTGACGGATACATGCCGCCTTATGACGCAACGCTCGTGAAAAACTTGCGCGATGCAGGGGCGGTAATCCTGGCGAAAACTACCCTCACGGAGCTGGCCAACTGGGTGGCGGGCGCGCCCATGCCGATGCCCGCCAACTACAATGCCGTTCGCGAGTTCGCCTATAATCCGTATGATCCGCGACGCGATCCCCGCGAGGCTACGGACGATGGACGGCCTGTGCTGCAAACCGGCGGATCGAGTTCCGGCGGCGGCACGGCGGCTAGTTTCTGGGCGGCCAATGTCGGCAGCGAAACTTCAGGATCTATCCTGAGCCCTTCCAACCAAAACATGCTGGTGGGCATTAAGCCGACCGTCGGACGCATCAGCCGCTATGGCGTGATTCCGATTACGGCTGACCAGGATACGGCGGGGCCGATGGCTCGAACGGTGACGGATGCCGCGATAATGCTGGGCGCGCTCGAAAGCGCGGCGCCGGACCCGAACGACCCGGCCACGAAAACCTGCGCGCCTCCGCCGGGAAAAGACTATACGCGTTTTCTGAAAACGGATGCCTTGAAGGGCGCTCGCATCGGCATTCCGCGCGCGTTCTTTTATGACCGGATCAACCCGCCCGGCTCGCCGGAGCAGCCCACCGCTACGCCGGGTCTAGGCGGCCGGGAAAGTGCCGCAGGTACCCCATCGGGAGGCGGCGCTCCCATCGGTGTCGCCAGGGATGCGCGGGGAAGTGGCGGCGGTGGGGGCGGCTTCAACCGGGGCGGAGGACTCACCCCGGAACAAACGCAAATGATGACGGAGGCTATCGACATTCTGAAGCAGCAGGGAGCCGTTATCGTGGACCCGGTGGATATTCCGAGCATCGTCACGAAAAATCCGGACAAGAACTTTCTGTTGTGGGGCACTTGCGGCGGATGGAATAACGCCAAGGGCAAGGACGCGAATTGCTCCGTGGTGCTGAAGTACGGCATGAAGCGCGACTTCAATCAATGGCTGGCGACGCTGGGGCCTTCGGCTCCGGTGAAATCGCTCACGGAGCTGCGTCAATGGAACAACACGCATATCAATGCGAATGCCATTCGTTACGGGCAATCGCTCCTTGATATTTCCGATGAGATGGATGTGGAGGCGGATCGCGCGCGATATCAGGCGGACCGGGCAAAAGATCTTGAGCTGTCAGCCGCGCACGGTATCGACGAAGCCATGAAAACCAACAAGCTCGACGCGCTGTTGTTTCCGGGACCCAACGGAGCCGCGATTGCCGCCAAGCCTGGATATCCGACGGTCCTGGTGCCGTTTGGGACCGTGCCGAATGTGTCAGCGGCGGCGCCGTTTCCTGCCGGGTTCGAAGCGAAACCCGCGCCGTTCGGCGTCAGCTTCACGGGGATGAGTTGCAGCGAAAGCCGCCTTCTTGGGTTCGCCTACGCTTTTGAGCAGGCCACCAAGCGCCGCGTGCCGCCGTTCTCGGTACCCTAGAGGTAAGGGATGGCAGTGCCATGATAAAACCACCGGGACCGCGCGGTCGTGAAGTACTAGGCTTTTTCGGCGTAAAATACGCGCCGCATACGCTTGGCTATTTGGAGCAAACCGCGCAACGGTATGGACCGATCTCGTATTTCAAACTGATCCGCCAGCACACGTATTTGCTGAACGACGCGGATCTCATCAAGGAAGTTCTGGTCACGCAGCAGCATTGCTTTGGGCGGGACTTCGGCGCGGTCATCCTGAAAGAGCTTGTCGGCGACGGTTTGATTACGCGGGAAGAGCCTCTGCATCGTGAACGCCGCCGAGTGCTGCAGCCGGCCTTTCATCGCGAACAGGTTGCTTCCTATGTTGATGTGATTACGAGCGAGTCATCACGCGCCTTGGACACCTGGAAAGATCGCGCGTCCGTGAACATCGGCGACGAAATGCGCCGGTTAACGCTGTCGATCATCGGCAGCTCATTGTTTGGGCCGGAGTTCCGCGAAAGCGCGCAGGCGATTTCCCATGTAATTCAGCGAGTTCTCAAAAACACAAGGCGCATCGTGGTGATCGCCACCCTCTTGAAGCCCTTCATACGGCGTTATCGCCGTACATTTCCGCAGGGCCGCAGCCTCTTTTTTCCGGGAGAACGCGCGCAACTGCATCGCATCCTTCAGCCGCTCATTGCCCGGCGGCAACGGTCAGGAGCAAAGGATGTCCTCTCCTTGCTGCTGGCGCAACAGGATCACGCGGACGATTCTTTGAATGATGAGGATATTCGCAATGAGATGGTCACGTTCGTGCTCGCCGGACATGAAACCACGGCGACCGCTTTAACGTGGGCCTGTTATCTTCTGGCCACTCATCCGCATGTGCAGGAACGGCTGGCCGCCGAAGCTCAATCCGTGCTCGGCGACCGTGAGCCGACGATGGAGGATCTGCCTCGGCTGACTTATGCTGCGGCGGTTTTCAACGAAACGCTCCGGCTGTTTCCGCCGGTCGGCGTCTTTGGAAGGCGAGCTTTGCAAAAAACAGCGCTGGGCGGGTACGACATACCGCAAGGCGCGACGGTTCTCCTCAGCCCCTACATCATTCAGCGCAACAGCCGTTACTTTGAAAATCCGGAAGCGTTCGTGCCGGAGCGGTGGGAAAGCGGCGCGGCATCCAAATTCAGCTTTTTTCCTTTTGGCGGCGGAGCAAAGATGTGCATCGGAGAGCCGCTGGCCCGGACGGAAGGAGTCTTGATATTAGCCGAAATCGCCAAACGTTTTCAATTGCGTTCCGCCGCCGGTCGCAAGATCGGCATCAATCCGCGTGTCACGATCGTGCCGGATCAGCCGGTGATTTTAGCGCTTCAGCCGCGTGACCGCCGCGCAACGGATTACCCCGGCGTCGCGCCCTTGCCGGATGAGATCACGACGCTTCGCTAAGGGGCTCGACAGCGGTCGTGATTTTGCTATTTTGGAAATTAGCGAGCGCGCTTTGCGCTTTATTTTTGACAT
>JAABUZ0100010757.1_pt1 | contig 10106 bp, 7 predicted proteins | sample 5562091 | NCBI WGS metagenome assembly JAABUZ01 (sample SAMN12813069, study PRJNA571459) | rock metagenome | isolation source: Antarctica rocks | place: Antarctica: Victoria Land, Linnaeus Terrace sud | collected 2015-12-21 | reverse complement strand
GGCTCCACATGCCTACAAACGCGAGAGCTCGGCTGGCTTCGCAAGCGAGGAACACTCTCCATACTCAACGGCTTCTATGCCATCTCTCTCATCGACTGTCAACTCTGCTTATTCCTACTCGCCTTTCGACCCGCCACGACAGGATTCTCTCGGGCCCCCAACTTCCGAGCAGCAAGACGCACCTTCCCACCGCCCCGGCGGCTACTATAATACAGGTGCATATCCTCCTATTTCATACTGTGCATCCTCATACTATCAAACCGAGCCACATACTAGGAAGCGGGTTTATGACGCTACGAATGAATTCTTTGAGGACGCCAAACGATACAAGATGGCTCCGGTGTACAACCAAGAAATGAGGTCACGTTTGCAGGAGATTGGTCCTGTATTTGACGCGGATGATCTCTCGTCCCACTACACAGGCCAGCAAAGTTTGCAACTGCCATCATTGAAATCTAAGGAAGATTTTCTTGACGCTGAGCGTTTTCTTACACAACTCTCTCACACAGTGTATCAGGATACATCGAACTTACCTGCACGCCTCTATCCATACTCTACATCCCCTTATCCCGCCCTACCTTCTACGCCGACCTCGTTCACAGCGATCAATGGAAGTGCTGGCCATTTATCTGGTGATACTTTGGCACGGCACCTGCAAGGATACAATGACACTCCCTTGTATCCACAAATTCCTCCTGCTGGTACCGTCAATACTGGCCAGCTTCATGCATCACAAACACCTAGCTTGGGTTCGCGCTTAGGAGTGGAGAGCACTCGCAGATTCTCAGTGGGAGTTTTGCAGAAAGCCCCTTCGATAGGAGTTGCTGTCGCTTTAACAAATGGTGCCGATGATGGTGACTCGGCGGACAAACCTGCTCAGGAAGATTCTGAAATTACCAAATTACTTGAGGCCACGCATATTTCTCATGAAAAAGAAGCAGAGCATGCCGTTTTGACAATACAAAAGCTGCAAACGTGGGTGCGAAAATCTCTGCAGTCGTTCAAAGATATGACTGAAGCCGAAGAAGGGCAAATTGGAAATTTGTGCCCTTCTGTTACCGAGATCGCGGCGTGTTGAACAGGAATGGACAGAACTGTCCGTGAATGACTGAATGGACGTACAAAGGAATGTCAGCTACCTCTACGTGATTATATATGGGACGTTTTATTTGTAGTATCCAGTGTGTGATTCCCAAAATCCCCGTGCCTATACGACGGACACCGAACGATTTCGTCATCGGCCGATGAGCCCAATAATTTGAATGAGAAAGCCACCACTTACTAGGAGGTCCTCGCATCGCACAGAGAATAACAACTTACCTCATCGTTCAGCAACTGGGATGCACGAAGATGCAGTCCCCAGTCTGCGCAAGCTAAAAGTGGTACCCTTCCGAGGCATGTACAATGACATTCGTCGTCGATTACCCTTTTATGCTTCAGACTGGCTTGACGCTTGGGACTACCGGGTTATTCCGAGTACCATCTACATGTATTTTGCAAATATATTGCCTGCGTTGGCTTTTGCCTTGGACATGTATTTGCTTACCTAATCTGGTTGACTGTAGGTTTACAAGGACGAACAATTCGTACGGAGTGAATGAGGTTCTTCTTGCTTCTGTTCTTGCTTCTGGATTGTTCTCTATTGCTGCTGCCCAACCACTAGTCATTGTTGGTGTCACAGGGTATTCAGTGTGTCTCTTCCGGCTAACGTTTAGACCAATTACCGTGTTCAACTATACTGTCTACGATATCATTACATCTAGAGGGACTCCTTTTTTTGAATTTATGTGCTGGATCCAGTTGTGGTCCATGGTTATGCATTTTGGGATTGCAATACTGAATGGCTGCAACGCGCTAAAGTATGTGACGAGATTTAGTTGTGACATCTTCGGATTCTATGTGGCGACTATCTACATTCAGAAAGGAGTCCAAGTTGTCAATCGACAATTCGGGCTGTCTAATGTTGCCGCATTCCTCTCATTATCCATAGCGCTACTCGTCTTTATTGTTGGGATCACTGCAAATATGATCGGCTCCTCGAGATTATTCTTTCGTCAACTCAGAACGTTCATCGCAGACTATGGGACTCCGCTAACTGTTATCTTCTTCTCGGGTTTTGTTCACATTGGAAAGATGGCGGGTGTGCCCATGAGCTATCTCCCGACGTCGGCTTCATTCGAGCCAACGGCAGACAGGAGCTGGATTGTTCCATTTTGGCGTCTTGACGTTGGTGAAGTCTTTCTTGCTATACCGTTCGCGGTTTTACTCACGATACTATTTTACTTTGATCATAATGTCTCTGCGCTTATTACCCAAGGAACGGAATTTCCGTTACGCAAGCCGGCTGGGTTTCATTGGGACTTTTTCCTCCTGGGAGTGACGACTGGTATGATATATACACTGCTGGCTAACATTAAGGTCTTTCAGGAATCCTTGGATTGCCAGCCCCGAACGGTCTCATTCCACAAGCCCCGTTCCATACCCAATCACTATGCGTGCTCGAACGTAAAGTTTCTTCAGCCGATACTGAACACGAACACTCAGAGATGGTTATCTCGAGAGTGGTGGAGCAAAGAGTTTCAAACCTTGCCCAAGGACTTATTACGCTTGTCACAATGACTGGGCCATTACTAGTGGTTCTTCGGCAAATACCTCAAGCCGTGTTAGCTGGACTGTTTTGGATTATGGGATTCACCGCTCTTGCGGGAAATGGGATTACTGCAAAAATTACATTCCTGTGTCGCGAACGATCTCTAGGCTCAGCAAGTGATGCTTTGAAAAAATGCGGCCTGCGGTCAATATACGTCTTCGTTGGGCTGGAGATACTTGGCTTCGGAGCAACACTTGGAGTAACCGAAACAATAGGTATGCATAAAACAGGACTTTCATTAATGACTTAGCTGCGATTGCTTTCCCGATAATCATACTCGTGCTCATCCCAATCCGCGCTATCTACCTTCCTCGTTGCTTTAGTGCTGAAGAGCTTGCGATCTTGGACGCACCTACAGCGTCGCCGTTCACTATGGAGAGTGTGAGTGGAGGGAGTATGACTCAGAGTAGTCGAGTGGCGGCAAATCGTCGAAATGATGATGCAGCAGACTTTGTCCCCTTAAGAAAGTCCAAAGACAGTGTTGCGAAGAAAGGTAAATTTATCGGACTGAAGCCAATGCTTTCACAAAGTGGAGATAATACCTCGAAATTGCACCCAAGAAAGTAGTGAAACGAAGTCACGTTAAGCTTAGAAAGGAATGTATAAGAGACCCGACCGACCATCTTGAATGATTAATGAATAATGAATGACCTGTGGCAAATATCTATGCCGTCCATTCTCCAATTTTTTGAAAACCACTATAATTAGCTTTATAATCTTCGGACTTTCGTACCGTGTGAGGTCGATTCCGTTCAAGTCTCCTAATCCCTCATCTGATGCGTCGCTCTGCTTGGCAGGACTGCTAGACTTGATGGGAGACAGGTCATTTGCTTTCCCAGGGGTCGAATTAATCATGTATCTCCAGAATGGCGCAGGTGAGCTTGTTGGGAGATAACTACTGGGCAGCTGCTGTGTCGAGGGCGGCGGAGGGAGTTGAGAGAATGATGGCTGTGCAGCTGGAGTGTATAAGTTACGAGAAGCGTAACTTCCACGTTCAGGCGTGAAGGCCTCATTTCCAGAGCCATGGTGATAAGCGCCAATTGGAGGCGGAGTACTTCCCCGATTGTTATAGTTTATATTGGAGCTCATTTCATCAACATCATTATCGAAGTCTGTCGCAACATCCCGGGCCACTGGAGATGACTGAGGCATCTGGTAGTAATTGACGGACGATGGCGAGGTGCCGTTGGGGTGCTGGGCCGGCGAACTATTTACACCCGGTGTTTTCCTTGGAGTACGGAGTTTCCTTTCGAATACAGCTCGATCTTCAGGGACGACTTGCCATTTCATACCTTTTCCTGGCTCGCCTTGTCCACGAGGCACTTTGCGAAATGACTTATTCAAGGACAGATTGTGCCGAATCGAGTTTTGCCAGCCCGCTTTCGCATTTCTATAGTAGGCGTAATTGTTTGAAATCCAGTTGTATATTTGAGCAAGAGTCAACTCACCATTAGGACTAGACAAAATAGCCTGCGCTATCATTGTGGCATAGCTATAAGGTGGTTTAGTGTCTTTTGAACTTTCATTCGCAAGGTCGACATTATTGTCTGAACCTCCTATGCCAGCTATTTGAGATTTTGCGACGATGGAGACACCCTTTGGATACGCAGCAGATACTTTCTGACGTCGTAGTGTTTCTTCATCATCGGCAATGCTCGTGAGTACTGGAATTTGGTCAGGTAATACAAACATCATCTGCACGCCACCGACTTCTAGGATATTGCCACTCCGCAAGGTAGTATCATTTCCTTCCTTGTAGACTCTACCATCAACCTTGACTCCATTTCTACCCATCACTGTAAGCTGCCAATGTCTATCTTGTAAGTCATACGAGATTTTTGCATGTCTCCGACTGACGACCTTACTTGGGCCTAGATCAATCTCCACACGTCCGGCTTCAGTGTCGCCAGACGCATAGTCGGATTGTCGCCCAATGGTGACGGAAAGAGCCTGTATGTAATAAGTCCACATGGAGCCCGCTAGTTTAGCATAAGCTTGGACGCCATCGCGGTGAGTAGCCGCGTTTTTGTCGTTGGCACATTCCACAGCCACTTGAACCGAGTGAGATGGCATGGACAATTTGTCAATAACTTGGTTGATTTGCTCAGATGTCGTGGCAGCCGTGTTCGATTCTGCCTCTTCAAGACGTTTACGCTTCTTCGCTTTTGAGTGTTCTGTGGAAGGCGCTTCCGCTTTCATGGGTGAAAAGTGGGACGGGTATGCATCAGGTTCTAACACTGCTTCCATTCGACTTCGCGTCCTGCGGTGTGTGGGCATAGGAGACGCAGGCATTTGATAGGATTTGCGCCTGGTACGTGAGCCACTCGGGATGGTTTTTGCAGCTAACTTTGCAGATTTTTGTAAACAGATGGGGTTTGTATAAAATTTAAAAAAAGACGGAAAAACCACAACTTCAAAAAAATCACTTGGAAAAAGTAAAGGCCAGGATCCATAGGTCTGTCCGAGCTTAGAGTGTGTTTCTCATCCATGAGTTTCGCCTTCAATCCCATTTTAAAGTGACGCCGTGGTGGTCGGCTATATCCGTGAGGTCCGCTAGTGGACGTTTCTTCCCACATAGAGTCTCAATAAGCACGAAACCGGTTACGTGCCAGAGCGCTGGCTATTGCGAAGAAAGGCACATCACTTACGATATGGATTCACAGGACTTCTGGATCACAGGCGACTTGTCGGACTCGTCCTCTCCCCCTGATCTGTCATTTGCACCATCGGCCGAAGCTCAAGCTTCAGCTATAGGTCAGAAGCGCCGTCGGGTTGCAAGGGCTTGTGATACGTGTCGTTCAAAGAGTAAGTACCCACTCATCTACTTTCTAATTCTTTTAGAGATCAAATGTGACGGCAAGCAACCTTGCACGCACTGTACAGTCTACAGCTACGAATGTAGTTACGACCAGCCATCTCTCCGAAGGAGAAATGCTGGAAATCAGTACGTCGAGTCCCTTGAACAGAGATTACGAGCAATGAAAACTATTTTCAAGACGTTTTTACCCCAGGTGGACTTGAATGACTTGAATGTACCCATCGATGAAGATTGGGCGCTGCAACGAAACGCCCTCACCAAAAGCATTAGCAATGACGATGACCAGACATCTGTCGGTAAAATGGTCGATGGACTGGGCGGTATGCACGTCGATGAAAATGGGTATAAGGAATTCCGTGGCGAGAGTGCTGGCGCTACTTTTATGGAACACATACGCCGCGAAGTGAAAGACTTGATGGGCCAGTCCGGCTCGCAGAACAGTAGACCTGCAGAAATATTTCTGCCTAGTGCGTCCGCTCCGATTTACGTCCCCATAAGTTCACCAATGGATTCGACAAGTGAGACAGTACTGCCAGCACGTGTCCGTGCTAAGGAGCTGGTCGACTCTTGTTTTGAACAAGCTGCATCGTCATACAGTATTTTCCACCGTCCATCATTCGATGAGGCTTTCGAACGGCTATACTCCAATGACATGGAAAGTCTAGTTGGTGAGGAGCTCAAGTTTATGGTCTTGCTTCTTCTTACTTGTGCTGTAGGCCACACATATGCTTTGGGTGCAACATCTTTCGATTCGCAAGCACCTGACATAATCCCAGGAAACTCAATATCTGAAGGTTACAAGTACTTTGCGGCAGCTAAAAAACTCGTCGATATAACAGATTGCCGTGATATTGCTTCGATACAAGCAGTGGTTCTCATGTGCGTCTTCTTGCAAAGCACATCAAATCCTTCTACGTGTTATTCATATATTGGTGTTGCGTTGCGCGCTTCCATCCGACTTGGTCTCCATAGAAAAATGGGACACGGTCTGTCCCCAATCGATCATGAAGTTCGTAAGCGCCTATTCTGGACAATAAGGAACATGGATATTCATTTGTCTTCGATTTTAGGTCTCCCGGCCGGTATACTGGATCAGGATATAGATCAAGATCTTCCGATAGCTGTGAAGGACGAGCATATCACGGTACAAGGTATTCAGACACTACCTGGAGACTATTTCTGCAACATGTCGGCTGTAAATGGGCAAACGCAATTGCTGAGTATTTTATCAAAGATTGTGCGTAAGATTTATCCCAGTGTGCCGGTTAGAAGCAAGAACGGTGGCTACTATATCTCGCAAAATTTGATCCATGAAGCCGAGAAAGAGATTGAATCATGGATTTCAAATCTTCATCCAGATATTAGGCCTATTGGTGGTAACTGTTTTCGATCTGGGGCGGCAAAGCTCCTGCAAGTGGCCTACTATCATACTAAGTTACTTTTGTACCGCCCGTTTCTTCATTACTACACTTCTTCACCTGCACCGGATAAGAGGGGCAAGGGTGCTTTTGAATGTGCGGTTGCATGTGTAACCACTGCTCGGACAGTGATTCATTATCTCGATGATCTTATTGAACGGCGTGAAATGTGCGGTGGTTATTGGATGACACTTTACACCTCATACACTGCTATCCTTGTACTAATGTATGTCGCTCTAGAAAAATTTGATGAGCGCAATTCTGGCGAATGTCTGAAAGATGCGGAAAAGGGCAGAGAACGGATTGCAGGCCTAGCAAGTGAAAGCGTCCCTGCTCAGCGATGTACTTTGCTGCTTAATGGTCTATTCTCGAACTATTATGAGAAGCATGGGTTTGAGGGCCCAGGGCTTCCTAGCCTGGAAAACGATCAATTTTTGATACCGAAAGCCGAAACGAATTGGTATCCTAATGTTGCTGTGAATACCGGCCCACAATACTCAAACTTTGTAGATGTCAAATCTGACCCTTTTAACCCTGTGAAACTGGAAGGCTTGCATGATCGAGCTGAAGGCGATATGGACTCGTCCCATTTGGAAGGGTCTTATCCAGATTATAATCCGTTCATGTTCCCAATAGGAATGTTGGGCTATCAAGAAGATCCGCTGTTGCAGAACGTAAATTGCAAGAATTGTAACGAAATTTTTGGAACAGATTCTAGAAATAGCGGTTCGGTTGTGCCCCTAATTGGCCCGGAAGGTGCCCAAATGAATGGATGGATCAGTGACATTAAGTGAAATGCCGTCTCTCGCGAGATTGGACCAGGAGGTTACAATAATGAGTGGGACAGTTATTACTGATACTTGTACATATATACGTGTCTTTTTACACTGGCTTAATGTTAAGAAAGTCTTACGAATCAGAGAGCCATAACTATTCGTCATTAGGCCAATTGTCAGACCAACGATCGTCTGCTTCGTCAATCAAGGCATTCTCGTCAGCAACGCGCGCATAAGTATCTTGTCGTGATCCGATTTGCCTCTTAAATATCTTAGAATATGCAGAGAGACAAAAGCTTGGAATCTCGACTGTGAACATGGTAATGGCATTTGTTATAGCCTGGAAGTGTGGTATTTGGCGCAATCCACGTGCATGTAGCACAATCCGCTGATAAACACAACCTCCAATGCAATATACAAGCATCGCGACCAGTAAGATGACACCGAAGATTGCAAACGGCCCTGCTGCTTGCTGCTGAACAGTTGGGCATGCATAAGCAGTCCGTACATCGAAGAAATATGAGCAATCATTCGGGGCTGAGACAAAGGATATTGCCGCCCTTTGGAAAACCTCCCGGTCGCATTGGAAGGACAGGGTAGTCGTTCTCCGAAAATTTGATTGGTGAGGACAAGGTGACCCGCCAGAATACTCAAGAATCAGCTTGCGTCCACGAAAGTGAAGGCCTGTAGACACTCCGCCTATCGCCACTGCATCCGTCCCATTCAAATAATATGCGGATACATGAGACGCGTCGCTAAGGCCCTCAAACTTATTTACCGGTGACACGACAGGAGCGCAAATGTTGATGGAGAAGTTATGGCCGTAATCGAATCCGCGGACAAGCCAGTCCGAGCCACCACTTTGGGCGCGTATTAAATTACTGAGGTCGTAGTAGGACTCTGTTGCATTGTTGCGAATGGTGCAGGACATGAGTCCGGAACCATGTGGAGAGAGGTTTGCGTCAGGGCATAAACCTCACCACCCCAGCTCCCAAATTTGCCCTAAATTCAACGTCACGAATCAATAACCCACGACTAGGTCAACCAACGTCAATCACCCCGTCGGCTTCTCAGCTCTATTTTGTGCACACTCCAAGCTTGGCATTCATCAATAGACAACCAGATAACCTGTGACAGTGAAGAATGTCTTCCTTCGAGGCTGTTATCGTGGTTGATGGAAAGGGCCATCTTTTAGGGAGACTGGCCAGTACCATCGCGAAACAGATTCTTAATGGACAGAAAGTGGTTGTCGTCAGATGTGAAGAGCTCAACATTAGCGGTGAGTTCTTCAGAAGCAAACGTGAGTGATCTTTTGTGGTTTGGTGTAGACTGACATGAAAGTGAAGTACCATGCCTACCTACGCAAGGCGACAAGGTACAACCCTAACCATGGGCCATTCCATTTCAGAGCTCCGTCCAGAATTTTATACAAAGCGGTACGAGGCATGATTCCGCATAAGTCAGCGCGTGGTGCTGCGGCACTTGAAAGATTGAAGGTGTTTGAAGGGGTTCCAGATGTTTACGCGCGTCAAAAAAGGGTCGTTGTGCCTCAGGCATTACGAGTGTTACGTCTAAAACCTGGTCGAAAGTACTGCACAATCGGAAGGTTATCTTCGGAGGTCGGTTGGAAATATGCGGATACTCTTGAGAAATTGGAAGCGCGTCGGAAGGTCAAGAGCGCAGCATTCTACTCTCGGAAGAAGCAAAGGGAAGAGCGTATCAAGGTTGCTCGAGAAAGCTCGGGGGTTGGCAAGGAGCTTTTGTCGTATGGATACTAGACAAACAGATGCCTCAGATTCTCTTGGTGCGTTAAGAGACCGGCTGCTCTTGTAATTTACCGCTTAGTGTCAGACGCACCCCATTGTAGAGGTTCTTTTCTGGAGCTTTTGTGGTTCATCGTAAAATTTTCGCCATTGCATGTCTGTCGCTGACTCATAATCAACTTTTGTACACGAAAACGACAACACGGTGCAAGATTTTGATTGATGCCTGACCTCAATGTCTGATGCATTAGGCGCAGAGTTGTCGGAGCAGCTGCTTGAAGCTTGCCGGCGAGACAATACGGAATTGCTCACACAAGTCCTCTCCCAAGGTGTAACTGCGGAATTCTTAAACTCGACGAAGGATGCCATTGGCAATTCTGCCGTCCTTTTGGCGTGTAAGGCAGGTGCTATTGATTCTTTGGACATTCTTTTGGACCAGGACGATGTCGAGATAGATTCAACGAATCTGCTGGACCAAGACACACCACTCCACGTTACCGTGAGAAGCTTCAGAGAACAGCCTGAGCTTGCAATGGCAGTACTAAAACTGCTTTTGGAAGCGGGTGCAGATCCGTTTGTTAAAAATTACAATCAGCAGAGACCTTTGGACTTGGTAGAGGCTTCCCAAATAGAAATGCGAACTACGCTAGTAAAGGCAGAAGTTTCGTGGCAACTGGCGAA
>JAABUZ0100010754.1_pt1 | contig 10107 bp, 10 predicted proteins | sample 5562091 | NCBI WGS metagenome assembly JAABUZ01 (sample SAMN12813069, study PRJNA571459) | rock metagenome | isolation source: Antarctica rocks | place: Antarctica: Victoria Land, Linnaeus Terrace sud | collected 2015-12-21 | reverse complement strand
AACCATTACCGGGCAACGTCAATTGAGGGGCACCCCCCTTAATGTGACCGATGGTCTCATTGCCGCCACAGCCCTTGAACACGATTTAACTGTAGTTACCCGGAATGTGAAAGACTTCAGAAGTCTCGGGTTACGAACGTTTAATCCGTGGGACTGAGCAGCAGACGCACCAGCTTGAGGTGCTAGCGGGTAACACCGTGGGGGTTCAAGTCCCCCTCCCCGCATCATGGAAAATCGAAAGTTTTGGTAGGCCGCTCTCCAAACAGGGTGGCCTTTTGCTTTGGTCGTGAATTACGCTGAAGTGGATGGAACTCGCATGATAGTCACGCTAAATCTCCCACCGGATGTTGAACAAAGATCCCTCGCTGGGGGGCGACTGCGTTGAACCTAAACGCGCCGCGCTGTTCCAGTGACATTGACGTCTTTCATGACCGTGAGGAACGGGTTGCCGCCGCTCTGGACGATGCGAAAGCGCTTGCAGCCGCAAGCTACCAAGGCTCGTGGGTAGTCACCTTCAACTCTGCCGAAGCGGTTTTGAAGCGGACTTCTATCCGGACATTGGCAAGGTTTTCCAGATTTCCATCTTTTGCTATCTCCTTATAAATCAATAGGTTATGTTAAATTGTATTTGGACATCGAAGCGGACATTTCAACGGATCGGAATGAGCCGACTTCTCTTATGGAGCCTCTGCTCCTTAGCAATAGTTCAAAGAACCGGCAGGAGATTTTAGATCTCGCCTTTGACTTAGCCCAAAAATCCTCAGGCTTTTGCCGCAGCCTGCCTCCAAACATTCTTACGTCGCTCGCGAATCTTGTCCGCGCCATGAACTGCTATTACTCCAATCTTATTGAAGGTCACGACACGCAGCCGGTGGATATCGAACGGGCGCTTAAGAACAACTACAGCCAGAACCGGAAGAAGCGCGATTTACAGGTCGAAGCAAGGGCGCATATCGAGGTTCAGCGATGGATCGATCTCGGAGGTCTTAAAGGCGGGAAGGCGTTTACCAGCACGGGCATTTGCGAGATTCATCGCCGGTTTTGTGAGCTGCTGCCGGAAGATTTTTTGTGGGCCGAAGATTCTGTTACGAAAGAGCGCATGCGTGTCGTGCCGGGAGAGTTTCGCATCCGTGACGTGCACGTAGACGATCACATCGCTATTAGTCCTGGTGCGCTACCGCGCTTTCTTAACCGTTTTGAGCAAGTTTACAAACAGTTGGAAAGGGCTGACTCGGTCGTTTCGAACGCGGCGGCCCACCATCGTCTGTTATGGATGCATCCCTTTCTTGACGGCAATGGAAGGGTAGCGTGTTTACTGTCGCACGCGGTCTTTCTTGACCTTCTGAGTACGGGGTCCGTTTGATCGGTGGCGCGAGGTTTAGCCCGCAGCGTTCAGCAATACAAAACCCTGCTTGCCCAGTGTGATCAAACACGCCGCAATGACCTGGACGGACGAGGCGCGCTGAGCGAAGAGGCTTTAGCGGAATTTACCCGGTTTTTCTCCAGGTCTGTATCGACCAAGTAATGTTCATGGAGGGCCTTGTTCAACCGGACCGCTTGCGCGCCCGAATTCTGCAATGGGCGCAAGAAGAAACCCGTATGGGCATCCTGCCCTCTCAGTCCCTTCACCTTTTGGAAGCAGTTCTCTATCGGGGTGAATTACCCCGAGGCGATGCGGATGCCGTGCTTGGAACGGGTGAGCGTCAAGCCCGGCGCGTGGTCTCTGCTCTTCTGCATCGGGAAGTGTTGACGTCTGACGGGCCTCGCGCACCGCTACGTCTCACTTTCCCGGCGGCTTTGGCCTGGCGCTGGATGCCCGGCCTATTTCCGGAAGCGCCTCAGTAAGCGCCTCCAGGCTGGAATCAGCGTCCCAAAGCGCGGTTCGATAGGCTGCTAGATGCGGAAGCCATATGCAACAGACTCAATCATTGACCGGCAGTTTTCGCGGCTTGCTGCTGTTCGACGTGGCCGAATCTATCGATTTGGGACGGCTGCATCGTATCCTTGGCACAAACCCGAGCAGGCGGGAACCGGCCTTTCGGCATCCAGCGCCGGAGTATGTGCGGTTTGAACGTCCACCCGTGATCGAACAGGTCGGAACCCGGCAAATTCGCGAGGGCGAGGATGTGGAGGTCAGAATCCGCTACTTCGAGTATGGAGTGGCCAGCGTTGAAATGCTGCTGCCGTTCAGTTCTTCGTGGAAGGAATTAGCTTTTCTCACAAGCCGCTGGATCATGTCGGCGGAATTGGAAAGTTTCGCCATGTCCTTATTACGGGAAGCGTTACTCCGCACCGGTCCGGCGCTGAGCAATCCTTATGAGGAGTGGATTTCGGAAGATTATTATGTGGTTCAACTGGAGCCCATATGGATAAACGATGGCGTTGTTCTGACTGCTGAACAACTGGTGCGGGAACGCGGAGGAGAAATCGCGCAGATTGTGCGCGGAGAAGAGTCGCCGCTGTCCCCGACGGAGTGCCGCGAAGTATTGCAATCGACCATGTCGTACTACCCCACCGATCTGCTGGTGCTCGGCTGGGTCGGAGCTTTCATTTATGACAGCCGCGCGTCCGCCAGTCCCACTATCGATTTGCTGGAATACGCAAACACACAGTTGTTGGAGTTTCGCTACTATGACGATGTTTTGACGCGCGTGCTGGCTGACGTGTATAAGCGCCTGGAAAAACGGCATACCATGTGGACCAGGTGGAGGCTGGCCCGGGAAGCGGAAAGCTTGAATACCATCCGGCTCGATTATCAGGAACTTGTCGAGCGCACCGATACGGCGATCAAATTTCTCAGTGATATGTTCTACGCGCGCATGTATCGCCTGGCGGCGACCCGTATCGGCGTGAGCGATTATCGCAATTTAGTAACGGACAAGTTGACGACAGCTCGTGATCTGTACGACTCGATGATTAACGAATTTCATCAGGGACGCGCGTTTTTTCTGGAACTGTCAGTGGTAGTGATCCTGCTGATTGAAATTGTATTTTTATTCATACACAGAACCTGATCTACTCGGATTCCAGGGGAGCTTCCGTCCATTCGACCCGCGATACAAACTCATTATTCCGCAGTTGATTGGTGACTTGGTCCAGCAGGAGATTGTCCCGCGTTTCGGATTGTATTTCCGCCTGCAGGCGCGCTTCATCGCTGTCGCCGATGTCCTCGGTGCGGAGCTCGCGCAGGAGCAATGGCCGTTCCGCGATAGCTCTTAATAAGGAAGCCCGCACGTCCGATTCATGGAGGAAGGGGCAAACCACGCTGATTCGATATATTGCGTTTCGATCAACTTGCCGCAGGGAATGGGCCATGGAGCGCCTGTCGATATAGCGGGAGAAGGGCCGCAGCGCCAGGTTGATGCCGATAAGCAGGGCCGTGACAAAGACGGCATCCAGCATTTCTCCGGCTCCCGCGCAAGCGCCGACAGCGGCGGAGCACCAGAGGGTGGCCGCCGTGTTCAAGCCTTTGATGCTGCCGCCGTCTTTCATGATGGCGCCCGCCCCCAAAAAGCCGACGCCGGAGATCACATACGCGATTACGTTGGTTGTTTCCGGCCCGCCCACCGTCGCGCCCAAATCCACAAAGGCAGCGGCTCCAAAACACACAAGGGTGTTGGTCCGCATGCCCGCCGCGCGCTGCCGCCATTGCCGCTCGGCTCCGATCAAAGAACCGAGCACCAGCGCCACCAGAAGCCGGGGGAAAGTCGGCTGCTCCGCCAAGGCAACCGCATCCGTCCACCAGTGCAGCCAGGGATTAGCCATGCTTGCTTAGAACCACTTCCGGCTCATTTTTCGCAGAAAAGCAATGCACTCGGCCATCTCTTCCATGCCGTTCATCCCGTCTTCGATGCTGATCCAACCCTTATAGTCGTGTTCGGCCAGGATTCGAAAGATCGAGTCGTAGTCATTCAAGCCCTTGCCGGTGACGCCGTGGCGAAGGCTTTCGGAATATCCGACCGTGCCGTCACTCCCGCGCAAGTCCTCCAGACTCGCTCCTTCGGCTAGGTAGCGGTCACTCGCGTGCATGCTGACAACCCGGTCCGCCACGGCGCGCAGCAGTTCAACAGGATCGTCTCCAGCGACGACCGCGTTCGACGGATCATACTGCACGCCGAAGTGATGGCGGTCGGCAATGGCTCCTACAATTTCGGTAAAGCGCTCCTTCTTCTGGGCAAATTCAGGATAAAGCCAGAAGCCATCCTTGTAATGGTTCTCCATGCCGAGCACTACGTCGTGCTCCCTGGCAACAGGCAGCAGGGCGTGAATGGCTTCCAATACCCAGTCCCTTCCCTGCTCCCAACTGACTTGTGGATAGCGCTGGCCGCTGAGGATGCGGCACACGGAGCGGGGTCCACCGAGAAAGCGCGTGACCCGGATCATCTCCGCTTCACGCTCGATCTCGCGCTTTCGCTTATCAGGCTCAGGAGCCGTGAAATCGGGAGAACAGCAGAACATGGGCATGGCAAACCCAGCCGCGTGCAGCGCGTCACGAACGCGGTGGAGATAATCGCTTTCAAAGCTGGGGAAAAAGCGTTCGTACATCTCCAGGCCGTCGGCATTGAGCGACTTCGCCAGTTCGATCCACTCGAAAAGCGGCATCTGGCCACTGGCGATTTGATCAATAAAGCATTTGGGGAAAGCTGAAATTTTGACGGCCATCAAGGTTTTAGAACAGCTTTCACGTATTCGCCGCCTTCCATTTTTTCGAAACAGTCGAGCCAATCCGGTAATGCGGCAATATGGCTCATCACCGGTTCCAGCTTGATCTGCCCCGAAACCATCATGGAGATCACGCGTTCCCAAATCGGCCAGTTATGCGAAAAGCTGCCCGTGATGGTCACGTTCTTTTGCACGAGCGGGTCCAGGCTGAACTGCAGCGGCTGCGGGCCCCATCCCACCTTGACAATCTGGCCCGCCGGACGAACGGCCTGCAGCGCCATTTGCAGCGTGATGGAAGCGCCGGACGCGTCAATCGCGACATCCACGCCCAACCCGTCGCCGGTCCCTCTGACATACTCCACGACTCCGCTGTCCAGCGTCACATCGGCCCCGAGCGCGCGAGCAACGGCCAAGCGGTAACCATCGCTCGGCAGGCCGGCGACAATCACCTCGCCCGCGCCGCTCAACTTCGCCATGTGAGCACACAGCAGTCCGATGGGCCCAGGACCGAGCACCAGCACCTTGTCTCCCGGCCTGACCCTGCCGTTGACGCACAGCGCGTTATACGCAACGCAACAAGGTTCGGTGAGGGCCGCTTTCTCGAAACTCAAAGTGTCCGGTATGCGATGCAGGCAGCGCACCGGAACGCGGACATACTGAGTCATGGCCCCATTTACGCCATAGCCGAAACCACGGCGGGCCGGATCGAGATTGTACAGTCCTTCGCGGCTTAAAGGCGAGGCTTCATCGATCACCGCCGCCGTTTCGCTGACCACGCGATCCCCTTCCCGGAAGGCTTTCACTTCAGGACCGGTTTGCGCCACGGTCCCGGCAAACTCATGCCCGAGGATACAGGGGTAGTTGACGGGCCAGCTATGCGACCCGCGCCACTGGTGCAAATCGCTGCCGCAAACGCTAACAGCGCCCACGCGGAGAAGCACATCCTGCGGGCCAATCGCGGGAACAGGCACCTCGCGCAATTCAACAGAAAGCGGCTCGCGGCTATAGTTCACAAGCCCCGGCATGGTTGCATTCATCAGACGGATTCTCCTTTCACCTTAATATCACCATAAGCGTGTACGGTTTCGCAGATCGAGCGCAGTACGCCTTCCAAGTCGCCCGCGGCTGTCCGGAACGCATGGGCGTCAATCGCCAGCGGCGCGCCGATCACGACCAAGGGCGCTCCGTATCGCGGCGTTTCCATCGCTTGCTCCACCGTCAATCCGCCCACCGCCTGCACGGGAACGGAAACCGCTCGCACGATCTCACGCAGTTGGTCAAGGGGCGTGGGCGTCGGCAATCCACGCTCGCGGCGCAACGTTCTCCGGTCATAGCCGATGTGATGGACGATGTAATCGCAGCCGAGATCTTCGAGCCTTTTCGCGCCCGCCACCGGGTCCGGCATCGCCATATTGTCGCCCATGATCTTCGCCCCGAACTCGCGGCCCGCCTTCACCACCAGTTCGACGGTCTCTTCATGAGCCTGGCCCATGACTACCAGCATGGTGGCTCCGGCTTTCGCCATCAGTTCCGCTTCCAGCCAGCCGCCATCCATGGTTTTCAGGTCGGCCACAATCGGCACATCAGGGTAGAAGCGGCGGAGTTCGCGAACGCCGCGCATTCCTTCGGCAATAATCAACGGCGTGCCGACTTCCAGCCAGTCCACGCCGGCGCGAAGAGCGGTATCAGCCGTTCGCAGGGCTTCGTCGAGATCCGTTAAATCGAGAGATAGTTGTACAGTAGCTTTCATGCCATCGGCACCAAAGCTACTGTACACCGATCAGTCAGTGAGAAGCATGGGCGGGCAAAGCAGTTGAAGTGGAAGTTTGCCCCTTGACCGGCACGTCGAATTCATCTTTCGCCTGCACTTGCAGGGAATCGGCTTCCGGATCAGCGACGCGATACATAGTGGCGCGCAAGCCATTCGGCTGAAGAACAAATTTGATGTAGTGATAATTGGGGAACAACGAGCTTTGATAAAGGTCGTCGGGAGTTCGTTCGACGAAGTACGGCTTTGCTCCGCCGCCGCCGGAAACGAGGTAGAGGACGCCATCTACTTCGTGCCGTTCGTAGTTATGAATGTGTCCGGCGCTCAACAGGATGCGGGCGTGCATTTGGGGAGCCATTTTCGACAATAAGTCACGCAACGCAATTTCGTTTGGGCGCGGATTATGATCAACCTCGATATGCTTTTGTATGTCCGCAACGGGCGGATGATGCAGGCTCAGCACGACAAAATCGACGGAAGCCGGAAGTTCCTGCAACTGACGAGTCAGCCAGCGAGCCTGGTCGCTGTCGGGCAGCAATGAAGCGTCGCTATCGAGCGCAATGGAGTACAGGCGCGATCCTATTTGCGCGGAATACCAACGACGCTGCCGCAGCTCAGGGAACGCATTCCACCAGTTCTCCAGGCAGCGCTGCGGATCGGGTCCGTGGAACTCGTGATTGCCAAGAGCGGGATAAACATGCAGATGAGCATCCCCCCAACCCTGCGTTTCCGTGTGATACACCTGATAATCATTGACCACGTCTCCAGCAAGCGGCACATCGCCGTTTAACAGCACGGCATCCGGAGCTTCCCGCGTGATTTTTTCGACCAGCCATTTTCGAACTCTGGGGTCCGTCGCGGTTTTGTTCGCGGGGTCGGTAAAACGCATGTCACCGTAAGCAATAAACGTTGCTGGCGAGTGCAACTGATTATCCCCCACGCGAAACGTTGGACCGGACTGGCTTAGCAGATTGCCCGTCGGCAGGTCCGCTGCGTGATTTTGCGCCCAGGCGCGCGTCCCAAGCAGAACAAGAACGATTAAGGAAGAAAGTTTCACTTTAGTTCACCTGATAAACCTGAAGCCCGGCATTGTCTTCCGGCGTTTTTGTGTGAGCGATGTAGAACTGTTTCACCGAAGGGACCAGCACCGAAGTTTTGCCTCCGTTGGTTCCAAACTGGGCGAGAGTGCGATAGGTATCGGCGCCGTCCTGTTGAACCACGGTAACCCCGCCCGAGCCCGTCACATAGATGCGATGCGCCGCGGGATCGAAAGTCATGTCGTTGGCGGTTTCCACGCAATCGAGGGTAGCGATCACCTGGCCTGTGCCGGTAGCAATGATAAACAGCTTACCCGGTTTGCGGCCCGCTACGAAGAGCCGTTGATTGGCCGCATCAAGTTCCATGGGAGTGTTCAGGTTGAGACCGGGAATCGACCACGTTTGGCGCACTTCTTTCTTCGCCAGGTCAATCACCGCGATTTGAGACTTGTCCCGGATATTGACGTACAGCAAGTTATGCTCCCGATCCAGCGCCATGGCTTCCAGATTGGCTGATTCCACGCGAATGCGTCCCATTTCCTTGCCTCCTTCAGCGGAGATGATACTGACGAACGAATAAGCAGCGTTCGCTCTTTTTCCTCCGTTCCCAACATAGAACAAACGCTTCTCGGCGTCATAGAATCCGGCATCAGGGTAAGCTTCCAAGAGAATGCGCTTGACCTCGTGCAGATCAGCGCCGTCGAGAACGCGGCAGGAATTATCACCGCCATCCGCCACCAGCAGTTGCCCGGTCTCCGGCACGAACGCCAGCGTGTGCGGCGTGGTTACTCCCGGCGCGCTCATCAGGTGTTCGCCGGTTTTCAGGTTGAACACTTCAATGCTGTGATGGACTTCCGCGCTGACATACAGGCGGTTGTGCGCGACATCAACCGCAAAATGATCGAAGTCGCCGGTAATATCCGGCAGCGGAGTCGTACGCAACAGAACCAGCGGATCGGAGGCGGGGGCCGCAGCGAAAAGAGACTGCCCGTTGGGGACTTTTCCCTGCATGCCATCCCGTATGGCCGTGGCCTTTTGCACTGCATCATCAGGGCTGGATGCGCCAGACATACGCATTTCCATCACAATCATTCCGATGGAGTGGTTGCCCGAGTCGGCCAGCGGCAAGGCGAGATCATAAAATGATCCTTCGGTTACGGTCTTCACGGTCGGCTTGCCGGACCGTTTCACGGCAAGATCGGCGGCGGAAGACTTCTTGCCGATCTTGCTGGGAACGCTGCACGCAATGATGCAATCGTCGCTCCCTCCGGGAGGAATGACGTGAATGCCTATTTTTTGCAGCTCAGGATGAGCCGACATGGCCTGGGTTATTAGATGTTGGGCGAAGTGCGCCTCAACAGCCTGTCCTCGCAGAAGGGCGGCGGACAGAGTGAGCAGAAAGAGCAGGTTCTTTTTCATTTAAAATTCCAATCGCAGGGCGAATTGCAACTCACGAGGCGTTCCCGTTCCCACGCCGCTGGCATTCAGTTCCGTGGTGATTTGACCAAAGTTGGCGGAACTCGAAAAATTAGCGAGAGGGGTGCCGTACTGCGGGTGGTTGAAGAGATTGAACGCCTCGCCCCGGAACACTAAATTCAGGCGCTCCGTTAAGGGGATGCGCTTGGTCAGCGCAGTGTCGAGTTGCCAGTTATCGGGTCCCCGCCCGAGATTGCGTCCCGCATTACCGAAAGCGCCCGACGCGGGCGTTGTAAAAGCGGCAGGGTTCAGAAAGTTGGTAATGCTCTGGTTAGTCGGGAACAGGTTCCCATTGGGAACGACATTCGGACGCTGCGGGCTGCTGGTGTTGGCATCGGGAATAGCGGCTGCTTGTCGGGAGATCGTGATATTCACGGGCAATCCGGAGCGCGCCGACAAAATGTTGCTCCACTCCCATCCGCCCAGAATCGTGGAGACGAAACCGTTGCCGGTCAGAAACTTCCGGCCATGCCCAAAAGGCAGTTGATAAATCCAAGCTGCCTGAGAAGTAGTTTCTGATGTCCTGATCGCTCGAAGCTTTTTCGCAGGCGCGGCAGCGCACGTTTTGAGGATAGATAGCCTCGCCTCCGCCGGTAGCGCCGTCATTGATCGAATGAGACCACATGTAGTTTGTTGTCGCCATTAAACTGCCGCTCAGGTTGCGCTGCAACGAAACCTGTAATGCATTGAATGTGCTGTTGCCGTGCGTGGATTTGTAATCGATGATGCCGAATCCCGGATAACCAATGAGGTAATTGCGGGTAAACTGGTCTGTTCCCTTGGTGCCGAGATAGCCAACAGTCAAGACCGTGTTGGCGGCAAGCGCTTGTTGCACGGAAAGACCCCAGTCCTGTAGATAGGGAGTTCGCCGATACTGGTCAAGACCACAGGGAGCGACCGGCGCGAACTGGTCATTGGCAAAGGTTGAGGCAACCGGGTATTGCAGATTGGAAGTTGTTTTGGAAGTTAAAAGAATGCGCGCCGCAATGTTGTCGACAGGAGCCGTCAGGTCACCTACCTGCCCATGTCCGTAATAAATTCCGTAGCCGCTCCGAACCACCGTACGATTGTTGAAGACCGATGGCGCCCAGGCAAGACTGATACGCGGACTGAAGTTGTTGTAATCCGGTTGGTAGAACGGAGCGCCGGCAGGGCAATATCCGC
>JAABUZ0100010749.1_pt1 | contig 10110 bp, 11 predicted proteins | sample 5562091 | NCBI WGS metagenome assembly JAABUZ01 (sample SAMN12813069, study PRJNA571459) | rock metagenome | isolation source: Antarctica rocks | place: Antarctica: Victoria Land, Linnaeus Terrace sud | collected 2015-12-21 | reverse complement strand
TCGGCTTCGGCGGTCAGTACGGCTACTACCATGAGTACGCCGGCCACTACCTGCTCGGGCACCGCTTCTACGACCCCGACATGGGCCGCTTCGTCACCCGCGACCCCATCGGCTACAAAGGCGGCATCAACCTCTACGGCTTCGTCGGCAACAACCCCGTCAACGAGAGCGATCCCAGCGGGTTTGCTCCGGGCAGTGGTCACATATCGGGTGATTACCGCGATTTAAGGGCAAAAGCCCGATCTGCCGGTGCCGGGGATAGAGGAGCGCAAGGGGAAATAGCTATTGCCAAATACTACCGCAGTCTCGGAAAACAAGTTCGGTTCAATCCTACTGGTTCAGGTCCGACCGCTGATCTCTCGATAGACGGGATCGCTTACGAAGTAAAATCCCTTCAAGCTGGAACCAGTAAAGAGAATGCATTAAGCCGCATAAATCGAAGCGGTCAAGCAGAAAACTACATACTTGATATTAGAGGCTCAGGTTTACGAATACAGGACTTTGCAAACGCGAACGTGCTGCTAAGACAATCAGGCAAATCGGGCATTGGAAAAGTCGTAGCTCTAGGCGAAAGAGAACTAGGACCATTACTTTTCAGACAGGGAGCGCGTCATCTTGGCAAGTTTTTAGGTCCGCTGGGATTGGCTTTGACCATTGGTTTAATCACTGAAGATTTGAAGCACCGGGATTACATTGGTGCAATAGTGGATACAGGATACGCAGAGCGGACAAACCCCAACCGCTTCAAGAGATAATAGATGATAATGCCCGGCCAAATGGATGGGAAGGTATTCCGGCGATGATCTGCCTCTGCGGGAAATATCTCAGTAGCAATGTAACGCCAAGCGACTATCTTTATTTGCTAATTTCAGGCGAAGACATAAAGCGCATTTTATCATCTTTCGCGGAAAGCAAGCTGTTCGTCTCTGCGACTTTCAAGTCGTTGAACTACAAAAGGGCAGTCATCCAACAGCGCTCCATGTTGTACAATGCTTCAGTGCAAATGTTTAGCTGCCCGGACTGCGGTAGATTGCATGTATTTTGGCAACGGAATTATCCAGCTACTTCCTATCAAATGAGACTTGAAAAGCCTTTTGATGAAGCCTCAGATAAAATTGGAGCAGCAAATTATAGACTTCTCGCTGACCTTCACTACGACAGAGTGATGGACGCTTTGCTAAACACTGACGCAATGGAACTAGATGTACCAGCATTTCGAGAGCAGTTCTTGCAACTTTCCAAGCAAATGTGGTTTCGTAATGGCTCTCGACAAGGCGTGGTCGAGTGGGAAACTGGATGGATCAGTGAATATCTGTATGAGTACGGCGAAGTTCCACCGCATTAGCGCCTCAATCTCGACCCTTCAGCGCAGGAACCGGAACCGTCCAACGCCGACTACAACCCTGTCGGCTTCGGCGGTCAGTTCGGCTACTACCATGAGTACACGGGCCACTACCTGCTCGGCCACCGCTTCTACGACCCCGACATGGGCCGCTTCGTCACCCGCGACCCCATCGGCTACAAAGGCGGCATTAACCTCTACGGCTTCTGCGGCAACAACCCCGTCAATGACAGTGATCCCAGCGGATACCAAGCACAACCAGATTGGGTCGAACTTGAACGTGGTGCAGAAAAAGCACTATCGAGAACTTTCCTGAAGGTAGTCAAAGTTGGAAGCGGTGGTGCCGTCGCTAATGTTGGACGTAACACTGCGTCTATGTTTGGCATGACAGCCTCAATGAGTGTCGGGCTGTTCTTCATGTCAACAAAATCACTTGCCGATGACTCCAACGGTCCATTAGATCGAGAGCGGCAAAAAGAGATTGTTGAGCGGGGAAAAGAAGCAATCCAACGCAATGGGGGAAAATCACTTGACAAAGAGGGGTATTACCAGTTTCCCAATCGGCAGTCTGCGAGGCAAGCAGCCTCAGAAATTGCGGGTGACTTAGGGTCTGACCCGGTGATATTAAGAGTGAAAAACTACCGAGGTGTTCCAAGAAACTTATCAAACTCTAATACGGTTATGGGTAGGAGGTCAAGTAGAACTATGCCGACCGGTGGTTCCGTATCAGGCTGGCGAGATGATTTCCTCGGCCATGATCGGTTTGGGGCTGGTCCTCATGTGAACGCTTGGAACGGCGGTCAAGAATACCATCTACATTATTAAACTACAAATATGAAAGAATATAGACATTACGAATGTGAGTACAATCATGTGTGGGTTCTCATGTGCGATATTGACGCAGAAGAAACATTGGAGGACATATTTTGTCCCTGGGGGCATGAAGCTATTGCCTTAAGGAAGCGTATACCCACTAAATTTTTGCAGGTTAGCTTGCGCCCTGCTGAAGAAGCAGACGATCTTGGCAAAATTTCTCTGAGCAATCGATTTTACTTGGTGTTGACTGACTTAGGTCTAAACAAAGAGAGAATGTCTAAGCAGACATTCACATCAGGCGAAATAAGCGAGTTGTTAAAGCCGTTCTGTGCTCTTTCTGTTGAACAAGGATGGCGTTTAATGGATAAAATGGAACAAATGCCATAATCCGGTCGTGGAAACTGACAGCAGCAACTCCATCGGCGGTTCCGGCGTCGCGGGCAGCACCGTGTGCGTTTGGGCGTCCGCCTCCTATAATGCGTTCGGCGAGCGCGGCATCTACACCGCCAACGGTTCCGGCAACATCTCCGCCGACTACAACCCCGTCGGTTTTGGGGGCCAGTATGGGTACTACAAGGAACTGGAGGGTCACTACCTGCTCGGACACCGCTTCTACGGCAGCTTCACCGGCTAGGCGTTCCTGCTCGGAGGGATGAGTGTCTCTAAAACCCTTGCAGGAAGCTGATGCCGAAGATGTGGCGGCGGACAAGCTGGCCATAGTCTGCGCCGCCGGTGCGGTTCTGGGTATAACGCTGCCATGCAGATTACTCAGGAGCAAAAAGAACGGCTGATGCGGGAAGCGCTGGCCGAAGCCAAGCAGGGAATGGACGAAGGCGAAGTGCCGATTGGGTGTGTTCTCGCCCTCGGCGGGGAGCCGCGAATTGTTGCGCGGGGCCACAACCAGGTCAACGCGCTCGGTCGCAAAACGGCCCATGCGGAAATGGTGACATTCGAGAACGCGGGCAGCCACAACGGGGAGCCGCCGACCCTGCCGCTCGACGCCGAGAACGTCATTCTTGTGTCCACGCTGGAGCCGTGCGTCATGTGCCTCGGCGCGGCGATGGAAGGCAGCGTCGCGCTGGTCTTGTTTGGCCTGAACGCGCCCGCCGACAGCGGCACGCAGCGAGTTCGTCCACCCGAAAGCCCGGAAAGCAGCCCGCCCGCCATTGAAGGCAGCATTCTTGCCGCCGAAAGCCGGGCGCTGTTTGAGGCATGGCTCCAAACCAACAAAGGCACCGAGCAGGCAAAGTTCGTGGAGCAGCTTCTCGCGCTGACGGAGTAAGTTCCCCCCTGCCCCAATAATGGGGACAGTGGGTCATTCTTTAGAACGCAAACGGCAGATTCAGGCCGAAGAAGCCGCCGACAAGAGCGGCAATTCCCGCGAGACCAGCGGCGAGGCTGAAGAACCAGACCCGGCGGCTGCGGGTCAGGGCGGCAATGGCGGAAAGAGCGATGGCGATCTGGCAGAGCGAAACGGAGAACGCAAAGATATGGTGCTGGTCCATGTCCCGTGCCGAGGATTTATCTTTCGCGTCGGCGTCTTTTTCCAGTCCTTCGGCTTTGGCTTGAATGGCTTCCTGCTCATGGGCGTACCGGGCCGCTTCCGCCCGGCTTTTCGAAAGCAGCGGCGAGCCAGGCGGCAGAAGCTGGGCCGTCGTCGCGTACACCACGCCTTTGATGCTTTTGGACTGGTAGTAGTTCCACTGGTCGGTGGCCTGGGTTCGGAGGCTGATTTCGTCGTTTTTGCTGAGAAGCGCTTCGTTGACCAAGAGGCCCGCTCGGAGTGATCCGATGGCGGCGACTACCGCGAGAATCGCAGTGGCGACGGCGATAAACCGGGTCCAGCTTTCATGCTGCTTTTTCTCGTCCTCTCCCGCTTCGCTGCCGCCGTGATGCGCCCCATGCGCTTTTTCGTGCGCTTCCGCGATCTGGTCCTGCACATCTTCCAGCGGCACTTCAATTTCATCCGGCATGGCTGCATTTTCTCCCGTAGGGGCAGACCCCCGTGTCTGCCCTATCTTGTATTCGGCCTCTGAAGACGCGGAAAAGAAGGGCAGACACGGGAGTCTGCCCCTACAAGTTCCAGGCGGCTTAACTCAGCGTGTTGATGGCGCGGGCAGCGAGAACGGCGATGACCGTCAGCGAAATCAGCGCTTGAATCATCATCAGCAGCTTGGCCCAGCGGGACAGGACCGCCGTGTCGGCAGGCGAGAGCGCGGTGCTGGCATTGAACGACAGAAACAAGTAGTCCACAAAGCTTGGGGACCAGGCGGCCTGCCCGCATTCCGCAAGCTGATGAGTGGTCATGGTCATTTGCGGGAACAGAAACGAATCCGAGGCATACTTGGACGCGCGGTCCCGCTGATGCGGGCCGCCGGCATCCAAATGCCAGTACCAGAGGGCGAACACCAGCACATTGGTGAACCACAGCGCCCCGGCGGACACCAGAAGCCGCACCGGCGGCAGCGTGTTCATGCCGGTATGCGGCTCCAGCAGCGTGTGAACCAGCTTGATCAGCGACGCGATCAGAAAAAATGTCTCACTGCCCGCGACGGTCAGCCCCAGCACACGGTTGACGGTATGGTGGCCCCGGAGCCGCGACAGCGTGGTCGGAACCAGCAGCACCGAGATGATGACGGCGGGCAGCCAGCGCGGTCCAAACGACAAGTCGCGCGGCAGAACGGCAAACAGCCCCGCCGCCGCAAGCAGACCGATGACGGCAGGCCAGCGCGGCTCCGCGTCGTCCTGATTTTGATTGCCGTCTTGATTTTGATTACCAAGAGAGCCGATTTCCGTCGCTTGCATTTTTGGAGCCATGCAAAATCTCCGAGTTCATAGAATTAGCCGTGATGAAGCTGACCGTAAAGTGTGTATGCGCCGAACACTAAACCAATCGCAATCACAAAACGGCGGACATTGGCCTGGCCGACACGCTTTGCAAGGCCCGCCCCGCCGTAGCCGCCAAGAATTGCCATCGCCATCATCAGCAGCGCCAGCGGCCAGTCTACCCGTTTATAAACGATAAAAGTCATCGCCCCGACGCCGTTAATGCAGACGGCGGCGAAGTTTTTCAGGCCGTTCATCCGGTGAATGTTGGTTTGGCCGAGAAACCCCAGCACCGCCAGCATGACAATCCCGATCCCCGCGCCGAAGAAGCCGCCGTAAATCGCCACAAAGAACTGGAAGACCATGCCGCCAATCCCCAGCGGACGCGGTGCGGTCGCCTCCGATGACCCGCCGCGTCCAATCCAGCGTCGCACCGGGTCCTGGATCAAAAACAAAAATGTCGCGCCGAAAATCAGCCAGGGAACCAGGCGGCTGAAGATGGCGGAGCTGACATGGGTTGCTAAATAAGCGCCCAATGCCCCGCCCAAAAGGCTCGGCACGGCCATTTCCCACAAGCTGCGCTTCTGCCCGGCGACTTCCCCCCGGTAGCCCCAGAACGCGCTCATGGACCCCGGAACCAATGCCACGGTGCTGGTGCCGTTTGCGATGACCGGCCCATTCGGGACATTCCCCAGCACGGACAGCAGCACCGGGAACGTCAGCAGAGTCCCGCCCCCGGCGACGGAATTAATCGCCCCGGCAGCCAGGGCAGCGAGCAAAAGAAGCGCGAGATGAAGCGGCGGCACGGACAAATGGAAAGGCATAAAAGTTGTTACGGCACCGTCAAGTTTGGCACAGCCAGCGCCGTCTGAGGCACCGGCACTGGAAGTGCCGGTGCATCAAACGGTGCATTGGTTCCTGTACTGAGGCTTACTCTCCTTCGGACCCGCTTGTGCCTTCGGCATCATAGGGCGTCCCGCCTTCTTTCGCGCCGGGCCGGTCGTCGTTTTCGGCGCTGCTTGCAAAGCTGGGGTCACGGCTGCCGGCAAGCTGGCCGGGGTCGCCGGATGAACTTGAGTCGCCGGAGTCGTCTAAGCCGCCGAACATGCCGGGATCGCTTGCCGCGCTTTCCGTCGGGCTGGTATCCGGGAACGCCGTGTCCAGTGCGCCGGGCGGCGGGGCGTAACCAGCTTCGTACATCTTGAGCGGCTCCTGCTCTCCGGCGATCTCGGCGTCGGCGGAGTCGTCGCCAATCGTATTCGGGGCCATCGGGTCGGTTCGGCTTTCCATTAATTATTTTTCCTCGCATCAAAGAAGATAAAGAAGGTTTACCCCATTTTCGCGGGTTTAACAAACGTGCCGGGTTTGGCAGCAAACAAAATCGCGGTATTCTGTCAAAAACGGAGGCGCACACTATGCAAGAAGACGAAGTCATACACTTACCGCAAATGCCGGATGACCAAACGCCGGATGACCAAATCCAAGACGAACAAGCAGAACGAGCGCCGGGGATGGGCGAAACGGAGATTTTGCCGGGCGGCGGGATTACCGAAGGCGACGCCGTGCCGGAAATGCCGCCCGGCAGCGACATGGCCGATGAACTGCCGAGTGACTACCGGGGCGGCGGCCTGACCGCCGACGACATGGCCCAGCCGACCACGACCGCCGATACCACCGGCGACCGGGCCACCGGACTGACCGGCCTGCGCGGAGGGTAGCAGCCTGTACTACCCAATTTGACTTAACCCGTTGTATAATAAGCCTAGTTAGCGAGTGTGCTTATCAAACGAATGGGAGCCTCAAATTGAAAACTTCACGCCGAAGCTGCGCTGCTTTTTTATGCCTCTTTTCTTGCGGTCTTTTCTGCGGCAGCGGGACGGCCTCCGGCCTTCTTGCCGCGCCTGCGAAGACTTCTTTGCCGAAAAGTTCTTTGCCGAAAAGTTCTTTGCCCCGGCAAAGCGGCCCCGGCATTGTTGTCTGCGAGCCGGTGACGGCTCCGAACTCGGATGCTGCCGGTTTCGGCGCGGGGTGCGCCCTGTGGCTCCAGTTCACGGTCGGAGGGCAGCCGCAGTTCGGCAAAACGCCGCTGTGGGCGTCGCTGAACCGGGCGGCTTTGGAGCTGCGCCGCTCCGACTTGCGGCTTTCTCCGGCGCAGGCACCCCGTTTGGCGTCCATAACCGGCGTGACCCATGCAGCGGTCGGCACTTTGAACGGTTCCGGGCCGCATCTGATTTTGACCTATCGCCTGCTTCAAGCGCCGTCGGGCGCTGCCGTCGGAGCGCCGATCACGCTGACCGGGACGAGGGCGCAGATTGACGCCAAGCTGCCGCTCCTGGCCCGGACACTGGCGCTTCGACTGGGCGCGAAGTCTCCTGAAATCCCTGCGTCCACGCAGCTCTCTGCGGACGACCTGCAAACGCTGGGCGAGATGAACTGGCCGGGCCTCGCCGCCCAGACGGATCTGCCGGACAGCCGGCGGAAACAGCTTGCGGCCCTGGCCGCCCGCAGTCCGCTGGCCGGCCTCCTCGGCCTGAACCTCAAGATTTATGACACCTATGCGGCGCGGAATGCCGCAATCACGACGCTTCTCACCCAGGCCGGCGGCAATCCTTTAGCCTGGGGCGAAATCGCGGAAGACCCGGCGGCTTTGCTTCCGCATGACGCGCCGCTCATCGGGCTTGCCGCGCGTTACCCCGGCAGCGGCATTTTGGCGACGGCGGAAACTTTCCGGTGCCGGGCGGTGCAGGATCGTCCGGGCGAGAACGCGGCGGCAGAGCGCGTCCTCCGGGATGCGCCGCGTGACCCAAACGCCTGGCTCATCGAGACGACGGCGCTCTCCGATGCGGCGGACGACGTGCGCCACGGCCGCGTTTTCTCGGCGCTGACCCCGGCGGAAGTGGACACGCTGGGGCATTTGTATCCGCAGCAGGAAGCGGCGATGCGGCGTGCGGTGGCCCTCGACCCGCTGTTTGCCACGGCCTGGCGGCGGCTGGCGGACGCGGCGACCTTTAACTCGGACCCAGCAGCGGCGGACCGCGCCCTGCAAACCGCGCTGAAACTCAGCCCCGACAAGGCCAGAGTTTACGAATGGGGCCTGGAAATGTACCAGCCCAAGTGGAACGACGATCCCGCGAAACTGAGCGCCATCGCGCGAATGGCGGCGTCAGACACGACACTTAACGCGGAGGAAGTCGTCTCGGTCGCGAGGGAGCTTTACTACAGCGGCAACCCAGATTTGCAGCGAAAAGTTTTCAGCGACTTTATCACTCGGCGACGCAAATATCTGTCCGCGCATCCCAATGACGGCAAAAGCCACTGGGGGCTGGCGACCGTTTTGAAAGCGGCGGGCGACAAAGAAGGGGCGCTGACGGAATACCGGACGGCGGCGACACTGCTTTCGAACTCCGCCGCCGTGCGCTGCGACCTCGGCGACGCGCTGTATTTGGACCCTCAAGGCACGAGCGATCAGGTGCGGAAGCAGTACCAGGACGCGGTGCGGCTGGACCCGGACGATCCCCGGTGCCATCTTGATCTTGGATTTGCCTGGCGGCTGGAGGATGACTTCCCGCAGGCGAAACGCGAGCTTCAGGCGGCCCTGCGTCTTGACCCCGCCAACCCAAAGGCTTATTCGGAACTCGGCGACGTGAATTTAAATCAACCCAACCCGGATTATCAGGCCGCGATCCAGAACTACCGGGCCGCGATCCGGTCCGGCAGCTACAACCAGGATACTTATGAGAACCTGGTTTGGACACTGACTCAGACGCAGCAGTATGACCAAGTGATTAAGACAGGGAACGACGCCCTGCGGACCTTTACTAGCGGCGACACCGCCATTTCCGACAACATGGCGGAAGCCTACCTGCATTCCAAAGAGTGGGACAAGTCCATCGCTCTGGACCAGGCCACGCTCGCGTCGGACCCTAACGACGCCTACGCCCACGAAAGCCTGGCGGAAGCGTATTTAGGCGCGGGCCGTATCCCGGAAGCGCAAGCCGAGTGGCGTAAAGTGCTGACGCTCCCGAACGACCAGTTCAAGGCGATTGCCCAGGGCTACCTGAAACAGTATCCATGAGAAACAATATCCATGAAACGCTCCGCAGACCAAACAGACGGCCACGAATTCCAAGCAGACGGCCACGAAACGAAGCTGAAGCCGTGGACAATAACGGCTTCCAAATATCTGCTTCAAGACAGGTGGCTCACCGTTCGTGCCGACCGCTGCCGCACTGGGCGTGGGGTGCTGGTAGACCCCTATTACGTCCTGGAATACCCGGACTGGGTTCAAGTCGTCGCCTTTGACCCCGACTACCGCGTGCTGGTGACCCGGCAGTACCGGCACGCGGCTCAGTCGGTATGTTTGGAACTGCCCTGCGGAGTGATCGAAGCCACCGACGAAACCCCACTCGCGGCAGCCCAGCGCGAACTGCTGGAAGAAACCGGCTGCACGTCGGACCATTTCGAGAAAATCGGCCACTTTTCGCCCAACCCCGCTACCCACACAAACACGGTTCACTGCTTCGCAGCGTATGATGTCCGCCCGTCCCAGCCGGTCCGCCAGGACGCCGCGGAAGAAGTCGTCAGCGCCTTCCTGCCGGTTCCAGACGTGTTGGAAGCCATTGACGCCGGCCAGTTCCCCCAGTCCCTGCACATCTGCGGCCTGATGCTTGGCCTAAGACATGCAGGGCTGCTCACGATCAAAGACAAGCCAAGTTAATCCGCCTCGAAAAAAAGAGCGAGTGACGATAATCACCCGCTCTTTTCATCTCCCTCTATACCACTATGCGGCCTTTAAGTCAGCATAGTGGACTGCTTGCTTTAGCCGCTCTGGGTTGGCCCGCTGCGCCTCAAGAAGGTCGTAGTGGTTCTGCATATTCAGCCAAAACCGTGGGGAAATCCCAAAGAAATTTCCAAGCAGGAGCGATGTCATTGGCGTAATGCTGCGCTGTCCGCGCAGAATTTCCGAAATGTGGATTTGGCTAAGTCCTGTTCCTTTCGCAAGCTTATAGGCAGTCATGCCTAACGGCTCCAGATAGTCTTCCCGGAGCGCCTGACCGGGATGCTCATTTTCAAGAAGCTCAAGGTCTATTTCAGCCTTTAAGTCGTGGTGGTTCGTCATCGTGTTT
>JAABUZ0100010747.1_pt1 | contig 10111 bp, 7 predicted proteins | sample 5562091 | NCBI WGS metagenome assembly JAABUZ01 (sample SAMN12813069, study PRJNA571459) | rock metagenome | isolation source: Antarctica rocks | place: Antarctica: Victoria Land, Linnaeus Terrace sud | collected 2015-12-21 | reverse complement strand
CGCCTACGTCTACCGCTCCTATGGCATCCACTGGTGCATGAACGTGGTCTGCGGCGAGCAACCAGGCAGCGCCGTGCTGATCCGCGCCATCGAGCCGCTGCATGGGATCGATTGCATGCGCGCGCGGCGACGAGTGGCCGACTCGGCCGCGCTGTGCAGCGGCCCCGGCCGGCTGTGTCAGGCGCTCGGCATCACTGCCGCGCTCGATGGAGGGTCGCTGAACGCGCCGCCGTTCCGGCTCGAGGCGGGATGCGCCGGCCCGATCGTGACGGGCCGGCGCATCGGCATCAGTAAGGGAGTCGAGGCAAATTGGCGCTTCGGCCGCGCCGGCTCGCCCTTCCTCAGCCGCGCCTTCAGGCCGTCTGCTTCTCGTCGATGATGACCGTCCCGGCGATCGAGGACGCATCATACCGGATGCGCATGGCCGCGCGCCAATAATGCGGCCCGCACGCGCGCCACCGCCTCGTCCATCCTATATCTCCGTCGATGGAGCCACTCGCCCTCTATATTCACTGGCCGTTCTGCCTGGCCAAGTGCCCCTACTGCGACTTCAACAGCCATGTCCGCGAGCGGATCGACCAGGCTCGCTTTGCCCGCGCGCTACGCACCGAACTCGCCTGGGAGGCCGCACGGCTCGGCCCCCGCCCGCTCGCCTCCATCTTCTTCGGCGGCGGCACGCCCAGCCTGATGGCGCCCGAAACCGTGGCCGACCTGATCGCCGACGCCACGCGCCTGTTCCGGCCCGCGCCCGACCTCGAGATCACCCTCGAGGCCAACCCGACCAGCGTGGAAGCCGGGCGCCTGGCCGCCTTCCGCGCGGCCGGCGTCGGCCGCATCTCGCTCGGCATCCAGAGCCTAGGCGACGATGCCCTGGCCTTCCTCGGCCGCGCCCACTCCGCCACCGAGGCCATCCGCGCGCTCGAACTCGCCCGCTCGCGGTTCCCCCGCGTCTCGTTCGACCTGATCTACGCCCGACCCGGCCAGGACGTGCCTGCCTGGCGCGCCGAGCTCGACCGCGCGCTCGCTCTCTGTGCCGACCATCTCTCGCTCTATCAGCTGACCATCGAGCCTGGCACCGCGTTCGAGGCGCTGCACCGCCAGGGCCGCATCCGCCTGCCCGATGACGACACCGCCGCCGCGCTCTACAGCGAGACAGAGAGCGTGTGCGCCCGCCACGGTCTCGCGGCCTACGAGGTCAGCAACCTCGCCCGGCCCGGCGGCGAGAGCCGGCACAACCTCGCCTATTGGCGATACAGCGACTATGCCGGCATCGGCCCCGGCGCACACGGCCGGGTCAGCCTCGGCGACCGCCTCGTCGCCACCCGCCGCCATCGCGCGCCCGAGCCCTGGGCAGAGCGCGTCGAACGACAGGGCCATGGCAGCACCGCCGAGGAGGACATCCTCCCGCCAGACCGCGCCCGCGAGATGCTGCTGATGGGCCTGCGCCTGACCGAAGGCGTCGACCCCGACCGCTTCGCCACCCGCACCGGCCTCGCGCTCGAGGATGCGCTCGACTCGGACGTTTTGCAGCGCGCGACCGAGGAGGGTTATCTGGAACGCCCGCAAGGCCGGCTCGCGGCGACCAGCGAGGGTCGCCTGCGTCTGGACCCGTTGCTTGTGGCCTTGCTGCGATAAGGCGTCAAGGACGCAAGCCTTGTTCCGCGGCCGTCTCTCCCCTACCTGTGCGCCATGAGCTCTGATCTCCACAATGCTGGCGACGATCCCGCGTCGCAGGAGGACGCCAGCGCCTCGCCCGAAACCCCGGTCGAAACGGCCTCCGTCGAGCAGTTGACCCGCGAGCGGGACGACATGCGCGACCGCTGGATCCGCGCCGAGGCGGAAATGGCCAACGTGCGGGCCCGCGCCAAGCGCGATGTCGAGGACACACGGCAGTATGCCGTGCAGAAATTCGCCACCGACGTGGTCGAAGCCGCCGAGAACCTCCGCCGCGGCCTGTCCAGCCTGCCGCCCGCGGAGCCCGGCGAGCCCGACATCGTCACCAAGCTGCGCGATGGCCTCGAAGGCGTGGAACGCAACTTCGCCGGCATCCTCGAGCGCCATGGGATCCAGCGCACCGACCCGACCGGCCACCCCTTTGACGCCAACCTGCACCAAGCAATGTCCGAGCAGCCCTCCGCGGAGCACCCGCCCGGCACCGTCATCCAAGCCTGGACCCAGGCCTGGACCTTGAACGGGCGGCTCCTGAAACCGGCCATGGTCGTCGTCGCGACCAAGCAAAACCAGGAAGAGGCCGCCTGATCTCGGCGTTTCCGCCATTCCGGGCCTTGCCCAGGGCACCTTCCAATAATACATCCGCCTACAGACAACTCTAAGGGCCTCGCGCGGTGCTTCGGGCCGCATGGAGCCGCTTCAAAGGAGAGATGAATGAGCAAAGTGATCGGCATCGACCTCGGCACGACCAATTCGTGCGTGGCCGTCATGGAGGGCCCGAACGCGAGCGATGCGCGGGTCATCGAGAATGCGGAAGGCGCCCGTACCACGCCCAGCATGGTCGCCTTCTCCGACAACGGTGAGCGTCTCGTCGGCCAGAGCGCCAAGCGCCAGGCCGTGACCAATCCGTCTAACACGCTCTACGCTGTCAAGCGCCTGATCGGCCGCCGCTTCGACGACCCGATCGTCAACAAGGACAAGGGCATGGTGCCCTACCAGATTGTCCGCGGCGATAACGGTGATGCGTGGGTTGAGGCTCGCGGCCAGGGCTATTCTCCCAGCCAGATCAGCGCATTCGTGCTCGGCAAGATGAAGGAGACCGCCGAGGCCCATCTCGGCGAGAAGGTGACCCAGGCGGTCATCACGGTCCCGGCCTACTTCAACGACGCTCAGCGCCAGGCCACCAAGGACGCTGGCCGGATCGCCGGCCTCGAAGTGCTGCGCATCATCAACGAGCCGACCGCGGCCGCGCTCGCCTATGGCATGGACAAGAAGCACACCGGCACAATCGCCGTGTACGACCTCGGCGGCGGCACGTTCGACATCTCCGTGCTGGAGATCGGTGACGGCGTGTTCGAGGTGAAGTCCACCAACGGCGACACGTTCCTCGGCGGCGAAGACTTCGACAACCGCGTCATCGACTACCTCGCCGACGAGTTCAAGCGCGAGCAGGGAATCGACCTGCGTAAGGACAAACTCGCGTTGCAGCGCCTGAAGGAGGCGGCCGAGAAGGCCAAGATCGAGCTCTCCTCCTCCAAGGAGACCGAAATCAACCTGCCGTTCATCACCGCCGACGCCAGCGGGCCGAAGCATCTCGTCATGAAGCTCTCGCGCGCCAAGCTCGAGAGCCTGGTCGACGACCTCATCACCCGCACGCTCGAGCCCTGCCGTGCCGCGCTCAAGGATGCGGGTGTGACCGCCGGGGAGATCGGCGAAGTGATCCTGGTCGGCGGCATGACCCGCATGCCCAAGGTCATCGAGACCGTGAAGCAGTTCTTCGGCCGTGACCCGGCCCGCAACGTCAACCCCGACGAGGTCGTCGCCATCGGCGCGGCGGTCCAGGGCGCGGTGTTGCGCGGCGACGTCAAAGACGTGCTGCTGCTCGACGTGACCCCGCTCAGCCTCGGCATCGAGACCCTCGGCGGCGTGTTCACCCGCCTGATCGACCGCAATACGACGATCCCGACCAAGAAGAGCCAGGTGTTCTCGACGGCCGACGACAGTCAGAGCGCGGTCACCATCAAGGTCTACCAAGGCGAACGAGAGATGGCGGCTGACAACAAGCAGCTGGGCAATTTCGACCTGACCGGGATCCCGCCGGCCCCACGCGGGGTGCCGCAGATCGAGGTCACGTTCGACATCGACGCCAACGGCATCGTCTCGGTCCAGGCGAAGGACAAGGCGACCGGCAAGGAGCAGCAGATCAAGATCACCGCCAGCGGTGGCCTGTCTGACGCGGACATCCAGAAGATGGTGCGCGAGGCGGAATCCAACGCCGAGGCGGATAAGCGCCGCCGTGAGCAAGTCGAGGCCCGCAACTCGACGGAGGCGATGGTGCACCAGCTCGAGAAGACCTTGAAGGACGGCGGCGACAAGGTCCCGGCGGCTCAGAAGACGGAGGCCGAGTCCGCGATCGCCGACGCCCGCACGGCTCTGGGCGGCGACGACGCCGACGCCCTCAAGAAGGCGGGCGACCGCTTGACCCAGGTGGCCATGCAGGTCGGCCAGGCGATGTATCAGGCCGAGCAGGCCACGCCCGGCGCCGCTCCTGGTCCGGAGGCGCCCGGTGCCTCGGGCGAAAAGGTCGTCGATGCCGAGTTCGAGGACGTCAGCGACAAGAAGAAGGCGTCGTAATCGGCGTCAGCCAACGCTCGTAACGGGCGCCCGCGCTTCGCAGGAAGCCGGGCGCCCGCCATTTGGGGCTGCTGGGAAAGGCAACCGTGGCGACCAAGCAAGATTTCTACGCGACCTTGGGCGTCGCCCGGGACGCCAGCGCGGAGGACCTGAAAAAGGCCTATCGCAAGCTCGCGATGCAGTTCCATCCCGACCGGAACCCTGGCGACAAGGCCGCGGAGGCCAAGTTCCGGGAGGTGAGTGAAGCGTACGAGGTCCTCAAGGACGACCAGAAACGCGGCGCCTACGACCGGTTCGGGCACGCGGCCTTCGAGCAGGCCGGTGGTGGCGCTGGTTTCGCCGGCGGCTTCAACTTCGAGGGCGGCCTTGGCGATATCTTCGAGGGTCTGTTCGGCGAGATGACCGGCCGCGGCCGTGGCCGCTCACGCGGCGGCTCCGACCTCCGCACCCAGGTGGAGATTGATCTTGGCGATGCGTTCGCCGGGATGAAGACCGCGATCCGCATCCCGACCCGCGTCAAGTGTGAGGTTTGTGACGGCTCCGGCGCCGAGAGCAAGTCGCGCGACAGCGCCACCTGCGGCACCTGCCGCGGCCAGGGCAAGGTCCGCGCGCAACAGGGTTTCTTCCTGGTCGAGCGTACCTGCCCGACCTGTGGCGGCACCGGCAAGGTGGTCAAGAACGCCTGCAAGGTGTGCCAGGGCAGCGGCACCGTCGAAGGCGAACGCACACTGCAGGTGGCGATCCCCGCCGGAGTCGAAGACGGCACCCGGATCCGCCTAGCCGGCGAGGGCGAGGCGGGGCCGCAAGGTGCGCCGCCCGGGGACCTCTACGTCCATGTCGGCGTCCGTCCGCACGAAATCTTCCAGCGCGATGGAGCCAACGTCTATTGCCGCGTCCCCCTCCCGCTGTCCCGGGCGGCGCTAGGCGGCGAGATCGAAGTCCCCTCGATCGATGGCAGCCGGGCCAAGGTGAAAATCCCCGCCGGTACCCAGACCGGCGACCAGTTCCGGCTGCGGGCCAAAGGTTTTTCCGTCCTGCGCAGCACCGAACGCGGCGACATGTATATCCAGGTCGCAGTCGAAACCCCGCAGAACCTGACCCGGCGTCAGCGCGAGTTGCTCGAGGAGTTTGAACGCGAGGGCGACGGCCACGCCACCGGCAGCCCCGAGAGCGAAGGTTTCTTCGCCAAGGTCGCCAAGTTCTTCGAAGGCAAGGGCGCCACCTAAGACGGCTTACGGCAATATCGTCATGGCCCGGCATGGTCGGGCCATCCACGCCTTGGCCCGACCAAGAACGCGCCCCTCACACCCGCTCGTAGACCAAGCCTCGCGCCAGCCAGCACCCCACCCGGATCGAGTCCGGGTGGCCCGAACCGTCGCGGCGGACATCCAGGGTCCAATCGTGCGGCGGCGTGTGGTCCAGCGCCCGCGGACACGGCAGCGTCCATAGATCCGAGGCGATCGGCTCCAGCATCTCCATCCGGCCGGCGCCCAGGAAGCCCGCAAAGGCGCCGTACATCACGCCGCCGGCCCGCTCGATCTGCAGCTCGGCATCGAGTTCGGCACTGCGGTAGCGCCCGGCAATATCGGCGGCCGCCTCGCCCCCTCGTGGCTGCAGCAGCCCCTGCAGGCGCTCGTCGCGGCGCTCCATCGACAGACCCTCTGCAGTTCGGCGGAGAACGACGCTGCCATTGGTCGCCGACCCGTCGGGTTGCATGGTCAGCACCTCCGCATTCTGTCCGAACCGGAGCCGGACATGACACCGGTCCTGCACCTCGACCCGCGCGAGCAGACCCGTCTCCGGCTCGAGATAAGCACCGGTCCACCCGGCATCCGCGGGTTCGCTCATCTCGACCCGGCGCTCGCCGAGCACGGCTTCCAGCAACTCCATCGCCGCACTCCGCGCCTCGGCCATGTGGTTGAACAGCACCACCACCGAGACCCGCTCCTGCGGCAGATACAGGCGACAGCTCTTCCAGCCGCGCAGCGCGCCGCCGTGCCCGGTGACCGCGCGGCCATGGGCGCGATAGCGCCCGAGCCCGAATCCATAGGTCGCCGCCGACCCGTCGCGGAACGCGGCCGGCCCGGAGATCCGGCCGTGCAGTGAGTTTGGATCGTCCCGGGTCGCGTCGATGTGGCGTTCCCAGGCGATCATGTCGTCGAGCGACGCACCGATCCCGGCATCGCCGGTCCAGACGATCCGGTTCTCGGCCGCCCGGAACCCGCTCGCCTGTGAGCCCTCGTACCCCTCGCTGCCATCCGGCATCGACCGCGTATCGGCGGCCAGCATCGCGCTGTCCATTCCGGCCGGCGCGAACACCCGCGCGCGCAGCACCTCGCCGAAGCTTCGGCCCAACCGCTCCTGCAACATGTCCGACAGAAGGCGGAAATTTTGATTGCAATACGATGCCCGCGTGCCCGGCTCGAACTGCAGCGTCCGCGTGCCGGAGATCACCCGCCCCGCCTCGAGATCGCCGAACGGAGCCTCGACCGGCGAGCCGTGCAGCATCGCCACCGCCCAGTAGTCGCGCAGCCCCGACTGGTTGTGGCACAGCTCGACCGTGCGCGGCGGCGCCTCGGTCAAGTGCGGCAAGCGCCTGGCCACTTCGGCGTCGAGCACCGATGGGTCCGGGAATGCGTCGAGCAGGGCGGCACAAGTGAACTGCTTGGTGACCGAGCACATGCGGAACAGCGACCCTGGCGTGAATGGGATCCGGCGCTCGGCGTTGCTCCAGCCCCAGGTATGGCGCAGCAGCACCTCGCCGTGGCGCAGCACGGCGATGGCGCCGCCGGGTCCGGGGTAGGTCCGCGGCAAGGCCAGGGCCACGGCATCGAGGCGATCGGTCATTGAAATCACTCTGGCGTGAGGATGAGGTCGCGGCGTAACCGTAAGCCGTCGATCCGGCGGGAGTCTCGTGGCCCAACAGCCCGGTGCATGCACCTGGCCGTCCGCGCCCGGGCCGATGGCGGCTTACATCCGCAATCATGAGTGGGTGGCCACCTCGCTAGGGCCGATCGCCGCCTGGCCGATCGCGCCCTGGCGCTTGGCGGTGCGGCGCCGTAGCGTGGATGCCGGTTTGGTCTGCGCTCGAGCCGGAGCTGCGCCGACCGCTCTCCGGCGAGCCGGCCGCCCCGTCCGCGGTCGAGGCGATGGCCTAAATGTCTCCTGCATCGTCGGTCTCATCGAGCGCGAGCAGCGCGTAAGTCGCCAGCCAATGCTCGCCCATGTAGTGCGTCTGCAGGTGCGGCAATCCGGACATCAGGTGGTCGGACGCGGCATCCTGCAGGATCGGCTGACGCGGGTCATCGTCAGGAAGCGATCGCGCGAGGGTGGCCAGGCACCAGGCTCGGCTGAGGTTCAGCCCATCGAGATGCGCGATCTTGCCGTCCGTCCGGTCACTGGTGACGACCGGGCGGAACAGCACGGCCGGCTGGCCCTGCCGCAAGTCGGGCAGGAAGCGGTCGAACCAGCCGGGGAAGGACGACCGATGCAGCCGGCGCATGCACTCCGCCTCGACGAGCGCGGGCGAGAGGAAATCTTCGCCGCCGGGTTCGTCCCAGGCCGGGCAACCGGCATCGGCGCCGTACCACCGGCTGGCGGTCTCCTGCAGCAGTGCCGTCAGATCCGCATCGGCGTAGTCGGCGGCCAGGCGCAGGGCGAAGGCGGTGTTGCCGTGCGTGCCGGCTCGGACCGGGTAGGAGGCCAGTGGCAAATAGGCGCGGAACCGGCTGGCGATGACCTCGGCCAGCGGCGCCAGCGCTTCGGCCCAGCGACGCTCCGGCAAGAGCGTCAACTCGGCCGCCAGCTTCAGCAGCCAGGCCCAGCCATAGGGCCGCTCGAACCCGCGCGCGGTCGGAGCCGCGAACGTCGCGATCTCCCCAGCCACCGCCTCGCGCGTCAGATGCCGCTCGAACAGCGACGTGATCTCGGCTGCGTTCGGCCCGGCCGGAAATCGCCGCAGCACGCGGGCCAGAAGCCAGTAGCTGTGCACGCAGGAATGCCAGTCGAAGCTGCCGTAGAACACCGGATGCATCGATCGAGGCGTCCGCAGGTCGCGCGGCCCGGCGAACACATAGCCCGGCTTGTGCGGAAACTCGCGCGTGACATGGCCGAGCGCGATCCGGGCGAAGCGGCTGGCGAGATCGGGGTCGAGGGATGCATCCATGCAGCGCAGCCTAGAGGATTATCCAGAGGCTCCCAATCGGCCATGTTCACCGCGCTCCCGACCCCGTTGCCGTTCCTGGACGACAAGCGGTTGGTCATCCTCGGCACCGCCGACGCGACCCGGCTGCCGACGCTGCCGAACGTCCCCACGCTGGCCGAGGCGGGGCTGCCGGGCTTCGAGTTCTCCGCTTGGGCTGCCCTGCTCGCACCCGCCGGAACGCCGCCTGATCATCGACCGACTGAACGCGGCGGCCAATGCCGCGCTGTCCGATCCCGAGGTGCACAAGCAGCTCACCGCTCTCGGCTACGAAGTGGTCGGCGGCCCGCCGTCGGCGCTCGCGGCCTTGATCGAGCGAGATTACCAGGCGAAGGGAGACATCCTGCGTGCCGCGAACATCCATGCCGACTCGGCCGCGCGCCGCGGTTATCCGCCCGGCCGAACAGCCGGTCGCGGACCGAGGCGGCGGCAACCGCACCACGCCGCTCGTCATGCCGGGCACGGGTGCGAGGCAGTTGAGCAACGGCATCACCACCATCGCCCCGGGCGGCGCGATCGGGTTGGACGGCCAGGGTGTCGCCGTCATCGACGACGTCGAGCACCCGGTCGGGCCGGGCGATACCAGCTGGATCCCGCCGGGGTTGCCGCATTATTTCCGTAACGTCCGAATCGCAGCCGAAGATCGGCGATCCGCCAGAAGACACCAGCGTCAGCGAATTTCCGATCGGCAACACGGTATCGTCCGGGCGATGACGCGCAAGGCGACGGGCCGAGCGGGTGCGAGACGGCGTGCCTGCAGCTCCTGGTCGAGCATGGTGTCGAGACGCCAGAGGGTCTGCGGAAGCTGCCGCCGGGCCGGCTGACCGCCTCGACGATCAACCGGCACATGCGCCGCCTCGGCTACGATCGCGACCGTATGACGCGCCAGCGGCCGGCGGTGCGGTTCCAGGCCGAGCGGTCGAACGCGCTCTGGCATTTCGACATGAGCCCGTCCGACCTGAAGCAGCTGGCGCCGCCGCCGTGGATTGATCCCGACCGCGTCGGCGCGCCGACGCTGATGCTGTTCAGCGTGGTGGATGATCGCTCGGGTGTGGCCTGGCAGGAATATCGCTGCGTCTACGGCGAGGATGTCGAAGCGGCATTGCGATTCCTGTTTTCGGCCATGGCGCGCAAGCCGGACGAGGCGGATCCGTTCCAGGGCATCCCGGCGGTCCTCTACCTCGACAATGGACCGGTTGCGAAGTCAGGGGTGTTCAAGCGTGTAATGGAGAGCCTTGGCGTGGAGGCGATCACCCACATGCCGGCCGGCAGCGACGGAAGGCGGACCACGGCGCGGGCCAAGGGCAAGGTCGAGCGGCCGTTCCGCACGGTGAAGGATGCGCACGAGACGCTCTACCACTTCCACCAGCCCGCCTCCGAGGAGGAGGCCAACCGCTGGCTGGCGCGCTTTATCCGCACCTACAATCTTGGCGATCACCGCCGAGCCGCATAGCCGGATCGACGACTGGTTGGGGCCCTGCCGGCGGATGGGGTGCGCCAGATGTGCGCCTGGGAGCGGTTCTGCACCTTTGCTCGCGAGCCCGAGCGCCGCGCCGTCGGCATTGACTGCCGGCTCACGGTGGCGGGGGTCTCCTATGAGGTCAT
>JAABUZ0100010746.1_pt1 | contig 10111 bp, 7 predicted proteins | sample 5562091 | NCBI WGS metagenome assembly JAABUZ01 (sample SAMN12813069, study PRJNA571459) | rock metagenome | isolation source: Antarctica rocks | place: Antarctica: Victoria Land, Linnaeus Terrace sud | collected 2015-12-21 | reverse complement strand
ATCAAGGGCGGGGCGGGCAGCGGGCGGGGCGCGCCGCGCCCGGGATTGTTCGCGTCCACACCAAGCAGCCCGCCGCGCCGGGCCCTGCGGTCGGTCGTCCACCGGTCACCAGCAGGTCGTCCACAGGCACCCCTCGCGTGTTCCACAGATCCTCCCCAGGTCTGTCCACAGGCGGCGGGGGGACGGCGTTGACCGGCCGCCGACGCGTCCCTAACGTCATCGGCACGGAGCCCCTGGAGAACGGATGGCCTGCCCGGAAGGGGAAGCCGGGTGGTCCACCCGCGCCCGGGGGCTCCGTCACCGCCCGCCACACGGGCCGGCCCTAACGGCCGGTGAAGGCCGGTGGCCGCTTCTCCCGCTGCGCGGCGATCCCCTCCAGCAGGTCGGCCGTCGCCATGGTCAGCGGCTGGGCGACCGCCTCGAAGCGCAGCGCCTCCTCCACCGACGCCGGCGCCACCCCGGCGAGCGCGGCCTTGGTCAGCCGGGTGGCAATCGGGCCGGCGGCGGCCACCGTCGCGGCCACCTCGAGCACCGCGTCGAGCAGGGACTCGGCCGGTTCAAGGCCGTTGACCAGGCCCCAGGACAGCGCCTCCTCGCCCCGCACGGTGCGCCCGGTGAACAGCAGCTCCCGCGCGCGGACCAGGCCGACGGCCTCCGGGATGAGATAAGTCGCCGCCATCCCCGGGTGCATCCCCAGCGCGGTGAACGGTGCCCCGAAGCGCGCCTCTGGCGTCGCCCACCGCAGGTCGCAGGCCAACGCCAGACACAGCCCGGCCCCGACCGCGTGGCCGTTGACCGCCGCCAGCACCGGCACCTCCAGCTCGCGGACGGCCAGCCACGAGCGGTAGAAGGGCAGCATCCTGGCCCGGATGCCGTCCGGGCCAGCTGCGGCGCCGCTCTCGATCCAGGACAGGTCGCCGCCGGAGCAGAAGACGCTGCCCTGCCCGGTCACCACCACGGCGCGGACCGACGGGTCTCCCCGCAGCTCGGCCACCGCCGCCACCCAGGCCGCCGTCAGCTGCTCGGTCATGGCGTTGCGCCGCTCCGGCAGGGCCAGGGTCAGCACGACCACCCCGTCGCCGCGCCGCTCCATCAGCAGGGGCTCTGTGTCCGTCATGATCGACACGGTACGGCGGGACTCACCTGCCCGGGTGGCCGGTCCGCCGCCCGCGGGGGTCGATGGGCAGGGCGTGGGCACCCCGGTCGCCCCCCTCACGTCGGCCCGGCCCGCAGCCGACGACAGCTGGGTGACGCGCGACGGCTCCAGGCTGACACGGCTGGGACTGCTCGTCGCCGGCACCGCGGCGGTGGGCCTGCCTGCCGCCGCAGCTGTCGTGCTCCTGGCCGGCTCGTCGCACGCCGTGCACGTCCCGGTCCACCGTGGCTGGCTGGCCGCCCTGCTGCTCGGGGTGACGGTCGCTGGCGAGCTCACCGCCGTGCGCCTCCGGCACGGCGACTCGGTCGACGAGCTGACGCTGTTCGAGGCGGCGGTGGTGGCCGATGCGCTGCTGCTGGACCCGCTCGCAGCGATCGCCGTTCCCTTGGCCGCACTGCTGCTCGTCGTGGTCGCGCAGCGGCGCCCCTGGGTGAAGGCGGCCTTCGACATCGGCGCGCATCTGCTCGGCATCGCGCTGACCGTGGGCGGCGTGGCCGCGTTCGCCGAGCCGGCCGCCGGGTTGCGCGCCGGCGGCACCGTGCTCGGCCTGCTGCTCGGCACCCTCGCCTCCACCGTCGTCACCCTGCTCGCGCGCGGCGTGGCGGTCGCCGCGGCGACGGGCGTGCCGCCCGGTGCGACCCTGCGCGACCGGTGGCGACTCTCCCTGGTGATGGCCGTCGGCACCGTTGGCCTGGGGGCTACGGCGGTCGCGGTGGCGCAGGTCGCACCCCTGCTGCTGCCCTTCTCGCTGCTGCCAGCCGCGGCCCTGACCTACGCCTACTCCTCGGTGGCCCAGGAGGGGGACGAGCGGGTGCGTTCCCAGCAGCTGCTCGCCCTGTCACACCACATGGCGGGGGCGACCGACGTGGAGGACCTGGTCACGTCGTTCCTCGCACTGGTACGGGAGGCATTCAGGGCGGAGACGGCGTTCGTGGTCCTGGAGTCCGCCGGACGCGAGGAGACCGTGGTGGCCGCCACCGCCGCCGGCGTCGTGGTGCGCGGCGCCCACCCGGCCGAGCGCGCCCTGTTGGCGACCGCCGGCTCCGGCACCGAGCTGCTCGCCAGCGCCGCGACGGTCGACGGCCCGGCGCGCATCCTGCTGGCCCCGCTCGATGCCGAGGGCCGCCGGCTCGGGATCGTCGCCCTGACCGAGCCGGTCCCGGCCACGACGCGCCTGTCCTTCGCCCGGCTGGCCGGCACCACCGAGCGCAGCTGCGAGCTGGATCCGGCGGCGGCAAGGGTCGTCGGGCCGCTGGCGAGCGCGCTCGCGGTGGCGCTGCGCGCGGCCGAGCATCTGGCCCGGCTGACCGAGGAGACCGACAAGCTGCAGCAGGTCGTCGACCACTCCAGCGATGGCATCGTGGTGCTCGACGGCGCGGGTGCGGTGGCGGTCTGGAGCCCCGCCATGGTCGCCCTGACCGGCGTGCAGGAGGCGGGTGCGCTCGGGCGGTCGCTATCGGACGTGGTGGACGCCCGGGACGAGTCCGGCCGGCCGCTCGACGCCCTCCGCGCGGGTTGGGACGCGCTCACGGCTGCCGCCCCCCGGGCAACGGTGGAGACGGCGCTGCTGCGCGCCGATGGCGAGCAGCGCTCGGTGCGCTGGTCGCACGCCGCGGTCTTCGACGCACCCGGCGATGCGCCCGCGGATGCGCCAGCGGATGCGCCCGGCGATGCGCCAGCGGATGCGCCAGCGGACCGGCCGCCGCCCGCGCTGCTGCGTGACGTCGTACTCGTGCACGACGTCACCCGGGAGCGCCAGGTCGACCGGCTCAAGAGCGACTTCATCGCCACCGTGTCGCACGAGCTGCGCTCGCCGATCACCCCGATCAAGGGCTACGTCGCGCTGCTGCGGCGCAAGGGCGAGGAGTTCACGCCCGAGAAGCGCGCGGAGATCCTCGACCACGTCGGTGACCGGGTGGCGCACCTGACCCGGATCGTGGAGGACGTGCTGCTCGCTTCCCGGGTGGCCTCCCCCGCGTCCACGGTGGAGATGGCGACGGGCGACCTCGGGGCGCTGGCGCGCAAGTCGGCGGGAGACTTCAGCCTGGAGGCGGGGCGGCTGCGGCTCGAGCTGCCGGCCGCCGCCGTACCTGTCGCATGTGACCCGGTCCGGGTGGTGCAGGTGGTATCGAACATGATCAGCAACGCCGTGAAGTACTCGCCCGCCGGCACACCGGTCCGCCTGCAGGTATGGACCGAGGAGGGCCCGAACGGCGCGACAGCCCTGCTGACCGTCGTCGACCAGGGGCGGGGGATCCCGGCGGACCAGCTCGAGGCGGTCTTCGAGAAGTTCCACCGGGTCGAGGACCCGATGCGGATGACCACGGGCGGCACCGGGCTCGGGCTCTACATCGGCCGGGAGCTGGCCGAGGCCATGGGTGGCACGCTGACCGTGTCCTCGACGTACGGCGCCGGCTCGACCTTCACCTTCGCGCTGCCGCTGCTGCCCGCCGACGCCACCGTCGTCCTGCCGGCCGCCCGCCACGGCGCCTGGCCGCCGCTGCCGCCGCGCACCCGGCGGGTCAGCGCGCCCTGACGGGGCCGGGCGTGCGCCTGTGGAGGACCGTCCTCCACAGGGGGGTGCGGTGCGAGGGTGCGCGGCATGCGACCGATCCTCAAGCCGGCCCTGCGCCGGGTGTGGCGTGACGACACCACACTGCAGCTCGGTCTGGATCCCGAGCGGGCGCTCGTGCTGCGTGGCATGGGGCCGCCGCTGACGGCCACCTTGGACCTGCTCGACGGCACCCGCCAGCGTGAACAGGTGCTGGCCGACGCGAGGGACTGCGGCGTGGACGCCCCCGCCGCGGCGGCCCTGCTCGACCTGCTCGGCCACGCCCAGGCCGTCGACGACCTGGCGGCGCACGCCCCCACGCGCCGGCCGGAGGAGGGGGCCCGGCTCGCCCCGGACCTCGCCGCGCTGTCGCTGCTGCACCCCGAGCCGGGTGGGGGACACCGGGCACTGGCCAGGCGGGGTGCGCGCGGGTGCTCGTCGTCGGCGGCGGGCGGGTCGGCTCCACCGTGGCACTGCTGCTGGGGGCCGCCGGCGTCGGTCGGGTGGACGTGGAGGACGAGGCGCCGGTGCGGCTCGGCGACCTCGCGCCCGGCGGCTTGCTGGCGGACGACCTCGGCGCGGCCCGCGGTGACGCATTGCGACGCCGGCTCCCCCCTCAGGTCGCCGGCGCATCGCCGGGGCCGCTCGACCTGGTGCTGCTGACGCCGGCCGGGGCCGGCCAGCCGGACGGACGACGCTGGCGGGCCGCCGGCGTGGCCCACCTCGCGGTCGGCGTGCGCGAGACCACCGCCGTCGTCGGACCGCTGGTGCTGCCAGGCACGACCTGCTGCCTGTCCTGCCTCGACCTGCACCGCACCGAGCGCGACCCCGGCTGGCCCGTCGTCGCCAGTCAGCTGCAGGGACCCACGCGGGGCACTGTGGACCCGTGCGAGGTGGCGCTCGCGACACTGGCGGCGAGCCTCGCGGCGCTGCAGGCGCTCGCCTGGCTCAGCACGGCCCCGGGGGCGCCCCCACCCGCGGCGGCCGGCGGCACCCTCGAGCTGGCGCTGCCCGACTGGCGGGTGCGGCGCCGCTCGTGGTCGGTGCACCCCACGTGCGACTGCATCGACCAGCGCTGACCCGCCGACAACGGCGTGCCAAGCGCACCGCCGCTCACCAGGTCGGCCTGGTGCGGTGGCGCGGGCCGGCGTGCCCGCGAGGCTGGCCGACCCGACCCCTGGCGTGCATGCGGCTCCCGCGGCTGAGAGGCTGGGGACATGGCCGGTGACCGGGACGAGCGGGGCGGCAGGGGGGTACCGCGGCGGGCGATCGTGCGCAGCGCGAAGCTCGCGACGCTGCCTGTCGGCTTCGCCGGGCGGACCGCGCTTGGCGTCGGCAAGCGCATCGGCGGCCGTCCCGCGGAGCTGGTCGCCGCCGAGGTCCAGCAGCGAACCGCGGAGCAGCTGTTCAAGGTCCTCGGCCAGCTCAAGGGCGGCGCGATGAAGGCCGGCCAGGCACTGTCGGTCTTCGAGGCCGCGCTGCCGGAGGAGATCGCCGCGCCCTACCGCGGGGTGCTCACCAAGCTGCAGGAGGCCGCGCCCCCGCTGCCCTCGGCCACCGTGCACAGGGTGCTGGCGGAGCAGCTCGGGGCGACCTGGCGGCAGCGGTTCGCGAGCTTCGACGACCGCCCGGCGGCGGCCGCGAGCATCGGCCAGGTGCACAAGGCAGTCTGGGCCGACGGGCGGGAGGTCGCCGTCAAGGTGCAGTACCCGGGCGCAGGACCGGCCCTCATGGGCGACCTCAACCAGCTCTCCAGGATGGCCCGGCTGTTCGCCGTCGTCAGTCCGGGCCTCGACGTGAAGCCGCTGCTCACCGAGCTCAAGGCGCGCGTCGCGGAGGAGCTCGACTACCGACTGGAGGCGGCCAACCAGCACACGGTGCATGCAGCCTTCGCCGACGACCCCGACTTCGTGGTGCCCGACGTGGTGGCCGGCTCCGACCGGGTGCTCGTCACCGAGTGGGTCGACGGCACCCCCCTGTCCGACATCATCGCCACCGGCACGCAGGAGCAGCGGGACCGCGCCGGGCTGCTGTTGATGCGCTTCCTCTACGCCGGACCCGCGCGCGCCGGGCTGTTGCACGCCGACCCGCACCCCGGCAACTTCCGGCTCCGGGACGACGGCAGCCTGGCCGTGATCGACTTCGGCGCCGTCGCGCGACTGCCCGACGGGATGCCGGAGACCATCGGCCGGCTGGTGCGGCTGGCGCTGGCCGGCGCGGCAGCCGACGTGCTGGCCGGGCTGCGGGACGAGGGCTTCGTCCGCGCCGACGTGCGGGTCGACGCCCCCGCGGTGCTCGACTACCTCATCCCGATGCTCGCCCCCGTCGCCGACGAGGAGTTCACCTTCTCGCGGCAGTGGCTGCGGGCAGAGGCGACCCGGGTGGCCGACCCCCGCTCCCCCGCCGCCCAGCTCGGCCGCCAGCTCAACCTCCCCCCGGCGTACCTGTTGATACACCGGGTCACCCTCGGCGCCATCGGGGTGCTCTGCCAGCTTGGCGCGCACGGGCACTTCCGGCGCGAGGTGCAGCTGTGGCAGCGGGGGTTCGCCGAGCCGGGCTCGGAGGAGGCCGCGCACGCCGCGGCTGCCGCGGCTCAGCCCCGTCGCACCAGGTCCAGCACCCCGCCCGAGCGGGTGTACGCCGACGAGCCCGGGTCCAGCGCGTAGCCCCCCGGCCCCTCCCACCCCACCAGGGCCGCCGGTCCCCGTGCTCCGGTCGTCAGCACAAGCCGGGCCAGCGCGCCCTTGGCGGTCTTGTTGTCGTGGCTCACCACCTGGCGCGCCCCGGTCCGGGGGTCCTCGCGCAGCACCCGCACCCGCCAGCGCACCCGCCAGCTGCCACCCGGCGTCCACGCCGCGGCATGCGCGGCCGGCAGCAGGTCCCAGACGACCGCACCGGCGACGCGCGCGTCCAGCACCGGCGACAGCCGCGGCCGCCACCAGGACGCCAGCCCGCCAAGACCTGGCACGACCGTGCCGATCGGCAATGTGTACGCCGGGACCGGGTCCCCGCCGCTCACCAGCCCGGCCAGGCCGCTCACGATCAGCACGTTCGCCGAGGCCCGGCGGCGCAGCCCGGCCGGCATCCCGCCGACATCGAGCGCGTCGTACAGCACCCCGGTATAGCGCTGCAGCGCAGGCAGACTCGGGCCGTCGGCGGCAATCCCGGCCGCGGCAGCCACCTGGCTGCGGTCGGCCCGCAGCTGCTCGAAGGTCGTCGGCCGGTCGCCCCACGATCGCCGGGATCCGCCCGGTGCCTTGCGCTCGGACGGCGGCAGCAGCAGCACGGGCAGGGGGGCGGCCACGACCGCAGGCTAGGCAGGCGTGCGGACGCGGGCGCGCAGGGCCTTGCGGTCGAGCTTGCCGACGGGGGTGAGCGGCACGGTGTCGAGCACGTGCACCTCGCGGGGGTACTTCGTCTTGGCCATGTGGGCGCGCGACCAGGTCACCAGGTCCTCCCCGGTCACGGTCGCACCGGGTCGCAGCGACACGAAGGCGACCACCTCCTCGCCGTACGTCGGGTCCGGTCGTCCGACGACGCCGGCGAGCACCACCTCGGGATGGCCGAGCAGGCCGTCCTCCACGTCGCGGGGGTAGACGTTGAAGCCACCGCGGATCACCAGGTCCTTGAGCCGGTCGACGATGCGCAGATAACCCTCGTCGTCGAGCACCCCGACGTCGCCGGTGTGCAGCCAGCCATCCCGGATCGTGGCGGCGGTCGCCTCCTCGTCGTGCCAGTACCCGATCATCAGGCCCGGCCCTCGCACGCAGACCTCCCCCTCGCTGCCGGTAGGCACCTCCGCGCCGGTCAGGGGGTCGCGGATGCGCACCTCGTAGCCCGGTGCCGGCACCCCGACCGACCCCAGCCGCACCGCGAGCGGCGGGGTGATCGTGCACAGCGCCGACGTCTCGGTCATGCCGTAGCCCTCGCTGACCGTCGCTGAGGGCACCCGCCGCTGGAACTCCAGCGCCAGCTCCGGTGCCAGTGGCGCCCCGCCGCTGCCGACGAACCGCAGCTGGGACAGGTCGTGCTCCTCCAGCGGCTGGGTGAGCAGCATCGCGATCATGCTCGGGACCAGCGCGGTGCGCTGGACCTGGTGCTCGACCGCGAGCCGCAGGAAGCCCGCCGGGTCGAACCACCGCATCAGCACCGACTCGCTCGGCTCCAGCACGAACAGCCCGATGACGCTGACAAGCAGCCCATAGGCGTGCGACAGCGGCAGCGGCAGCAGCGTGCGGTTCATGCCCTCGACGTAGGTCGCCTCGGCGCCGCCACGACCCACCGCGGTGAGACCGGCGTGGGAGAGCATCACGCCCTTGGCCCGGCCGGTCGTGCCCCCGGTGTAGAGCAGCGCGGCCAGGTCGTCGTCGGCCCGGCCGACGGGTGCCTCGAGGGGCTCCGCCTGCTCCAGCTCGGCCGCCGAGACGAGCTGCGGGCCAGCCGCCCCGGGCTGGGGTGGCAGGCCGACCGGCAGGTCGCCCACCACCACGACCTGCTGGACGTCGGTGCCACCGGTGGCGGCGAGCACGGTGGCGAGGAACTCCGGGCTGGTCACGACGATCCTGGCCCCGCTGTCGGACAGGACGTGCTGCAGCTCGGCGCCCTGGATCAGGAACACCACCGGGGTGACGACCCCGCCGGCGCGCCACGTGCCGGCGTAGGCAATCCCCACCTCGGGGACGTTCGGGAGCAGCACGACGACCCGGTCCCCCGGCCGCAACCCGAGCCGGTCGCGCAGCCCCCCGGCGAAGCGGGCCGTCCGGTCGCGCAGCTGACCGCTCGTCCACCAGGTCCCCTCGAAGTGCAGGATCCGGCGGTCACCCCACCGCTCGTACGACGCGTCGGCGTGCTCGGCGAGGTCCATGTGTCGAGCATCACACAGGGGCCCCGCGGGGGGGTCGCCGAGTGGCTACTTGCCCAGCACCCGGCGGATGAGGGCGCCGGCGAGGAGGTAGACGACGGCGGCGAGCCCCCAGTTAGCGAAGACGCCCTTCTTCGACAGGCCGGCGACGCCGCCGCAGTCCACGCCCCGGCCACACGGCCTGCCGTGGCTGCTGATGACCTTCTTGCCACCCTCGGTGAACACGTCGCGGAAGGGGCCGACGACGTTGCCGGCGTAGCGCACCAGGTGCTTGACGATGTTGTTGCCGAGGTTCGCGTCGGAGACGACGAACAGGATGCCCAGGATCACGATCAGCGCCAACACCAGGAACACCAGCTGCGCGACCTGGCCGGCGGTGCCGAGTACGTCGCGCGCGACCGCCTGGGAGCTGCGGCGCTCCCGCGCAGGCTTCACCTCCTCGTCCCGCTGCTTCTTGGTGACCACCTCCACGGTGGCGGTGGGTTCGGCCAACGGGACGGCGGCGACCTCGGGTCGGGGGCCGTCGCGGCGGGACTCATCGCGGCGGGGCTCATCGCGGCGGGGCTCTGGGCGGCGGGGCTCGTCGCGGCGGGGTTCTGGCCGCGGATGCGGTCGCTGTCCGGCCGGTCGGGGCTGTGGCTCGGGTCGCCGCTCGGGTCGCTCGTCGGGCCGCTGCCGTTGGCGGGGCTCGGGTCGCGGAGCCGGGCGAGGACGCGCCGCGGGGCCGCGGGGCGGCGGGCGGCGGGCGGCGGGTGCGTCCTCGGGCTCGTCGTACCCGTCGTCCTCCGCGTAGGAGTCGTCCGGGTCGTCGCCGGGCTCCTCCTCCTGGTCGTCGGCGTAGGCCGGTGGCTCCGCGCGCCGGGCGGCGCGGGCCCGGGCGGCCTCCGCGGCCGCCCGGGGGGTGCCGGGTCGGGCGGCCGGGCGGCGGCCGGGCCGGGCCGGCGGCTCGGGCTCGTCGCGCACGTCGTCGTCCTCAGCGTCCGGCGCCGGCAGGTCGTCCTCGTCGTCGCGATCGTCCCGAGGCGCGGCGGCGCGGCGCGGCTCGTCGTACCTCCGGTCGTCGTAGCCAGCGTCGTCGTAGCCGTCGTCGTAGCCGTCGTCAGGCCCGTCGGGGTCCGCGGCCGGCCTGGGGATCGGCCGGCTGGCAGCCGGCCGGGCGGGTCGGCGCGGACGGCGGGGGGGCTCGGGCGCCTCGTCCTCGGCCTCGTCGAACTCGTCCGCCGGCTGCGGCGCCCTGGGCGGCAGCGGCCGCGGACGGTCCGGGTGGATCTGCACGGTCGGGCGCTGCGCGGTCGGGCGCTGCATGCCCGGGCGCTGGTCGCCGCGCACGACCTGGGCCGCGCGGGTGCGAGGCGGGGGCGCGTCGTCCTCCTCGGCTCGGCCGCTCTCGCCGGCGTCGGCGCTGTCGCTGTCGCCGCTGTCGCCGCCGCCGTCGTCGGAGGGGCGCAGGACGCGGACGGCGCGGGGCCGGCCGCTGCGCTGGTCGCTCGCGGCGGTGGCGCCCTCGTCGGGGTCAGCCGGGAGCGGGTCGCGGGGAGGTCAG
>JAABUZ0100010744.1_pt1 | contig 10111 bp, 9 predicted proteins | sample 5562091 | NCBI WGS metagenome assembly JAABUZ01 (sample SAMN12813069, study PRJNA571459) | rock metagenome | isolation source: Antarctica rocks | place: Antarctica: Victoria Land, Linnaeus Terrace sud | collected 2015-12-21 | reverse complement strand
CGCTGCGGGATCGGGACTCCATTGCGAGGATGGGCGGCGATGAGTTTTGTATCCTTTTGCCGGACACGGAGATGCAGGAGGCGATGGTGGTGGCGGAGCGGCTCCGGACCGAGGTGGAGAAGATGACGATCAAGCACCAGAGCGAGACGATCCAGGTGAAGGCGAGCTTCGGCGTGAGTTCGTCGGACCGGTACGGTTGGAACTGGCAGAAGCTGGTGGACGCGAGTGATGGGGCGTTGTACGAGGCGAAGCGCAGCGGACATAACAAGGTGGTTGCGGCGGCTGCGGGGACCGCGGCTTCGGTTCCGGCGCCCGATCTGCCGATGGAAGCAGCGGTGAGCGAGCGGCGAAAGCGCTAGGCGCGCGGCCCGGATGCCGGGCGCCGGTCTTGCCATGGGGAGATGGTGCCTCAGGCTTATGGGTTTCGGTGTGGGCGCAGACAGATCGGCCGCGACTCCCAGATTCGGGGAGGCGCGGCCGAGGTGGAAAGATGCTGCGGTGTGGGTGAGTTATGCGGTGTGGGTGAGTTATTTGATGGCGCCGTTCATGCCGGCGGGGAAGAAGACCCCCTTGGCCGCGGTGCCGTTGACCCTGGCGCTGACGGCTCCGCCGCCGGTGACGATGTTGAGCACCTGGGTGGTGTTGCGGCTAAAGGCGACGACTGTCTTCGGGTCCGCGTCGACGATGGTGGATGCGGTGACGGCCGTTCCGCCAGCCAGAACGACCTGCTGCGGCTGAACGCCGAAGTCGTCGGGGATTGGAGCGGTTGAGAGCGCCTGCAAGGACAGCGTTGCCCGGAGGTTGGAGATCTTCTGGGTGTAGCCCTGGAGGGTGCCGGTGGTGTCGAGGTTGATGGCGGTGCGGATGAGGCCGGCGTGGTAGGCCTCAACCGCGAGGATGCCGGCAGCGGCGTTCAGGTAGGTCTTGCCGGTGGCGGTGGTGGTGAAGAGCGGAGCCGCGCCATGGTAGGCGGTGACGCCGACATCCTCGAAGACGTATGCGCCGATGACGAAGAAGTCGTCGTTGGCGAAGGGGTCGAAGGCGGGCCCGATACCGGCCGCGCTGGCGAGGGTGTTGAAGGCTCCGTTGAGGTCGATGGCGGGCTGGGCGACGGCCGCGGAGCCGAGGACCCCGCGAAGGAAGGCGACGTGCTTGCCTTCTTCGATGGCGGTCTCGACGGCGTAGGCGCCGATCGGCACCTTGGCGAAGGGAACCTGGGGGTTGGCCTTGACGCTGACGGCGCCCTGGGCTCCGGTGCCGGTGATGCCGAGGACGGCCGCGCCGGCGGCGGTGGAGGCGGGGTTGGCCACATCGATGGTGGTGCCGAAGGCAGCGAGGTAGTAGAAGTTTGCCTCGAGGTACTCGAGGTTGAGGGCGAAGTTGAGGATGTCGTTATCGGTGATGGTGGCGGCCGCCTGGGCCTTTGCGGAGCCGGCGAAGGCGAGGCCGGCAAGGGCCGTTCCGCCGAGCATCATCATTGCGCGACGGCTGGAGATGATCTCGTCTACTTTTTGTGTTTCGGTCGATGCCATGGTGTCTATCCTTTTAGGAACCGGTTGTGAAGATTACGCCATTCAAGCCGCTGGGGAAGAAGCCGCCCTTGCTGACGCCCGCGGCGCCGCCGGTGCCGTAGACGATATGCAGCACCTGGTCCGTGGAGCGGGCGAAGGCGATGGCATTGTTGGTGTCTGCCGCGACGATGGTGCTGGGGGTGGTGACCGAGGTGGGCACGGTGAGGAGCGTCTCGTTGCCACCGCCGAGGGTGCCGCGAAGGGTGGCGATCTGATTGGCGAAGCCGAGGTACGGGTAGGCGGTGGCCGGTGTGGCCGCCGAGGCGGCGATGGCCCGACCGGTAAGGGTGGTGCGAACGTAGGCGGCGTGGTAGGCCTCGACCGCGAGAATGCCGGCCGCGGCGGAGAGGAGACCGGAGGCGATTCCGGCGGTGCTGATGAGACCGGCGGCGCCGTGGTAGGCGGTGACCCCGACATCCTCAAAGACAAAGGCGCCGACGAGGAAGCTATCGAAGTCGTTGAAGGGGTTGAAGGTGGCTCCGCCGGTAATTTTGGCGGCGGTGGCAAGGGTGGGGAAGGAGGTGGTGAAGTCGATGACGGGACGGGAGACGGCGGCCGAGCCGATAGCAGAGCGGAGGAACTGCACGTGCGCCTGCTCGTCGAAGGCGATCTCGTTGAGGATCTGCTGCTGGGCGGCGGAGAGGTTGGGGACCTTGGTGCCGCCGGTGACAGCGCCGGCGCCGGAGCCGGCGTCGGCCGCGGCCAGACCGCTGCCGGTGGCGGCACGGAGGTAGAACTCGGCTTCGAGGTACTCGAGATTGAGGGCGAAGTTGAGGACGTCGGTGTCAGTCAGGGCCGGCTTCGTGGGGGGTGGCGGGGGCGGAGGGGGGGGAGCGGGTGGGGTGTTTTTGCTGCTGCAGCCCGCGACCAGAGCGGCAGCGCTTACAGCGCCAGCACCGGCGAGGAAATTACGCCGGGACGGGCCGAAGTTCAGGATTTCGCTTTTCTTTTCCACGATGAAGCACCTCTAGCTTGCAATTGAACGGCGGTTGATGAGATGAGCGCAAACATATGATTTACGCAGCATAACCCTGACCGGTTTGGAGGAAAGTTATGAACCTATGTTCCGGCCGAGTACATGCGCTCATGGCAGAGTGCATCCCCAAGCCGAGGGTCACCATAACACGAAGGTGGTACAGGGTTCTAGATGGATTGGACGGGAAGGTGCATGAGGTCGCCGACGAGGGCCACCTCTTTCTGGACGAAGGGCTCGGCGTAGCGGACGCCGGCGAGCAGACCGTAGTGCCGGGCGGTGGCGAAGGTGCGCTCGCGGATGTCGGACTCGGGGACAAAGAGACCGCTGCCGCCGGGCTGATCGGCGTACTGGGAGCGATAGGCGAGGAGCGACTGGAGGCGGGTCTCGATGTGGGGCGTGATGTCGACCACAAAGGAAGGGCGGACATCGGCGTAGAGCGAGGCGTAGAGGATCTTGTAGGGGCGGTGGGGCGGGTGGCCGCCTGGGAGGGAGAGGCGGGAGAGACCACTGCTGAAGCAGGCCTCGTAGCCGAGCGTGGCGGTGGTGTAGTGATCGGGGTGACGGCCCTGCCAATAGGGGAGGATGACGACGCGAGGGCGGAGGCGTCGGAGGACGGCGGCGACCTTGAGGCGGTTGCCTTGGGTGTTTTCGACGTTGCCGTCGGGGAGGTCGAGGGCTTCGCGATGGCGGACGTGGAGGATGCGGGCGGCGTCGTCCGCTTCCCGTTCGCGCTCGTCGGCGGTGCCGCGGGTGCCGGACTCGCCGCGGGTGAGGTCGAGGATGCCGGTGGTCCAGCCGAGGTCGTGCATGGCGAGGAGGGTGCCGCCGCAGGTCTGTTCGACGTCGTCACGGTGCGCGGCGATGGCAAGGAGGTCGACTGTTGTGGTTTGCTCCATCTGAGCTCGGGTGCCGGTCGGGTCTGGAATGCGGAGCCAGGGGCTAATCGGCGGCGTTAGTGAGGGCGTCCATGTAGGCGACGTCGAGCGCGGTGCCCTGGACGGTGATGTTGTAGTTGTTGATCTCGGAGCCGTCGGCAGTGTTGAAGGCGTGGACCTGTCCCCCGTAGGCGGTGTAGACCTTGTGGAGGTTCTGGACCCAGCAGAGGCCGGTGAGATCTCCGTAGTAGAAGGTATTGCCGTTCTCGTTGGGGTAGGGGACGGTGACGGGAGCGGAGGCGCTCCGGCTGACGGCGGGAACGATCTGGGCGGACTTGCTGCCGAGATCGAAGCGGGTGAGGCAGTTGTAGTTGGCGGCCTGGCTGGTGTCGCCGGCGGCGAAGCGTCCGGCGCGTTCGCCGGTGGCGCAGAACTGCGAGCCGACCCAGAGGGTATTGTCGTCGGCAAAGCGCATGCGGGTGTGATCGCCGTCCGAGATGGAGAACTGGCCGGTGACGGTGTTGCTGGCGAGATTGACGGTCGAGAGGAAGCCGGCGAAGAGGCCGTCCGGCTGCAGCTGCTGACCGGCGAGGTAGAGGGTTGCGCCGTCGGAGACGGCCAGGGTCGCACCGCCGGGGACGGAGATGTTGGAGACGACCGGAGAGGGGTAGGGGACGGAGGTGGGGATGGTGTTGATGTTGAGCGGGGCTTGTTGGACGACGGTAACGCCGGAGGCGGCGCCGCCGCACTCCCGGCCGCAGTTGAGGACGTATCCGGTGGCGCCGTCGAGCGAGAAGTAGGCCCCGATGGGACGGTCGTAGCTGCCGGGGACGGGGACGACGCAGTAGACGGGGAGGTTGTAGGGCTGGCAGTCGACCGCGCCCGGAGGGGAGCTCTGGTTGGAGTTGAGCCGGACGAGGCGGTAGAGAGTGTCGGAGTTTCGAATCATGGCGAGGACGACCGTGTTGCCCTGATTGACGGCGACGCGGTAGACGTTGGGGAGGTTGAGCGCGTAGGCGCGGGAGGTGACGTTATCGAGAACGACGAGCTGGCCGGCGGTCTCCTCGGCGGAGTAGACGTTGGCGAAGCTGGTGGGAACGGCGATGGAGGTGGAGCGCGCGGGCAGGGTACCGGCGGACGTGCCGCCCGACTCAGTGCTGTAGTTGACGATGCCGAGGCTGCCGTCGGAGTCGGAGTAGACGTATCCGCGGGTCTGCTCAGGGAAGTTGAGGATGAGCGTGGGGAGGCCGGAGGAGTAGCCGGAGATGGCGAACTGGCGGATGGTGTCCTGGACGTTGTTGCGGAGGTCACGGAGGGCGTCGAGGATCTGGAGGTTGCCCATGGAGCCGTTGACGGTGACCGAGACCATGACGCGATTGGCGAGCTGGCTGGGCGGGATGGGCCGGCCGGCGAAGGTGAACTGGGGGAAGCGGTAGAACTGCTGGCCGCAGGAGGAGAGGCCAAGGGTTGCGAGAGCGATCAGGATGCCGGTGAAGCACTGTGCGCGGAAGGACCTGGCGAACGGACTACGACGAATCTTCAACGTAAACGGCTCCAACCCTCGCTGCGGAAGGTGATCTCGCAGGTTGTGCGGGTCTATGCAAGTATACCAAAGCGGAGGGCCTCCCTGGAGGCGGCGAAGGCGTTGGCGGGCGTGGTTTTGAGCGCTGACGGGAGGTGTCCTAAGATGGGAGGGCGGGAGCGAGTTTCGGGGAAGCGGATGAGGCGTGGGCATGATGGCGATTGAGGGAGAGAGTGTCGACCGAGCCGCGTCCCCCGCGCAGGAGCTGTTTGCCCGGAAGACGATTCTGTGTGACGGGGCGATGGGGACGATGCTCTACTCGCGCGGGATCTTTATCAATCGATGCTTCGACGAGTTGAACCTATCGCAGCCGGAGCTGGTTCGGGCGATTCACGAGGAGTACCTGCAGGCGGGGGCGCAGGTGATCGAGACGAACACGTTTGGCGGCAACGCGTACCGTCTGGAGCACTTCGGCCTGCGGGAGAAGGTCCGTGCGATCAACGCGGCGGGGGTGCGGATTGCGCGGGAGTGCGCGGAGCAGATCAAGGATAAGCAGTCGGCGGAGGCGTTTGTCGCGGGTGCAGTAGGACCGCTGGGGCAGCGGGTGGGGCCGGGGCAGACGTTGAGTGGAGACGAGGCGGAGCTGGCGTTTGCCGAGCAGATACGGGCGCTGGCGGAGGGTGGACCGGGTGTGGGAGCGGACCTGCTGGTGGCGGAGACGATGCCCTCGCTGGCCGAGGCCGAGGCGGTGGTGCGGGCGGCGCGAGCGACGGCGCCGGGGTTGCCGATCATTGTGATGGTTACGGTGGACGCCGAGGGGAACTGCCCGGATGGGACGACTCCGGAGGCGGCGGCGAAGAGGCTGAGCGAGCTGGGCGCGGATGCGGTGGGGTGCAACTGCAGCGATGGACCGCAGACGGTGCTGCGGGTGATCGAGCGGATGCGGGCGGTGACCTCCGTGCCGCTGGCGGCGATGCCGAATGCTGGAATACCGAAGTCGGTGGACGGGCGCTCGATCTATATGACGTCGCCGGAGTATATGGGCAGCTTTGCGCGCAAGGTGGCGGGTGCGGGGGCGAACTTCATCGGCGGTTGCTGCGGGACGACGCCGGCGCATATCCGGGCGATGCGCGGGGCGTTGCGGGCGACCGAGGCGCAGGAGGCGGGTGCGGAGGCGGTGGAGAGGCAGGCTGCGACGGCGGGGGGGGAGAGCACGGTGGAGCCGCCGCCGCTCGGGGAGCGATCGCGGATTGGGGCGATGATCGCGGCGGGGGAGTTTTGCACGCTGGTCGAGATCGTGCCGCCGCGCGGGATCGACTGCAGCAAGGAGCTGGAGGGCGCGGGCTACCTGTACCGGCTGGGGGTGCATGCGATCAACGTACCGGACAGCCCGCGGGCGAGTGCGCGGATGAGTGCGCAGAGCCTGTGCGTGCAGATTCAGCAGCAGGTGGGGATAGAGACGGTGCTGCACTATACGTGCCGGGATCGCAATATGCTGAGCATCCAGAGCGATCTGCTGGGGGCGTCCTCGATCGGGCTCAAGAATATTCTGTGTCTTACGGGGGATCCGCCGAAGATGGGGAACTACCCCCATGCGACGGCGGTGTTCGATGTGGATGCTATTGGGTTGGTGCGCGTGGTGCAGGATCTGAACCATGGGATGGATATCGGGCGGAACCCGATCGGTGCTTCGACGGGGCTGACGGTGTCGGTTGCGGCGAATCCGGGGGTGGCGGACATTGAGCAGGAGATGCGGCGGTTCGAGTTAAAGGTGGAGGCGGGGGCGGAGTTCTGCATCACGCAGCCGGTGTTTGATCTCGACCTGCTGGAGGTGTTTCTGCGGCGGATCGAACAGTTCCGGATTCCGGTGATTGCCGGGATATGGCCGCTGACGAGCTTCAAGAACGCGCAGTTTATGAAGAACGATCTGGGCGTGCGGATGCCGGACGAGATCCTGGCGAGGATGTCGCGGATGGGGAGCCCGGAGGAGTCACGGGCGGAGGGTGTGCGGATTGCGCGGGAGATGTTGGCCGAGGCGCGCGGGCATGTGCAGGGGGTGCAGGTGAGCGCGCCGTTTGGGAAGTACACGGCGGCGGCGGAGGTGCTGGAGACGCTGCTGCCGGAGGGGCGTGGCGGGCGAGGGAACGACGGGAGAGGGAACGATGGCGACGTTTGAGGAGCAGCTGACGGCGCTCGAGAGAGTGGTGGAACAGCTGGAGCGGGGCGAGTTGACGCTGGAGGATTCGGTGCGGCTGTTTGAGGAGGGGGTGCGGCTGTCGAAGGCGTGCAAGGGGGAGCTGGATGCGGCGGAGGGCCGGATCGAGGTGCTGGTGGAGAGCTCTACGGGGAAGATGCAGGTAGCGCCGATGGAGATTGAGGAAGATGATGAGAAGACGTAACTCGCCAAACTTGGTTGGAAAGTGATAAGCGTGCTTAGCACACCGCTCATGCAAGAGGTCTCTCGATCGGGATTTGAGCGGCCGGAGTCACTTATTCATCTTTTCGTGGGTGGGTCCGAGTTACACGGTGCGAAGGTGGGAGCGACGGATGACCTTGATCTATACGGTGTCTTTCTTGACCCTCCCAGTGCCGTCCTGGGACTAAATCCGCGACACCATTTCGTCTGGTCGACTGCAAGCGATGCGCGCCGAAACGGACCGGAGGACGTGGACCTAACGCTGTACTCCCTGCGACGCTGGGCGGGACTGGCGGCAAAAGGAAATGCTACGGCACTTCACTTCCTCTTTGCAGACGCTACGGCTGTGAGCAGCGAGCTGTGGAAGTCGGTGCAATCGCGGCGAGAGCTCTTTCTTAGCAGGCGTTCGGCAGCCCAGTTTCTGGGTTTTGCTGGTAATCAGCTGCGGCGTATCACGGGGGAGAAGGGTAAAGGCGCTAAAGGGCATAGGCCGGAGTATGAGTGTGCCTTTGGTTACGACACCAAGGCGGCTATGCATTGTCTGCGGCTTTACATGGAATGCATCGATCTCATGCGATCCGGAGCCATCGCTTTACCTCGACCGGAGCGCGACCTCCTCCTCGACGTTCGATCCGGCCAGTGGACCTTGGAGTGCTTTGTACGTGAAGCAGAGCGGATGCGAATCGAGGCCGAGGAGGAGGCACAAGCGTCGAGACTGCCGGACGAGGTTGATGTAGTTGGCATCTCGAGACTGCTCGCGCAGGTCTGTCTGAGAGCGTGGCAACCAACTTAGCGGTAGGAGACCGCGGCTAGCTGTTGCGGGTGGTGACGAAGCCGGGCATCCAGAGGAGGGCGCGCCTGGCGGGGGACTCGGGGAGCTCGGTCAGGGAGAGGCGGGCGGCCTCGGCGTAGGCGCAGGCGGTGTCCATGGCGTAGTCGATCGAGCCGTGACGGTCGAGGATCTCGAGAATTTCCGTGTGGGCGATGCGGTTGAAGCTGCGGTCTGCGAGGACGGTGCGAATGGCCTCGCGATCGGCGCCGGTGCCGCGCTCGAGCGCATGGATGACGGCGAGGGTGGCTTTGCCTTCGCGGAGGTCGGAGGCGACGGGTTTGCCGAGGACATCTTCGGAGGCGGTGAGGTCGAGGACGTCATCGACGATCTGGAAGGCGAGGCCGAGGTTGCGGCCGTACTCGCCCATGCGGAGTTCGATGCCGGCGGTCGCGTTTCCGTTGAGTTCCTTGGCTTCGGGGCGCTTGCTGAGGGCCGCGCCGAGCTGCATGGAGACCTTGAAGAGGCAGGCGGTCTTGCGATAAATGAGGTCGAAGTACTCCTCCTCGTTGATGAGGTGGCCGAGCTTCTGGATCTGGAGCAGCTCGCCCTCGACCATCTGCTGGGTGAGCGAGATGAGGAGATCGAGGACGTGGAAGTTTCGTTCTTCGAGCGCGGCGGAGAAGGACTGCATGTAGAGCCAGTCGCCGGCGAGGACGCACTTGGAGTTGCCCCAGGTGGTGTTGGAGGAGGGGCGGCCGCGACGAATGTCGGCCTCGTCGATGATGTCGTCGTGAACGAGGGTGGCGGTGTGGAGCATTTCAACGACGGCGCCGAGGCGGATGCGGCTGGCGGAGGCGGCGGCCGAGTTGCTGCCGAGGGCCTTGGCCGAGAGCAGGAGGAGCATGGGGCGGATGCGTTTGCCGCCGCCGGCCATGAGGTAGGTGGCGATATCGGTGACGACCTCGACGTCCGAGGCGGACTGGGCGGCGAACTCGAGCTCGATCGCGTTGAGGTCGTCCCGAAGGAGGTCGAAGACCTCTTTCGCGCTCGAGATGGAGAGAGTACTCACTTCCTTGAATGAGAGTATCAGGACGACTTTGGGAGTCGCTGAGTCGGTGGCGGGCTCGCTGTCTTGCTGAAGTTTGTGCCGCTTTTAGAAGCCCTGCGAAAAGCCCTGGGGCGACCGGGGGTGATGGGAGCTAGTTGGATCGGAGGTTGGTGAACTGGAGATCGACGCCGAGATCCTTGCCGCGGAGGAGGCTCATAACCTCCTGGAGGACGTCGCGGTCCTTGGAGACGACGCGAACGGTGTCGCCCTGGATGGAGGCCTGCGCCTTCTTCTTGGAGTCCTTGATAAGGGCGACGATCTGCTTGGCTTTCTCGGAGGGAATGCCCTGCTGGAGCTTGATCTTCTGGCGGACGGAGGAGTTCGAGGCGGGCTCGATCTTCTCGTAGCTGATGTTTTTGAGCGATACGCCGCGCTTGACGAGCTTCTGGCCGAGGATCTCGGTGACGGCCTTGAGGGTGTACTCGTCCTGGGAGGCGAGCTGGATGGTGTCGGTGCCCTCGATGTCGATCTTGGACTTGGAGTCTTTGAGGTCGAAGCGGGCGTTGACCTCTTTGGTTGCCTGGTCGACAGCGTTCTTGACCTCCTGGAGATCGACCTTGCTGACGACGTCGAAGCTGTTATCGGCTGCCATGTGCTTTGGATTACCTCGGGGATGCGGGATGCGCGGTTCAGGCGCGAGCGGTTGGGAAGAGGGTGAAGAAGTTGGCGGTGGTCGTTTCGGCGAGTTCTTCCGGTGAGATGCCGCGGAGGCTGGCGAGGGCTTCGGCGGTGTGGATGATGAGGGCGGGCTCGTTTGGTTGGCCGCGGTGGGGGATGGGGGTGAGGAAGGGGGCGTCGGTTTCGACGAGGAGGCGGTCGAGGGGGAGGCGGGGGTCGGCGGCGGCGGCGCGGAGCTGGTTGGCGGCGGGGT
>JAABUZ0100010741.1_pt1 | contig 10112 bp, 16 predicted proteins | sample 5562091 | NCBI WGS metagenome assembly JAABUZ01 (sample SAMN12813069, study PRJNA571459) | rock metagenome | isolation source: Antarctica rocks | place: Antarctica: Victoria Land, Linnaeus Terrace sud | collected 2015-12-21 | reverse complement strand
GTGCTGGGGCGCGGTGCGGGAGGCGGCCCACCTCCGGCGCGGAAGCGTTCAGGAGCGGCGCCAGCGCGGCTACCTCCTGCAGCGCCGCGACCGGCGCGCGCTTGTGCGTCGGCACCTCCAGCTGGTACCAGCCCTGCTCCTCGTACTTGACGCCTGCGGGCGCGGCCGGGCGGGCTGGGCGCCCCGCGCGCGCCGGGGAGGCACCAGCGCTCGCGCGGGCGCGCAGCGCACCATTGCATGTGTCAAACTCAGGCTCCAGGTCCCTGTACGGCTCCTCCTCGTGCAGGCGGCGGCCTGCCTGCGCCTGCGCCGCGCAGCAGAGAAGCGCGCAGCACGCCGCGGCGAGCGTGACCGCGCTCGGCCTGGTCATGCCGCCTGCATGCTCCGGGACCTGGTGGGGCACGGCGCCTTGCCGACAGCGCCCGGCCGTCACCGCCTGTTCAGCACGTAAGAGGCGGGAACTGGAGAACTATAACGTTCGAATTCGGGCAGGTATACGGTAGGTTTCTGGAAATGATCCCAACAGATAAAGGCAATCGCCGCTCCTGAGACAATAAGACGTGCCTTTGCTAGCTGCGACCATGGCAATCACAACGTTGCCTCAGACCCCGGTGCGCTGAGCCCCGCTCGCGTCACTGCCCAATGCTGTGACGCACAAGCCGCATGCAGCGGTGTCCTGCTGCAGGGCAGCCCCTCACGTCGTTGCGGGCGCAGGCTGTGGCTGCCCATGCCGCCGCCAAGGCGCTGCCTCCCCATGCGGCGGTGGTGACCCGGCGCACGGCGCTGGCCGCTGCCCTCTTCTCCGGTGCGCCCGTCTGCAGCGCTCTGACAGCGCTGCGCGAGGTCCCTGCTGCCAAGAGCTCGCGAGGCGCTGAGTTGACCCGCGACCGCAGGCCTCGCGGTGGCGGACAGGGCGAGCGCCAAGGTCTCCATCCCCTCGCAGGAGAGCACGGCCGGCAACCGGGGCGGGTCCTCGTACGCGTCCGGCGCTGCGTACGGCATGGAAGGTCGGCCGCATTCCCTGTGTGTGAAGCGCTAGGTTTGTGCCACTGCTGTGCTAAGTGGTCCCCCATTTCGCACTTGCGCAGGCATCAAGAAGCGCGGCATCACCGCCGGAGAGCGCAAGAAGCTCCTGGCGGCGATCCAGCGCGTCACCGCCCCCATCGTCGGCGTTCCCAAGTGATGCTCCAGGCCGGCAGGGCCGCTTTTTCTGAAAGCACAGCACGCTACAGGGTGCCCTACTGCAAACTCTTGCGCCAAGGCCGAGTCGCTTGGGCTGAGTGACAAAATTGCTATCAGACCAGTGTGCTGCTGCCAGCTTTGAGCAGGTGGCGAGGGCCGGCTCTGTCATGCGTGTGTAGTGGTAGCGAGGTAGAGCATAATTTCAGTCCTGATCTTTGCTTGCCGTGATCCAGCAATCAACAGCTCTGAATGTCCAAGGGGGTCCGATCTGCTGGTACCAACCTGCTCTGTCTGCCTGAGAGGAGAAATGTCATTACGGTGTGTCAGCAGGCTGACCCGTTGCCTTGTTGGCCAGGAAACAGGTGTAAAAGAGTGGTTGCATGCATTGTTTTTTCACAAGCAGTGTGTTTATCATGGACCTCCTTGGGTGAGCTGGGGCAGGGATCAGGCCACCCGTCCCGGCTGGTGCCGCATCTGCTGCACTCTGATCATCAGCGGAAATGCGGTGGCCTGCTCAGCTTGTCTCTCAACTCTCTGTTGAAGCGGTGTAACAAAGGAGTTTGAGGGCCACTTGCGGAGCGTGCCATGTGTCAGGTTGGCCTATACCAGAGTGCTATGTGACCTCTTTGCAAGTGCGCTGACCTTCAGATCTTCCAAGGGCGGCAAGCTGGCAAAGTGGCACTCTTGTGGGAGGCGATCTCAGTCTTTTGCAAACGCCCCACGCAACAAAGGGAGCTGGACACAACAGCACAGATAGCTAGCGCTGCTCTGCATGCAAAGCACCAAAGCAGAGGTGTGCGCGTAAGAACTCGAGCTATCCTAGTGACGCTGCGGTTGGTGGCACATGATACATTACGCCTCACGGCGTCGCGTGTCGCACACAAAGAATCAGGACCGTACATGGCAGCTCCAGCACAGACCCCTGAAACGGAGCACAATGGGCTGACGGCTCCCAAGAAGTGGCACAAGAATAAACATGAAACCTACTCAAGTTGACCCATACTCAAGTTGACCCGTGCCTACTGCTACCACCAGCCATGTCTGCTCTGCCACAGAGGGCCGCGACCCAATGCGGGCCCACACATCAGAGCGCGGAAAGATCAAATGTCATCCTGCTGGGTCACATGCCCTGCACATGTGCTGCACCTCAGACCCACGTACACCCCATCAGGTCGCGGCGCCCCAGAGCAGCTCGGCAAGGCTGCGCAGCCGCGGCGCCGCGTCGCCCCAGTACCTCCTCTCGCGGCCGCCCGCGGGCCGCCGGTTCCGCGGGAACAGGGCGCGGATCTTGGACGCCCAGTCGTAGTGCGCCGCGCTCGCGTCCGCAAACGTGTTGCGTGCCTTGCCGTACAGCGCGTACCGGAGCACCTGCAAGTGAGTGATCCCGTCAGCCCGACACGGCTGCAGGGCTAGCGGCCCTGCGCTGCAGCGTGCACGCCGGTGGCCTGCCACCATGCTACACAGCACGGGCCTGAGAACAGGCCGGCATGGCCCATAAGGGCGGCAACATGCCCATGCGGTGCAGCCGGCTCCTGAGCCACGCTTCGCCGCACGCCCTGCGCCGCCGGCGCATGCGCGAGCGGCCGGGCCGGCCCCGGCGGCGGCCGGGAGGCTCGCGCGCCTCGATCAGGTGCGGCAGGCCGGAGTTGAGCGAGCCGACGAGGTAGTCGGTGTGCGCCAGGACCTCGATGTCCACCAGCAGCTGCAGCGTGGCCATGCACCGCTCGCCCAGCGGCAGCGCGTTGAACGCGTCCTGCCGCGCGCCGCCCGCGCATCAGCTGCAATACCTCGCAGCACGTGAGATGGGGTGACGGGCCAGCGCCGGCGCCCTCTATGCGTCCTACCGCACGCCGTTCGCGCAGCAGCCGCGCCATCACGGAGCATCACGGCGCAGGGTGTCGGCGCCAGCGCCGGCGCCCTCCCAGCGCCGGGCGGCAAGGCGGCACGGGGCGCCAGCGCGCGCGCCTGGCTGTGCCCCGTCTCGTTGTAGTAGGGCTCCGTGCGGTGCAGGCGGCAGCCCAGCGCCTCCGCCGCCAGCCGGCCCGCCTCCTCCAGCTTGCTCAGCTCGTCGCCGAGCACGATGCAGGTCCCGCCCTGGCCGGGCGGGGCGGTCGGCGCAGGCGAGCGGGTGCGCTGGCGACCGGCGAGCGCTGGCAGCAAGGGCACGGCTTTGCGCAGGCGCATGCGGGAGCGCCCTGGTGTGAGCCATGTGGCAGACCGCTCCACAGCGGCCACCGACGCAAAGCTGTCAGGAAGGGGAGCTCACAGGAACGCGCTGAACAAAGCGCGAGGCAGCTGCATGCGCAGGAATGAAGGCTGGTGAGCAGGCAGGAGGGCGCAAGTAGCCAAAGCTCTCTGGCACCTGGACGTCTGGCCAGGCGTCCGCGACGGTCGCCACATAGTCCTCCGGCTCGGTGGTCTTGCGCTTCTGCACGCGCGTGCGCGCAGGGTGCTCAATGCTGCACTACAGGCTCAGGGAGACGCCGGGAAACACTGCAGGCGCACGGCCACGCTGGCAAAGCCCGGACGCGGGCCGGGCGCTCGGCTCCACGGATGCTGCTGACAGCAATGTCGCTGGCCCGCCCGTGCAGCTTAGGCTCGGTTGAAACATATGCTGATGCAGTGAGTCGCGTGAAGCGGAGCAGCGTGCAAGCGAGCCCAGAGCCCCGCGGCTGCCCTGCCGGCATGCGGAGCTGGCGTCCTGCGCCTAGGGCGACACAGGCCCCGCAGGCCCGGCGTGCGCTCTTCTCTTGCTACTTAGGTAGCAACAGTGTATACCAGAGCGAAATTTGTTTGTTGCTCGTCTGTGAAGGCCAGATGTGCGCGCGCACCAGCGCCTGGTCCTCGGCCACCTTGTCGCCGTGGCGCACGTGGAAGCCGATGACCGGCCGCGCCAGCAGCGCCAGGCCCTTGAGCTGCTCGTCCACGCGGTCCTGCACCCACTGCTGCAGCCGCCACGCCTGCGCACGCGCCGCCGGCCCGCTCGACCGCGCGCGGGCGGCGGCCGCGGGCGCGAGCAGCCCATGGCGCGCCAAGGTTGTCTGCTGTTCTGGCAGGCGTCTTGCCACAAGCAATGCAGGCCCGCCCTTCAGGGCCGGCCCGGCTCCGTGTCTGGCCGCCCGCGCGCTGCTGGAACAGTCAGACGCCAGCAGTGGGCAAGCGGCTGCCGCGTGACGATGATGTCAGCTACACGGCGCCACGCGCACCCGCGCGGCGCCCTCGGCGTTGACGCTGTCCCAGCCGACCTTGAGCCGGGTGTGCAGCACGTAGTCCACGTCCGAGAACGTCACGTGCTCGCACGCCTCCCCGGCCGCCTCCTCCTTGGCGGGCGACCAGGGCACCAGCAGGTCCTGCGCGCTGCCGCCTGCTTCTGTCCAGGCCAGTTCAGTCCAGGCCAGGTGCTGACCACCGGCAGCCGCGCAGCTCCCGACCGCGACGCATATACGCATTTGCGCAAGCATTGGCAGAAGCGCAAGGGCTTGCTCTGTGTACTTCCTGTGTTCTTTGTGGAAATGCACCACGCAAGCTGCAGACGCAAAGGAAGCAAGCCGTGGGGGCGCGCGCCTGCGTGGCAAAGAAGTCGTGCCACCCGCCGCCCTCCTCGCAGGCGTACCGGAAGCGCGAGGAGTCCAGGAACAGCGTGCCGTTTGTGCCGTCGTACACGGGCACCGCGTGCAGCACGTGTATCGCGTTGGACGCAAAGCCAGACCCCTGCAGCCGCAGCACGGTGCACCCGCGCGCGCGTGCGTACAGCGACCCGAGCGCGGCCAATGCCAGCAGCGGGCACGCGCGCGGCCCCGCGCGCCTGCGGCCCTGGCTGGCCATCCTACGTGCTCGCTCGAGCTCGCGACATGCAGGGAGGCGTCGCTGTCAGAGTTCCCTGCTGCTCAGGCCCGTGCATCATTTGTCACTGCACCTTCACAACCTAAAGCGCACCAGAGCGGCCCTGCACCGGCGGTTGCACTACCTGTTGCCCTGCTCGGTAGTGCTCGAGTGTCGATAAATTGAAGTTCCTTGCGCTGGGCGCGTTCAAATACGATTCATTCCGAGACAGCTTTGCTGCAGATTCTCCTCGACTTCCTTCAAGGCTTGCTACTCCGGAGAAAGCTTGTGCCCACACAAGCGCAAAACTTTAGAGGTGTGTATGTCATATATGGAACTGCCTAATGGACCTTGCGCAACCGGGTGGTGGCGGCCTGGTAAACTATGTGCTGCAACATGGTCTTAAGACGCCCACAGCCACAACAGTCACAGGCTGCGCTCTCGTGCAACAGAAGTGGCTCTGGGAGCTGCCCGGCTCTTAAGCTGTGCGGCCTCTGGGCATGCGCTTGAGCAGCTGGGCGAGCAGATGCGGGACTGCTGCCAAGCAGAAGATATGTCACGCGTGCACCGCTGCGCGCCTGTGGCGGCAAATCTGGCTGCACGGACCCCGCTGCGTCTGCTCAGGACCTGGGAAACCCCAAGAGGCAGCAGTCTCACTCTGCCAAGAGCAACCAACAGCCAAGCAACAAAAATGGATATCTGCCAGGCCACCGACATTTCATTCAGGACGCAGGCCTGCATGTGGCCAAATATTGTGGCAGCAATAAGACCTACCAGCAGCTACCTTCCACATAAATGGAGCCTGGTCAGGCCAGCCATAATTCCTGCAGCCGTAAGTTCTTCGCCCACCGTGGGCAGTGGCACTGCCTAGACTGTCAGAAGTGAGCCTGTAATGTCGAGCCAAGCACTGCCTGGTGAGCTCCAGGAAGGCACACTGCCCTGGAGCCAGGCACCAGGGGAAAGAAGCTGCCGCCGTTGCTCTCCAGCAGGCGCCATCGGCCGCCCGCACCACACACCACTATGCGCTGGTGGCGGCCGCACTGCGCCTGATATGGGTCACGAGCCTGGTGCTCATGCTGTCCTGTATCTACCTATGTCAGGGCGGCTTCGCATTCACGACAGCGTCGGAGAAAGTGCTCTCCATGCACTACATCTGCATGTCCATCGCGTGGCCAGCACAGCCCGACCGCCGTCGGCTGCAAAACTCTGCTATGTAGCACCTGCACCCTCTCCGACACCAGCCCGCCGGCGCAGATTGTCATGACGGAGGCCCTGCTCACCTACCGGGCGCCACTGTTCTCACACAGCTGACACCAGGCGCGGGCGGCCCCCTCTGCCATGGCCGGTGCCAAGAAACCGCGCTAGGAGAGCAGCTACCTTAGCCCTGCCAACCATGAAATACTAGCTGCCGGCCGCAGGGTGCTCAAAGCGGTGCACGGCGTCCTTCAGACGCTGACGGGCGCCTTCATTGCGCTCGCCCTGGCTTTCGCGGCGGCGTACAAGGCGTCCAGCAGCGGCGCACATTTTTGGAGCGTGCACGCCTGGGTGGGCGCCGGCGCCATCACCCTCTACGCCCTGCAATACCCGCTCGGTTCGCCCATGCCGCGCCGGCTCCGTCCCTAACGCCCTGCCACTCGCAAGCTCGGCCTTACTGCTGCGCATGCCCCTGAGCAGTGCCTGCCGTGCTGCCCGAGGACGCCTTTCCAGCAACAGCCACCGAACCGCCTGCATATTATTTGCAGGCACAGGCCCGTGGCGGCGGGCACCCTTAACACACCCGCCCCTGCGCCCGTGCTCTTACAACGCTGCCATGCGCGTCTCCTGTGCCATATGCCCGTGATGCCGGCGCTGCACGACGCGCTGGCGCAGAGAGGCTGGCAGCTGGGAGCTGCAGGCGGGCGCGTCCGCGCGCGAGCGGCGAGCGTCTGGGCACCCTTGCAGCCTGCAACAGCCTTGCAGTGCGCTCAATTGCTCGCGGGCGCGCAGGGCTGCACGTATACGTGCTGTCCTCCTGGAGCCCTGCCCGCAAGGCAGACTTCTATGCCTACCACCGCTACCTGGGCCTCGCGGCATACATCGCGGGCCTGGTCGGCGGCATCTCCGGGCTCATGGAGGCGCAGGAGTTTGATACGCTCGGCCTCGTATTCGTGGTGGGCCAGCCCTACGGCCTGGGCACCCTGCTGCTGGCGGCGAAGGCCTTCCTGTCGCTGCTGCCGGGGCTGGCGGTGACCTATGCATGGGTCGTGCTGCCCTAGGCCGGCAGGGATCACAGGCGGCCCTGCGCGCGCTGCGAGCCTGGGCCGGCCGCCTGTGCGTGGACAAGCGCGCCGGGCGGCCCCATGCGCAAAGCACCCCCGGAGCAAGAGGCGTAGGTGGGGAAGCATGCGGTCGTGCGTGGCCAGCTGTATCTTTTCCTACTGGTGCTAGCGCCTGGCGCGCGCCGCATGCAGCCAACATTGCGCCAGCTAGTGCAGTAGCCTAAGCGCCGTTCCAGGCGTCCAGATGCCGGCGCGCGAGCCATTCGTTGGGTCGTCATTACCGTACATTCTGAGCAGGGCGCCTGCGGGGCTGGGCATTGCCGCACTTCTAAACAGGGCGCCTGCAGGGGTTCAGCTGGCAGGCCCTCCAGCGCGTGCGGGCTGTGAGCAGAAGCCTAGCTCGGTGCGGCAGTGCTGGACATGTGCGCGCGCGTGGGCAGAGCGGCATGCGCAGAAAGAGCACTCTCTATGCTGCTTTGCTCAGTGGGGTGTTGGCGGCAGCAGGTGAGCTGGCCCCAGCATGCTGCGGTAGACTGTCTGGCGGCTGTGGTGTTCCAGTGCTGCGGCCATGGTCACTGCGCCTTGTGCCCATGGTGCGGCTTGCGCTCGCGTTGCTGAGCCTGGTCCTCGCTGAGGCTGGGAAGCGTGATCTGTTATAGAGGCCGAACTGTAATGTTTGGTGCACTCGTGGGTCCACGGCCGCAGCAGTGCAGCTCAGCGCAGCAGGCCACGCTGAAGAGGATTGCCAAGCTTTGGACCAGCGCTGCCGCCCCTCACTGCTTCCTGCACCTGCATGATGCGAGGGCATTGAGCAACATGCGCATGCGCTGCAGCTGGGGCTCCATCCTGCAACCCGCTTTGCTACCCGTGCTTTGGCCTCTGCAATTACAGCATGGGGTACCTGCCACGCACAGTGGGCGCGCTCGTGCTTCAGTCTATGGCGCAACAGAGCAGGAGCTAGACCTTTGGGGAGGCACGACTGCAGCTTGCTGCAGCGCCGTCTGTGGCTGGTGCAGTCGGGCCTCTCCAATGCGCGGCCTCGGCATGGCGATGGGAAGCGCTGCATGTTGCAGCAAGAGTCTTACACTGTAAGCACAGGGCACGCTGTGCGCGCGGCGCAGCATGTATTGGGATCATGTGGGGAGCGACGCAGACTGTAAAGCAGTGTCCCTCACAAAGCTTCGACAACCGCTGCTCACTTACTACAAACAGGTTGTGACGCACGGTGCCAGCACGACACTGCAGACATGCCGCACAGACAGCGGCGACACTGGTTGCCAGGTTGAGTTCAGAGCATGGAGACTTGCACCCGCGCACGCCGGTCGTGCATGCTACGGCATGGACCGCTGCAGGGCAGGCGCGCACAGGGCAGCAAAAAGGTCCATGGCTCGAAGCGGGATAACTACACCGGCATGTCAAAAAATAAATAGCACCCTGTGGCTTGCAGCGTGCAGGAGAGCTAGCTACTAGCATTCGGTTCTCACACTAGGCACTGCTTGGCCGGTCAAACGCAAACGGGACAAACACCCCGGTCATGCTACCTTGCCATGCAGCAAGGCATCCGTCCACGCACAGCAGGCGCGTCGCGTGTTGGGCCCTGGAGAGCTGCGCCCGGCGCTGCCTCGGCCAGCCCGCCGAGCCTCTGCATCAGCAGGTATGAGCGCACGGCGCGGTGCAGCGGTGCCTGCATGCTCCAGGTGCAGGAGCAGGCAGGCACAGCAGCAGCCAGCGCCGATACGGCCCACCCGTGCAGCAGCGCGCACAGGAGCGGTCTGCACGTCGCCAGGGAAGCGCCGCGCAGCATAGCACCAAAGCAGCCGCCCCGCCTCAGGCCGCCCGCAGCATGCGCCGCCCAGTGATGGAGAAGCTGGGCTGCGCGCGCACACCGCAGAGACGCCTCAGGCAGGGTCCCAACGTCCTGGGCCGCATGCGTTGGAGTCTGCATTTGAGTTTGCGTGGCACTCAGCGGATCCGTGCGGCCGCAATCAAGGTTGTCGCCTGCCTGCCTGAGCAGCAGCTACCATGTATGCGTGCGCGTGAGCTCACGCACTTGAGCGCGGCGGGGCGTGTGGTTGAGGCATGCAAGGGCCTGCTCGGGGCTCCGGCAGGTGACCCGCTAGCTATGCACTGCCACAACGGCACTTGGTGTTCATTCCAAACTAGAAAAGAAATCAGGCGGCGCGCCTGCGGCAGGTTGAAGCGGATGGCGTTGTCGCTGACCGGGATGTTGCCAGCCTGCGCGGGCGACGCGCGCGCGAGGTCCGCGCCCAGCGCCGCGCCGGCCGCCACTTGCTCCGGCGTCGGCGGCGCCTGCCGGGCCGTCGCGCCGCCCAGCAGCGACGCCAGCAGGTTGCTCGACGCCGGCGGCGCTGCGGCGGCCGGGCTTGCGAACGCGTTGGACGCCGACACCGTGCGCGTGTCGGCCGTCGTCCCGACGCCCGGCACGATTGCCGGCGCTGCCGAGGCCGGCGGGCTCGTGCGCGCCGGCGACGTCGACGGCGCTGGCGTTGACGTCGCGTCCGGCGCGCTCGTGGCCACGGTGCCGTTGCCGGCGGCCAGCACGGCGCCGCTGTGCGGCACGAGCAGGCCGGTGGCGGCGGCGACCGCGGCCGCGCCGCCCTGGCTGGCCAGGCTGGGCACGCGGTCGTCGGGGCCGACCTGGATGTTGGGGTTGGGCGCCTTGAGCTGGATGGCGTTGGGCGACACGCCGGAGCCCATGTCGCCCAGGCCGGAGCCGACGCCGGACGTCGGGCCGGTGGACTGCGCCGCGTTGGCGCCGGCCGCGGCCGCCGCGCCGGTCGCGCCGGTCACCGCGTTGACCAGGCCGCCCAGCACGCCGGCGGCGGCGCC
>JAABUZ0100010738.1_pt1 | contig 10115 bp, 17 predicted proteins | sample 5562091 | NCBI WGS metagenome assembly JAABUZ01 (sample SAMN12813069, study PRJNA571459) | rock metagenome | isolation source: Antarctica rocks | place: Antarctica: Victoria Land, Linnaeus Terrace sud | collected 2015-12-21 | reverse complement strand
CCTTCTCTTAGGCTCGCTAAACCACGCAGCGTGGCGCTGCCCGGGCCGACGCCCGACCCGCGCTCGAGATCTTCGAGAAAGCGGTGCGCGAACGCATCTGCGGTCGGTTCCTGTTGACTGATGATGACCCGGGCGACGCTGAGTGCCATCGCCGTATCGTCGGTCGGACGCCCCGCCGCGCGGGGATAGAGCAGCGAGCCACGCATCGCCGGCTCGAACCCGCGCACGACGCTGCCACCGAGATGCTTCTCGATCGCCGCGCTCGAGACGAACTCGAAAGCAGCGCCCATCGCATCGCCGATCGCGGCGCCGAACATGCAGCCCTGGACCTTCTTGAAGGACGGACGCCTACGATCGGGCGAGCGGCCGGGCATCCTACGGTAAGAACGCCGTCTGCACGTCGCGATTGCCATGCAGAATTCGTACGATCTCAACCTGGTTCAATCGGATGCGATAGAACACCACGTATCCTTGTATTGGCCAGAAGCGAATGTCTGGATGTACATCGGGTCGGGCCCGACCGGCTTCGGGGAATGATTCCAATACGCGAAGTCGTTCGAATATGACGTCGACCGTACGCTGCGCCGCTTCATGCTATCGCCTGCGATAAAGTCTTCAATATCTGGAGGTCCGCCAGCGCCTCGACCGACAGTATCATTTGCGAGAGGTAGTCGATGCTCTTCGTTCGCTGACTTTCTTGCGCGCCTTTTCGATCGACAAGCCTTCGCCGCGATCCAACGACTCTATTCCCACATTGACGGCGGCCCGTAATGCGCGCAACCTTTCGTGTTCGTATTGTTGAAGAAGTCGCAGGCCTTCTCGCACGACCTCGCTCGCGGACGAATAGCCTCCGGAAGACACTTTCTCCGCAACGTAGGCGTCGAGCGGATCAGGCAGTGAGATGCTGAGCGTCTTCATCGTTACATCGTACTGCTAATCGCAAGAAATCGCATTAATTGTGGCTTCTAAATCGCTGGGTAACCGCGCGCCTGCAGGCTTGACGTGTGATACTGTCATGTTTACGATGCTGTCAGGAAGTCGAGCGAGCTGGTCAAGTTCGCGAAAAGAAAAAGGCTGGACGTTCGATCAATCATACATCCTTTCGCTCCCGATGTACGGATCAAAAGACTTGGCGACGGGAACGCTCGCGAAATTGATCAAGCAAGTTGACGGAACCTGGAGACGCTAGTGACCGACCAAACGAAATTAGAATTCACATTCGTTATCGAACGAAGCGACGACGGTGGATGGTCAGCGACGTGTCCTGATCTGCCGGGACTTTTGCTCGCGGGTGATACGGAAGCCGAGATGCTCGAGGACGCGCGCGCGATCGTCGCCGACTATGTCGTCGAAATGACCAAGCGTGGATTCGAGATCCCGCAACCGGGCGAGCACTTCGTGAAGATTGCGGTGACGGCGGCGTGAGTTCTCCCGCCGATTGGAAGCGAGCACAGCGCGAGCGCGCTCTTGCCGCAAAACTCTGCATCGTTTGCTGTGCAATTCCTTCACGCATTAACTGCAAGACTTGCGCAAAGTGTTCTGCAGGCGCCTACGAACGCGTAAAAGCGCGGCGATTGCACCAACGGTAAACCTGCCGGACACTCAACCGAGAAAGCGGCTCGACTGCAGGAGATCGTCGACGCCGAGAACGTTCGCGCCGTTCTCGCCGGCCCCTTAGCACGCCTTCGCCCGCGTATTCGCCGCCCACGACTTTGCACGCACCTCTGCACCCGCGCTCATGCGCCTCTACTGATTCACGTTCGTGACGCAAGGCCCGCCCAGACCGTTGGCCGGAACGGAATTCTAACGCGCTAAATATGTCCGGAACCATTAGAATTACAAAAGCCGTAAAAACGATGTGCCGGCGCCGGCACGGATCGCGAGCACCGGGTCGAGCAGCCACCGACCGTGCACATCAACGCCGGCTCGCAAAGCCCGTCCCGCTGGGCACGCCTCACGGGTCGAGCTCAAACTGTATTCACGAGTCGATCAGCCGCGCAGAGACACGTATCGATTGCGGTCACGTTTAGGAGATCCGACTGAATGAAAACGACCGGGCGTCGTGGCCAGGCGAGGAATCGCGCGGGCTCTCTAAAGTCGCCCAGAAGAGTTCGCCTCGCTTCACCACTCCGCTCGTGCGAGAATTCTCCTCGAATAAGACGTGACCGCCGCGTCGGGCTCAACACCCTCGCAATAGAAGTCTCTCAGCCGCTTTGCAACTTCATCTTTGCTTCTCGTGCGAACATATTCTTCGATAGCCCGCGCATAAAGTTGACTGCGGGTAACGCCAAGTTCGGCGGCAAACGCTTCTGCATCCTCGAAAAGGTCGTTTGGAAGCGACACGGAGGTCTTCAAGGCTTAGTCCGCATGCGCGGGCGCTTCGTCGGCTCGATCAGGAGCGCGGGCATCTCACGATCCGGCTCACGTTCCGCGGCGGCAGCGGCAAAGAAGTCGAACGTCCATCGTTCGCCGAGTATACGCGTTTCGGCGAAGACGATCGGCACCATCCGATAGCGTACGTGCAGTCGCGCGACGACTTCGGCAAGCCACGCTCCATTGACGAAGCCGCGCCGTAACAGCTGCGAGTACGTTCCCTCGACGACCACGGCCGCGTTTGAGAGTCGCGCGAGTTCGGCGATCGCGAAGCCGAGCGAGCCGTCGACGAGCGATCCGCAGAAGTCGTCCATCGTCTTACGCTCCACGACGGCAACCGGTATGTCGCCCACGAATCCGGCGTAATCGCCCGCTCGCAGAGTCGCGCGTTCGACCGGAAGCTGCCGTCCCCGAAAGGCGTAGCCATAGCGCTCGCGAGTATCGACAACGATGCGGTCGAGGGAGCGCGCGGGACGCGACGGAACGCGCAAGCCCGGCCGAGCGTTCGCAGCAGTCTTCGCGGTCTGCCAAAAGACCATCGGCCGCCCGCGGGCCTGCGTGAACACGAATTGCGCACGCCGATTCTGCGCGCGGTCGATCACCACGTCGACGACGGGCCCGCGCCGTTCGCAATGCAGCACCGCGATCTGCTCGAGGATGACGAGGTCTGCCGGCTCGACGCCATCGACCGGATGACAATAGACGCGACTCGCGCGCGGCCACGTTTCTCTCGCTTTGAACCACAGGCCGCCTTCAAGCGGCACGTGGATGAGGTATGGCAGCGAAGTGTCCGTCTCCGGATTCTTCGCGACGATGAAGACATCGAGCACCGTTCTACCTTCGCCTCTCCACAACGGAAGGGCTTCCAAGAGCCGAAAACGCGGTCTCGACAACGAGCGCTAGCTCGTCGTACACCTGATGGTCGCCGGGCGTCTTCATTGGCGACTGCCGGCCGCGACACTCGGCGCCCGTAACGGGGATGTCTCATCGTAACGTCGATGGAGTCCATCCTGCCGGCCATTCGACGGAGATTGCCGCCGCGTAGTAACGGCCGATCTCGTCGTCTTGTATGAGAAGTGCCGAAGCGAAGGTACGCGGCAAGTCAGCGCGTCTGCGGGCCGCATTCGTCAGCGCGAGCTTTTGCATAAACGACTCCGTCGGTAAACGGTCGGACTTGGCCAAGTTGCACGCTCCACATGCCAACACGAGATCCCAGCTCGGATTCGAGAGTAAGAAACTCCACGGAATCACATGATCGACGTGCGTCGCCAGGTTCGCGGCGAGGTCGCGTTCGCAATAAAAACATCGATTACCGTCGAGCCGTTGAAGAAGCCGAACGTAGGCGGTCAACCGCTCTCGTCTCACGCCGTCGCGCTCGACTTTCTCGATCACCAGTGGCGCGAGGCCGTTGCGACGCTCGAGTGTTGGAGCATTGTCGGCGATGAAGTGATGCGCGGCCACCGGCAGGTGGACGGCGTTTTCGCCGCGCGTCCAATCGTAGAGCTGTCCCATCGATGCCGGTTTACTCGCGTGGAAGAGGCCGAGCACGTTGATCGGCAAAATCCGTGCCATCTTTCGATCGAGGCGTGACCTCGCATCACTGGAGAGATTCGAGAGGTTACGCACACCCGTGACTTCAGCCACTTCGCGGATCGAGCGCACGACCTCGGATTCCTTCGACAACGTGAAGTCTTGCCGCAATCGGAACACGACCGTTTGCATCCAATACATCGCCACGAACTCATGGCCGATCGCTCGCAGGGGAATTTCGGGCCCGACGCCCTGACGGACGTGTCGCCATCGCGGCACGCTGTGCTAGTGCTGCGATCTGATTGACCGAGAACGAGCCGCTCGGTCGAAGATCGCTTACAAACCCCAGCGTTCGATCTCCGGTGCGAACGACGGCCCGACAACGACCTCGCGCGTCAGGCCGGAGAGATCGATCGTCGATCCGATCCATCCGGCACGTCGCGCGGTTGCCGGGAGGGCAGTTCTCGCGATGACCCGTGAGGCGTCGATCGCGGTCCCGTCGATGAATTCTGCCATCGTCACGATTTCACGCGTGCGATCGTATGAGACGATCAAATAGTCCGGCAGCCGTCCCGTCGCAAGCCGTTCGGACATCGGTCCGAATGCGGCGGCTGTCAACCGATCCGTGGCGATCCCGGCGACGCCTTTCACCTGGATCTCGTGATGATTGGCACGACAGACGGCGTCGAGCAATTTCGCATTGCTGGGGGCGAGGACGAGCGATGACTCGCAGCGGCGACACGCCACGTTTCGCGCGGCCCACGACTCGACGGCCACACATGCGATCTGCGAGCGGCTGGAAAAGTGCGCGGCCGATCCGAAATCGAGACGCACGCTCTTTGCCGGCACGGGCAGCAGCTTCTCGTACCGGCCGCCGCCCGCGAACGCAAGCTGTCCCCGATCTCGGAGAATCTGGAGGCTCTGCCGGATCTTTGCTTCGACGTGACGGTTATTCGGCAACGCACTCCTGAGCGGATCGGCGAGCGCGTAAACGTCGGGTAACGTGAACGAATTGCCGAGCGGATCGATGGGAAACGAAACCGCCACAGGCCAGGGCACCCGTGTCTCGTCACCGGCTTCACGGTAACTCGCCATTGCCTCGAACCTTCGCGCAGGCGTCCGTTGGCCCATTGGCGTCGGTGCGTGAATCCTGAACGCGTATTCTGCCGCCGGTACTTCTCGAGACATCACAATCATCGAAGGTGCGTCGGCACGAAACAGCGCGTTACGTTTAGGCGAATGGTGTGTTCGCCAGGACGCTCGTGCCGTAGCGCAGCCGGTCGACCATGCGCCGCGCATCCGAGCGACCATCGTTCCGGGTGCGCTCAAGGCGAGGAGGTGGAGCACGTCCACCTTCGTGACCGTCAAGCCGTGAGCGTCGAGCCAGTGGGCGACGGCGGTACGCGCGGCTGCTTGCTCCCTTGTTAGAGGCTAGCTAATCGAGTAGACTAGGCTGATGAGAACCGTCAACGTCCACGAGGCCAAGACGACGCTCTCGCGGCTCCTTGAGGAGGTTGAGCGAGGCAAAACGGTCATAATCGCCCGCAATGGGAAACCGATCGCCGAGTTGACGGCCATCTCGAGACGCGCGCTCGCGAGCGAAGTGGCCGCGATTCGGAAACGACACGACCTGCGAGTTGCCGGACATTCCATTCGTGAAGCCATCGATGAGGGCCATCGTTGATTCTGGTCGTGGATGCGAACGTCACGATCGCATGGATTGCGAGCGACGAACGAAGCGCTTACGCCGAGGCAGCTCTGCAAGCGTGTGGTGTTGGTCCAGCCATCGTGCCGCCGCTCTGGTATTGGGAGATCGCTAATATGTTACTCGTCTTCGAGCGCAAGGGCCGTTTACTCGACTCGGCAAGTACTTACGCGAGCATGCTGGAGCACTTGTCGTTGAGGCCCGAAAGTGGCGTTGATCGAAAAGTTCGAGGCCTCGAGGAAATGGCACTCGCAGGCAGGTACGGCCTTAGTATCTACGATGCCGCGTATTTGGCAACTGCAAAATCAGCTCTGATTTTGCGTCAACGAGCTCGAATATCGATGACACAAAGCGCGCGGTCGAGGTCGTAAGCAATCCCGCAAGACGACAAGCCGCGCGGCTTCGCCCGCAATGCACGCGGGCGCGCGTTCTAGTGCCTGTTGCAGATCCAAAACCGTTGCCACCGTGTAGCCGCGCTCTTCTCTTGGACTCCGGTTTGGAGTAATATGGGACTCATGGCAAGGCGACGCTGGCAAATCGATCTGCGGACGGAGGACGAACTTATTCTTGCGCGCGCGCGGCGCGTGTTCGGCGCGGACGGCGACTCCGAGGCTGGTCGCGCGCTTCTCGCGCTTTTTTCTAGGCTTTCGGCTGCAATCGAGAGCGGTACGGTAATCTCGTTCTTGCCCGGCGACGACCCGCGCGCCGTCGACGCCTTGCCTGAGTTCACGCGCGCGCTTCGGCCCGAGGCGGCATATCGGTGGCTGGTCGCGGTGCCGCACCGTTGGCGGCGGCAGCTTTCAATTAAGGGGCGGCGTCTCACGGCCGGCCAAGTCGTCGATTCGATGGAGGCGAACCAGCTGAGCGTCGAAGAGATCGCCGCTGAGTTCGACCTCCCCATCGAATCGGTTCGCGAGGCCGTCGATTATGTCGAGCGCAATCGTGAGCTGATCGACGCGGAGTTCGCTGAAGAACGTCGTCGCACGGAGCCCTTCCTCTCGCACCGTGCTGCTACTCCTTGATGAAAATACGAGCGAACGACGGCTCGTCGAGCGACTGCGTACCGCGGGACACGACATCGAAACGAGCGTCGCTCGTTTGGGCGTCGGCGCCGCTGACTCGGCGATCGTCAGTGCGGCGCTCGCATCCCGCCGCGCCGTAGTCACGCGCGATTGCGCTGACTTTCGGACGCTTTATGCGGCTCTCGCGCAGCACCCCGGGCTGCTCCTCATCTACGGTGGAAAGGCGACGACCACGACCGCCGTTGTCAACGCGGTTAACCGGATCGCCGATCTCTACGTCGCCCCCGAAAATCTGATTCTCTCGCTCAATGACTTCTTTTGGTAAGCGCTCGACGAGTCTCGGAGATGTAGATGGTAGACGAAGCACCTGAAGTCCCCGAACGCGCCCATGTTCTCGCCCACTACGAACGTGTCGCGCCACTGGTCGCCCAGCATTTCGCCGGCACGCCGCTCATCGCGCTCTTTCTTCCAAACGGCGACGACGAACCCGTCGGCCGCGTCGGCCAACTCCACCACCCCGTTCCGCCGCACATCCCGCAAATCTCCGTCGCTACGCGGTCCGGCACGCACGCATACATCGCGCTGACAGAAGCGAGCCTCCTCTGGCGCGTTCACACGCGCGCGCTCGGCTTCGAATCGTGGACGCCGACCGCGGCCGATCCGGTCGCTGTGCGCTTCGCTCGACTCGTGCTCTCCGCGCGCGGCAACGCGACCCTCACGATGCTCCGCACGGCCGCGCGCTCCGCCCGCGCCGCGCTGCTAGCGTGCGAAATCGACGCGTTCCCGCTGCTCGACGGCCGCAGCATCGCGCTCTACATCCCCTTCGACGACGCCCCCGGCTACGACGCCCTGCGCGCCTGGCTACACACCATCATGGCCGACGCCGCGCATCGCGAGCCGAACCTCTTCGAAGTCGCGCATCTCGTCCCACCCGATCGCATCCACATCTCCGCGCAATCCGATGCTCCCGGCCACGGCTCGGCCCTGGCGTACACGCTGCGCCCCCAAGCCGGCCTCGCGATGGTCACGCCCTGCACGTGGACCGAACTCGACACCGTCGACACGTCCGCGTGGACGATCGACAACGCCCCCGACCGCCTCGCCACAGGCGACGTCTTCGCAACCGAACTCGCCTGCATCGGCCCGCAACAGTTCGCCGTCGCCTCCGCAACGAAATCGTTCGTCGCCGCCCTCTCCGCACGCGCCGACGCGTTCGACGCCTTCGACGCCTTCGACGACTTCGAACTCCAGCCGCGTTCCGACGTCATCACCGTCGCGTTCTTAATTCTCGCTGACGGCAAACCGCGCACGGTCGAGGAGATCCTCGTCGAAGCCGTCGCACGCGATCTCTTACCGCGCGACGAACGGAAGAAGTACGTCTACGCGACGCTCAAAGCATACGTCGAGAAGATGATCGCACGCGGCTTGCATCCGCAGATCGTGCAAGACCCGACCGCCGCTTCCGCAGCAACCACCCGCCGACGACCTCCCCGACCCGCAACCCGACGCGCCGTACGCCCCGCCGCGCGACGTCATTGCCCGCTTCACCACAGCCGCCGCCGACACCGACCCAACCGAATTCGAAGAAGCCGTCACCTCGGCATTCGAACCGCTCGGCTTCGCCGCTACGCACGTCGGCGGCAACGCCCATCCCGACGGCTTCATCGACGCGATCCTCGGCGTCCTCGGCTACCGCGTAATGCTCGAATGCAAACTCAACTCCACACCGCTCGTCCGTCCCGACATCGCCGAAGCCGCCAAGTACCGCGACCAATACGGCGCCCAGCACGCGATCATGGTCGCGAACGCCTACGCCGCCGAAAAAGAGACGCTCGACGAATGCCGCGCGCACGCCGTCAGCCTCTGGACCGTGACCGATCTATTGCGGCTCCTCGAACTCGGCGCAAATGCCGTCGAAGTCCGCCCGCTCTTCGCGCCCGGCTTCGCTGCCGACGCCCTCGCCGATCTGGAATGGTCGCGCGCGCACGGCCCCCGCAAACGCCTCACCGTCATCTGCGACGCCCTGCTCGCAACCGCATGGTCCGCCCAAGCCGCAGCCGCCGACTTCCACGCATCTTGTCGCGACATACGATTGGCGGTTCAGGTCGTGCGTGTGGCGAATCGAACAGCTCAAAGGGAGAGTACGATGGCGAACGACGGCGACCTAGCGAAGATCTTCCAGCTACTCGACGTACTCGCGGTGGAAAGCGTCGCGCATCGCCAAGAAACCGCAGCACTCGCGCGCGAAGTCACGAATTACCGCAAAGACACAATCGATCTCCGTAAAGAAATCGTGGAGCATCGAAGAGAAACGGCATTGGGTTTCGAACGAGTCGGCCGCCATTCAGGCCGTCTGGAAACCCGCATCGAATCGCTTGAGACGGGAGTTGCGTCACTGCACGCGGAGGTTCGTAACTTCCGTGGCGAATTTGAGAGACGCGTCGCGCCGCTCGAGCGATAGCCGATCGAGACGCCACCGACCTCCCGGTCATGTCGACGCCGGCTAGAGACTGCGCGAGCCATTAACCTCGAACAATGTGTCCATGAGCACCGTTAGCGTTCATGGGGAAAAACGACGCTCTCGCGTTTCGCATCTTGCGGCATTTCGAGCCAGCTTAGGAAACTTCGCGCGCGCGCGGCGCCGGCACTCTCCTGGCACAACCGCGAGGCTTGACGAGTTCCTCGCACGGGTCAATTCTCGACGACCGTTAGTGGGTCGAATCCCGAGGACCGTCACCACCTGTGCATTCGTTCCAGTAATCGGGACCGCACGAAGCTCGACACAGCCCTCGCCGGCTCGGACTTGCTACCGCATCGTAGTCTTCGACGTTACGTAAGTCGAACGCACGATTGAACGCTTCACCATGTTGGTAGCCGGCCTTTCCCACAACTACTCCAAAGCTCGCGAAGATCGCGTTCACTGCTGCAGGCGTCGGCGGATCTCTCCGACCTGCGCGTCGGTATGAGAAAGCGTGAACGATGCGCCTCGCGGTTCGAAAGACGTAACGGCAGGCGGCCTAGTCACCGTGAGTTCTTCGCGGTGACTACGCGCACCCGGCCACAAGTCTCGATCGCGCCCTCTAGACGAGCTAGGAGCCGCCGCGCGAGACAATCGCCGCCGACCGGAGCTTACGCGACGGGTTCTCGCGCGAGCAGGTCGCCGAGGCCGAGCTCGGCGAGGGCGACGACTTGGCCGCGACGTCGCCCGCGCGCGAGAGGTTTACGAGGCCGGACGCAGCGGTCGTCGGCAACCACTAGGCCGGAACGCCTCGCGGCTGTCCTTCTAATAGATTGACGGATCAGCTCAATAGCGCTTGAAAGCGTTACGCGTAAATAACGGCTCTCGGTCTCCAGCTTGGGCGCCGCTCCGAACGACTTCGAGAAGGACGGCATGTCGCCAACGACCGCCCCTCACGTCGCTTAGGCAATCCGGCTTTTCTAACGCGTGAAACGTCCCTATAGCGTTAGAATGTCGGAATCGCACG
>JAABUZ0100010737.1_pt1 | contig 10115 bp, 10 predicted proteins | sample 5562091 | NCBI WGS metagenome assembly JAABUZ01 (sample SAMN12813069, study PRJNA571459) | rock metagenome | isolation source: Antarctica rocks | place: Antarctica: Victoria Land, Linnaeus Terrace sud | collected 2015-12-21 | reverse complement strand
GGGGCGAAGATGGTTTCGGCGGTGGCGACGTCTGTGGTGCCGAAGATCACGGTGATCGTCGGCGGGAGCTTTGGGGCGGGGCACTATGCGATGTGCGGGAAGGCGTATGACCCGCGGTTCATTTTTGCGTGGCCGACGGCGCGGTATGCGGTGATGAGCGGGGCGAGCGCGGCGACGACCCTGGCGGAGGTTCGGGCGAAGCAGGTCGAGCGGGGCGGGAAGGCGTTGTCCGAGGCGGAGAAGAAGGCGATCTTCGAGGAGATCAAGGCAACATATGACGCGCAGGCGGATCCGCGGTATGGGGCGGCGCGGATGTGGGTGGATGCGATTATTGATCCCTTGGAGACGCGGCAGGTGTTGATGACGGCTCTTGAAGCTTGCGCTTTGAATCCAGAGGTCGCGAGGTTCAATCCGGGAGTTTTGCAGACGTGATCTCGCGGACGACGATGGTGTCGCTGTTTCTGGCGCTCCTGATCCCGAGCGGGATGAGCCTTTGGTTCAGCGGACACCGTGACAGCTGCTCACGGTACCTGGCCGGAGATCGGACGAGGCCGCCGACGCAGATGGTCGAGATGGGGTCGCAGATGGTGGAGGTGCCATGCGAGCAATGGGCTCCGAGGCAGCCAATGGAAGTTCAGCTGCTGTGCCTTGCGGAGCTGTTGGTCGTGCTGGTGTTCGTGATCCATGCTGCGGGAGACATCCGGGAATGGATGCAGGTGCGGCGGTTGAGGAGGGAAGCGGTGCGTTGACTAAGACACGTAGAGGGCGAGATACAGGCATCTTCCTTCTACCCCTTCGAAGTGGGGCTTGCTCCGAGGTCGACCGAGAGATGGAGTTGGTGGTGTGAGCAGTAGATGATGAGAGTTGAGGTCCGGTGATGGATGTGGTGAAGATCGTGGAGTGCCCGCGGGATGCGTGGCAGGGGTTGCCGGGGGTGATGGCTCCGGAGGTGAAGGCGGACTACCTGCGGGTGCTGGTGGCGGCGGGCTTCAGGCATATCGATGCGGTGAGCTTTGTGTCGAAGGCGGCGGTACCGCAGATGGCGGACGCAGAGCTGGTGCTCGAGTACCTCCAACCGCCGGACTACGATCCGGAGAGCAACAGCGGGGTCGAGATTATCGGGATCGTGGTGAATGGGAAGGGGGCGGAGCGTGCGGTTGCGACGAACGCGGTGCATACGCTTGGGTTTCCGTACTCGGTGTCGCAGCAGTTTCTTGAGCGGAATCAGCGGCAGACGCCGGAGGAATCGCTGACGGAGCTGGAGAAGGTTGGGGAGATCGCGTACAAGGCGGGTCTGGACGTGGTGGCGTATATCTCGATGGCGTTCGGGAACCCCTATGGGGAGGCGTGGGATATCGATGAGGTGGTGGGGGCGTGCGACCTGCTGGTCGATTCGGGGGTGAGGCAGATATCGCTGGCGGATACGGTGGGTCTCGCCACGCCGAGGCTGATCGCCGATGTGGTGAGCGATGTTCTGGCGGTGCACGATGACATGGAGATCGGATTGCACCTCCATGCGCGGGCGGGTGAGGCGGCGGAGAGGGTGGCGGCGGCCTATGAGGCGGGGTGCCGGCGGTTTGATGCGGCGATCGGGGGATTGGGCGGGTGTCCTTTTGCCCAGGATGCGTTGGTGGGCAACCTCGCCACGGAGGAGCTGCTGGCGGAGCTGAAGCGGCTGGGGGCCGAGCTGCCGGATCTGCGGCCGCTGGATGAGATTGCCGCGGCAAGCCGAGAGATCGCGCGGCGGTTTGGGAGCAGGGTGCAGTGATCTACGAGACCATTGCGGTTGCCGATGAGGGGGCGGTGCGGACGATCACCCTGAATCGTCCGGAGCGGCGGAATGCGATGACGTCAGCGATGCAGGACGAGCTGACGTCGGCGATGGACGCGGCTGCGGCTTCACCTGGGTGTGATGTTCTGGTACTGACGGGAGCGGGCGAGGCCTTTTGCGCGGGTCTCGACTTGGAGCAGTTGAAGGGGCTGGTGGGTCGGACGGCGGAGGAGCACAGGGCGGATGCAGAGCGGATTGCGCGGCTGTTTCGGATGCTTTATGAGCTGCCTTTGCCGACGATTGCGGCCGTGAATGGGGCGGCGGTCGCGGGGGGAACGGGCCTGGCAACGATCTGCGATTTCACGCTGGCTGTCCCGGAGGCGAGGTTCGGGTACACGGAGGTGCGAATCGGTTTTGTGCCGGCGCTGGTGAGCGCGTTTCTGGCTCTGCAGGTGGGCGACAAACGGGCTCGGGGGGTGCTGCTGACAGGGCGGCTGTTTGGGGCGGAGGAGGCGCGCGAGATGGGACTGGTGAGTGAGGTAGTTGGGCGCGAGGGGCTGGCGGACAGAGTGCGCGAGCTGGCGAAGGCGCTGGGGGCCAACAGCCCGCAGTCGCTAGCGATGACGAAGAGACTGATGGCCGACCAGAACCGGGCGTGGCTGGATGCGGCGATTGCGACGGCGATGGAGGCGAATGCGCGATCTCGGGGGAACGCGGATTTTGCGGAGGGCGTCACGGCGTTCCTGGAGAAGCGGCGGCCGGTGTGGACCAGAAGCTCTTAGTGCCGAGAGCGGCTCCAGTGAGCGGAGGCTGCGAACCGAGTAGCTATAGCAGACGGCGTCATGGCGGTAGACTTAACGCATGAGTCTAGATTGCGTTTCTGCTGCTGAAGTCGGTGAGACACGGGTGCGGGTGCGGTATGCGGAGACGGACCAGATGGGGGTGGTGTATCACGCGAACTACCTGGTGTGGTTCGAGGTAGGGCGAGTGGAGCTCATCCGGCAAATGGGTCTGGATTACAAGAAGATGGAGGCCGAGGACGGATGCTTGATCGCCGTGGTGGAGGCGACGGCAAGGTATAAAGCTCCGGCGCACTATGACGAGGAGTTGGTTGTACGGACACGGGTGAGCGGGTTTCGGGGAGCGCTGCTGAAGTTCAGCTATGAGGTGGAGCGAGCCGATGACGGGACGCTGCTGTGCACGGGCGAGACGGTGCATGTGGTGGTGGGGCGAGATATGAAGCGACGACGGATCCCGGAGGCTTATGCGAGTGTGTTTCGGGCGATGCTGGGCGAGGCCGGAGTTGACGCTGGACTGACCAAGCGCTGAGACTCACGGTGGGATCGTATGCTCAGCACGGACGGGCGGCGAAGCCTCAGGCGAGGACAATTGAGGTGTCTTCGAGGTGTTCGCGGAGGAGGCGCTGGACCAGGGTCTTCAAATCTTCGCCGGTCTTGGGAAGGATGAAGCTGTTCGAGGTTTCGGACCAGTCCAACTTGAAGCTGGTGGACTGAGCGGAGATCCAGATCTGGCGGATGGGCGTATTTGGGGTGAGAACGAACTTTCCAGGTCGATCCTCGAAGAGTATGTTGAGAACGCCATTTTGCTCCTCTGCTTCGAAGCCCCCGGCCTCTTCGGCGACGATGAGGGACTGCTTCAAGGAAGAGAGTGCGGTATCTGCCTCGCGGCGGAAGGTGATTTCGTCGAGAAGGGGCATGTTTGCATATTTTACGGCAGGCTGATCGAAGTGCACGTACCTGAAGTACCCGCGGATGTGTTGGACGGCGTGTATGGACTTCGAAAGTAACCAACTTTTGGGTACTCACGAGCCGGGAAAACAACTCAGGGGCGTGAGGTTGTTGGCATCGAATGGGCAGCGCGACAGGTTGCTCTCAGGATGTCAACATTACCCGATATCTTCAACGGTACCCACTCTCCCCGGTGTCATCGGGAGACGGAATAGGAGAAATTGCGATGCGATTGAAAGCTCTCGTCTGTACGGCCTCTTTGCTTGCTGGATCCGCCATGATGTACGCGGCCGACCCCGCGGTAAGCCAATTTACGATTTCTGAGCAGACCAAGATTCCGGGTCTGACACTCAAGCCTGGCACGTATTCGATTCGTGTTGTTGACCACTTGGCGGACCGCCTGATTGTCCGCGTGGATAGCGCAAAGGGCAATTCTCACGCCACCTTTCTTGGTATCCAGAACGGAAGCATCACGCAGCCGAGTTCGACCGGACCTGTGGTCTGGACCAAGAGCCCGAAGGGCGGAACGATCTTCCGCGGGTTTGAATTTCCCGGAGGTGGCCCCGTTGTTGAATTCGTGTATCCGAAGGCAGAGGCGGTTTCGATTGCTTCCGTAAATGATTCCAAGGTTCCGGCGATCGATCCGGCATCTGAGGGCAAGGTGGGGGACAAGAGCTTGTCCAAGGACGATCTAGAGGTCGTGACGCTCTGGTTGCTTTCATCGACAACGGTCGGCCCGGATGATGCGAAGCCAGCGATCCAAGCAGAGCGCTACCAGGCGCCGCCGAGTTCGCAGTTAGCGAGTGCGGGTCCAGCTCCGGCGATCGGCGGATCGAACGCGTCCCAGACATCCGATGCCGGTTCTGCGACGAGTTCGCAGCAGCCGCAAGCGGCACCAAGGGCGAGGAAGCCGAAGCCTGTGATTGCGAAGCTGCCACATACGGCGAGCTCGATGCCGCTGGTATGGATGCTGGGGGGATTCTCTCTGCTGGTTGCCGCGATGCTGCGTAGATTTCGAATCGGCGCAGCCGGGGCGAAGTAAAGGATCAATTTGCCGTGCGTGTGAACCTCCGATCGAGACACAGCGTTGCCATACGTGTAGAGCTCCTGCTTTGGATGGTGGGAGCTCTTTGCGCGGCCGCGTGTGCCTTTATTGGCGTGCGGGGAGTCGAGGCAAAGCGACAATCCGAGGCATTTGGGCAGCGCGCACGGAGCACTAAAGCTGGAGATTCAGAGCAAGTGACTGTCCCTGTCGTGCAGAAGGATGCAATCGGGAAGGCAGGGGCCAGTGTTGTGATGGGACGCCTGGAGATTCCACAGATCTCGCTTTCGGTGCCGGTGATGGCAGACTTCGACCCGAACAGTCTGCTGCGTGGGGTAGGTCACATCCAGGGAACAGCGATGCCCGGCGGATTAGGAACGATGGGACTAGCGGGACATCGTGATACCTACTTCCGGCCACTGCGGCGAATCGGCCCCAAGATGGACATTCGGGTAGTGGATGAGACTGGCACGTACCATTACGAGGTCGACTCCACGGAGGTAGTGACGCCGGAGCAGGTCGAGGTGCTGGAGATCCGGTCCAGGCCGGAGCTTACGCTGATCACGTGCTTTCCTTTCGACTTTGTAGGGGCGGCCCCGAAGCGATTTATTGTTCATGCGCATCTGCTCTCGGCATTACCTGATGAACTGAAATAGAGCTTCTAAAGTCTTTCCTGGTTAGAGAGCAGGAGGGAGATGGACTGCGTTTCAGGATCACTGTTGGTCGCCACGGAAGCGGAATGTGACCTAAGTCGTGGCTATAAGGTGTGATGGCGGGGAACAAGGGCGAACCGGATGATGAATAAGGCAGCAGGCAAATCGCGCGGAACGGGTTCTAAGCGGGGTCTGGTGACACTTATCCAATATCTGGGAGCATCTCCGATGAGACGAAGAGCACTGGCCGGCGTTCTGGCACTGGCAGCAGTAGGCGCGATCGCGGTGGAACGCAAGACGATGGCGCAGAGCAGCCTGAAGGTGAGCTTTGGGAATCAGGGATTGCAGCAGCTCTCCTACAATGGTGTGTCGCTCGAGGACCTCGGGAGCAATCCGTCGGATGCGTTCCACATCTGGCATATGAAGGTCACCGACCTGAAAGGGAACGTGATTGCGAATGATGGGTGGGGAGAATCGAACACTGGGAAGAGCTGGAATCCTTCCAGCCAGACCTGGACCTATAACTTTGCGTGGGGATCCATCAGCGTTCAGTTTATGCAGAACGGCAACACTCTGGACATGAAAGTGACGGAGAAGAACACAGCGAACTCAGGCGTGATTCTGGATGGCGCAGCGATCTACCCGCTCACACTTCATTTTCCAAAGCTGCCCAATGGCTTCTACGATGCGAACTATCCGCAACTGGCGTTCAATACGACAGGACCGAGCGTCACCGTTGCTGATTACGGGAGTGGGGAGGTAGCTGCGGTAGTGCCGGACGCCTCGAAGCCGCTCTACAGCGGATTTCAGCCTACCGGGCAGACACTGGCTTACACGCCGATTATCAGCGGAACCTCACTAGATGGGATGGCGACGTTTCAACCGCATAATGACCGGCCCGTCGCTCCCGGGCAGACAGATAGCTTTACGGTTTCCCTGCGGTTTGCACGGACGGGCACAACGGCCGCGAGCCTGGCCGCCGATGCCTACCAAAGCTGGGCGAAGACGTGGCCGGCACAGCTGAACTGGACCGATAAACGTGTGATCGGGACGGTGTCCCTGGCGAGCTCGCCGCAGGGCAACGTCAATCAGCCAGGCGGGTACCCGAACAATCCGCGGCGATACTTCAACGACAGCCAAGCCAACGACTTCGATGTGAGGAGTGCGCAGGGTCTGGCACAGTTTCAGGCAAAGGTCCTGCAGCAATCGAGGAATGTTGTGCAGAACCTTCACTTGCTGAACGCCCAAGGCGCGATTACCTGGGATCTCGAAGGTGAGCAGTACCCGCAGGACACGAGTTATGTGTGCTCTCCGGACCAGATCGCGCAGGTTGCGCCGGAGATGGAAAGCGTGATCACGAACAACTCGTCGCCATATGCCGGGATGAAGCTGGATGATGCTTACTTCAAGATCATGCGTGACGCGGGGTTCCGGGTGGGCGTGTGTATCCGGCCGCAGCACTTCACGAAGAACGGTGATGGCACGGCACAGCAGGTCTACTTACCGAATGCGAGTGTTGCCGCCGAGATTATCCGCAAGATGAAGTATGCACACGACCGGTGGGGGGCGACGCTGTTTTACATCGACTCCACCGTGGAGGCGAATGGAGCGGTGCTGGATGCTGGCATCTTCCAGCAAGCGGCGGCGGCGCTGCCGGATTCTCTGCTGATTCCGGAGGAGACGTCTGCAAAGGACTACGCGTACACGGCTCCGTTCAAAACATTTCTGTTCCACGGAGATCTGGGAACAGAGGTATCAGTGTACGGATACTATCCGCGGGCGTTCAGCGCGAATCTGATCAACGATGTGGATCCGGCAAAGCTCGCGGCGGCACAGGCTCAGCTGACAAGCTCGGTGAGAGCGGGCGACATCCTGATGACGCACGCGGATTACTGGCAGGCCAATAATCCGACAATTGTGCAGATCTACAAAGACGCGGGTGTTGGTGGGTCCAGTGGAACTGCACCGAGCCCGGCCCCTGCTCCTGGGCCAACACCGGCGCCGAGTCCTGTGTCGACGCCAACTCCGGCGCCGTTGCCGATCACAACCCCTGCACCGGTCCCGGCGCCCGCGCCTGTGGCAAATCCGACGAGGGTGATTATTACCTCGCCTGGGGCGAACGACACGGTAGCCGGAGCGATTGCGGTGGCTGTTCAGATGAACATATCGCTGGATGCGGCCGGATCGTACCTGATGGTAGATGGCTTGGAGATAGGAACCAGACGGGTAACAGAGGGTCCGTTCCGATACGTCCTGAATACGAGCACCCTTGCTGATGGACAGCATACGCTCCAGATTTGGGCACACAATACCGCAAACGAGACGGTGCTATCAAGTGGAGTGGCCGTCACTGTAGCGAATGGGTCGGCGGCGACTTCGCAGACTGCACCAAGCACGCCACCGCTGACGTCTTCACCGGCAACCGTACCTGTACCGGCGACTGTAGCGGCTACTTTACCAACACCGAGCTTGCCTGTGACGCTGACGTATCCGGTTGGCGGACAGGCGGTGTCGGGCTTGGTTTCGGTCAGTGCGCTCATTTCAGCAACGCTGGATTCCGCCGGATCGTACTTGATGGTTGACGGGATGGAGCTTGGGACGAGGCGGGTCGGCTCTGCGCCTTTTCTGTACGAGTTGGATACTGCACTGCTCAGTGCCGGAACCCACGTCCTGCAAGTTTGGGCGCATGATACGGGGAACAATACGCTGCTTTCAAACCAGGCGATGATCACGGTTGCACACTAGCGCTGCTCAGTCACAGGCGGCTTGGCTCCAAGCCTCGTATCCGAGGACCGAAGAACACACGGAGGGTTCTCTTGTTGATCCGCTTGATGCTTTATGATGCGCCGCTTGCGGCAAGGAGGCCGGTCCCGATGGTGTACAAGTCGAGAGCCTGACGGTCAAGTTAGCTGGAGATGGATGGCAGGTAGTGCGGTTTCACAGGGGGATGTGCCCACTGGCACATCTCGGCGTGCCTAGAACTCTGATTGGCTTGCCAAGTCTATTCGACTGACCGCAATTCGCGAAGGTTACAGTAGTCCAAAAAGGAACCAGAGAGGACAAGTAGCGAGCTGGCTCTTTTTTAGGCCGGACTGCTGGCGCGATGTGAAGGACACCGCCCATTACGGGGTGTGATTGACCACCTCTCGGGACATGAAGTCGCTGTGAACGCTCAAGGGGAGGCGGCTGATATCGGAGTTGAAGTGCATTCTTAGGACCGATGACGCGGACCAGGAAGTTCATGCTGATGCGTCCCTACGCTGGGAGTAGAGATGCGGAGCACAGAGCGCAAGCCCGAAAGAGCTTTAGGCCGATGCAGTTGGTCTGAGACTCAGGCGGCGCCCGAGATCACACGTGGCCTGACCGGGGACGCATGTTTGACGAGCAGGTCTTCCTTCTTCTGGATGGATTCTTGAAGTAGATCGAGGACAGGGGTCATGAGCTTCGGCGGCCTGCGCTCCGACACTCGAGTGAGGGTGAGAAAGCTGCTGCGACCGATGACGAGGTTCATCTTCCAGGAGGGCTCACCGGTACGCGGGATGAACTCTTCTGTGTAGGACTCCCCTTGAAGGTACATCTGAACAGAGGCAAAGTGCATATCATTGCAGGCATTGCGAACAACATTCCAGCATTCGTCAGGCGAGTTAGCCATGCCAAGGGAGCTCTCGAGTTCTTGGAGGTAAATCTCTTCCTTCACGACCCGGAGGATCATCTTGCGCGAGAGTGTACGGCGAGCGGCACTGAGCTCCACGTACCCAAGATAGTTGACGCCAGCAAAGACCAGAGAGCAGAAGACGGCGATGGTGAGTCCTCGAAGCTGGTAGCCCGGAAATGTTTGAAGCAGCGAGAGAAAGGCCGCGATTCCGCAAACGCCGTAGAGGATCAGCGCGGTGTCGCGCGGTTTGAAGCCGCGCGCCAAAACCATGTGGTGGATGTGTCCACGATCGCCATGGAAGATAGGTGCATTTCGGAGGAAGCGCCGGCCGATGGAGAGTGTGACATCGACGAGAGGAAGGGCAAGTGCCATGAGAGGCGCGGCCATTCCGAGAAAAGTGCCACTGTTCTGACTCCAGATGAGGCCAAAGCAGCCGAGCATAAAGCCAATAGTGAGACTGCCGCAATCTCCAAGAAAGATGGAAGCGGGGCTGAAGTTGTACCGGAGAAAGGCAAGGAGGCAGCCGCAGAGTGGAACGGTCGCCATTGCAAGGCCGAGGTTGCCGTGGAAGATGGCCGCAAGCAGAGTAGTGACGACGGCGAACAAACCTACACCGGAGGCGAGGCCGTCCAGGCCGTCTATGAGGTTCAGGGCGTTGCTGCAGCCGATCAGCCAGAGCAGGCTAAGGGGGATGCTGAGCCAGGGCGACGAGAAGATGCCATGGCTGATGGCGAGGCGGGCACCGAGAGCAACGGCGAGGGAGGCGGCGGCAAATTGACCGGCGAGTTTCTGCTTCGGCTTGAGGCCGACGATGTCGTCGATAAGACCCGTAAGGAAGATGACTGCCGCCGCGGGGAGCAGAGACCAGAGGAGCTTGCTGTGCTGGATGGAGATCTTTGCGCCTTGGGGAGCAAACACGAGCATTAGCCCAAGCGCGCCAGCATAGGAGAGCACGATGGGGATGCCACCGATGCGGGGAATGGGCCTGAGGTGGAACTTGCGGTCCGTGTCAGGGTGGTCGACGATGTTGAAACGCAGGAACAGGTCGCGGCACAAGGGAGTCGCGATGAGGCAGAGAAGGAATGCCGTGAATCCCAACGTCAATAGGGCGTACATAAGCTTTTTCTCCGAATGGCAGTTGCCGGCTTACGAGCGTGCGATTGCGTTATCGGGCCGAGTCGAACTGAAAGTACTGGCGGAGCTTTGAGACGGTACAGACTTTTTGAGGTCGGCACCGAGAATCTTG
>JAABUZ0100010736.1_pt1 | contig 10116 bp, 6 predicted proteins | sample 5562091 | NCBI WGS metagenome assembly JAABUZ01 (sample SAMN12813069, study PRJNA571459) | rock metagenome | isolation source: Antarctica rocks | place: Antarctica: Victoria Land, Linnaeus Terrace sud | collected 2015-12-21 | reverse complement strand
CCTCCAAAGACATCCACAAGGATTTGCGGAAGTGGGTCTCGGAACAGCTCAAAACCGGCGTCAAGGTCTCGATGGACGACTTCGCCCAGAAGCGGAAGACGCTCCAAGAGGGCGAGACGGTCATGCCGGGCGAGAACCCGCAGCTCAAACAGGAGTACGAGCGGGCGACGGCGACGGGCGCGAGGCGGCTCCGTGCGAACTTCAAGGGCCACCTGTCCAGCGGAGGGGCGGAGGCGCTCGGCTACGCCGCCCTGAACCTGGGGCACGAGGCAGGCGAATACCTGTCCCAGCCCCTGACCGGCAACCGCTACACGGCGGAGGCCCGCTACCGCTCCGGCCTCGACTTGATACCGGGGGCGGCGGGCCTTTTCGGCGGCCTCGCCGGGGCTTTCCTCGGACCCGGCGCGGCGGTGGCGGGCGCGGCGGGCGCAGCAGGGTTCGCCTCCGCCGTCGTCGCCCCCCTCTCCGCAAGCAGTGAGAAGCACGAGGCGCTGCGGCTGGCCTCGGAGGACATCGCCCTACAGATGGGCCGGGGCACGGTCGCGGCGGGGCGGTTCGCCTCGATGATTGAGGTCACCGCCGCCAAGATGGGCGTCCCCGCTGCGGAGCTTGCCCAGTCGTCGGCCATGATTGCCCGGAGCGTCAGCGGCTTCGGCGCGGGCGGCGTCGCCTTGCAGGCCCGGCTCCAGAGCCAGCTCGGCGACAACTACGCCGCCCTCGCCCCCGCCCAGGCCCAGTACGGCGCGGTGCCCTTCACGCGCGGCTACCGCGAGATGCTGGCCGGCAGCGTCAAGCCGGACGCCGCCCTGTTCGGCGATGCGGCCTTCTACCTGGCCTTCACCGGTGACCAGGACGGCTACAAGAAGCAACTGGCGCTCCAGGCCGCCGTCAAGCCCCCCGCGAACTACCGGCAGTACGTCAGCGACACGCAGGCCGCCAAGCCGATGGGCTGGTGGGACGCCACGAAGGAAACGGCGCTGTCGGTCATCGCAGGCCACCCCACAGCGGCCATCCAGGACCAGCGCGCGGCCCGCCGCCGCGTCAGAGCCTTCGAGTCCACCGGCCAGAAGCAGATTGCGGACGTCGCCCAGCAGCAGAAGTCCGACGCCGATTTCAGCGCCGGCATCTACGAGGGGGCGCGGGCGGGCCGGGAGACGGCGCTGCTGGGCGAGACGATGGCCCAGGTGCCGGGCAAGGCGCTGGCCCAGTCCCTTGCATCGGGGCGGGGACTCGCGGGCATGAAGCGGTACGCCGGGGACGAACTGGCCGACCTCGCCGTGGCCCAGGGCGGCGTCCAATCCCAGGAGGCCCTGCTGCGGGCGCGGCTTGCGGACAAAGGGCTGACCGACGACCGGCGCAGGCAGCTCCAATACCTGCTCGCCAACACCCAGAGCCACGGCCTTGACATCAAGGGGCAGGAGCTTGACCTGCGCGTCGGCCTGTTCCGGCAAGGGCTTTCCGAGCACCAGGCCCGGTTCGAGGGGGGCTACTCCCGGCTGGGCGTTGGCGCAGACGAACTGACGCTCGGGGGCGCGTCCGCCTTCGACCCGCGCGTGGCCCGGAACGCGGCGTCGCGCCGCGCCTTCCTCGCCGGCCAGTCCGCCTACGACCTGGGGCTTGCGAACGACGCGACGAACTTCCTGACGCCCGAGGAGCGCCAGCAGCGGCGCACGTCGGCCCGGCGCGAGGGTTTCGAGGCGCGGTACGCCCTGCCTAACCAGCTCGCCCTACAGAAACTGGGCGAGACGTCGGCGCGGAGCGGGGAGCGGCAGGCGGGGCTGCGGGGGGACGTGGCCCGCGCCCAGGTCCAGGGCGGGGTTCTCGCCACGCTCACCGCCGAGAACCGGCTGATAGCCGACCAGGCGCGGCTGCGGGATGAGCTGAACCTGCGGCTGCGCGAGGGGCACCTGACGACCCAGCAGCAGTTGCAGGTCGTGACCCAGATACGCGACATCGACGCCTCGGCGCTCACCGGGCGCAAACAGGCCCTGGACACGGCGTTCTCGGGCCTCTCGGACGTGGCCCAGGCCCGCGCCTCCCTCGGCGCGTCCAAGGGGGAGCGTGAGGCGCGGCTGCACGGCACGGGCGACGCCTCCTACGGGCAGGGCGCGGAGGGCTACCGGGCGGGGCTTCAGAACGTCGCCCTGCTCAAGGCGGCGGCGGAGCGGTCGGACATCAGCCCCGACGAGCGGGTCCAGCGGCAGGCGACGTACCAGCGGGCGCTGTCCGACACGGAGCGCGCCCACATCGATGAGGTCGGCACGGTCCAGATGGGGCCGCAGTTCGACGCCGAGTTCACGCGGCGCTCGCACGAGCTGTCGCGGCAGATGAAAAGCCCGTTCGAGCCGGGGAGCGTCCTGCAAAGCAACGCCGCCCTGGCCCGGATGGACCGGGAGAAGGTCGCCGCCATCGACGCGCAGGCGCGGCGCGTCCTGAGCGACCCGTCGATGACCGCCGACCAGCGGCGGGCCGCGATGGTGCCCCTGACGGAGCAGCGGGAGGCAGCGAAGGACGACCTGCTCGACCGGCAGAACTCGGTGGACGTGGGCTGGATGGACCGGCTGACGGCGATGAGCGTGTCCGCCCCGTCGTTCGCGTCTCGGCTGATGCCGCCCGCCGACCGCGTGGCGTCCATCGCCGAGAAGCGGGGCTTGGGTCAGATGAGCGCGCGCGTGTTCGGGTACAACGAGCGGTCCTCCTACGTCTCGGCGGCGACGATGGGGATGCTGCCCAGCGAGAGCAACGGCAGAGTGTTCGGCAGCCGGCCTGGGGACTATGCGCAAGGCGTCGGCCCCAACGCCTACGGGCCGGACGGCCAGGGCGGGTTCACGGGTGGCGACGCCTTCACGGGCGGCACCCAGGGCGCGGGCGGCGTTGCGATGGACGCCCTGGGGGCAGGGAGCGATGGCTTCATGCAGCCGACCGGCTACTACGACCGCTACACGCCGCGCGGGGGCAAGCCAAAGTACGACTTTGCCGGACACCTGCCGCCCGCTGGCCTGGACATCTACGGCGACCCTCTGCCCAAGTGGCACAGGTTCGGCACGGGGCCGGAGGCGTTCGGGCAGGGGACCAACGCCTACGGGCCAGACGCGCCCGTCGTGGGCGGCGCGCAGGGCGTGGGCGGTATGCCGGGCGCGGGGCTGGCTCCGGCGGGGGCGGACGCCGGGATGGGGGTGACGATGCAGGCGGCCCAAATCCTGCTGCAAGCGGCCCAGATGATATTGCAGGCCGCCGGGACGCCCCACAGCCTCACGGTGACGCAGATAAACCCGGACACGGGCCAGTCGGCGGCGCACACGCAGAACACGCAGGGGGTGAACGGGGCGGCCCAGGTGATGCGGGGGGGAGCCGCCCAGCCGCCGGGTGCCCCCGCCGTGGGATGGTACGGGTAGGCTTTTAAGATAGGATTCTTGGAGGGCTTGGCGGGAGGGGGCGGGCGGCTCACCGCCTCTACCGGGCGGAGTTCGCCACGTTCGAGGACTACTGCGCGAAGCGATGGAACATCAGCCGGCGGCGGGCGCATCAGGTCGCCGACGGGGCGTCCGTCGCGGCCAACCGGACCGTCGCCGCCGCCGGAGTCGTCTCGAACCTGGAGGAGAACCCGCCAATGGGGCCAATTGGCCCCATTCTGCCCCAGAACGAGGCCCAGGCCCGTCCCTTAACCGCCCTCCCGCCCGCGCACGGTCGGCCCCCAGGCGCGGCAGGCCGGGGCAGACGCCAAGCCCCCTCTACGAACTCAATCCACATACACAGAATACACAGAATACACAGAAATAGGTCGCGGGGGCAATTCTGTGTATTCTGTGTATTCTGTGTATTCTGTGTATTCTGTGTAGGGATTGGAACGGGAACAATTGTTCCCGTTTGGGCGCTTGTCGGGAGGGGGCGGGCGGCTCATGGCTCCGCCCCCTTTCTCCGCCTTTAATTATTGTAAAGCGTCGTATTCCGTGACATGGCGGGTATACTGTGCCTATGGAAAAAGCTGGTCATACAGTCCCCGCCCCACTCGCCGTCGCCGTCCCCGATATCGCGGTTCCTGATATCGCGGTTCCTGATATCGCGGTTCCTGATATCGCGGTTCCCGCCGTGGCCCAGGAGCTAGGCGTCCACCCCGAGACGGTGCGGCGTCTGCTGCTGTCCTGCTCCCTGCCGGGCTACAAGGCGGGGGGCCGCTGGCGGGTCACGCGGGCGGCGCTGGACGGCTTCAAGGCCGGCGGTGGGGCGCGTCCGGTGGGCAGGCCCGCGCGGGGCGGCAACCGGGGCGGCGAGGGCGAAGGGGGGCGGGTATGAAGACAGAGAACATGAAGACAGAGAACATAAAGATAGGGAACATAAAGATAGGGAACATGAAGACAGAGAAGACGCGGGGGGCGGTCCTCTACAGGCGCGTCAGCGGGAGCGAGCAGGCCGAGCACGGGACGAGCCTGGAAAGCCAGCGCGACGCCTGCCGCGCCAAAGCCCTGACGCTGGGCCTGCCGGTCGTGGCGGAATACGAGGACGCGGGCATCAGCGGCGGCTTCCTGCTGTCCCGCACGGGGTTCCAGGGGGCGCTGGCCGACATCCGGGAGGGGCGGGCCGACACGCTCGTCTGCGCCAGCATCAGCCGGTTCAGCCGCGACGTCGAGCACCAGCAGGCCGTCAAGAAGGCGGTCAAGGCGGCGGGCGGGTCCCTGGTCTTCTGCGACATGGAGTTCGCCGACACGCCCGAGGGCGACCTGAACTTCAGCATCCAGGGCAGCTTCGCCGAGTACGAGCGCAAGTCCATCGCCGCGCGCACCGAGGGCGGGCGGCGCAGGCGGGCCGAGCAGGGCCAGCAGCCGGCCCGCTCCCGCGCCCCCTACGGCTACCACATCGTCGGCAAGGAGGACGTGCTGCGCGGCGACCACCCCGCCGAACTGCGCGGGCGCTACCTCGTCATCGAGTCCGAGGCCGCGACGGTCCGGGCCATGTTCGACCGATACGCCTCCGGCGCGAGTACGCTGTCTGGGCTGGCCCGCTGGCTGAACGCCGAGGGGGTGAAGACCAAGCACCGGGGCGCGGACTGGGCCGTGACGACCCTGCACACGCTGCTGTCGAACCCCGTTTACAAGGGCGAGGCGAGCTACGGGCGGCACGTCCACACCCGCGATGAGGCGCGCATCGGCCAGGTCAACCCGCACACGGGGCGGCCCCTGCGGACGTGCCACCGGCAGCTCCTCGCGGAGCCGGGGGAGTACCTGACCTGGGCCGTCCCCGCCGTCGTCTCCGAAGAAGTGTGGGACGCCGTGCAGGCGAAGTTTCGGGAGAACGCCGCCGGGTGCAGCGGCAACCCGAAGCGGCTGCGGATGCTCGCGGGCCGCATCACCTGCCCCGCCTGCGGGGGCGGCATGACCGTCTACCAGCGCGGCAGCCGGAAGAAGGACGGGGCCGCCTACGCCTCGCACGTCCTGTTCCAGTGCAGCCGCTTCCGCTGGAAGAAGCAGAACACCGGGGCGGACGCCTGCGACCGCACGGCCTACCGCATCGACGTGGTGGAGGGGGCTGTCCTCTCCTGCCTTCAGGACGCCGCGACGAACCCCGCGTCCGTGCGTGACGCCCGCCGGACGCAGGCCGAGGCCCGCGCCCAGGCCCAGCGCGACGCGCGGCGGCGGGCGGGAGATGGGCAGGACGCGGCGCAGCAGGCCGCCGGAGTTGACGCCGAACTCTCCGGCCTTGCGCTGCGGCACGAGGCCGTCGTGAAGGCGCAGGTGGCCGGCATCTTGGCGGGGGCCGATGCCAGCGCCTACGACGCGCTGTTCGCCGAGATGCGCGAGCTGCGGGTCGGCCTGGAAGCGAAGCGAGCGGCGCTGGCGATGGAGCGGGACGCGGAAGAGTGGGACGCGGAAGAGTGGGACGCGGAAGAGTGGGACGCGGAAAGAGGGGACGGAGGGGGGCAGGGCGCGGGCAGGCCCGTCGGGAAGGGCGGGGAGGCTGACGGGGGGCAGGACTTCTCCCACTATCTCGCCGAGATGCGGCGCATCCTCAGTGCCGATGACCTGGACGGGGCCACCAAGCGCGACATCATCGGCACGGTCATCGACAAGGTGTACCCGGAGAAGGACGGGGCGCGGGTCGTGTTCCTGCCGGGCGTCTTCGACGGGCCGGGGGGACACAGCGGGCCGCAGGAGGGCGGGGCGGCGGGGGAGCCTGGCGGGGGTGCAGAAACCCTACGCCCGTATACATGGCCTAGTATACCCGGCGGCGGCTAGGGGCCAGAATCGAATATGCTGCCGTTGTGTAGCCGTGAAGTGACCGTGAACATCCCCGCCCGCGCTGCGTCAATCAAGGTGCGGCGGCGAACCGAGCGCTCGGCTGGCTGCCCGCCCCAGACACAGACGCAAAGGAAACACGACCCATGAATACGTCCCGGAAGATCGCGGCCACGCTGGCCGCCGTGACGGGCCTCGGCCTCGCCGCCGCCGCCCTCCCGATTTCGACGCAGGCACAGACGCCGCCCCCGCCACCGTTCGCGGCGCGCGGCGAGCGCCACCCTGAGCTGCGCCGCGCCCTGCGGACGCTGGAGCGGACCGAGGCCGACCTGCGCCACGCCAACCGCGACTTCGGCGGGCACCGGGAAAAGGCCGCCGACCTGTGCCGCCAGGCCGAAGGCCAGATCCAGCAGGCCCTGCGCTCCGACAAGGGTTAGGAGTAGGAAAGTGGAGAAGCCGCGTCAGCCCATGAGGGCCGGCGCGGCTTTTTCTTCGACCCGCCCGTCGGCGTGGCCGACGATCAGCAGGTGGCACAGGCCGACGAACAGGCCGACCTCGACGACGCCGACGACGGTCTTGAGGACGGCTTCCAGCGTGTCCGGGGAGGGGAGGGGGCCGCCGAAGGCCATGTCCAGGACGAACAGGCCGTCGTCGGTGACGAACGGCTCGCCGGACGGGAGCAGGCGGCGGGGCGCGGGCACGGCGAACGCGCTCTCAAGCCGCGCCTGCGTCCACGTCCAAGCGAAGGGCAGGATAGCGACGGGGAGCGGGAAAGCACCCAGGGCGGGCCGGACCTTGCCCGAGTCCACGATGATGATCTCCCTGTCGGTGGCGGCGGCGACGATCTTCTCGCGGACCAAGGCCCCGCCGCCGCCCTTGATCAGGCGGAAGGCCGGGTCCACCTCGTCCGCGCCGTCGATGGTGACGTCGAAGCGGGAGACTTCTTCCAGCGGGACGAACTCCAGCCCGTAGGAGCGGCCCAGGGCCTCAGACTCCTGTGACGTGGCGGCGCAGCGGAGCGCAAGCGGCTCGGACTGGAACCGGCGGCCCAGGGCGTGGATGGCGAGGGCGGCGGTGGTGCCCGTGCCCAGGCCGACCGTCATGCCGCCTCGGATGTGGGTGACGGCGCGCTCGGCGGCGATCTGCTTGGGGTTCACGCGCTCACCTATTGGGAAAAAGAGGGGGGAAATTAGACAAAGATGTAGGAAAAGAAAGTGCTGGGGAAGAGACTCGAACTCTCACAGGGTTGCCCCCACAACGACCTCAACGTTGCGCGTATACCATTTCGCCACCCCAGCCTGTACGCCGGACATTATACCGCCCGTTTCCCGGCGATGTCAATCAAGTCAATCAAGAGGACAAGATGAGCACCAAAAAAGATGAGGACAGCGTGAACACGGGGCGGCGCGGCTTCCTGCGCCGGGGTGCCCTGGCCGCGCTGCCGCTGGCGCTGCCGCTGGCTGCCCAGGCCGAGGCGGGCACGTCGGCGTCACCGCCGACCCCGCCGCCGCAGCCGGGACTCAATCCTCCGCGAGAAGGAGCCGGAGAACCTGGAGTTTCCCTTCTCCACACTCAGCTCGTTCGTCACGCCGAGCGAGCAGTTCTACATCCGCAATCACTTTGCCATGCCGAGGCTGGATGCGTCGGCGTGGCGGCTGTCGGTCGAGGGCGCGGTGGAGCGCCCGTTCACGCTGGGCTATGACGAGCTGCTGCGGATGCCCGCGCGCACCGCGACAGCCACGCTGGAGTGCGCGGGCAACGGCCGCGTCTTCCTCGTGCCCAAAGCGAGCGGTGCCCAGTGGGAGCTGGGCGGAGCGGGGAACGCCGAATGGACGGGCGTGCCTCTCGCCGCCCTGCTGGACCGGGCGGGTGTGCGCGCGGGCGCGGTTGAGGTGATCTTCGAGGGGGCCGACTCGGGTGAGATCAGCGAAGAGCCGAAATCGCCGGGCGTGATCCACTTCGCGCGCAGCCTGCCGCTCGCCAAAGCGCGGGGGCCGCGGGTGCTGCTCGCCCACCGCATGAACGGCGCGGCGTTGCCCCCCGCGCACGGCTTCCCCGTCCGCGCGCTGGTGCCGGGTTGGTACGGGATGGCCTCGGTCAAGTGGCTCACGCGCATCGTCGTCACCGACCGCCCGTTTCAGGGCTTCTTCCAGACCCTGCAATACAGCTACTTCCAGCGGCGCGACGGGCTGCCGACGTTGGCACCGGTCACGGAAATGCAGGTCAAAGCCGAGATCGCGCGGCCCGCGATGCACGAGGCGGTCCGGGCGAACACGGCGTACCGGATGCACGGCGCGGCCTGGACATCGGATTCCGCAGTGACCCGCGTGGAGATCAGCGTAGACGGCGGGCGCGCGTGGGCGGCGGCCCGCCTGCTTGACGCGCCGCCTGCGGCGCGCGGCTCCGATGCCTGGCGTCTCTGGGAGTATGACTGGCGGACGCCGCCCCGCCCCGGCCCCCGCACGGTGATGGCGCGGGCGACGGACGCGCGCGGCCGGACACAGCCGATGGAGCGCGACCCCGACCGCCGCAGCTACATGATCAGCCACGTCCTGCCAATCGAGGTCGAGGTGATCTAGAGGTGGGGTGATCCAAGGCACGGCCGGACGCGGTACGAAAGCGGCCCGCCACGGTTGCATATCCCCCCAGGATGTGCTATAATCTGTGTCGGATTTGGCCGCGAAGTGCCTGCATCTCGGCGGATCGCCTGCGCTTCTATATCTAGACCGGCGGGCGGTGGGGGTTCGACTCCCCCGGCAGGCTCTATCTAAACATACAAACGAGGAAGTTGACACATGGCGAAAGCGAAGTTTGACCGTTCGAAGCCCCACGTGAACATCGGGACGATCGGGCACGTGGACCACGGCAAGACGAGCCTGACGGCGGCCATCACGAACGTGCTGGCGAAGGCGGGGGGGGCCACGGCCCGCTCCTACGCCTCCATCGACGCGGCCCCCGAGGAGCGCGAGCGCGGCATCACCATCAACACGGCCCACGTCGAGTACCAGACCGAGGCCCGCCACTACGCGCACGTGGACTGCCCCGGCCACGCCGACTACATCAAGAACATGATCACCGGCGCGGCCCAGATGGACGGGGCGATCCTCGTTGTCTCCGCCGCCGACGGGCCGATGCCCCAGACCCGCGAGCACATCCTGCTGGCGCGTCAGGTGGGGGTGCCCAGCATCGTGGTGTTTTTGAACAAGGCGGACATGGTGGACGACCCGGAGCTGATCGAGCTTGTGGAGCTTGAGGTGCGGGAGCTTTTGTCGAAGTACGAGTTCCCCGGCGACGACTGCCCGATCGTGGTGGGTTCGGCGGTGAAGGCTCTGGAGGGGGACCAGTCGGAGATCGGGGAGCCTTCGATCCTGAGGCTGATGGAGGCGGTGGACAGTTTCATCCCGACGCCCGCCCGTGACGTGGACAAGCCGTTCCTGATGCCCGTGGAGGACACGATGACGATCACGGGCCGGGGCACCGTCGCCACGGGCCGTGTGGAGCGTGGCGTTCTGAAGGCGGGGGAGCAGATCGAGATCGTGGGCATCCGTGAGGCGACGAAGAACACGGTGGCGACGTCGATGGAGATGTTCAGGAAGACGTTGGACACGGTTCAGGCGGGTGACAACGCGGGCATCCTGCTGCGTGGGGTTGAGCGCAAGGACATCGAGCGTGGGCAGGTTCTGGCGAAGCCTGGGAGCATCAAGCCTCACACGAAGTTCGAGGGCGAGGTGTACATCTTGTCGAAGGAGGAGGGCGGTCGCCACACGCCTTTCTTCAAGGGGTACCGTCCCCAGTTCTACTTCCGCACGACGGACGTGACGGGCAACCTGGACCTGCCGGAGGGGGTGGAGATGGTGATGCCTGGGGACAACGTGACGATCGTGGG
>JAABUZ0100010734.1_pt1 | contig 10117 bp, 9 predicted proteins | sample 5562091 | NCBI WGS metagenome assembly JAABUZ01 (sample SAMN12813069, study PRJNA571459) | rock metagenome | isolation source: Antarctica rocks | place: Antarctica: Victoria Land, Linnaeus Terrace sud | collected 2015-12-21 | reverse complement strand
CCCAGGCCGAACCACTGATCCGGGGCCATAAGGCGGGTGCCTACATCCTCGACAAGGCGTACGACAGCGACGCGGTCGTGGCGGCGGCGAAGCGTCAGGGGGCCGAAGCGGTGATCCCGTCGGAGAAGAACCGGAAGGTGCCGCGTGATTATGACGAGCATTTGTATAAGGGACGCAAGAAGGTCGAGTGGTTCATCAACCTGAGCAAGCAGTACCGGCGGGTGGCGACGCGGTACGAGAAGACGGCCCGCAACTTCCTCGGCTTTGTTCATGTGGCGTCGATCATGGTCCTGTTGCGGTAGCCCAGCCGACGCATCCTCTTCAGATATTGTCCACACGGCCTAGGCTATTGTCAGCAAATGGGTTAAGCTTCAGGAAGTGCCATTCATGTCTGACTCCGCTGCCGGGTCGTGCCGGCCGCGCCGGTCGCGCCGCCGGCCCCGGGTGGGGCGTTGCCCGTTGAGACGGGCCTCCCGGATGCGGGTCCGCCTGTGCGGGCCGGGGGGATGGGAGGGCAGAACCGTTGCACTTAACCACCCTTGTGCCCCACGGCGTCGGGCGGCTAGGCTGGGTGTTAGCTAGGCAGGCCTTCTCTGTTCCGGCCCCGGCGACACGACAGGGAGGCGGACCGTGTTCGGGTTCGAGTGGGCCGATCTGGTTTGGATCGTCCCCGGGGTGGCCGCCGCCGCCCTCTTCTCGCTGGCGGTCGGGGTCAGTAGTGCCGCCGCCTGGGACTGGGCCGCCGCCCGGCGCCGCAAGCTGCGGCGGTCCGTCATCCACCCGGAAATCCTGCGCGACCTGAAGCCCCCCGCGACCCCCCGGCCCCGGAACGACCGCTAGCCCCGGCCGGGCCCCCGGGACCGGAGACGACGACCCAGGCGGGTCAGGCGCGCGCCTGGCCGGCGTCGCGTTGACCTCCCCCGGACGTCGGTTGTATAAAGGCATCGGTCTCAATACCCCCGTGACAGGAGGCATACGTCGATGGTGACGACCCTCGTCCTGCTCGGCGCCCTGGCGGGGCGTGAGTAGTTCTACAGTAACTGATTCAACGATGTCTCAACTGTTTGCCTGGCAAAGCTGGCTTCGGCGAGAGCGTTTTGGGGCTTGATTTCCAGCATTTTTCGGCCTTATTACTGTCTTGGCGTTCACCGCTGGAACTGTCCGGACTTGTCCGCCCTCGCTGAGAAAGTGCCTCTCGGAAGCTCCGTACGGTGTGCGTATCCCCCACGCAAGTCAGCATATAAGGTCGAACCAAGTGTGGCACGAAAAATCGGTTACAGTAGAACTACTCGCACCCCGGTCTACGACATCGCCGGGCTGACGTTCGGGGGCGACTCGACGAAGCTGCTCGCCGGGAACGCCGACGGGTTCACGACCGCCGCCCACATCCAGGGCTTCGGGTGCAGCGTCGGCCTCGCCGGGGAAACGATCACCCCGCTAACCACCTCCTAGCCGTCGACGGCCGTCATGGCGGGGGCCGCCGTGCTGTTCGGCCTCGGCTACGCCCGGAGGCGCGGGGGGTCGGCCTGACACGGGACGCGGGCATGACGATAGGACCACCCCGGGCGTGCCCCCGGGGCGGTTCGCGTTTCGAACGCCGAGGAAAATCGACGTGTCCGCGTGTCGGCTCCCGGTCCGGTCCCTGATAACCCCTGCGCGGGGGTCGCGGGACGGCCCCGCACAGGGGACACGTGAACCGGGGAGAACGGCCGTGAAGACGACGCTGTTGGGGCAGGCGGTGGCGGGCGTTCTGGCGGCGGCGATGGGCTCGGCCGCGAAGGCTCCGTCCCCGGGGATCCCCCACGAACGGCAACACGGGGACCTTCCCGACTGAGAGCCCACCTCAGCGGGCTGATTCGAAGTCGTTAAATTTTTGAAAAATCTACATATTTAAAAACCTTGTGTCGACTGTCAGACAACCTACCGGGTCGGTGTAGGTAACTCGGTGTGCATGACTTGAGTGTCATGCCCGGCCTCTCAGTGGGCCAGGATTGGCGGTGCGGTGTGGTCGAACTCCAGGACGTGACCCGGGCCGTGGCGCGGCAACGCGACCACCGCCTCAAGGATGTCCCGGCCCTGGCGGCGGTACGTCCGAAAGACGCTGGCCAGCACCGCGTGTGTCACCGCCCCTTCCTCGGTCCGGTTCCCCGCCGACAACTTCCGCGCGATCACCGCCGGGCGGCCCTCGCGCTCCGCCAGGTTGTTCGTCGCGTCCACACCGTCATGGTCCAGGAACCGCAGCACGCTGTCCCGGTGCTTGCGCAGCAGTTTGGCCAGCCGGGCATTGTCCGGGTCGGTGTACGTCCCAACCAAGAGCCGGTCCAACTCCGCGTGGACCTTGCCCCGGAGGACGGCGTAGCCGTGGTCGCCGATCGTCCCCCGTCGTCGCTTCAACGCCATCGCCTGACGCAGTAGCGCCGCCACCCGGCGGCTGAACCGCACCGCGCCTCGGCTCTTCGCCTGCTCGACTTCCGAGCACCGCTTCAGCAGGTGGGACGAGCACTTGCTCTTCTTGAAGTTCAGCGGGTCGTAGGCCAGGAAGCAATCGCTGACCAGCACCCCCTGATAGTCGTCGCCGAGGACCTCGATGACCACCTCGTGGCCCCGGCTCTTGCGGATGCGGTAGAGCGTGGCGTGCTCGTCGGCGAAGACCCACAGCCAGGCCGACCGGCCGCCGATCTTCCATCCGGTCTCGTCGACGTGCTGCACCGCGCTCTGCCGGGCGGCCTCGACCAGTCGGTCGTAGCTGGGCAGGGCCAGCCGACGCAGGCGGTGGCCGCTGCGGGCCAGGGCCGCCGAGCAGACGACCAGCCCGGTGAGGGTCAACAGCACCGACGAGCACTTGCGGTACGAGGCACCGATGCGGTGCTTCAAGTCGGCGGCGAACCCGAGCAGCCGCGGGCCGTACTGGACGGCGGCGGCCCCCAGGGCGGCGGAGGTCTGCTCGGGGTGGCGGCCCTGGACGCGGCGGTAGCAGGCCGGACAGCGGGCCACCGGGACGCCGAAGCGGGTGACGACCGGTTTCGGCTCAGGCAGATCGATCTGATACTGGTCGTGGACGGTGACCGGGGCCTCATCCAGCGGAGCGCGGCACTCCGGGCACTCCAGCGGCAACGGGACCTCGACGGTAAGGTCGACCTGTTCCGGTGGCGGGGCGGGCCGATGGCTGGGCGGATGCCCGGCCTTACGCCCCGGTCGTTTAGGATCGGCCTTGGGCGCCCCCTTGGAGAAGGGGGCGGCTTGTCGCTTCCCCGCCCTCCTGGGCTGCTCCAGTTCCGCTTCGAGCCCTTCCACCTCGGCGCGCAACCCGTCGATCTGGCGGGACTGCCGCCGGGTCAGATCGAGGAGATCGTCGTAGGTGGGTGCCGTGCAATCCATGACGGGGTTTTTACACGATCGAGGCCGCCGAACGCTACCGGGCAGCGGTCAAAGACCCGCTAACCAGGTACCCTATCCGGGATGGGCTCCCGGCCCGCGATCAGGGGTGCTAAACGGGGACGTCCGGGGAGACTCCTCGGGGAAGTCCCTCGAAGGTCTTGGGTCTATCGCCTCCCTGCCCGCCCTCCAGGCCCTCGGCCCAGCGGCGGGCCTGCCCGAATCGGACTGCCTCGAAAAGGGAGCCTTCGTAGCGGAAGCCCGCCTTCTCGATCACCTTCCGGGAGGCGATGTTGTCCGCCAGCACGAAGATGTAGACCTTTTCGGTCCCCGGCACACGGGCCGCATCCCGGAGCATCCGCCGCAGTGAGCGCGTGTAGAGGCCACGCCCTCGGTAGTGGGGGTGGGTGTAGAAGTCGTATAGGCAGGCGCTGTTCGGCGGGAACGTGAATCCGGTCCGCACCTCGGAGAGGAACGACGTCTCTTGCCGCTCGGCGAGCCAGCCCCAGTGGGCCAGGCGGCCGTCCGCGACGCTCGTGTAGACGTGCGCCCCGGCCTCAATCCGGGCCAGGGCGCCGGACAGGAACTCCCGGCTGGTGGGTGACCCCTCGACCGCCTCATACGTCAGCAAGTCCTCGAGGGCGTCGCGGCGGATCAGGTCGTCCTCGGCCCCGTCCGCGACGCCCGCCGCATCGTGCGCGTAGACCCGCAGTTCGCGGGCGGATCCGAGCCACCGACGGCCCCGGCGGACCAGGGCCCCGGCGGTGCCCACCGGCCCCACTCGGCGCAGCCGCGCCCCGAGCGACCTGACCCGCTGGGGGTCAACGCGCAAGACCTTCAGGAGGCGCCTCCCGCCCCGAATCGCGGCCCGGGGGGCGGCCGCGCGTGCACGCCCGCCAGGCCCGAGGGGCAACGTCAAGGCCGCGACCTCGTCGTTGTCGTTGGCGAAGCGTTCCTTGTAGGCGTCGCCGCCCGGGGTCAGGTCCAACCGCTCGTAGCCCTCGGCCCGCAACCGATCGGCGAGGAAGTGGATGAGGAACTTACCCGGCGATAACTTCGTCAGGAACGGGTCGTACGCCGTGACCCCCAGGTGCACTTCCCGGGCGCTGCTGACGCCCAGGTGGGCCGCGATGATTCTGTCCCCGACCGTCAGTGCCGTGGCGTGCAGCAGGCCAGGGTACTCCACCATGCGCAGGTGGAACTGACGCTTCGCCGGGTCGGCCCGGAACGGCGCCACGCCGTGCAGAGCGGCATGCCGGAAGTCGCAGAACCGGCTGACCTCGTTCAGGGCCGCCTCCAGCCCCGCCGCGTCGGTGATCCGCCGGAAACCCACGGGTCCGATCTTCTTGAGACGGTTGAACTTGCTCTTGTCGCTCTTGTTCCTGAGAAACTTCTCGGCCTCCGCCGCCGGCCCGAGGTGCAGCAGTGGGCGGCGGTGTGTGACGATCGTGAAATTGGCCCCCGGTCCCGTGCCCGAAAGCCAACCCTGCGGCGTGCCCGGCGGGAGATACTGGAACTTGAGCAGGGAGTGAGGGAATGCGCCCTGGAGCCAGCGGATCGCCTGCGCGGGGAACTCGTCGCCGGCCTCGGGCGAGTTGATCCAGGCGTGGTATTCCGCCTGACCGGCCCCGGCCACGACCAGTTCGCGTTGGTCCTCGCGCCCGACGGCCAGGGGCAGCAGGCCGGCCAACGCCCCGTCGGCGGCCCTCGCCTGCACCAGCAGCGGCTCGTACCGCTCCCGGTAAGACGCATACCAGGCGTGCCCGAAGTCCGGGCCCTGGAAAGCCGTCGCCCAGGGGCAGAGGCCTGCGAGTCGGAGCCATTCGGCCCGGAAGCCGGCGTCACGAAGCAAGTCGTCCGCTTCGGCGTCACGAGCCGTCACGATCTTCATCCGTCGTCATCCATTCGGGGGAAATCAACCGACCAAAAGGCGCTACGCCCTCCCAACCGGCCGAGACACCGCTCGGAAGTGACCAGGGTCTCGGCGAAGTTCCCCGTAACGGCCGCCTGCCCGAAGCGAGCCGGAACTCGATCGACAAGGGGCGCACCTTACTGATAGGATAAGATATCCTAAGTTCGGGGGAGGTTTCTACCTACCGTCCCGAGTCGTAGGCGTTCACGCGGGTTCGGTCGGTTCTTTAATTTGCGACAGACGCTCGCTCGCCGGGCGATTGTTCGGCTGGTGGCACCGGGTACGGGACGGGACGATGGCCCGGGCCACGCCGCGATCCCAAGTGGGCATCCTGCGGTACCCGTTCCGGGCCGACTTGAGTCGTGGCCTGGACTCCGGCCGCGCCCGTACGGCCGGGACGTGCCGGGGGTTGCTGGCGGGCGAGACCCACCTGCGGACGTTCGTGCGGGTCGAGGAGGCCGGACCGACGAACGACCACGCCGGGCGTGCGCCCCGGCACGGGGTGACCGACCGCAAGACAAGCGGCGGGAGTGACGGCGGGGTCGGGGGCCGGTTCGCGGAGCGGGTGCTGTCGATGGTGGTGACCTGCCGCCGACATGGTGTCAACGTGCTCGACGACCGCCAGGGCGCTGAGGATATCCGAGCGGACCTCCTGAAGGTATCCTGGGTGAGACGGCCCGTAGGCGGGGGCTGACGCCCGAAGGCCGCGCCCGCGGGGGCGACGATGCGCGAAATCCTGAACCCGTATGCGACCCTCGTGGCCCGGGTCCGGTCGCAAGTCCTATGATGCTGTTAGCGGTCGGAGTCTCAATCTGGAGGCCGGGGATTCATGAGAACGCGCTATCCCGGCCCGGGGGAAGGCGTCGCGCCTGGGAGCCGGAGGGGATGGGTCGCCCGGCACTTCGGGCGCAAGCAAGGGCTGGTTCGTTGTCTGTATCACGGCGTGCTGGACCGCTCGGGCCGCTACGCGCGGCTCGGCCGCGTCGACTGGGGGCGGGTCGAGCGGCTGGTCTTCGTCTGCCAGGGGAACATCTGCCGCAGCGCCTACGCCGAGGCCCGCGCGCGAGCGACGGCGATCGAGGCCCTCTCGTTCGGGCTCGGGACGTCGGGGGGAGATGAGCCCCCGCCGCTGATGCTAAGTCTGGCGATGGAGGCGGGGCTGGACCTGGCCGCGCACCGCTCCCGGCCGCCCGCCACGGCCGACGGCCTGCGCGGCTCGGACCTGGTGCTGGCGATGGAGCCGGCCCAAGTGGGGCGGCTCCGCGGCGTGCTGCCGGCGGGCGTGCCGGTGACGCTGCTCGGCCTGTGGGGCCGGCCCAGGCGGCCGCACATCGAAGACCCCTTCGGCCTTAGCGCGGACTACTTCCGGACCTGCATCGGCCTGATCGACGGGGCCGTCGCGGGGGTGGCGGGGCGCCTCGGCCGGCGCGTGGCCGCCTGCCCCGACGCCGGGCCCGGCTGAGGTGCGGTGCCGGTGAGCGCCGGGCGTGATTCGCCACGCCTGAACACTGTGTGTGGGTGAGTCCCATGACCACGACGTCGAGAGTCCCTGATCCCACGGCCTTGAACCGTGTGCACGCTTTAGTAGAAAAGGTTTATGCGGTGCCGAGCGGCTCCGGCGCCTTCACGCGCGCCGGGATGTCCCCCGCCGAACTCGCCAGGCTCTACGAACTGGTCCGAGACAACAACGTTCGCTCGGCCTTGGAGATCGGCATGGGCCACGGGACGAGCAGCACCGTCCTCTGCGACGCCCTGCAGGAACGTGGCGGTCGGTTGACGTCGATCGACCCGTTCCAGACCGCGCCCCCGCCCGATGGCTTCGGGGGGGTCGGCGTCGAGGCCGTCCGCTCGCTGGGGTACGGGGGCCAGCATCAGCTGGTTGAGCGGCCCGATTACCTGGCACTGCCGGCCCTGGTTGAACAGGGGGCGAAGTTTGATTTCGTCCTGATCGACGGTTACCATTCGTTCGATTACACCTTCCTGGACCTGTTCTACGCGGACTTGCTGCTGGCCGACGGGGGCATCCTGGCGGTCCACGACACGACCTCGCCTCCGGTCTACCGGGCGGTGCGATTCCTGGAGACCCACAAGCCCTATGAGCGGCTCTCGGCGCCGCTCGTCGTGGAGCTCCAATCGCTGACCAAGCGGGTCGCCCGGCGGCTACGGACCCTCGCCTCCGGCCCGGCCGTGGTGGAGGCGGTCCGGTCGCGGCAGCGGGACTGGATGATGCTCTCGGCCCACCGCAAGACCGCGAGCCGGCAGGTGCCGGAATACATCAGCCATCCGTTCTGACGGGCCACCCGCCCGCGGCGGGGGGCGGCGGGCGCGATCCGAAGCGGCCCGGGGGCGAGACCGCGAACCCGCGGATGAGGGCTATGGATGACAACTGGCGGTGTGGGTTGCCGGTTCTGGTGACGGATGCCGGGACGCTGGGAGCGATCGGCGTCATCCGGTCGCTCGGTCGGGCCGGATACCCGGTGCACGCCTGCGCCCGGTCGGCCGAGGCCCTGGGCCTGCGGTCGCGGTACCGGCGGGCCGCCGTCGTCTGCCCGGAATACGGCCGGCCGGAGTTCCTCGACTGGCTCCGGCGGTACGTGCGGGACCACGGCATCCGCGCGATCATCCCCTCGGAGGGCTTCGCGCTGGCGATCCGGCCCGCGTTCGCCGAGTTCTCCGGCCTGCTCCCGTCCTCGGGGCGGGAGGACATTTTCTACCGGGGGCTGAGCAAGGCCGATGTCCACCGCACCCTGACCGAAGCGGGGGGGCAAGCCGCCGCGAACCTGCCGCCGAGCCTGTGCGCCGACGGGCCGGGGCCTGGCGCCTCGGCCGCGGACCTGGGCCGGCTCGGGTGCCCGCTGTTCCTCAAGGTCGACGGCTGCCACTCACGGGCCGGGGAGCCGGGGCGCGTTGTCAAGGCCGAGACGGCCGCCTCCGCGGCCGACGCGCTGGCGGTGTTGCGCGAGCGGTTCGCGAAGGTTCTCGTTCAGGGCTACGTCTCGGGCAGGGGCGTGGGGGCCTTCTTTCTGATCCGGGACGGTGAAGTCCTGGCCGAGTTCCAGCACCGACGCCTCCACGAGGTGCCCCACACCGGGGGCGCCTCGTCGCTCAGGGAAAGCTACGCACACCGGGCCATCCGTAACGACGCGCTGGCCAAGATCCGCGCCCTGAACTGGAGCGGGGTCGGCATGATGGAGTACCGCCTCGACGAGGCGACAGGCCGCTTCTACTTTATCGAGTTCAACGGCCGCTTCTGGGGGTCCGTGCACCTGGCCCTCTTCGCGGGGGTCGGTTTCCCGACGCTGCTGCTGGACGCCTTCCACGGGCGGCCTCAAGTCGCCCCGGGATACCGGACCGGCGTGCGATGCCGGAACACATTCCCCGGCGACGTCCAGTACGTCTGGAGCCGGCTCAAGGACCGGCGGCTTGGTCGGGGGGCGCGGGCCTGGTCGGTCCTCGAATTCGCGCTACTGAGCCTCGACCCCAGGGTCCGTAACGACCTGCTCTACCCAGGCGACCGCCGCCTGTGGGCTATCGCCACGCGTCGGGCGCTCTGGGGCATGCTCTCGGGCCTGGCCCGCCGACTCGTACGGAGAAGACACGCCGATGCTTAAGGACCTGAAATGCCTCGTTTACCGCGTGAGTAAAGGGTTGGGCCTCTTCTCCCTCGCACGCCGGCTTACCCGCAGGAAGCTACGCATTCTCTGTTACCACGGGCTCTCGATCGACGACGAGCACCTGTACTCGCCGGGCCTGTTCATGCGGCCCGAGACGGTCCGCTCGCGGTTCGAAACGTTGTTGCGGGAGGAATACCCCGTCCTCCCGCTCGACCGGGCGTGCGATGGCCTCTGGGACGGCACCCTCCCGGACTGCGCCGTGGTCATCACCTACGACGACGGCTTCTACGGCAATTACCTCCACAGCACCTCGATGCACCGGGAGATGCGGTTGCCGGCGACGATCTACGTCACCACTTACTATGTGGTCAAGCCGACCCCCATCTTCCGGCACGCGGTCCAGTACATGTTCTGGAAGACCGGGCGCGCCGAGGTCGACCTCGAAGGGATCCCCGGCGCCGGCGGCGGGACCCTCCGGTTAGCCGACCGGGGTCAGGCCGGCGGGGTCATGAGGGGCCTCATCCGTAACGCCGAGAGGCACTTGGACGAGCCCCGCAGGGTCGAGATCGCCCGCTCGATCGGGGAGCGTCTAGGGGTGGACTACGACGGGTTGGTCCAAAGCAGGCGCCTCTCGCTCATGACGCCGGACGAGATTCGTTCCCTTGAGGGCTTCGGGCTCGACGTCCAACTTCACACCCACCGCCATCGGTTCCCCGACGACGAGGGGCAGGTCGTCCGCGAGATCGAGGACAACCGATCCGTCCTGGAACCGATCCTGGGGCGGCCGTGCGATCACCTCTGCTACCCAAGCGGCGTCTACAGCCCCGAGCAGTGGCCCTGGCTAGAAGGGCGCAGCATCAAGAGCGCCACGACCTGTGAAGGGGGGCTCAACGACGCCCGCACCCCTCGTTACGGGCTACGCCGATTTCTCGACGGCGAGCGGGTCAGACCCATCGAGTTCGAGGCGGAAATCTCCGGGTTCGCCACGCTGCTCCGCGCTTGTTTATTCGCGAGACGCGAACGCCGTCCCGCGGCGCTTCAAGATCACGATCCTTGATCCCGATGCGCCACCGCCACCTGCGGCCGTCCGCGCGGGACGACGCCTCCGGCCGGCGTCGCGGGCGCCGGCCGGGCCGGGGGCCGGGTCGTGATGCACACCGGCCCCGCCGGCGGCCGTCGGCGTTTCGACAGGGCGGCAGGGGACGGGCCCGCGGGG
>JAABUZ0100010731.1_pt1 | contig 10119 bp, 9 predicted proteins | sample 5562091 | NCBI WGS metagenome assembly JAABUZ01 (sample SAMN12813069, study PRJNA571459) | rock metagenome | isolation source: Antarctica rocks | place: Antarctica: Victoria Land, Linnaeus Terrace sud | collected 2015-12-21 | reverse complement strand
CGAAGCCGGGCAACCCCAGCGTCCTGGTCGCCATCGTGTTCTGCGCAGACTGCTGCTCGCTACTATGACGTCTCACCTGGGGCCTCCGGATCGTTTTCTTGGTCGATCACGGATCGTGAGGCCCCAGGCCTGTCTCCTACATCAGGCTGAACGTCGTGTCGCCGGCACACTCACCACGCTTCATGTTGAAGAGCCGGATAAAGGCCGACATGCGTGAGATGAAGTCCGATACAAGCGTCTTGCGGCTGGAGATGCGCGCGGGCTTTGCCGAGCTCCGCAACGACGTGCAGGACGTCCGACGCAGCGTGGGCACTGTGCTCGACAGCCTTGCTGACTTCCGTCGTGAGTACAACGAGCACAACCACGGCAACGACTGAACGCAGCGCTCCTTGCCTTCAGTTGTGCTTCGGGTCCTCGGGTACCGTTGACGCGAAGGCGATCGGCCCGCGCTGCCGGCGCAGCACTCGCCGCCACAGCGATGAGGCCTCGGTGTCAAACGGGTCGGCCGGGTCGGCTTCGAGGACGTACCACCCGCCGGCGTCGATCTCGCCCTCCAGCTGCGCGGGCGCCCAGCCCGCATAGGCGGAGAACAGGCGGACCCCGGCCAGCCCGGATGCTTCAGGATCTTCTTCGGCGTCGACGGTGCGCCAGCCCTGCGAGGTGCGGCCGAGGCAGATCAGCGCGTCCGGATCGACAGGTCCGCCGCGGAACACGACGCCGGGCGCAGCCGCCAGCTCCGCCCACGCCGGCAGCACGGCCTCGACGGGAGCCCGACTCGGCCGGTTGAGCACCAGCCCCAGCGCTCCGTCGTCCGTGGAGTGGGCGAGCAGCAGGATGACGGTCCGCGCGAAGGTGGGCTCGACCATGCCCGGGGTGGCGAGCAACAGCTTGCCAGCGAGCGACGGGGCGACCACGTGCCTATGGTGCCGCCTCGCTGGACCTGGCGCCGAGGCAGGTCGGCCAAGTCGCTGTGGGCGGTCGGCTCAAGGTGCCACCCGCGGGCGACGACCGGTAGAAGAGGGCCGGGACTCGGTCCGGGGACGGACGGGGTGGCTCGGCATGCCAACGACGTACGCGTACGCGGTGCGCGACCGCGCGGGCAAGACGGTCAACGGCACCCTCGAGGCCGACTCACAGGCGTCGGTGGCCAGCAAGCTCAAGGGGATGGGCTACGCCCCCATCTCCATCAGCGAGACCAACACCGGCATGAAGCGCGAGATCAAGATCCCGGGCTTCGGCGGGGACAAGGTCAAGCTCAAGGACCTGGCCATCATGTCGCGCCAGTTCGCGACGATGATCAGCAGCGGGCTGTCGTTGCTGCGTTCGCTCACCATCCTCGCCGAGCAGACGGACAACAAGTTGCTGGCCAGCACGCTGAGCGACGTTCGGAACGACATCGAGACCGGCTCGGCCCTGTCCGTTGCGATGGCCAAGCACTCGCCGCAGGTCTTTCCACCGCTGATGGTCAATATGACGCGGGCAGGTGAAGTCGGCGGCTTCCTCGACGCCGTTCTGTTGCAGGTCGCCTCGAACTACGAGGCCGAGGTCAAGCTTCGCGGCAAGGTGAAGTCGGCCATGACGTACCCCGTCGTTGTCTTCATCATGGCTATCCTCGCCGTGATCGGGATGCTGCTCTTCATCGTTCCGGTGTTCGCGGGCCTGTTTAAATCGCTGGGCGGAACGCTGCCGCTGCCCACGCGCATCCTCGTTCTGCTAAGCGACATTTTGCGCCAATGGTTCCCGATTGTGCTCGTGCTTTTCGTGGTTCTCGTCATCACCTGGCGCAAGATCAAGTTCAAGCCCCGTGTGCGTGAAGTTATCGACCCCCTCAAACTCAAAGCGCCGGTCTTCGGTCCCTTGGTGAGCAAGATCGCGCTAGCGCGATTCGCTCGCAACCTCGGCACGATGATGAAGTCCGGCGTGCCCATTCTGCAGAGCCTGGAGATCGTAGCGGGGACGACAGGCAACTTGGTTCTTACCCACGCTCTTAACGACGTGCAGGACAGCGTGCGTTCCGGCGAGTCATTGTCCAAACCGCTGCAGAACCATAAGGTCTTTCCACCCATGGTCGTGCAGATGATGTCTGTCGGTGAAGACACCGGTGCCCTTGACACCATGTTGGGGAAGATTGCTGAGTTTTACGACCAAGAGGTCGAGGCTACGACCGAAGCGCTGACCGCCCTCATCGAGCCGTTGATGATCGCTTTCTTGGGCGCCGTAGTTGGGTCGATGATCGTGGCGATGTACATGCCCATCTTCAAGATATTCGACCTGATCAAGTAGCAGGTTGTTGCAGTCCAACAACGATTGGTGGCTCGCGCCCGTACGGCCGCATGCTCTCGCACACGGCATTCAGCTGAGTCTCAGGCTTGCGGCGTCGCTCGCGCTCACGCAGTCGGGTGATCAAGCCGGCAGCTCCTAAAGCCCGACCTCGTAACGGTCGAACACCTAGTTGTCAGAGAGCCGCACCGGACCCCCTTCGCCGGAGAGTGTCCGAAGTCGTGACCGGAAGAGCCGGGAGCGTCTGGGTAGGCCGGTCGGCCTCGTCTCATCATCGAGAAAGGAACGCAGATGCTTGCACGCATCCGCAAGGCGATGGATGAGCGCGAGGAGGGCTTCACCCTCATCGAGCTCCTGGTCGTCATGATCATCATCGGTATTTTGGCCGCGATCGCCATCCCGGTGTTCCTGAACCAGCGCAAGAAGGCGGCTGACAGTGCCGCGAAGGCCGACGTGTCGACGATCGGCAAAGAAGTCGCGACTTACTACGTCGATGGCACTACCGTCCCCGGGCTCGGGATGGGCTTGGGGACCGAGACGCCGACGGCGATCCCGGTCAACCACTACAAGCTCAACGGTGGCGACATCGGGAAGCAGAGCAGCGGGATGGGTACACCTGTCCTTAGCGGTACTGGATCGACCGACTGGTGCGTCACGCTGCCCGAGACCGGCGGCACCCAGAGCAACGTCTACTACTCCGCCGCTAACGGGCTATCCACCACAGCCTGCTAGCAGCGCTACAGGTGGAGGAGACCTGAAAGGGGAACGACCCTTTCAGGCTTCCTCTGCTCGATATCCGGATGTGTGATCCCTGCGGCAATCCGGTCAAGCAAAAGCAGTTCTCCATTCTTGCGACATGCTCAACCGCTGCTGAAGCCGACGGTGGCCGGGCGCGCGCCCTCAGTCAGGGCTGGCTCGGACAGTTGCAGAGCCGCTTTTTTAACCCAGTCGACAAGTGAGGACTGGCACTCCGGCCTCCAGGGTCAAGTCCCGATACCTGTACGCCGACTACCTGTAGGGGCTCCCGCCGTGGCCGGGCCAGTGAACGCTGAGGACAAGGACGAGGGGTGCATACAAATGCTGTCGCAGCTCCCAATGCGACGGCTTCCCCGAGCAGGCCGGGTCCGGGAGCCGCGAGCTGCCGGCTTCACGCTTGTCGAGATGGTCGTTGCCATGCTGGTGATCTCCGTCGGGCTGCTGGGGCTGATGACAGTCCAGATGCGCTCGATCGCGACTGTTGGCTTGGCGGGTCAGCGGCAGAACGCCACCGCGCTCGGCAACCGTGCGATGGAGCAGATGCGCGCCCTGCCGTACGGCACCGTCACCGGCGGCATGGCCTGCGGCGACCTGTCCAACGCTGACACGAACCTCACGGTATCGACAGTCAGTGGCGGATGCTCGGCAATCTTTCACCCTGCATACGACCCGTCGATCAGTGGGACCGTCGTGACGACGACTAGTACGTCCCAGGTCGCCCCTTTGAACCCGCACATCCAGCCCACGACAGCGATATACAACGGAGATGGCACGCTCAAGGTTGACGGAACAACTGTCGGCAACGTCGTCTACGACGTGCGGGCCTACATCACCCGGGTCAATCCCGACCTGACCGTCGATGCCGGCTACTGGCTCACTGTCATCGTGGGCTGGAAGAGCTCTGCCTCCAACAACGTCACCAAGACGATCGGTACGCGCTCTCAGCTGTTCTCCCCAAAGGGTTGCCTGGCAACGACGACCCACCCCTTCTCGGGGCCTTGCCAGGCGTTCCACTACAGCGACGCGGGAGCGACGCCGGCCAGCATCGCCGTGCAGTCGACCCGTTCCGGGCAGGGCATCGTCGACGGCGTCGATGTCCTCTCGGCGAGCTCGATCCTCATCAATAGCTCCGCCCGGGTGCAGAGCGAGCAGACGGTGTCGGCACAGTCCGACGTCACCCCGTCGGCGCTCAAGCTCGTCACCTCGACCGGCACCTCGACAGGAGGTGGAACGTCCGCTGCCTCCGCCGCGGACACCGACCCGGCCACCGGTGTCGCCAACTCGCCGTCAGCCGCCGCTGCCGCGAGCCAGTCCGGGCAGACGAGCCTTACCGCAAATGGAGGCGCAAGCCAATTCTCCATCACCGACGCCGACTCCGACTACGGCACCACCTACAGCACCATGGCGGCAGCGGCATCACCGCCGTGCAACGACAGTGCAGCTGCGGGTATTGCGACGGGGCAGGCCTGCTCGAGCGCGACAGCCACCCAGGCTGGGAGCACTCCCACCGCCAGCCTCACGCTCAACTCGTTGGGCACTCGCAAGATGACACTCGCCGACGTGAGTGCGGGGTCCGCACCTGCACGAGCCTTCGGCGCTCGGTACCTCACCGGTTCAGGTGGCCACTGCAGTTCGGCCACGGGGCTGGGCTGCATCGCGGCCGGTACCTCGAGAACCCTCGGGACGGCTCACGCCGGCGGCCTGGCATCCCTCAGCACGGGGGACAAGGTGTACAACACCTCGGGCAGCAGCTCCGTCGATGTCACGGGCGCCGTGGGCGCGAACCCGCTGGTCACTGTCAGCGGTTACACCGACCAGGCCACCGCTGAGTCGGGCATCGGGGCCAGCTCGTCCGGTGGTGCCCGCACCGGCACTGTCACCTACTGGACCGGCGCCGGTTTCAGCACGCTGAACCTCGCGACCGCGGCGGCCGGCACGTACGGCCTCTCGCAGGTGACAGGTACGTACGGCACGACGACAGTCACAGTCGCGGGCTCGCTCGCCATCACGGCCGCGGGTGCGCCAAGCAGCGGAACCACGCCGTGTCAGACCGCGTGCAGTGTGAAGGCGACCGGGGGCACCGCCGTCGTGCAGCTGACGTATGTCGTAGCAGCAAATGGGACGCAGGTCGGGGCCTTCACAGTGACTCTCGACTTCGGCAGCGCCCTGGCGCAGACGACCTACAAGGCTGCTCCCAGTGCGTGAGCTGGTCCGCCGCCGGCTGACTCAGTCCGAACATGACAGCGGGGTCAGCCTGGTCGAGGTCCTGGTGACCATGATGATCTTCTCGCTCATCATGGCAGGCATCTACAGCGTGCTGATCACGGTGCAGCGCCAGAGCCGGGACATCAGTGGGCGCGAGGAGACGGTCGGCAACGCGCGGCTGGCAACCGAGCAGATGGACCGCCAGATCCGCTCCGGCAATGTCCTCTACGACCCGGCCAAGGAAACGCTGCCGCTGTCGATGCGCGTCTACACCCAGGCCAACGGCAACGAGCGATGCATCCAGTGGCAGGTGCTCGGGACGCAGCTCCGCATGCGCGCCTGGTCAACGAGCTGGAAGTTCGACGGCAACGTCAGCAGCTGGGGGATCGTGGCCAGGGGTCTGCAGAACACGTCCACCACTCCGCCCTTTGCGCTCGAAGGCGGCTCGACCGCGTACGGGTCCCGCCTGCTGGACATCGACCTGCGAGTGAAGGACCCCGCCAGCAGCGGCAATGTGCTGCAGATCAAGACCTCACTGTCCGGTCGCAACACGCTCTACGGCTTCGACCCGGGCATCTGCGACGCAGTGCCCACCCCTTAGGAGAACCCGATGGCCAAGCGAATGCACCTGCGCCACGGCGACCAGCAGCGGCGCGAGGACGGAAACGCACTCGTGGTTGCCGTGATGGTGACCGCCGTGTGCCTCAGCCTGGCCCTCGTCGGGGTGCAGACCGGCATTACCGCGGGCCGAAGCTCCGGCGTCGACCGCCAGCGGCTGCTAGCGATCAACGCCGCGGAGTCCGGCGTGGACAACGGCTACTCAGCCATCCAGCGGGGGCTGTTGAACCCGCCGTGCAGCGCAACCTCGGACAACGTCAGGTCCGGACCTGACGTCGCCTTCTACACGACAACGATCACCTACTACGACGCAAACGGAGCCAGCCTCAACGCCAGCTGCAGCGGCACACCTTCGGTGCTGCCGAGCAACGCCGCGCCCGTTCGCGCGCTGATCACTAGTGCCGCCTCCACCAACACCTTGGGTGGCGGCACGACCAAGGGCAGCCGCACGATGCAGGCGCTCGTCAACCTCTCGCCCGTTAACGGCAACAGCATGAAGAAGGCAATCTTCGCCCAAGGCACCCTCGGCTTTTCCAACCAGACCACCGTGACTGGCAGCTCAGGCGCCGACGCCGACGTCTACAGCAACACCAACGTCGACTGCAGCAACAACGAGAACTTCGCCGGGAGCCTCTACAGCCAAGGCAACATCAGCATCTCGAACAAGTGCAGTTTCGCCGGCAACGTCTGGGCCGCCGGCAGCGTCACCACCAACAGTGGCTCGAACGGCTCGGTCGCCGGCTTCGTCAAGGCTGGAACGGGTGTCATCAACCTGTCCGGCATCAACGTGACGGGCAACCTGACGGCCGGCTCGACGATTACCTACGGCGGCTGCTCCGCTGCGGGCAAGTGTTACCCCAACAGCTCCCCGGGAGCGCCTCCAACGGTGCCGTTTCCGATCCTGCGCGGGGACGCGGCGACGATGGATGCTTGGCGGGCCGGCACCCCGACCGCCACGCCTCCAGTGCCAGCCTTCACCGTCGTCTATGACACGGGGTCGTGCTCGACTGTCGACGACCGCATCCAAAGCACGTACTCCAAGGCCGGTACCCCCACCCTGGTCCGCACCAGCTGCGCCGTGAGCTTCGCCAAGGCCAAGACGATCCCGCTCAGCAACGACCTGGCGATCTTCGCTGACGGAGGCTTTTCCTCCAGCAACCAGGTCGGCTTCAGTTCCAGCGTCACCGGCACCAGCCACAACCTCTACTGGGTCCAGCCCTATGACGCCGTTCCGCACCCCTGCACCTCGACCGGCATCTCGACTGACCAGCAATTCAGCCTCACCGACGATGTCAACATGTTCCTGTACTCGGCGTGCAACATCGCCTTCGCCAACAGCAGTCATCACGTCGGGCAGATCTACGGCGGCGGCAACGTGCAGATCAACAACCAGTTCAACCTGCAGTTCAAGGAGATTGGCGTGGTCGGCATCGACCCGGCGTCGCAGCCGACCGTCGGTTACAACGCCAGCGTGGTCTACAAGCGCGAGACGCGCTGAGCCGCTGCTCGCTAGATGCCCGTTTGCCGATAGAGCCATGTGACAGCCCTGCTTGCCGTTGCCGCAGTGTTGATCGGGCTCGCTGTCGGGTCGTTTCTCAACGTGGTGGTGTGGCGGGTGCCCCGCAAGGAGTCGATCGCCCGACCCCGCTCCCATTGCCCCGCCTGCGGCAGCGGCATCCGTCCTCGGGACGAAGTGCCGGTGCTGTCCTGGGTCCTGCTACGCGGCCGCTGTCGGGACTGCAGCAGCCACATCAGCGCCCGGTACCCGCTTGTCGAGCTGCTCACCGCGGCGGTCTTCGTCGCGCTGGCGCTGCGGCTGAACGAACAACCAGCGGCCGTCCCCGCGTTCTGGTGGCTTGGGGGAGTCGGGGTCGCACTCGCGCTCATCGACCTCGACACCAAGAAGCTGCCCGACGTCCTCACCCTCCCCTCCTACGCCGTTGGCGCCGCAGGCCTCGCACTCGCCGCACTCGCCGGCCCCGGCCACACACCACTCATCCGCGCCCTCCTCGGCTGCGCCGCCCTCTACGCCTTCTACTTCGCCCTCGCCTTCGCCTACCCCGCCGGCATGGGCTTCGGGGACGTCAAACTCGCGGGGGTGCTTGGGCTCTACCTCGGCTGGCTCGGCTGGGCGAGCGTCATCGTCGGCGCATTCGCCGGGTTCCTGCTGGGCGGCGTCGTCAGCATCGGCCTGGTACTGGGTGGCCGGGCGGGGCGCAAGAGCGCCATCCCCTTCGGACCCTTCATGCTCGCCGGCACACTGATCGGCATCCTCGCCGGCCAACCCATCGCCGACGGCTACCTGCACCTCACCGTCGGCTGAGCCGCCCGCCCTCGCCCTCATCTGGCAGGCGCTGCGCCCTCAAGCCGTTGGGCCAAACGGCCGAAGCCCATCGAGACACCAGCATTCCGCATGGACCGCGGACGGCTGCCAGCCGGCGATCAGAAGGGTCACCCCGTGGCAGGACACAAAGCCGTGGGCCTCGACATCGGGACCACGTGCGTACGGGCCGCCGAGCTGTCGTGGACCCGCAACGGCGTGCGGCTCGACAAGCTGGGCCAGGTGGGCCTGCCCCCGGGCGCGGTCCGCGACGGCGAGGTCGTCGAGCCCGAAGCGGTCACCGCCGCCATCAAGCAGCTATGGGCGCAGGCCAAGTTCACGACCAAGAAGGTCATCGTCGGCATCGCCAACCAGAAGGTCGTCGTGCGCCAGGTCGATCTCCCGTGGATGCCCGCGGACGAGATGCGCAAGTCGCTCGCCTTTCAGGTCGCCGACGTCATCCCCATGGCCGTCGACGAGGCCATACTCGACTACCACGCGCTCGAAGAGGTGACGGCCGAGGACGGCGCGCGCCAGCAGCGCATCCTGCTCGTCGCCGCCGGTCGCGAGATGGTGTCGAGCACGCTCGCCGCGATCACCGCCGCGGGCCTGCATCCGGCGATGGTCGACCTCACCCCGTTCGCACTCATGCGCTCGCTCGGGGCCTCCGACAGTCTCGGGCTCGCCGGCAGCGCGGAGGCGCTCGTCGAGGTCGGGGCGAGCATCACCAACATCGTCGTACACCAGGGGGGCGTGCCGCGATTCGTCCGCATGCTGCTGCAGGGCGGCGCTGACATCACCGAATCGCTGTCGGACCAGATGGGCATCTCCGGCGACGAGGCCGAGTCGCTCAAGCTGACGTCGACGCTGCCCAGTGACGCCGGAGCGGTCGGAGCGGACCCCGCGTCCCGGGTCCTTGAGACCGCCGCATCGGCGTGGATCGAGGAGGTGCGCGGCTCGCTCGACTACTACCTGGCCCAACCCGACGCCGTCCGCCTGGACCGGATCGTGCTCTCCGGCGGCGGCGCGCAGCTGCGCGGCCTGGCGTACCGGCTCGCGATGGCGACCGGCACACCCGTCGACCCAGCGCAGCCGATCTCCCGGGTCGCCGTCGGCAGCACCGGACTGTCTGAGCAGCAGATCGCCTTCCTAGAGCCGCTGACGAGCGTGCCGGTCGGCCTCGCCCTCGGAGCCGCCGCGTGACCGCCGTGATGCAAGAGCACGAGTACGTCGAGGCGCCCGCGATCCTCGCCCCACGCGAGCCGGTGCGGCTGCCGCACGTCAACCTGCTCCCACCCGAGATCATCGAACGACGGGCTCTGACCAAGCTCGGCCGAGGGCTGGGCGGCGTCGTCCTCATCGCGGCTCTCCTCGCGGGGTTTCTCTGGCACCAGGCCGGCTCGGGGCGCGATGCGGCCCAGACCCGCGTCGACGCCGCTCAGGCCGCAGGGACCAAGCTGCAGGCCGAGCAGACACGTCTCGCTCCCGCCCAGCAGGCCCTGGCCGCTGCGCAGCAGTCGCAGCAGACGCTCAAGGCGGCGATGGCCAACGAGGTCCTGTGGTCGCGCTATCTGGAGGAGGTCAAGCTGAAGCTGCCGAAGTCCGCGCGGCTGTCGAACATGGTGCTGGGCTCGGCCTCTGCTGGGGCCACGTCGGGCACCTCGACGCCCGCGGCCGGCGCGAGCACCTCCGCTGCCGGTACGAGCACTCCTGCCACCGGTGCGACGGGAACCTCGACAAGCACCGGGGCGACCGGCACCACCGGGACCGCGGCCGGACCCGCCGTCATCAACTCGGCCACCTTCACCGGCATGGCGAAGGACCAGTACGCGGTGGCTGACTGGCTGCAGAACCTCACCCTCGTCCCCGGCTTCACCAACCCGTACCTGACGAGCACCACCGCCTCGTCCGCGACCGGCACGGCGTCCGCGCTGGTGACC
>JAABUZ0100010730.1_pt1 | contig 10119 bp, 8 predicted proteins | sample 5562091 | NCBI WGS metagenome assembly JAABUZ01 (sample SAMN12813069, study PRJNA571459) | rock metagenome | isolation source: Antarctica rocks | place: Antarctica: Victoria Land, Linnaeus Terrace sud | collected 2015-12-21 | reverse complement strand
ACCGCGTGAACGACTCTTTTATTCTGATCAACCGTTTGCTGAAAGCGAACTGCGATGTATTCTGGCTCAAGTCATTGCCTGCCGGACTGGACGCAAATTCCGTCGGCACGGGAGCGATCTGGGTACCCGCATCATCAGGAGCGCAATCGGTACTCAAAAAAGGAACGCAAGAACTGGGAGTAAACGCCATCGCTCTCCCGCACCGGCCTGCGGGCGAAACCCTGAAACTCAAGCCGATCCGGATCGCTCTCTTTGACCAGTATGGAGGTTTGATGCCCTCCGGCTGGACCCGCTGGATCTTTGAGCAGTTTGAGTTTCCTTTCAAAGTGGTTTACCCGCAGGAACTCGACGCCGGCAACCTCGCGAAAAACTACGACGTGCTTGTTTTGACGGACGGAGCCATGCGCGCGCCGGGCACTGGGCGAGGGGGAGAAGGACTTTTCGGACGCCAGCCCAAGCCGGAAGACATTCCATCCGAGTACCGTTCCTGGCTGGGCCGGATCACCCCGGAAAAAACGGTTCCGCAAATCCGCCAATTTGCGGAAGCTGGCGGAACAGTAGTGACCATCGGCTCTTCTACTTTCCTCAGTTCTTACTTGAACCTGCCCGTCGCCAATGCGTTAATCGAACACGCCCCGGACGGAAAAGAACGCCCCTTGCCCCCTGAAAAGTTCTACATCCCCGGATCGCTGCTGACCGTGAGCGTCGACAACACAAACCCGCTCGCTTACGGCATGCCGAGCCAACTGGACGTCTTCTTTGACAACAGTCCTGTATTCCGCTTGAAGCCGGACTCCACGCTAAAAGGCACAAGCGCCGTAGCGTGGTTTGCGAATGGAACACCGCTGCATAGCGGCTGGGCCTGGGGACAACAATACCTGGATGGCGGAGTCGCCGTTACCGCTTCCTCGCTCGGAGCGGGAAAAGTTGTTCTGCTCGGCCCTGAAATAGCCTTTCGAGGCCAACCGCACGCTACCTTCAAATTCCTTTTCAACAGCGTCTATCTGGGCAGCGCCCAAGGAGAAAGCCAGCGGTAGTCTACCGTTAGGATTGCCCAAAGATAACCGAGAATCTGACGGACCTTCTCCTTCTCCTGCAGAATGTTCAGGTCATCCAGCCAAACCTCGCCGGAGTCGGGGGTCTGCAAAGCGGCAACCGTGCGCATGAGCGTTGACTTGCCGGCCCCGTTCGGCCCCAGAAGCCCGAACATGTTGGAGCCCATCGACAACGAAAGGTTCTTGAGAGCCTGCACCCCCATCCGGATAGGTTTTGGACGCAGGGTCCTCTGGAAAGGAAAATGTTACTCGAAATTGCCGGAGATCACAAAAAGGAAATGGTAACGAGCGTACTAAAGCGGCCGCTGTTCCCTCGGGGAGCGCCGTCTGAGCCATACCATGCATAACAGGCCCGTCCCTACGCTCACGCCCATTCCCGCCAGCACGTCAGCGGTGTAATGATAGCGGCCATAAATAGTCGCTAAAGAAACGCTGACGGCATACAGCGTCAACGCCCAGCCGAATATCTTTTTCCTCGGCTGGATCACAAACATGGCCCACGCCGCCGAAAACGCCGAGGACACGTGCGCGGAAGGAAACACGCCCACATGAATGGTGGCTTTGCTCAGGATGAAAAGGTTGAAATGGCGCACCCAGCTTGTGGCATGCGGCATTCCCACGCCGGGATACAGCAGACGCGGCGGTTGGGAAGGAAAAAACGGAAAGAGAGCGTAAGCCCCAAGCGTGCCAGCCAGATACATCACAAAGAAAGGATCGACAAATCTCCGCAGCCCGCGACTGTAGAGTATGCCTGCGCAGTAAAAAGGAAACCCGTAAACCAGCAGGTAACAAAACTCCAAGGCGAAAGGAATCACTGTTCCAAGGCTTTCAATAGCGCGCTGTAAGCGCCATGTTTGAAGCAGCATGAAATCCTGCCTGATCCAGACCGCCTCATAATGGTGCGGAAAAGACTTTGGCAGAAACAGTTCCATCTCCTGAAAGGCTGCCAAGGCAAGAAAGATCGGCAGCCAGTCGCGAGCATGGCTGACCGCTTGCGCCCACTTGCCCCTTTCGACGTAGGCAAGAGTAAAGAGGAGCGTAAAAACGGCAAGCGCGATCACCAGAGGCTGGAATCGAAGCTGCGGTCGGTCCGCGAAAAAGGGCGGCAAGCAAGCAACATAGCAAAAGAAAGCGATACAGAGCCACTCGGACGTTCTCAGCCCTGGCTTTCGCATGGGTTGTAAACGTATCAAGGAACCGCGGGGTCCGTTCGGTAATGGCGCGGTTGGAACAGCAAAGCAATACCTGCCAGCACGCCCGCCCAAATGGCCCAAGTTGTCAGGTAATGATGCTCAATCAACAGCCCGGAGATGAGCGGCGCCGTGATTTGAGCAATTGACATCAATGACTGTGTTAGCCCGATAATGGTGCCTTGTTCGCGCTTGCCCGCTTTCTGCGTGACCAAACTGGTCAGCGCGGGGCGCAGACCGGCTCCGCCCACGGACGAAAGAGCGTTCACCCACAGCAGTTGCGGCACTGTCCTGGTAAACCCAATCGCGATATAGCCCAGGGCGGAAGTAATAAAGCCAATCTGAACGACGCGTTTCTCGCCCAGCCACTTCACCATTCTTCCTACCACTCCGCCCTGCATGATAATGCCGAGAAAACCGGTGAACGCAAAGATGTAGCCGATTTCCGTAACTCCCACCTTGTGTCCATGCCACAGGTAGCGGCGCTCCGCGAACAAAGCAAACCCTGAAATGAAGGTGGAGAACGAAAACGAGAAAAACAGCCATTGCATTAATAAGCGCGCGATCTCGCGATCCCGGAAATACTTTCTATATTCTCCCCAGGAAAGCAGCGATAACCGCTTCCCGCCAGGGCTTGCGCCATCCAATTCTTCCGGCGTCTGTTCATGCACCGCCTCCCGGCGAGGCAACAAGAAAAACGTGCAAAGAATCGTTGTAAAGGAAAGCGCCGAAGCCGCGAAGATCGGAGCGCGCTCACCGTAACGCGCCAAAAATCCCGCGATAGCGGGACCAACCAGAAAGCCGAAGCCGAAAGCGATCCCGATCACCGCAAATGCCTTGGCGCGGTTTTCCGGTTTTGTGACATCGCTGATATAGGCTTGGGCGACTGTTAGATTTCCGGCTGTCGCGCCGTCAATCGCGCGCGCGAGAAATAATAGCCAGATATTAGGAGCAAAAGCCAGAATCAGAAAACCAGCCAATGTTCCCGCTTGGCTTACCAATAAAAGCGGCCTTCGCCCGATCCGGTCGGACAACTGCCCCAGGATCGGCCCTGATATCAACTGACAAATCGCGTAGGTCGACACCAGCGCGCCCACGATCGCGGGAGAAGCGCCCATGTGCTCCGAATAAAAGGGAAGCAGCGGCAAAATGATTGTAAAACCGAGAATGTCCACCGCCACAATCAGGAAAATGGGAAGAAGCGGTGAAGCTAATCGCCGGCTCGGGCTCGCCTCGGTAATAGGCAACTCAGGCGTAGTCACATTATGATCTTAGCGGTATAAGTTGAGGAGCGCCGTTAAGCAAAGCCATGGCAGCAAGCAGACAGAAGGCCATATTCCTGTTAAAATAATAGGCGTATCCCAATTAAAACTAACAGTTTGTCCGCAAAAATACCGAGCGACTGCTTATACGTTTTTGTAAGTCCAGGAAAGAGCTGTTAGTTGGCTTTATGCGTGCGGATACTTGAGGTGTTATGAAACTGTTTTATCCCGTGCTCGCCTTGGCGCTGCCATTGGCGCTACTAGGGCAGGAGCCGAATCCGACGCAATCGGCCAACGCACCTTCCGCGTCAAGCAGCGCTAATCCGATTTTCCGCGTTCAAGTCACGTCTCGTTCGGTTCAAGCTGTCAGCTATCGCAACCGCAACGGCTGGACGAAAATAGATTTTCAAGGCACATCGATTGCTCCCCAGGCCAAAGGCACCGCTGAAATAAATAGCCGTCTTGGTCACATGGAAATCAAGGTCGACGTGAAAAAGCTTCCTTCTCCGCGAACTTTCGGCTCGGAGTTTCTCACGTATGTTTTATGGGCAATTACGCCCGATGGTCACGCCGCGAACTTAGGCGAGGTTGTGCTCGACCCTGACGGCAATTTCAAGGGCAACGTGACAACGGAGCTTCAATCGTTCGGTCTGATTATTGCCGCAGAACCGTATTTCGCGGTTCGGCAGCCGAGCGATGTCGTTGTCATGGAAAATGTTGTTCGCCAGGACACGCGCGGCAAGTACGAGGTCATTGACGCCAAGTACGAGCTTTTGAAGCGCGGCCAATATACTTATCAGGTTCCTGAGTCGCAACAGCATACCATCCCGGAGCCGGATAAGAAGAGTCCCTTATGGATGTACGAAGCCATGAATGCTATACAGATTGCCAAGTACGCCAAGGCTGATCAGTACGGCGGAGACACATATCAGAATGCTGTCAAGCTCCTGCAACAGGCTCAGGATTACAAAGATCGCAAGCAATGGAATCCGTCGATCATGACTTCGAAAGAAGCCGTGCAAAAGGCCGAAGATTCCCGCATTATTGCTCTTCGCAAACAGCAACAATTGGCGTTGGATAAGGAACGCGAGGACGCCGCCGCGAGACAGGCCGCCGCGCAACGGCAAACGTTGCTGGCGCAGCAGCAGGCGGAAGAACAGACTCGTCAAAAGCAGTTGGCGGAAGAACAGACCCGGCGCGAGGCTGAAAGCCGCGCGGCCGCTGAAAGAGCCAGAGCCGATGCCGATGCCGCCCGCGCTCAGGCCGACCAAGCGCGTGCCCAGGCGCAACAGGCCGCCGCTGAAGCTGACCGTTTACGGCAGCAAGCCGTGACGGAAAAAGATCAATTGCGCGCCCAGCTTCTGCAACAGTTTAACTCCGTTCTTCCCACTCGTGAAACGCCGCGCGGCCTTGTTGTCAATTTGCAGGACGTGCTTTTTGACACCGGTAAATACACCTTGAAGGAGCCAGCGCGCTTAGCTCTGGCCAGGATCGCGGGTATCGTTGTTTCTCACCCTGGGCTGAATCTCCAGATCGAAGGATACACGGACAGCACCGGAACAGCGGAGTTCAATCAAAAACTGTCCGAGCAGCGGGCCAACACCGTGCGTGACTTTCTGCTCAACCAGGGATTGAACACGAACAACATGACCGCTGTTGGATATGGGCCGAATTATCCGGTAGCCGCTAACGACACCACCACCGGCAGACAGCAGAACCGGCGCGTGGAATTAGTGGTCTCCGGCGAAATTATCGGCCTTAAAATTGGAACCCCGCCCACTGCGGGAGCGGCAGCCCCCGGCATGGCTCCCGCTCCCGGCGCTACCCCAGTGGCCGCTCCAGCGCAGTCCACACCGCCTATCGGCAAGTAGCATTGAAGCGCTTCCTGAGATTCTCACTTAACACGCCGCCCACGCAAGGACGGCGTGTTTAAGTTAATGCCGTTTCACCAACACAATCGTGAAATCATCGTAAAAACTCGCGTTTTCACACCACAAACGAACATGGCGGGCCAAAGCATGAATAATCTCCTGGCACGGCTTTTCTTTCCACTCCCCTAAAAAGTTCGCTAGTCCTTGTTCCCCAAATTCCTCTCCTCCCGCGTTACGCGCTTCCGTGACGCCGTCACTGTACAGCGCCAGCAGATCGCCCGACCCTAAGTTGATCTCACGAAGCTGATACCGCACCGAGGGCGTGATGCAGAGAATTAAATCACTTCCCGGCAGTTGTTCCACTTGGCCACTCGTCCGCAGCATCAGCGGATAGTTATGGCCCGCATTGCTGTAAAGCAGCTTTCCGGATTCCGTATGGAGTAGCCCAAAAAAGAAAGTGATGAATTTTCCCATAGGAAACCGCCCCGCCAGATTCCGGTTGAGAAGCGTAACCGCCGCGGCCGGATCAGGTTGTGTTTCGGTGAGCATCTGAATGCGGGCCTGCAAACTCGACATCATTAAAGCGGCGGGCATGCCTTTGCCGGAAACATCGCCAATCAGCAAGCCAAGCCGGTCGTCCTGATACGGCGTGAAATCGTAGTAGTCTCCGCCCACGGTTCGGCAAGGTAGGTTAAAACCGGCGATATCGTACCCCTCGTAAACTGGCGCTTCCGCGGGCAGCAAACTCTGCTGAATCTCGCTGGCTTGCGCCAGTTCGGAAGCCATCAGCTTTTCTTCCTGCTCCACCTCCGCCAGCCGGGCATGCTCGATTCGAATCGCCGCCACATTCGCCATCACCGTAAGCAGATCCACGTCTTCTTGCTGGAAGGGCCGTACGACATTGCCGCCGTTATCGACATAGATTAAGCCGATGACCCGGTCTCCGGTTTGCAGCGGCACCGCTATCATGCTGCGCACGCCGTGTATCACAATGCTCTTTTGCTGTTTCAGCGCGTCGTCGGCCTGCGCATCGCTGATGACCAGCGAGCACTTCTCCCGGATCACCCGATCACGCACCGCCGTGCTGATCACAAACTCCTCGCCTTTGCTGGCGCGGACCACCAACGCCTCGCCTTCCAACGTGAGAATAACTCCCCGCTTCGACCCCATGGCCGACAGGGCGAGTTGTAGGATGACGGGAAAGAGTTCTTCGAGCGATTGATGCCCGGCCAGTTCTTGCCCGGCGCGTATCAAGGCTTGGACCACGCGGAAGGTATTGAGCGAGGTGTTGCTGGGTTCATGCCCGCCTTTCGCCGTCTTGCTCAGAATTTTATCCAGGCTGGTGACAATCGTGGCGCCGCGAAGTGAGCCGTCCGCTTCGTGCGGCACGAATGACACAATCTCCGTCGAGACGTGAGAATTTGCCACCTCGATCGTTAAGTGTCCGGCGGAGATCCGATCACCTATCTTCAGCCTGTGCGGCTCCTTCAGTGTTGTTGAATTCAGGAAAGTTCCATTGCGGCTGGCGCAATCCTTAAGGAACCACTCGTTTTGCCTACATTCAATAGCAAGGTGATAACGCGAAAGCCAGGGGTCTTCCGGATAAGCAAGCGCGTTATCGGCGGCGCGCCCCAGCGTCACCGCGCGCGTGCTTAGTTCAACTTTTCTCGAAATACCTTCCGGCCCCGAAATCAGCAGATCCATACAGCGAGAATATAACTTAGTTACCGGCGCTCAAAGAGAAAATTCCACCGTCGGCAAAAACTTCGGCTGACGGCGCGCCTTGCGCGTTTGCTCAAACGCATAAGCAATTTTGAGGAGCTTCGGCTCGCTCCAAGGTTCGCCAAAAAACGAAATCCCCAGAGGAAGTCCAAAAATAAATCCGGCGGGAACGGTGATGTGCGGATAACCCGCGACAGCGGGAGGTGAGGCGCAACCGCTGTCAGCCCGGTCGCCGTTCACCCAATCAGTCAGCCAAGCCGCCCCCGCCGTTGGACCCACAATCGCATCGAGCTTGAATTTGCCAAGCACCGCGTCAATTCCTTGTTTTTGCGTCAACTTCCGGTTGGTTGCCAACGCTTCTTTGTAAGCCTTCTCCGTCAGCGGTCCCTTGGCCTGAGCCTGCTCCATCAATTCCTGCTGAAAATACGGCATCTCTTTTTGCTTGTGATCGCGATTAAACCGGATGCAGTCCTCCAAGGATTGAACAGCCGCCCCGCGTGTACGGAGATACGCATTCAGATCGGCTTTAAACTCATAAAATAGAACTTCCGTTTCCGTCTCGCGCCAGGTCTCAAAGCTAGGCAGGTCGGCAGGATCAATAATCTCCGCGCCGGCGCTCTTCATTAATCGGATGCAATCTTCCATAACGGCCGTCACTGCCGGGCCGATATTAAAATATTGACGCGCAATTCCAATGCGGGCGCCCCGTAATCCATTCGGATCGAGGAACCGTGCATAGTCCGCGAAAGACTTTCCGGCGCTTGTCCCCGTGATGGGATCTCGCGGATCAGCGCCCGCCAACGCGCCCAAAAGAAGGGCGGCATCGCGAACAGTACGCGCCATCGGCCCTGCCGTATCTTGGCTATGGGCAATCGGAATAATTCCCGCGCGGCTGATCAATCCAAGCGTAGGCTTGATTCCCACGATTCCGCACATGGAAGAAGGACAGACCACGGAGCCGTCCGTTTCCGTGCCAACCGCCAGCGCGCACAGATTCGCGGCTACGGCCACGCCGGAACCCGAACTCGACCCGCATGGATTTCTATTCAGCGCATAAGGATTTTTCGTTTGCCCGCCTCGTCCGCTCCAACCGCTCGTAGAGTGCGAAGAACGAAGATTCGCCCATTCGCTCAGATTCGTTTTGCCGAGAATCACAGCGCCCGCCGCGCGCAACCGCTCCGCTACAAAGGAATCCCGCACGGCAGGCTTGCCAAGCAGCGCCAGCGAACCCGCCGTTGTCTGCATCCGGTCCGCCGTGTCGATATTGTCTTTCAACAGAATGGGCACGCCATGCAGCGGACTTCTCGGCCCCTTGGCGCGGTATTCAGCATCGAGCGACCGCGCCATCGGCAAAGCATCCGGATTGGCTTCAATGACCGAGCGAAGCGCCGGGCCATTCCGATCAAGCGCCTCCATCCGCTCCAGGTATAATTCAGCAGCGCGCTCCGCCGTCAACGCGCCCTGTTTAAAGCGCTCCTGCAAACGCGAAACAGAAACTTCATCCAGTTCAAATATAGAAGCCGTCTCCGGGCGTTGAACGGCAGCAAACGCGGAGACCGCGCCGACAGACGCGCTACTGAGAAGGAACTTACGTCGATACATGGAAAGTTACACCAGAATACGATGCCCTTCAGTTTGATGTCGCAGGACACTTTGGAAAAAGGAGATAATTAAATTCAGAACTAATTCATGGGTTTGTAACTGCTTTGTAACCCGCTGTCGGTTACTCTGGCGTTGAAAGCTACCTTGGCATGAGAAAAATAGCCTTAATTGAAGACGACACTGATCTATATGCATTAGTGAAATACAACCTGGAGAAAGAGGGTTTCGGGGTGGTTGGAGCCCAGACAGGGCGAGGCGTACTGGATCTGTTCCGCCGCGAGCGGCCGGACTTGATCCTTCTTGACATTATGCTTCCCGATTCGGACGGACTGGAAATCTGCAAGGGCATCCGGCAGCATCCGGAGTTGGCGCACATTCCCGTCATCTTCTTAACAGCACGAGCATCGGAAACGGATCGCATTGTCGGCTTGGAATTAGGAGCAAACGATTATATCGTTAAGCCCTTCTTCGTGCGAGAGTTGATTGCCCGGATCAAGATTCAATTTCGCGGGCAGACCAGCGCCACTCGCATCTTAAAGGCAGCCTCCCTGGAATTGGATCGCAGCCGTTGTGAGGCGCGGCTTGACGGCAGCGCCTTAACATTGACCGCCACTGAATTCCGCTTGCTTGAATTTATCATGAACCGTCCGGGCGTGGTTTTCAGCCGCGAACAGTTGCTGGACGCCGTATGGGGCCATGACCGCGCAGTAACCGACCGCACGGTTGACGTTTATATCCTGCGGTTGCGGCAGAAAATTGAGTCCGACCCGGCCAACCCATTATTTGTCCGCTCCGTGCGCGGCTTCGGATACAGCTTCAATAACGCGGTACAAACAGAAGACACGCAAGCCCAGGGCGTTGCAGCGGCGGCCACGGCAACGTTATAGCATTACGCCGCTTCGGACTCACCGAATCAGAAAGCTGGAGAACGAATCGACCGCGGCTTCGCTTTCATCGACATGCCGCACCTCCGCCATGCGCGGGCCTTGGCGCAAAGCAGCAGCCAAGTCATTCAAGCGTTCCAGGTTGCCCGCCGCATACACTTCAACCCGGCCATCCTCCAAATTGCGCGCCCACCCTGTTAATTCCAAAGCCGTTGCCTTGGCCTGAACAAAGTAGCGAAATCCCACGCCTTGCACCCGGCCCGTGATGAACCAGCGTTTTCCACTTTTTGCGGCCATACTGCCATTGTGGGTCAGCGGATCGCGTCTGCCACACTGAAAATGAGGAATCAGAAGGGAAAATAATGGCATTTCCAGTGCAGCGGCCCCGGCGCCTGCGCTCCACGGAGGCGATAAGAAGACTGGTGCGGGAAACGCGGTTAGCCCCATCGCAATTCATTCTTCCGCTTTTCGTCTGTTCCGGAGAGGGCATCCGGCGCGAAATTAGCTCCATGCCGGGCAACGCGCAGCTTTCG
>JAABUZ0100010728.1_pt1 | contig 10121 bp, 11 predicted proteins | sample 5562091 | NCBI WGS metagenome assembly JAABUZ01 (sample SAMN12813069, study PRJNA571459) | rock metagenome | isolation source: Antarctica rocks | place: Antarctica: Victoria Land, Linnaeus Terrace sud | collected 2015-12-21 | reverse complement strand
CTCCGGCCGTTTCGCTTCGGAGTCGAGATGATGACTCCGTTCTCCGGCTCGTCATGGGCCGATCCGCGCGCGAGCTCGAAGCCCTGGGGTACAGCACGCTGTTCGTCCCCGATCACTTCGACGAGGGCTACGGACCGATCACCGCGATGGCCACGGCGGCGGTGGCCACGACCTCCCTGCGCGTCGCGTCGGCCGTCTTCGCCGCCGACTTCCGTCACCCGGCTGTGCTCGCCCGGGAGCTGGCCTCGATCGACCAGCTCTCGGAGGGACGGCTCGAGGTCGGGCTCGGGGCCGGCTACCAGATCAACGACTACGCGGGGCCGAGATTGCGATGGACCCACCGCGGGTGCGCGTGGAGCGGCTGATCGAACACGTCGCCGTGCTGGGGGGACTGTTCGCGGAAGGTTCGTTTGACTCATCGGCGAGCACTACCAGGTGACCGGGTTGGATGGCTCACCAGCGCCGTACCGTCCGGGCGGGCCACCCATCTTCGTGGCCGGTGGTGGACCCAGGATGCTGCGCTTCGCGGCTGCGCAGGCCAACATCATCGGGGTCAATCCGTCGCTGCCCTCCAGCGACGTCGCCGCAGCGTCTGCGCAGGATGCGCTGCCGGCGCGGATCGACACCAATTTCCAGTGGATCCGGCGGGCAGCGTGTGCGCGCCTGCCCGAAGTCGAGTTCCACGCCTGGCTGCGGTGGGCTCAGGTCACCCCCCGGGCGCGCACGGCGGTGGGACCGCTGACCGCGCGCTTCGCCGCGAGCGCCGACGACGTGCTGGCGTCCCCGATCGTGCTCGTCGGCAGCGTGTCGGAGATCGTCGAGCGCCTGCAGGAGCGCCGCTTGCTTTTAATTCGGATGTCTGAGATAAATACACCCGCCTGAACCGAGCCGGCCCTCAGCGACCAGGAGTAACCACCGTGAGCACTGCGTCCGTCCGTCCGTCACGAGCGATCGATCACGATCTTCGCGAGCGCGCTCGCCGGGTCATTCCCAACGGCATGTACGGGCATCTCAACACAGCCCGCTTCACCGAGGACTACCCCCAGTTCTTCGCCCGCGGGGATGGCGCCCGGATCTGGGATGTGGACGGGCGCGAGTTCATCGACCTCATGTGCACCTTCGGGCCGATCCTGCTCGGCCACGCCCACCCCGAGGTCGATGCTGTCGCGGCGGCCACGGCAGCACGGGGCGACGTGCTCAACGGCCCGGGCCCGGAGATGGTCGAGCTGGCCGAGCTGCTCACCGCCGAGGTCGAGCACGCCGACTGGGCGATGTTCGCCAAGAACGGCAGCGACGCGAACAATCTGGCCGTCGTCGTGGCCCGGGCGCGCACCGGCCGCAAGAAGCTCTTGATGGCCCGGGGCTCCTACCACGGGATCGGAGCCTGGGCCCTGCCCCCCGAGTCGCCGGGGACGACGATTGAGGATCACGTCAACACTGCGTTTTTCGGCTACAACGACCTAGACTCGGTGGAAGCGGCGGTCCTGCAGGCCGGCGAAGATGAGGTGGCGGCGATCGTCTGCACTCCGCACCGTCACGACGTCTTCATCGATCAGGAGCTCGCCGACCCGGAGTTTGCGCGGGGTGTGCGCGAGATCTGCGATCGCGTCGGCGCGATGCTCATCGTCGACGACGTGCGCTGTGGCCCGCGGATCGATCTGCGCGGCGGCTGGGCCGCGGTCGGTGTCACACCGGACCTCAGCGCCTGGAGCAAATCACTGGCCAACGGTTACCCGCTCGCCGCGCTGCTCGGGTCTGAGCCGCTGCGCGAGGCGGCCGGATTGGTCACGGCGACGGGTTCGTTCTGGTATTCCGCGGCCCCGATGGCCGCCGCGCTGACGACGCTGCGCCTGCTCAAGGAGACGGACGGCATCGCCCGCATGCGCGCCTCGGGCCTGCGCCTGCAGGACGGGCTGCGGGCTCAGGCGTCGGCGCATGACCTTGCCGTGAGCGTCTCGGGACCGCCGCAGATGCCGCTCATGCTGTTCGCCGACGATCCCGAGTTCACGCGGGCGCTGGCCTGGTCGGGAGCGTGCGCGGCCCACGGCGTCTACCTGCATCCGGTCCACAACTGGTTCTTGAACACCGCGCACGACGACGCCACGATCGATGCGGCGCTGGAGCGTACCGACGTGGCCTTTGACGAGATCCGCGATCGATTTGGAGCTGGATGATTTTGATGTCCGCCGCCCCGACCAGCTTCAGACCGGCAGACCGACAGGCGCTCGTCAGCGGATCCGCCGCGATTGGCCGGACCGGGATGGTGGTCGGCTCGGCCGGCAATCTCAGCCTGCGCAGCGGTGATCGGGTCCTGATCACGCCGCGGGGTGCCGAGCTCGACGCTGTCGATCCTACGGATTTGGTCGAGGTCAGCCTCGGTGACGGAACCGTCGCGGACGAGCACGCGTCGGCAAGCCGCCCCTCCTCCGAGACTCGGCTTCACCGCTCTATCTATGCCGCCGTCGACGCCGGGGCGATCGTCCACACCCACGCCCACTACTGCACGGTGCTCAGCGCACTCGTCGACGAGCTTCCCGCGGTGCATTATGTGATCACCGCTTTCGGGGGGCCGGTGCGCGTGGCCGGCTATGAGACCTTCGGGACCGATGCCCTGACCGCGTCGGTGACGGCGGCGCTGCAGGATCGGCGGGCGGCGCTGATGGCCAACCATGGCGCCGTGGTCGCCGGGCGCGACATCGAGCACGCGGTCGCCCTGGCCATCCAGCTCGAGTGGTTGGCCTCGATCTACTACCACGCGTTTTGCGCCGGCACGCCACGGATTCTCACCGACGCGCAGCTCGACGACGTCGCCGAACAGGCGCAGGCGCTGCGCTACGGACCGGAGGGGTCCCCGGCGTGATCGACGCCGCCTGCGCCGCCGCGCTGCGCCGGTCGCGGCCCGAGGTGATCGCCGCGGGCACGTATGTGATGGACGTGCTCGGACGACCTGTCGCCGAGCTCCCCGTTGGTCAGGTCAGCCTCATCCTCGACGAGATCCGGCCGACTCCGGCGGGAACCGCCGGCGGCACCGCGGTGGACCTCGCGCGCCTCGGCGCGCACGTGACGGCAATCGGCGCGGTCGGCACCGACCTGGCCGGCGACTTCGTGGTCAACGCGATGACCGCTCAGGGCATCGACGCTTCCTCGTTGCGACGCAAGGACGGTGTGCAGACCTCGTGCACGATCCTCCCGATCCACCCGGACGGGAGCCGGCCCGCGTGGCATGTCCCAGGCGCCAACAGCACCTTCGCGATCGACGACGTCGACTGGGATGCCGTGGACGGCGCCGCCGCGGTCCATCTCGGGGGGCTCACCGCGCTGCCCGCGATCGACGGGGAGCCGGCCGGGCGGCTGCTGGCCCGCGCCCGCGAGCACGGCGCGCTGACCACCGCGGATTTCCTCGGCGTACGCGGCGAGGACGTCCTCTCCCTGCTCGCGCCCGTGCTGCCGCACGTCGACATCTTCATGCCTAACGAGGGCGAGGCGCTGGCGGTTGCCGGCGATCCCGACTGCGTGACCGCCGGCCGTCGCCTGCGCGACCTCGGCGCGAGCTGCGTGATCATCAAGCGGGGCCCCGACGGCTGTCTAATCGTCGATGACGACGGCGAGCGCACGCTTCCCGCCCACGACGCGCCCGTGATCGACACGACCGGCTGCGGGGATGCGTTCTGCGCCGGGGTCATCGTCGCGCGGCTGGCCGGCTGGAGCATCGACGATGCCGCCGCGCTGGGCTGCGCGACCGGGGCCCTGAACATGCGCGGACTCGGCTCCGACGCTGGCGCCGCCAGCATCGACGAAGCGCTGGATTTCATGCACGACACGCCCCACCGCAGCGGTCCGTCGGTAGCCGGAGACCCCACCCTCGGGTCGCTGCGCGAGCTGTCGGAGGCCGGGTAGGTGCCCAAGGACGTCGATCATGACGAGCGCCGCGAGGAACTGGCCGAATCGGTGTGGCGCGTGGTCGCACGGGACGGGCTGGAGGGCGCAACGGTCCGGGGCATCGCTCGCGAAACCGGATGGTCGCCGGGCGCCCTGGCGCATTACTTCGCCGATAAGGACGACATCCTCGAGTCGGCGTTGCGCATCGCCTACGAGCGGATCTCCGCTCGCTCCGACGCGCTGCTTCAAGGACTCACCGGCCTCGCCGCACTGCGCGTGCTGGTTCTGGACAACCTCCCGCTCGACGACGAGCGCGAGCTGGAGACCAAGTTCCTCATGAACTACTGGAGCCGGGCGATACGAGGCGGCGACGGAGTCCCCCGCCCGAGCCGCCGAGGGCCCCTGCTGATCGACCGCCTGACCGTGTTGGCCCGCGACGGCCAGCACAACGGGGAGATCACGACGGACCGCACCCCCGAGAACATCGCCGAGCTGCTGCTCGGGCTGATTGACGGATTCAGTCTGCACGCGCTCCTGGACCCTGACCGACTGACCCGCAAGCGGCAGATCGCTCTGATCGATGCGGAGCTGGGACGGATGAGCACACAGCTCAAAGGCGCCGCGGCACGCGGCGCGAGGAGAACCACCACGAGGAGATCGCATGCGTAGACCGGGAATGTTCGCCGCAGTTGCCGCCATGATGGCGCTGCTGCTCAGTGCCTGTGGAGGGGGCGGCAGCAGCGCGAAGAAGGCGTCGCTGACCGGTCTCAACGGCGCTTCGCGGAGTACCGCCTGTCTGGCCACCCCCGTCCGCGGGGGCACCCTGGTCTACGAGCGCCAGGCCGAGACGCAGTCCCTGGATCCGATCAACGCCAAGAACGGCAACGGCGACATCTTCGCCGACAACCTCATCTACAGCGGCTTGGTGCGCTCCGATCCGGCCGGGTCGACCAAGATCGAGCCGTCACTCGCCCAGCGCTGGACCATCTCCCCCGACGGCCGCACGTACACCTTCTACCTGCGCCCCGGCGTGAAGTTCTCCAACGGACAGCCGGTGACCGCCGCGGACGTGAAATGGAGCCTCGATCGCTTCGGCAACCCGAAGATCGACGCGACCATGAGCTCGGTCGCGGTCGGGTACGGGACCTCGAAGGTGATCAACAACTCGACGATCCAGTTTCACCTCGCCGAGCCGGTGGCCTCCTTCCTCTACAACATCAGCATCTTCCCGGCCTTCGTGCTGCCCAAGAGTCTCGTGCTCAAGGAAGGCGCGGCGTTCTACAACCACCCGGTGGGCTCCGGCCCGTTCGCGGTTCAGAGCTTCGTGAAGGGTTCGCACATCACGTTTGCGCGCAACCCCTACTACTGGGAGGCGGGCAAGCCGTACCTGAACTCGGTGCGCTTCAACTTCGCGACCGACAGCAACAGCCGCATCCTCGCCCTGAGGGGTGGCAGCGCTCAGATCATGGACGGTCTGCCCTTCTCGCAGATCAACTCGCTCACGGGTGACAAGACGATCAACGTGCAGGCCGCGAAGGTGCCGCTGTTCATGGGCCTGTGGCTCAACCATGCCGACAAGCCGCTGGCCGATCTCAACGTTCGCAAGGCGATGCAGTACGCGCTCAACCGCGCCGAGATGAACCGCGACATCTTCCACGGGTTGGGCCAGATCCCCAACAGCGTTCTGATGGGCCTGCAGTACGACGCGCCCGCCAGCGTCGTCAAGCCCTACCCCTACAGCCTCGCGACGGCCAAGGCGCTGATGGCGAAGTCCGCGTTCCCGCACGGGTTCTCGACCACGCTGCAGTACCCCTCCGGCTATGACTACTACACCCAGCTCGTGCTGCTCATGCAGCAGGAGCTCGGGGCGATCGGGATCAAGATCAAGCTCGTGCAGGAGGATCCCGCCACGACGACAAGCAACTTCCTGGCCATCAAGTACGACATGACGTTCCCGTTCCCGTCGTTCACCAGCGACGTGACCGTGCCGGACGAGTATGCGGACTTCCTCGCCGACTACTCCAACGGGACCAAGGGGTTCTTCTCCAACTGGCGCGACCCGGCGATCCAGGCCATGGTCCTGAAGTTCAAGGCCACGCTGAGTGACTCGGCCCGCGCCCAGATGTGGCCGAAGATCCAGCAGGCGCTGATGGATCAGACTCCCGTGATCAACGTGATGAACCTGCCGTTCGTCAACGCCCACGCGGCGACGACATGCGGTACCAACATCGACGCGCTCGGATCAGACCATCTCGAGGACACCTGGCTGGCCTCGGCGAAGAAGAGCTGACCCCGGCGTGAGAACGAAGGCGACGAGCAGGGGGCCGGCGTGGCCAGCTACCTGATCCGGCGCGTGGGCCTGGCCCTGGTGGTGCTGTTCGGCCTGCTCGTCGCCACGTTCTTCATCATCCATCTCGTCCCCGGAGATCCGGTCAGGATCGTCCTCGGGCTGCATGCCACGCCGGCGGCAGTGGCCAGCGCTCGTCACGCGCTGGGCCTCGACCGGCCGCTGCCGACTCAGTTCTGGCTCTACGTGTCCCACAGTGTGCAGGGGCAGTTCGGTGAGGCATACACCCTCAACTCCCCGGTCGGTCAGATCGTCGGTCAGCGGATCGGACCGAGCGCCGCGCTGATCGTCTACGCGATGGTCCTGGCGCTGCTCATCGGGATCCCGCTGGCGATCCTCGCCGCGCTGCGCCCGAACGGCATCCTGGACAACATCCTGCGCCTGGGCACGACGTTCACCTTTGCGATGCCCGCCTTCTGGCTGGGACTGATGCTGGCGCTCATCTTCGGCCTCGGCCTGGGGTGGTTTCCGGTCTCCGGCTATCAGGGCGGCCTGGGCGGGAACCTGCGCACCCTGACCCTCCCCGCGCTGACGCTCGGGCTGGCCCTGTCCACGGTGGTGATGAGGACGCTGCGCTCCAGCCTGCTCGAGGTCCTGCAGAGCGATTACATCGACGCGGCCCGATCCCGAGGGCTGCGCGAACTGCGCATCGTCGGGCGGCACGGACTGCGCAACGCGCTGATGAACACGCTCACGATCCTGTCGGTGAACGTCGGCTTTCTGATCGGGGGCACCCTGATCCTCGAGCAGGTGTTCCAGATCCCCGGGGTTGGCTCGCTGCTGTTCAACGCTGTGGAGAAGCGTGACTACCAGCTCGTGCAGACCGTCGCCCTGCTCGCCGGGGCGGCCGTCGTGTTCGCCAGCCTGCTCGCCGATATCGTGCAGGCGTTTCTTGACCCGCGAGTCAGGCTCGGCGGCCGATGAGCACGATCGAGGCCTTCCCCCCCACCCCGGCGACGCCGGTCGCGCAGCGGGGCCGGCGTCGCCGGGGTCTGCGGAGTCTCTCGCTGCAGGCCAAGATCGGCGCCTCGATCCTCGCGATTCTCGTGCTCGCCGCGATCCTCGCGCCGGTGATCTCCCCCTACGGCCAGAACGAGCTTGACTTCAACAACATCCTCAGTGGTCCGTCGGGCAGTCACTTCTTCGGCACCGACAGTGCGGGCCGCGATGTCTTCAGCCGGACGCTCTATGCCCTGCGCATCGACCTCGCGATCGTCGTCGCGGTGACCTACCTTCCGCTCCCCATCGGGGTCCTGGTCGGCGCGGTAGCCGGGTACTTCGGGGGCGTCGTGGACGCGATCGTCTCCCGCGTCGCCGACACGATGATCGCGTTTCCGTTCATGGTGCTCGTGATCGCGGTGATCGCAATCGTCGGCCCCGGCGTCAAGGGCGTGCTGTTCGGGGTGCCGATCGTCGCCTGGGCGCTGTATGCCCGCCTGGCGCGCTCGGAGATGCTCGTCATGCGCGAGCAGCCGTTCATGCTTGCCACCACCGCGCTGGGCTACACCAAGCGGCGCGCGATCTTCCGTCACGCGGTCCCCAACCTCCTGCGCGCGTGCCTGATCTACTCGACCCTCGACATGGTGGTCAACCTGCTCCTGCTCGCGAGCCTGGCCTACCTCGGCCTAGGCGCCCAGCCGCCCAACGCCGAACTGGGCTCGATCATCGCCGACGGGCAGAACACGCTGCTCAGCGCCTGGTGGGTCGCCACGCTTCCCGGACTCGTCGTCGTGCTGTTCGGCATCGGCGCGGGGCTGCTCGGAGACGGCCTCTCCGATGGGCGGATCCGCGGCGAGGGGACACCATGAGCGCCGGGAGCAGCCCCCTGCTGACGATCGACGGCCTACGTGTCGAGTTCGCCTCCGAGGACGGCCCACTCACCGCCGTCAAGGGCGTGAGCCTGTCGATCGGACCGGGCGAGATCGTCGGCCTGATCGGGGAATCGGGTTCGGGCAAGAGCCTGACCTGCCGCTCGGTCATGCGGCTGATCCACCGGCCCGGGCGGATCGCCGGCGGAACGATCGACTTCGACGGCCGCGACGTGCTGGCCATGAACACCGCGCAGCTGCGCAGCTTCCGGGCCCACGACGCCGGGATGATCTACCAGGACCCGTTCAGCTCGCTCAACCCCGTCTTCCGGATCGGCACCCAGCTCACCGAGACGCTGCGCGCCAACCTCGGTCTCAGCAAGTCCCAGGCCCGTAGCCGCAGCGTCGAACTGCTCGACGGGGTCGGGATCCCGGATCCCGGGCGCCGCGCCCTCGCCTATCCCCACGAGCTCAGCGGCGGCATGCGCCAGCGGGTGATGATCGCCCTGGCAACAGCATCTGAGCCGCAGTTGTTGCTAGCCGACGAGCCGACCACGGCGCTTGATGTCACTACCCAGGCGCAGATCCTCGCGCTGCTGCAGCGGCTGCGGGCCGAGCGGCAGATGGCGGTCCTGCTCGTTTCCCACGACTTCGGGGTCATCGCCCAGGTCTGTGATCGGGTGGCGGTGATGTATGGCGGGTACATCGTCGAGAGCGCCCCGATCGCGACGATCTACACCGCCGCCGAGCACCCCTACACGCGGGCGTTGCTGCGCTCGGTCCCCGAGCTGGAGTCCGCAGGCTCGGTCAAGCGACGTCCGGGCATCCCCGGCACGCCTCCCGAGCTCACGGATGTTCCTGCCGGCTGCGTCTATAAGCCCCGTTGCGGGCACGCGCAGCCGCGCTGTGAGTCGGTGACCATGGCGATCGAGACCGTGGGTCCCGACCACGCCACGGCCTGTCCGCTACGCCCGTTCTCGGCCTCAACCGCCGTCTCCTCGCAATCCGAGTTGCAGGCATGAGCGAGCCCGGCGCGGTTCTGCTCGAGGTGGATGGGTTGACGAAGGAGTTCGGCTTGCGCCGCACCTTCGGGGAACGTGCCACCCGCACCCGAGCCCAGGCTCACCGAGCCGTGGACGACGTCTCCTTCTCCCTGCGCCAAGGCGAGATCCTCGGGCTGGCCGGCGGATCGGGCAGTGGCAAGACGACACTCGCGCGCAGCCTGATCCGGCTTGTCGAGCCCGACGCCGGCCGGATCGTGCTCGACGGAATCGACATGCGAGCGGCCCGCGGGGGCCGGCTGCGCGAGCTGCGCCGCCGGATGCAGATGGTCTTCCAGGATCCCTATGCTTCGCTGAACCCGCGCATGTCGGTCGGCGCCGCGCTGCTAGAAGCCGGGCGCGTGCACAAGCGCCCCGGCAGCGAGCACGCCGAGCAGTTCGTGCGTACCGCGCTGGAACGCGTCCATCTCAGCTCAACGATGGCGTCGCGGCGTCCGCGGGAGCTCTCCGGCGGGCAGCGCCAGCGCGTCGCGGTCGCGCGTGCGCTCGCCGTCGACCCCGAAGTGCTGATCGCCGATGAGGCGGTCAGCGCGCTCGATGTCTCCGTCCAGGCGCAGCTGCTGACCATGTTCCTCGATCTCCGCGACGAGCTCGGGGTCACGATCCTGTTCGTCGCCCACCAGCTGGCGGTCATCGCCGAGCTCGCCGATCGGGTAGCGGTCATGCAGACCGGCCGGATCGTCGAGATCGGGGACACCGCCTCGGTCTTTCACAACCCCCAGCACGAGTACACGCAGGCGCTCCTGGCCGCCCATCCGCGGCCGGACCTGCACGGGCCGACCCCCGCCGCACCGTGAGCACACCCTACGTCCAGACGGTGGACGGCCCGGTCGCCCCCGACGAGCTGGGCTTCACGCTGACCCACGAGCACGTCTTTCTGGAGATGTGGGCCAACGACGGTCAGGGCTTCGTCGGTCAGCTGCGCGACGAGGACGAGCTGGAAGCCGAGCTCGCGGCGTTTCGCGCCGCCGGCGGCTCGTGCCTCGTTGACCAGACCCCCGGGGGCGCGGGACGCAACCCGCTGGG
>JAABUZ0100010727.1_pt1 | contig 10122 bp, 7 predicted proteins | sample 5562091 | NCBI WGS metagenome assembly JAABUZ01 (sample SAMN12813069, study PRJNA571459) | rock metagenome | isolation source: Antarctica rocks | place: Antarctica: Victoria Land, Linnaeus Terrace sud | collected 2015-12-21 | reverse complement strand
TCACCGACGATGACGCGAATCCGGCGTTATGTGGTCGTCCTCAATGGCGGTCAACAGTCGGCGCGGCGATCTTGGCCCGCACCACCCACGTCGCTACTGCACGGCTGTATCACGTCGGTACTGGCGCGCGTCGGTACGGGATGGGCTGGGCCACGACGACGCCGCTGCGTGCCCCGCTGGGAGGACGCGGGCCGGGATATGACAGACACAACACGGCTCCCGCCCACCCACCGTCTGTGGAGCGTGGCTCAGGGGCCTGCGGGGCGCCACTCGGTGCGCGGCGGCGGGTAGTGCGTCGGGATGGTCGGGATGGTCGGCGATCTCTGCGGGGGGTCGCGGGCAACACGGTGGCGAAGCTGGCCCTGACCGCCGCGGCGCTCGCTGCGACCGGCTACACCCGGTGCGCCGTGAGGCGACGGGAGGGTCGCGGCGGTGAGGTCAACCAAGACCTCGCCCGCCCGCCCGCGAGGTGTGCCGGTCAGGGCGCGGCGCGCTGGAGCGTGCGGGCGTGCTCGATGTGAGGGGGCGCGGGCAGGTCGGGCAGCATCCGGGTCGCTGCGCGCAGCGCCCGCAGCGACACAGTGACCCCCACATCGGTGGACGGTAGCCCGGGCAGACCGTAGAGCCGTCGCGCCCAGCGGGGCAGGGTGGTGACCGCGAGCGCGGCGATCGTGGAGAGTCCGAGCGCCACGGCGAGCGGGGCGTGCGGTTGCGGGGTGAGCAGGCTGGTCACCCCGTGTCGGGCCTCGTCGCATAAGCGCAGCTCGGGGCGCTTCGCGTCGAAGTACGCGTCGAGTTCGGTGCGTGAGGCCGGGACCAGGGCGGGGTCGAGCCCGACGGTCTGGGCGGCGCGGACGCTCTCGGCGACGTAGGTGTCGGCTTCGGTGGCGGTCACGACCCCGGCGCGGCGGGCCACGTCGACATAGGAGTCGATCTCGGCGCAGTGCACCCACAGCAGCCCGGCGGGCTCGTCGAGACGGAACGACTCGCCGGTGTCGGGATCGAACCCGCGCAGCCCGGCGTGCAGACGCCGCACCCGGGCGGCGGCCGCGTCGACGTCGGCGGTGTCGCCGAAGGTGCGGGTGGCGACGAACTCCACCGTGCGCTGGAAGCGGGGCCACGCCTTCTTCGGGTCGAACAGCGCGGAGTTCTGGTAGGTCCCGCGCATCACCCGCGGATGCAGCGACTGCAGCAGCAGCGCCCGCATGCCCGCCACCCAGAGCACCGGCTCGAGCTGTACCCGCCAGGTCACCGATCCCGGGCCGAACAACCCCTGGTCGGGGTGCTCAACCACCGGAGCCACCTCGACACGAGCGGAGGACGAGCGCGGCCCTACCTTTGGTCACGGCCGGGTCGATCCCGCGCCGCGCCACCAGCGTGTCGTCGCCGATGTCGTGATGTGCTCTGCCATGTTCGCGGTTAGCCACCCCCGTTCTGCTCAACCGCCGCGATGCTTCACGGGATCGTCGATGACGAACTGTTCCGCCCCTCGCCGTGGGGAAGGACGCGCAGGGCGGCTATCGCCGCCGTGCCCGCGGCGCGCGGATCGGCGCGGCACCGCCGTGGGCAACCCGAGGTCGCGGGCCGCCAGGTCGCAGAGGTCAAACCTGGCGAGGCCCGGCGAGGCCCCGCCGACCTCCGGCCGCCCGTGGAGTTCGTCACCGTGATCTTGCGGGGTTCCGCCTTCTCCGCGCCCGGGATACGCAGGTCAGGACCCCGGCGACGTAGGGGGTCGGCACTGGTGAGCTCGCATGATCGACCGTCGCGTGTTCCCTGGCCGGGGTCACCGAGAGTGATCGCCGGGTGCGTAGCGGCTCCAGGTTCCGCCGGCCTCGCTGACGAGCCGGGCGGTGTGGTCGTGGTGTAGCCGAGCATGCGGGCGACCACGGGTGCCGGTGCTTGGAGCACGAGGTGCCGCAGCGCTGCGGTGCGGCCGGTGATCGCGGGGATTCGGTGCCGGCGGAGGTGTTTCTCGAGCGTGTCCGGGGTCATGGGCTGGGCGCCGCGGCGGCCGGGGAACAGCCATGGGGCCTCGGGGTTGGTGGCGGTGGTCAGGTTGGGGCGGTCGCGCAGGTGGCGCAGCAGCAGCTCGGCGAACGGGGCCGGGACCGGTGTCGGTGGGTCGCCGAGCCGGATCGCGACCTGCCCGTCGTGCTCGGTGACGTCGTCGAGACGCAGCCGCAGGATCCTGGTCAGTGGTTGGGCGTAGAGCAGCATCAGCCCGGCCGCGACCCGGGTGAGCAGCGGGATGTCCTCGTCGGTGAGCAGCCGGCGGATCACCATGAGCCGTTGCTGCTGGCTCACGGGCGTCGGGTTGCGGGTGTCCTGGTGCGGGATCGTCACCCGGCGCAGGAGCTTGTTGCTCATGGCCCAGCGCAGGAACGTGTGGGTGCGCCGGCGGGCGATGTAGGTGCCGGCGTACCAGGCGTCGATGTCGGCCTGGCCGCAGCTGGACAGATCGCGGTCGCGGTCGCGCAGCCAGGCCAGGAAGACGATCGCCTGGCGGGCCTGTCGTCTGCCACGAGCATGGGACCGGCTGAGGCGTAGGTCTGCCACGAGCATGGGACCACCTGTTTGCCAGTGATGGGACCACCCGGCGTGGCTCCTACCCGGTAGGTCGTGCGGCCGTTGTGGTCGCCGCATGACCTATCGGGAGGTGTCCGTGGTTGAGGTGAAGGAGATCCTGCGGCTGTGGCTGGATGGCCGGTCGCTGCGGGAGGTGACGACGCTGGCGGCGGTGGACCGCAAGACGGTCCGCCGCTATGTCGAGGCCGGCCGGGCCGCCGGGCTGTGCCGCGACGGCGGCGTCGGGCAGCTCTCCGATGAGCTGTTGGGGGCGGTGGTGGCCGCGGTGCGCCCGGCTCGCCCGCGGGGCACTGGGGCGTCCTGGGAGGTCATCGCGGGTCACCGCGAGCAGATCAACACCTGGATCGAGCAGGGCCTGACGCTGACCAAGGCCCACGTGCTGCTCGAGCGCCGCGGGGTCACGGTGCCGTATCGGACCCTGCACCGCTTCGCGGTGGCCGAGCTCGGGTTCGGGCGCCGGCGCCCGACGGTGCCGGTCGCCGACGGGGACCCGGGGGTGGAGCTGCAGGTCGACTTCGGGCGCCTCGGGTTGATCCCCGACCCGGCCCGGGGCAACCGGCGAGTGGTGCACGGGCTGATCTTCACCGCGGTCTACTCGCGGCACCTGTTCGTCTTCCCTACCCACCGCCAGACCACAGCGGAGGTGATCGCCGGGTTCGACGCGGCCTGGGCGTTCTACGGCGGTGTGTTCGCCGTCGTCATCCCGGACAACCTCAAACCCGTCGTGGACCGGGCCGACGCGCTCGACCCGCGGTTCAACGACGCGTTCCGCGAGTACGCCCAGGCCCGGGGCTTCGTGATCGACCCGGCCCGGGTCCGGCATCCTCAGGACAAACCGCGCGTCGAAAATGGGGTGAAGTACGTACGGGGGAGCTTCTTCGCGGGCGAAGAGTTCGTGGATCTGGCCGACTGTCGGGCCCGGGCCGAGGCGTGGTGCTTCCAGGTGGCCGGCACCCGGATCCACGGCAGCACCCGCGCCCGTCCGGGCGAGGTGTTCGCCGCTGAGGAAGCTGAGTTGCTGGGCCCGGCCCCGGACGGGCCGTTCGCGATCCCAACCTTTAGCAAGCCCAAGGTCGCCCGCGACCGGCACGTCGAGGTGGCCCGGGCGCTCTACAGCGTGCCCGGCGAGCTGATCGGCATCCACATCCTCGCCCGCGCGGACGCGACGACGGTGAAGCTCTATCACCGCGGGCAGCTGCTCAAGGTCCACCCGCTCCAGGAGCCTGGGCGCCGCCACACCGACCCGGCTGATCTGCCCGACGAGGTCTCGGCCTACGCCCCGCGCGACCTCGACGGGCTGGCCCGCCGCGCCGCCGGCTACGGCCACCACGTCGGGCTCTATGCCACCGCGATCCTCGAGCATCCGCTGCCCGCGACCTTGATGCGCCAGGTCTATCGGCTGCTCGGGCTGGCCCGCCGCCACGGCGCCGAGCAGGCCGACCTCGCCTGCGCCCGCGCGCTGGAGGTCGAGGTGGTCAACGTCGGGCTCATCGAACGCATGCTCACCCGCGGCCTGGCCGGCGTCGAGACCATGGCCCCCGCCGCTCGCCTCGACGACGCCGCCGAGGTCACTGCCGCGGTGGTCCCCGCGGCGGGCCGATTCGTCCGCGATCCCGGCGAGTTCAGCACCCGGCGCCCGTCATGACCGACACGCCGAAGAAGAAGACCTCGACCACCACCGCCACCAAGACCCCGGCCACGGCCCCGGCGCTGACCCCGCTCACCGCCCGCACCGCAACGGCGCCGCCGCAGCGGCTCGAACCGTCCGCCGAGCTCAAAGACCTGATGCGCCGGCTCAAGCTCGGCCGGCTACTCGACACGCTGCCCGAACGTCTCGCGCTGGCCCGCACCGGGCACCTGGCCCACCACGACTTCCTCGAGATGCTGCTCGCCGACGAAGTCACCCGCCGCGACCGCCAAAGCCGCCACCCTGCGCGCCGCGCGCGCCGGGCTCGACCCGACCATGGTCCTCGAGGCCTGGGACGACACCACCACAGTCGCGTTCGACCGAGCGCTGTGGTCGGAGCTGTGTTCGCTGCGGTTCCTCACCGACGCCCACACCGCGATGATCATGGGTCCGGTCGGGGTGGGCAAGACCTACCTCGCTACTGCGTTGGGCCACGTCGCGGTCCGCCGCCGGCACTCGGTGCACTTCGAGCGCGCCGACAAGCTGTTCAAGCGACTGCGCGCGGCCCGCCTCGACGGCACCTACGACGAGGAGCTGAGCAAGCTGCACCGCGTCGAGTTGCTCATCCTCGACGACCTCGCGCTGCACCCGCTGGGGGCGACCGAGACCAGCGACTTCTACGAGCTGATCGTGGAACGCCACCGCCACCACTCGACGATCACCACCTCCAACCGCGACCCGGCCGAGATGGTGACCATGATGGCCGACCCGCTGTTGGCCCAGTCCGCGATCGACCGGCTGCAGTCCGCCGCGTTCGAGCTCGTCGTCGAGGGCCCGAGAGCTACCGGCAACGCCAGAAACCCACCCCCGGCCAGGCCTCCACCGGAGAGGACGGCCGATGAGCGAGCAGCGCGAATATCGTTACACCCCGCCCGGGGCCCCCGGCCCCTGCCCGAAGCACCCCCGCTGCCTCGTTCTCCGCTGCGCGCGGTGGTTCTGCCCGCGCACCTTCCACCTGCCGCTGACCCAGCGCGGCCGACCCCGCCGCTACTGCATCCCCGGCTGCCGAGTCGCCGAACACCGCGGACTCCAGACCTGAACGATTGACCGCAACCCCACCCCTACACGACCATCCACCCACGGCCCGCGACCGCCGAGGTGGTCCCTAGCTCGTGGCCGAGAAGTGGTCCCTTCTCGCTGGCAGGCGACACCTGGACCCCCACGCCGATACCACGCGCCCACACAGCGACGAAGAAGATCAAAAGAATGGTGCACGGGGGGGCAACCGCAGGCTTGATCTGCCGGTGCGCCACAGATAAGCAGGGCTCGCGGCTGGTGCGCTGGGCCGCGGTCGAGGCCGCCCAACACGCCGGCAAGGACGAACGGCTCGGGCAGCTCAAGGACCGGGTCGCGGCGCGGCGGGGACGCAACATCGCCACCGTCGCCGCCGCCCGCAAACTCATCGGCCTGGTGTTCTACGGGCTGCGCGACCACGAGATCCGCTGCCTGAACACCTCGCCAACCTCCCGACGCCGCGCCGCGTGAGGGCCGCCCACCAGCGTGGCCGGTCGCGGGTCGCCGCAGGTCATGACCCCCGAGCTCGGCGTCGCCGGGTTCGGCGTGGTCGCCCTTTCTGATTGACCCCGACCGGCACCTGTCGCAGCACTCCATGCCCCCCCACCGCGGGGCGAGGGGATAACACCGACAGCCCCACCGGGGCCATGTCGCCCAGCCGGGCCACCGGCGATGCAGCCACGCACCCCGTCCGCCACCCCCACCCCCACAGGAGCAGCGCCACTTCTTGATCTCCGAACTGAACATCGTGCGCCGACCGGCGTCGCGCCCACACCACGTCGGAGAACAACAAAGAAAGACCAACAGACCGCGTTGCGAGGGTTGACCAGCCCCACTCCTTCAGGATGACCTGCACAAACGGAGCCGCCTTCGGGATTCGAACCCGAGACCTACGCATTACGAGTGCGTTGCTCTGGCCAGCTGAGCTAAGGCGGCGCGGCGTCGAGTGTAGGGGAGCGAGCGGCGCCGTCAGGGGACCGGGTGCAGGGGCACGGGGAGGCGGTCGAGCTCGATCCCGAAGACGTCGCGGTACGCCGCGAGGGCGTCGGGGTCGCTCAGCTCCTGCTCCCAGCGTTCCCCCGACGCCGAGGTTCGCACCATCGTCCGCCCACTGAGCGTGGCCCGGCCGCCGGCGACGGGCAGCGAGCACACCGGGCCGTGGGTGAAGAACGAGTCAGGCGAGGTGGCCTGCCAGAAGCAGGTGGGAACGAAGTCGGCGGTCCGCCGAGGGCGGGGGTCGAGCCGGTAGGCGACGGAGCCGTCGGGGCCGAGGACGTCGAGGTCGCCGTCCGGTGCACTCCGCAGCTCGTCGAGTGCGACGGGCTCGACGCCGAAGCGTCCGAAACCGACGTCGACCAGCGCCGCCCGACCGTCGACGAGCACGCGGAGCGCGGCGTGCTCCAGCGGCGCGGTGAAGCCGCCCCCACCGGCGACGCGAGCGCCCAGCAGCGCCACCTCGTGGCCGAGCTCGGCGAGCCGCCAAACAAGCCGTTGAGCTCATGGCAGAACCCACCGCGGCGTCGGACGACGATCTTGTCGTAGAGGTCGGTGGGCCGGAGAGAGATGGCCTCGCCGAGGTGGATCGACAGCGTCTCGAACGGGACCGCCTCGAGGTGGCGACGCACGAGGATCTCGAGCGTGTCCGACCGGTCGACCCGGATCCGATGCAGGTACGCCCCGACGTCCATGCCGCCGTCCTACACGGTGGGGTGGCTCGGCGCATCGTGTGCTGACGACGCATCGTGACGACTCCGACGCACGTCGCTGTGGGCTGGCCCGAACGCGCACACCCACCCGCCGGAGCTTGAACGCTCAGCGGGTTTACCGAGAATATACACACTTCCGGGGGCCACATCAGAGGCGGGCAGGGGGTGGACAGGCTGAGCGCGGAGGACTGGCCGCTCGTCGGACGGGCCGGGACGATCGACGCCGTCTCGCGGATCATCCGAGCGGGGGAACGGGCCGGCGTCATCATGGTGGGCCACCCGGGGGTGGGTCGCACCCGCCTGGCCCGGGCCGCCCTCGCCGCCGCCGTGAGCGCCTCGCCGCAGTCGCGGAGCTGGGTCCCCGGCTGGGTGGCGGCATCGCGCTCGACCGCGTCGATCCCGCTGGGTGCCCTGGCCCATCTGCTCCCGGACCTCGAGCTCGGTGACGGCTCGACGGGTCGGCTGCTGATCGAGGCCCGGCGCCTCCTGCGGCGAGTCGCCCAGGGGACGCGGCTCCTGCTGGCCGTCGACGACGCGCACCTGCTCGACGAGACCTCCGCGGTGCTCCTGAGCCAGCTCGCAGCGTCCGGGGAGGCGTTCCTGCTCCTCACCGCCCCCACCGGCGTCCCGGTGCCCGATCCGCTCTTCGAGCTGTGGAAGGAGACCGTGATCGAGCGGATCGACCTGCCCGAGCTCACGCGCGGCGAGAGCGACCGGCTGGTGGTGCGCGCCCTCGGCGGGCAGGTCGACCGGGCCGCGCTGCGGCAGTTCTGGACGCTCGCCCTCGGCAACCCCCTGTTCCTGCGCGAGCTCGTCGACGCGGGCCTGGCGGACGGGTCGCTGCGGCGTTCCGGCGAAGTGTGGCGCTGGGACGGCCCGTTCCCGCTCACCTCCCGCATGGTCGAGATGGTGCTGCTGCGCGCCGGCACGCTCGGCGGCCCGGAGCAGGAGCTGTTGCGGCTGCTCGCGTTCGGCCAGCCCCTCGGCAGTGACGTCGCGGCGGCGTTGACCTCCCCGCAGACCGTCGCCGTCGTCGAGGAACGCGGCCTGGTGACGTCACGGCGCGCCGGCGCGCGCGTCGAGGTGTCGCTCGCGCACCCGATGTACGGGGAGGTACTGAGACGCCACTCGACGCCGCTGCAGGAGCGGGCGGCCTACCGGCGTCTGCTCGAGCACGCGGGCACTCAGCAGTCGCACCGCGCCGACGACCGCCGACGCGCCCTCGCCTGGCGCACGGCGCTCGGCGAGCCGAGCGATACCGCAGAACTGCTCACGGCGGCGGCGGCCGCGGAGGAGAACGACCCGCAGCTCGCCGAACGACTGGCCCGCGCCGCGGCCCGCTCCGGGGGGCCGCGGGCGCGGCTGACCCACGGCCGCATCCTCGTCCACCTGGGTCGTGCCGTCGAGGCCGAGCAGCTGCTCGCCGCCCTCGACGCGGAGCTCGCCCGGAACCCGGACGGCTCTACGGAGCTCCGCCTGAACGCGGCGACGTTGCGGGTCCGCAACCAGTACTGGGGACTGTGTGACCTCGCGGGCGTCGCCCGCACCGTCGCCGCGGTGGGCGAGCCCGGCGCACCGACGAGCGGGTCGCCGGCCCAGGTCGCGCTCCGGGCGTTCGCGTTGCTCCTCGAGGGTCGTGACGAGGAGGCCGCCGAGGTGGCCGGCGCCCTCACCGGGGAACCCGACGGGGTCGGGGGCGCCGGGCTGGCGGGTCTGTCCACCGCGGCGCTGGCCGAGGTGCGCTGCGGGCGCCCGGGGCGGGCCGCCGCGCTCGCCCGACGCGGCCTCGACGTCTCCGGCGAGCCGGACCCGGCCGGTGGGTGGCTGCGCTTCGAGCTGATCGCGGTGTCGTGGTTCGCGGACCTGCAGGACGGGGGCCTCGACGCGGCCGAGAAGCTGGCGACGCGGTGCCACCAGGACGCGCTGACGTCCGGGCATCGCCACCGGATCGCCCTGTACGCAACGTTCCTGGGGATCGTCGCGGCGCGACGCGGTCGGTTGCGCACGGCCGTCCGATGGCTCTACGAAGCCGCCGCCGGGGTGCCCGCCGCCCGTTTCGCGTTCACGGTACCGCTGGTCAGCGAGCTGGCCGTGGCGCTCGCCGGGCTCGGGGAGCTCGCGCGGGCACACGAGGTCTTCGCCGAGGGTGGGGTGCAGGAGTCGGTCGGCCTGCTCGCCGGCTGGCGGGAACCGGCCCGGGTCTGGCTGGCGGGTGTGGGGGGCCGCGTCACCGAGGCCGAACGCATCGCTCTCGACGCGGCCGACGACGGGACGAGCCACGGCCACCGCGTCGGGGCCCTGCACGCGGCCGTGCGGCTCGGCGTGACCGGCGCGGTGACCGATCTGCTCGCCGACCTCACGGCCGGGCGGGAGGTCGCGCTGGCTGCCCTCTACAGCGCGCACGGCGCCGCGTTGGCCGCTCACGACCCCGACGGGCTGGACGACGTGGCCGAGCGGTTCGCCGATCTCGGTCTGCTCCTGTGCGCCGCGGAGGCCGCGGCGCAGGCGTCGGCAGCGCACCGGGTCGCCGGCCACGTGGGCTCGGCCGGAGGGTCCGCCTCCCGGGCGCGGGCGTGGGCCGAGCGGTGCGAGGGCGCCGCGACGCCTGCGCTGGACCTGCTCGAGGGCTCCGTCGACCTCACGCGCCGCGAGATGGAGATCGCGTCGCTGGCCGCGTCGGGGCTCACCAGCAAGGCGATCGCAGGCCAGCTCGTGGTGTCGGTTCGCACCGTCGACAACGTCCTGCGAGCCGTCTACGCGAAACTCGGCGTCTCGGGCCGCGGCGACCTCGCGCAGGTCGCCGGCATCCGCGCCCCGCACTGACACGGCCCCTCCGTCGACCTCAGCCGGCCGCGGCCGGCGCCGTCGCCGTCGGCGCGGGAGCCGTGGACTTCGTCGCCGTGGTCGTCGGCGGCGTGCTCGACCTCGTCGGACGGCGCGTGCCCCCTCCGCCGGGCGTTCCGTCGGACGTTCCGCCGTCCGGCGCCGGGGACGCGGCCGCGGGTGCGCGCGCGGTGGTCGCCGCGACTGTCGGGTCGACGGCGGGCACCGGGGCGGGGGGCGGCACCGCCGCCGGGGCGACGGTCGAGCCGGCCGCAGGGACCACGGTGGCGCTGTAGAGGTATGCGC
>JAABUZ0100010723.1_pt1 | contig 10123 bp, 8 predicted proteins | sample 5562091 | NCBI WGS metagenome assembly JAABUZ01 (sample SAMN12813069, study PRJNA571459) | rock metagenome | isolation source: Antarctica rocks | place: Antarctica: Victoria Land, Linnaeus Terrace sud | collected 2015-12-21 | reverse complement strand
ACGGCCTCGGGGCGGTCTCGGTCAAGGAAGAGTCCTACCGAGCCGTCACAGCCGATTCCTCTCGGTTCCACATCGGGTTCAAGGTGTTCCTGCGCCGGGTCGACGACCCGGTGCTGCTCACCCCCGCACAGGTCATTGCCCTGCATCCGCGGCCTGAGTTCATCAGCTACCAGTAGTTCCGGGGCGACTGTCGCCGTCCGGCTCACCGTCGGGCTGCCCGCCACGTATCAGGATGCGCAGTGGCCGTTGACCTCCTTCATGAGTCGCCCCGACGGCTACGCCCTGCTCGTCGCGTTACTCGCGGGTGCCGCCGGGGTGGTGTCCCTAACCTCGGCGACGTCCTCAGCGCTGGTCGGAGTCACGGTGTCGGTCACCAACGTCCCGGCGGCCGCCAATGCGGGTGTCGCCGCCGCGTCCGGCAGGTGGGCTAAGCGCGGCGGTGCCGCCGCACAACTCGGTGTCAACCGCGTCGCCCTGGTCCTCGCAGGCAGCGCGACCCTCGCGTTCCGGCGACAAGGGGTGCTGGTAAGAATGCTGTCACCAGCCCCAAACAACGGTGATCTTGTTGCGTGTCAGAACTGACGGCGCCGGGCGGCGGGGTCGTGGGCGGCGGTCAGGCGGGCAACGTCAGCCAACCCGGGATCGTCTGGGTTGACCCGCACGCACGCAGCGGCCACCAGCGGACGGCCGGCTACCGGCTCGCGTATCCCCAGCGTGATGCCGTCAGGATCGGCTAGTTCGGCCGCGACCTGCCCCACGGTCGGCTTCTGATTCGGGCCGGCGGTCAACGGATACTCCGCACTGCTGAGCACTACCAGTTCGGCGGCGGCGTCCGGGCCCAGCTCGGTCACGGCAAAGCGCCGCTCGCCGCTGACCGGCGTCGGCTCTACCAGCATGGGGCCACCGTCCATGGGACACGACGGGGCAAGACCCGCGGCTTCTCATTCATCCCACCCTCCACCACAACGGGCAGTAACGAAAGCCTGACCAGGCTCACCCGGACGCCAGCCTGTCAGTCGCCGGAGCAGCGGCGAGCTTGGATCGCCAGCACCGTCTGTCCACTCGGGTCGGCACCCATGTGACGGCCTGTCGGCGTCCCGTGTGACGGCCCTGCCGTTGAAGCACCCGTCCCCCGGTCCTCGGCCGGCCCGCAGCCTGACGCGGAAACCTACACACACACGGGTCAAGTCGAGCGGCGTTCGAGTCGACTCCCAAGGTGACCGAACGTGACCGACCTGCCGCTTCGCCTCTTGGGGACACGTATGCCTTCTGCCCTGACCCGGCGCCTGACTGTCGCCGCCGCAGCCCTGCCGATGACCGCCGCCGCCCTGCTCGCCGGCGCCGTCCCCGCACTCGCCGGCACCCCAACCGGCACCCCGACCGGCGCCGGCGCTTCCGCCTCGGCGGCGTTGGCACCGGTCAGTCACCCCGACGCCGACCACATGGGCTCGACGATCCGGGCCCACCAGCCGGCCACCACCGTGCAGCCGCAGCCCGCAGCGCCCCGGATGCTGTCACTGACCGGCCCCCAACCGGCCGGCATGGACGTGTCCAGCCTGCAAGGCAACGTCGACTGGCCGACCGCGGCAGCCAACGGGGCGAAGTTTGTCTACATCAAAGCCACCGAAGCCACCGGCTACGTCAACCCCTACCTGACCTCGCAGTACACCGGCGCCTACGCCACCGGGATCATCCGCGGCACCTACCACTTCGCCTTGCCCGACCGGTCCACCGGCGCAGCCCAAGCCAACTACTTCCTGAGCCACCTCGGCGGCTGGTCGCCCGACGGCAAGACGCTGCCGCCGATGCTGGACATGGAGTACAACCCCTACGGGGCGACCTGCTACGGCCAGAGCCCGGCGCAGCTCGCCGCCTGGATCGCCGAGTTCTCCAATACCGTCAACGCCGCCACCGGCCGCTACCCGACCATCTACACCACCACCGACTGGTGGACCTACTGCCTGGGCAACAACAGCAGCTTCGGTGCCACCAACCCGCTGTTCATCGCCAGCTACGCCGCCACCCCCGGTGTGATGCCACCCGGCTGGGGCTACCAGAGCATCTGGCAGTACAACTACCACGGCACCCTGCCCGGCGACGCCGACGTCTTCAACGGCAACCTCACCCAGCTGCAAGCCTTCGCCACCGGCTCGCCCACCCCACCAGCCCCAGCCCCAGCCCCAGCCCCGGCACCGGCCCCCGCTCCGGCCCCAGCCCCAGCACCGACACCCGCCCCGAGGCCAGCACCGGCACCGCAGATCCCGGCCGCTCCCGACCCGATCGTGGCCCGCTATGCCCAGTTCGGCTTCAGCGGCGGCACCCTCGGCAGCCCGGTCGGCGCCCAGTACAGCGTCCCGGGCGGCACCGCCCAGAACTACACCGGCGGGCGGATCTACTACTCCCCGCAGACCGGCGCCCGCATCGTGCGCGGCGCGATCCTCACCCACTACCTGACCCTCGGCGGTCCCGCCGGCCGGCTCGGGCTGCCCGCCACCGACGAGCTGGCCACCCCCGACGGCGTCGGACGCTTCAATCACTTCACCGGCTCCGGCGGCGCGTCGATCTACTGGACCCCGGCCGCCGGAGCCCAGGAAATCCAGGGAGCGATCCGCACCCTGTGGGCCGGCTCCGGCTGGGAACGCGGACCGCTGGGCTACCCCACCACGGACGAGACCACCACCCCCGACCAGGTCGGGCGCTACAACCACTTCACCGGCTCGGCCGGCTCGATCTATTGGACACCCGGCACCGGAGCCCACGAAGTGCACGGCGCCATCGCCGCCCGCTGGGCAGCACTAGGCTGGGAACGCGGACCGCTGGGCTACCCCACCAGCAACGAGTACACCGTCACCGGCGGACGGGCCAGCGCCTTCGCCCACGGCACCATCACCTGGAACGCCACAACCGGCGCCACCACCATCCGCTACCAGTAGCACCCAGCAGTCGACAACCAAACCGGGACGAGTCTGCCCGGCCCGCTGCTGTTGTCGACTGCACGGGCGGGCTGCGACCGTCGACAGCCGAGCACCAGTCGGCAGGGCTCAACCGTCGCAGGCCGCTGGCGGCGGCACAGCGCTGCCGCACCCGTCCTGATCGATGTCGGCGCCGAGACCGGTCAGCTTGTCGATGAACGACTCGTAACCGCGGTTGATGATCTCGACCCCCTCGATGGTGCTGGTGCCCTCACGAGGCAGCCTCGATCCGGTCCGGCAACGCCCGGTGGGTGTAGCCCCGCAGCCGGCCGACCCCGCTCACCCGGATCACCCGGTCCAGGCGCACGGTGATGACCGCGCCCATCTTCTGCAGCACAGCGATCAGGTCCAGGATCTCAGGCTCGAGGGCGGCGTTGCGCAGCTCGGTGACCCCCTGGGCCAGCACCGCTGTCAGCAGCACCTGCTCGGTCGCACCGACGCTGGGATAGGGCAGCGCCAGCTTCGCGCCGCTCAGACCGTTCGGCGCGGTGATGTCCAACCCGTCGGGGCGCTTGTCAACGACCGCGCCGAACGCCCGCAGCGCGTCCAAGTGAAAGTCGATCGGCCGGTCCCCGATCCGGCACCCACCCAGGTCGGGGATGAACGCCCGGCCCAGCCGGTGCAGCAACGGTCCGCACAACAACACCGGGACCCGGCTGGTACCAGCATGGGTCACCACCTCGGACACGTCCGGGTTTGCCACCCGAGCCGCGTCTATCACTACGGTGCCGCCCTCGACGACGCGCTCGACGCTCACACCGTGCAGCCCCAGCAACCCGGCCACGATCGCCACGTCGGCCACGTCCGACACGCCGCGCGCTGACGCATGACCTTGAGGCGACGGGCTGCCCCGTCGCCGAGCTCGCGCACCGCAGCGACAACCCGCATGCTGACGTGTCCGTCCCACTCTGCCAGGTCGACCCGCAGGGTCGCTCGGTCAACCTCGCCGAGGCCCTCGTGCGGCTGCAGCCCGACCAACGCCACGAGTGGTGACCCTGGAGCTGTCCCCCCGTTGCCCACCTGCTCCTCGCTGGGCTGATGATCATCCGTTCGATGGCCCAGGCCGAGGGCTAGCCGTGCTGTCCTTCCCCAGCGAGGTTCATCCCTCGGTGCCGGGCGTCAAAGCCAGCCCTGCCGCCAGTGGAACGCATGGGCGAACAGGGGCAGCCAAGGGCAGCGCGGGCGCATGGGCTGTCCTCGCCCAGGCCGGGTAGAACGCGCCCCCTGCGCCCGGCAACGACGACACCCGTTTCCGCGCTGTCAGTCGCGGTGCAGTAGCAGCCAACCTGCTGCCAGAACCAGGACCACGGAGGGCAGGTCACCAACGGTCAGGCCGGCCCGCGGCTCAAAGTGATGACAACCGCCTCCGCGAAGTGAAGTAGCGCATCCCTGCCAAGAGGGAAAGGCCCGCTATCGGGTGAGCCGAACGGCGGCCAGCCTGTCCAGGTGGCCAACCACCAGGTCGGTAGCGCCCCGACAGCCTCGTCGGCAGCCGCCGGGACGGGGGGCGGAGGTGCTTGCCGGGGGCCAGCACGCACCGAAAGGACCGAACCGCCCGGCGGCTGCTCCGTTCGTGTGACGCCGGCCGGGCATCCGGGTGAGGTCAGGTCGTTGTGCTCCGTCACCTGTTCTGCCGGCGCCGAAGACGACAGCGAGCCCGTCGTGGACGGGAACGCCCCCTGCTCTAGGAGAGTTATGCCTTCGGCTCGTCTGCTCAGCCTCGCCCTCGCCGGGGCCACCAGCCTCGCGATCGCGACCCCCGCCGCCGCCTTCGCCTCCCCCACCAGCACCGGCCACCGGCCCGCCGTCGCCCACGCCGGCAACCCCGCCCACAGCACCAAGCCGGCCCACAGCACCAAGCCCGCCCACCACCACGGCAAGCCCTCCGACCAGTTGGCCGGTCCCCGTAAGGGTGCCCTGCACGCCCTCGCCGCCTCCACCGCCGCGGTGCAGCGGATCGCCGCATCCGAGCAGGCCAGCACGCTGCTGGGCAGCGCCGACAAGGCCACCCTGGCAGCGTTCGACGCCGACGCGCGAAGCGCGCTGTCCGCCGACGTCACCGCTGCCGGTTCGGCTACCAGCCCGCAGGCGCTGGCCGCCCTGATCCAAGCCGGCAACAGGACCGTGCAGGCGGTCAAGCTCGCCGGCGAGGTGACCAGCGCCGCCGCGACCGGCACCGCCGCCGTCACCGGGCTCGGTGCCGACGCCGCAGCGCTCAAGGCCCAGGAGGCCAGCCTGCCGGCAGGCACCGACACCAGCAGTGTCGAGGTCCCACTGGCTGACCTCACCACCCAGCTGAGCGCCGCGCAGACAACCCTGTCCACCGCCAGCACGGCCGTGCTGGCGCTACCTGCCGCACCGTCGGCTGGCGACCTGCGTACCGCCCGCGACGCGACCGAGCCGGCGCTGACAGCCGCCAACACCGCCCTGATGGCGGCCGCGGCGGACCTGGCCACCGCCAAGGCTGCCCTGGCTGCCCTCACCCCGCCAACCGCTGCCGCCTGAGGTCAGCGGCTCCCAGCACGGACCCGTCCCGTCCCGGCGGGACGGGTCCGTAGCCGCCAGACCGCCGTTGTGAATGCGACCGACGACCCCACACCCCCCGGGGGGGCGTCGGCTGCACGGCAGGACCATCCCGGGGATCCGTCCACGACTTTTGGAGCGCTATGCGTCGGCCTTTGCCCGGCTCTGCTGCCCGAGGCGCCGGCGTGCTGATCACCCCGGCCCTGGCACTGGGCGCTTTGATCGGCGCTGCTCCGGTTGCCCTGGCAGCACCGGCAGCGGCATCCACCCCGCTTTCGGCGCTGGCGGCGAGCAGCGCCGGGCAGCCAGCCGCAGCCGGGCAGCAGCGCCCGGCCGCGCCGGTGCCGACCGGGTCGGTGCGGATGACGGTGAGCCTGTCCGCGGCCGACCCGGCTGGGCTGCTGCGCGCCGCCCACCTGCCGCCCTCGTTCGACGTCGCCGGCCGGGCGGCCCGGCTGCGGGCACTGGCGCCGAGCGAAGCGGCTCGGGCCCGGGTCACCGGCTATCTGCACGCCCACGGCTTCACCGTTGCCAGCAGCGACGCGTGGACGGTGACCGCTACCGGTCCGGACACCGCCGCCGAGCAGGTCTTCGGCACCCGGCTGACCCGAACGGCCGAAGGCAAGGTGGCCGCCACCCCGGCGGTGCTACCCGCCGGGTTACGCGGCGATGTGGTGGCGGTGACCGGACTGGACACCCGCCCGGTGTTCCACCGGCACGCCACCGGCGCCGGGTACGGTCCCGCCGACCTGTCCAGCGCCTACTCCGCTACTACCGGCCGCGGCGCCGGCACCACAGTCGGGACCGTCCAGTTCTCCGGCTGGACCCCCGGGGAGGCAGCCAGCTACGCCCAAGCCGAGAACATCCCGCTGGCCGCCGGGCAGATCCAGACGGTCCCGGTCGGGCTGTCCGCCGCCCAGGCCGCCACCCCCGACGGCGCCGGCGGCGACGCCGAAGCCGCCCTGGACACCGAAGCGATCCTGGCAACCGCCCCCGCCGCCCGCCAACGGGTCTACGTCGCCGCCAACACCAGCGCCGGAGCATCGGGGGTGTACGCCGCGATGGCCAGCGACGCCCAAGCCGGGCTGCTCACCGCGGCCAGCACCTCCTGGGGAGGCTGCGAACCCGACACCGACCCCAACATCGCCGCCTCGGTCGAGCAGAGCATCACCCGGCTGCTGGCAGCCGGGACCACGGTGCTGGCAGCCTCCGGCGACGACGGCGCTTATGACTGCGCCAGAAGCGACCCCAACCCGGCTGTGGCGGGCGCCCCGGCGGTGGACTTCCCCGCCTCCTCACCCTGGGTGCTGGCGGTCGGCGGAACCAGCCTGACCGGCAGCCCCGGCGCCTGGCAGGAAACCGCCTGGGGACCGGCAGCGGGCACCCTGCCACCGGTGCGGGGCGGCGGCGGCGGAACGTCAACACGTTCAGCCCGCCCGGCCTACCAGATCAGCCTGCCCGGCACCGGGACCGGCCGGCTGGTCCCGGACATCGCCTCCTCCGCCGACCCGGCGCACGGCATCTCCATCTACTGCACCTGCACCCCCGGCCAACCCGCCGGCTGGTATGCCGGTGGTGGCACCAGCGCCGCCGCCCCCGCCCAGGCCGGGCTGCTGGTCTCGATGCTGTCCGCCTACGCCCGCACCACCGGCATCGGCGACATCCACCCCGCCCTCTACACCCACCCCAGCGCCTTCCGGGACGTCACCACCGGCGCCAACGGCACCTACCCCGCCGCAGCCGGCTACGACCAGGCCACCGGGCTGGGCTCACCCGCCTGGACCAAACTGGCCGCCACCGGGTTGGCCCAGCCCGATGCGATCGGGCAGCACTACTACGACCTCGGCGGCCCCGCCTCCTACCTCGGCAACCCCACCGCCCCCGAAACCGCCGTCGCCGGCGGCCGGATGCAAACCTTCCACGGCGGAAACCTGTACTGGTCGGCTGCCACCGGCGCCCACGCCGTACACGGCCTGATCCTGGGCCGCTACCAGGCCCTAGGCGGACCGGCGGCGTTCGCCGGCTTCCCCACCAGCGACGAGCAGGCCGTCGCCGGCGGCCGGGCCAGCACCTTCACCGGCGCCACCATCTACTGGTCGGCTGCGACCGGCGCCCACGAGGTGCACGGCCTGATCCGCGCCCACTACCAAGCCCTGGGCGGACCAGCATCACAGGCCGGCCTGCCCACCAGCGACGAGCAGGCCGTGGTCGGCGGCCGGGCCAGCACCTTCACCGGCGCCACCATCTACTGGTCATCGGGCACCGGCGCCCGCGAAGTGCACGGCGCCATCCGCTCGGCCTACCTGTCCTACGGCGGCCCCGGCTCCCCGCTCGCCCTGCCCACCAGCGACGAACAGCCGGTGACCGGCGGACGACAAAACACCTTCCAGCACGGCGCCATCACCTACAACGCCACCACCGGAGCGACAACCGTGCACCAGCTGTAGCACCAGCCCAGCCGACCAAAGTGCGCTGGCACAGCACCCCTACTCATGGCAGCGAATAGACCATTTGCTGCCATGCCGGCGCGCCGGCGCACCCCATGACCTGCTCCCGGCCGGTGTCGTGGCACCTCCAGGTGCCCGCATTTGCTGCCGCGAGCCCGGGATGGGAGGAGGACCGCCGTGGGACGGCTGATCCCGATGGCGCCCAAGCCGGTCCCGCCGACCCTGCCGGCTGCGACCGGGGCGTTCCTCGACCAGCGCGACCACGCACCCAGCACCCGCCGGGTCTACACCGCCTCGCTGGCCGCGCTCGTCGACGGGTTCGGTGCCGCCACGGAGGTCGATGAGCTGGACCCGGCCGGGACCGCGGCCTGGTTCCGCCTGCGCTACACGGCGGCGGCGCCGGCGACGTGGAACCGCGAGATCGCGACCCTGCGCTCGGCGGTCACGTGGTGGCGCGCCCAGGGATGGCTCGAGCGCCTCGTCGCGACCGCTCGGGAGCAGGCGGCGCAGCAGCTGCACGCCGAGCTTGCCGCACTGCCCGACGAGCAGCAGCGAGGACAGCTCGCGGGCCTGCTGACCGTCGATGAGATCACCCGCACCTCCCGGCTGGAGCGGCTGCGCCGCGGACCGACCAGTGTCACCGCCGCCGCTTCCTGCTCGGCACCCAGACCAACGGCGGCTTTGTCCCCGAGCAGCCCACCGACTTCATCTTCACGTCATCGCCGAGGAGGCCGGCTTTGTCGGCGCTGCTGTGGTGCTTGTCCTGCTGGCCTGGCTGTGCCTGCGGGCACTGCGGATCTCCGGCGCGGCCCTCGACGGGTACGGGGCGCTGCTCGCCGGCGGCATCGCTGTCTGGCTCGACGTGCAGGCCTTCATCAACGTCGCCATGACGCTCGGGACGCTTCCGGTGACCGGTATCCCGCTGCCGTTCATCTCCTTGGCGGGCCAGACAAATCGCTCGGCCGGGGTGAGCGCAGGGCAGTGCAGGTGACCCGAGATAGGAGCCGACCTGCCCTCAGGCCCAGAGTGGACCGTCCTAGCGCTCTGGCGGGCGGCCGTCACCGGTGGATGGTGTCTTGCCCGAATGGCAGGTGGGGTTCGAGGGCGGGGAAGACGACGAGCATCAGCAGGGCGACGGCAGCGCAGAGCAGCAGGACAGCTTCCGCGCTCCGCACGGGCCGGCCGCCGGGCAGGTGCCGCCAGAGCCAGCCGTACATCAGCCCGCTCCCGGGGCGGCGGGTAGTACGTCGTGGGGGTTCAGCTCGGCGGTGATGATCAGACGTCGGACGGCGGTGAAGCGGGGGGTGCAGGTGGTCAGGGTCAGCAGCCGTCGGGTTGCCGTGGCGGTGGGGTTGTCGGGGACGGGGTCGGTGACGGCGACGTCGCCGGGGTCGACGGTGTGGCTGGCGGTGACGCGGTAGCGGTAGATGCGGTCGCGGACCTGGAGGTCGATGGCGTCGCCTGGGCGCAGGGTGTCGGCGTCCCAGAAGGGGTGGCCGTAGGTGGTGCGGTGGCCGCTGATGACGGTGTTGCCGACCTGGCCGGGTAGTGCGGTCCCCGGGTAGTGCCCGGGTCCCAGCTGAAGGTCTGCTGTGCTCACTCCTTCGACGACGACCCGGTGGTAGGACAGGCCGAACCGGGGGATGCCGATGACGGCGAAGCCTTGGCCGTCGCGGACAGCGGGTGGCGAGGTGATGCCGGACGGGCGGCGCCCACCGCCTCGCTGGGGGCTGGGGGCCGCCGCCCACATCCGGGTGAGTTGTTGCTGCAGCCGGTGTTGGGCGCCGGCCGCGCGGTAGTCGGTGACTTTCAGTTCGTAACCGGCAAACAGCAGCATCAGCACACCCGCGGTGATCAGCAGCTCGCCGGCGACACCGGCGGCGGCGAGCAGCCAGCCCGGTCCGGCTCGCTGGGTCTGGGACGGGCCGGCCGGGTCAGGTGAGCGCAGGAGGGCGTTCTGCGGCCGCCTTGGTCGGACCAGGTCTGTCAGGAGAACCTGTGGTCCCACCTGGGAGACCTCCATGTTCAACGGATGCTGCACCATGTGCCGCCGGCGGGCGCTCAAGGCCAGGCAGGAAGGGCGGCTGGACAGCCCGATGGCGTGTACGCGATCGTGCCGTACGTCAGCGGGGGCTACGCCTGGGACCGGGCCACGCCCAGCAGCCCGTACTGCTTGTTCCG
>JAABUZ0100010720.1_pt1 | contig 10124 bp, 4 predicted proteins | sample 5562091 | NCBI WGS metagenome assembly JAABUZ01 (sample SAMN12813069, study PRJNA571459) | rock metagenome | isolation source: Antarctica rocks | place: Antarctica: Victoria Land, Linnaeus Terrace sud | collected 2015-12-21 | reverse complement strand
TTGTCCTAATAACTCGTGCAAGGCGGTGGTTTCATCGTCACCTATCCACGCCTAACTGAGGCATCTCGCGCCCGCTAAATGCGCCCACGTTAACCGCTTGGCCGATTACTTGAATGGCGCTCTAGTACCGCCACGGTACCACCTGGTACCGTGACAGTACCACGGGGTAGTACTGTCACGGTACCAGGGGTAGTACCGCAGCGGTACCTACAAGAAACAGGTCAACAACAAACAGCCATACAACAAACAGTAAAGTATTCAACCGATGTTATCGCTCCGACCGTGCTGACGGCCGAGCAGCACCGTGATGGAACAGCGCCGACGGAGGGGACAGCGCTGACGGTTGATGGCGCGGCGGTTGAGTTGTGGCGATGCGTGCTCAACGAGGTGCGCATGACAATGACAGCGGACAACTACCGGCGGTGGTTCATTGGAACACGGGCCGGCCGCTGGGACGGGACGACGCTAAGCGTAGTCGCGCCCTCCGAATTTGATCGCCGATGGCTCAACGAGCGGCTTCGACGCCATGTCGAGCGTGCCATGGCGCGGTTGGGGCAGGGAGATATGGACGTCACATTCGTCATCGACTCGCCATGATGGGGGCGAAGAGGAGCAACAGGACACACAGACCGCCGCGCCACGCGGCGGAGAAATGGTTCGGCGCAACGATTGCATGACCTGCCGTGAAAGCGCATCATGAACGGAGCGGCATGTGTTCGCCAACGCGACGATACATGGGAAGAGCTACAGTCGGGTTCGCAACATCATCTACAGCCCAAGCCGAATCTCGACGAATCTAACGTTACCACGACCACTCGCGCCGGTGAATGATTATGCGCCTCTTCGCATCGTTATGCAAGAATTGCTCGTAGACAGCACTATCGGAATTGGTTACACGTTGCCATGTAGCGGCAGGATGTGGCCGTGAGCGATACGCGCATCTCTTGAATGCTGCGTTTGCTACTGAATGAAGGTGCCAAAATACTGTGTATGCCACAGCGCGTCGTGGCGGCGCGGATGATCACGGGAGAACCGACCCAGCGAACCGCAGGTTAAGAAGCTCCGCTCAATGTCACCTTCTGCAAGCTATGGGTGGCGTTGTCGGCGATGACGAGGGTAGCGTGGCGCCATCCGGCGTCCGTGGGGACGAACGTGACGGTGATGCTACAACTCTCGTCCACGGCGATGGCGCCGCTACAGATGTCTCTGACCCGGAAATAGCGTGCGCCGGTCCCCGTGAGGGTCGCGCTGATCTGGCGTAGGAGAGTCGGCCCCAGATTGACGACGTGGATCGTGCGCGGCGCGCTCGTCGTGGTGATCGCCCGTCGATCGAAGCGCACCGCGATCGGGTTGACCAAGATGGCCGTCGATTGCGCTGCCGTCAGGGAGAGTGGAGGCGCCGTCGGAGCCGCCGTGGGCAAGGACGGCGCCGGGGTGGGGGGTGGCGCGGCGGGCAAAGACGGCGCCGTAGCGGACGGCTCCGCGGACGCCGTGACGGCCGGGCTGGCGTACACCCGCCTGGTCACGCTGGATGTTCCGTTCCTGGCGATGAGCACGTAGGCCGCGCCGTGCGCGGCCGCGACACGGCCGCCGAAGGCGCCCACGATCTTGCCGTTGAGCAATACCTGGGCCGCGTTGCTCGTCACCCACACGAGTTCATCGGACCGTCTGCCGCTCCCGGTGAGCAACGCGAAGCGTTGTATGGATGGCGCTTGCCCCGTGCCCACACCGCCCGGTACACGCCCCACCGAGCCAGGCGTCGGCGTCGTAGCCACGCTGGAGGTCGCGCGCCGCGGCGCGTGGATGCCCGCGAGCGCCAGCAGCGCGAGGCCGAGTACGACCAGGGCGGCCAGGATCAATGCGCGCGGGCTCCATGACGGCGCGTAGGACGGCGTGTAGGTATAGCGCGCCCGCCGGATCAAGGAGGGGTTGGCCTCGGCTTCTCGCCCCAGCTGCACGCCCCGCACCTCGATCTCATAGGGGTGCTGCCGCCGGTTCACGGCGTGGGCGCGCGGCGCGACATCCACGGCGACCATGCTCTCACAGCCGGGCGGCACGATGACCGGCCCCTCTGGATCGACCCAGATGCGCAACACATCTTCAATGTCACGCGCCACGACGGACACGGCGGCCGGCCGTGGCGTTTGATTCAAGAGCGCCACCCGGAAGGTGCCCGTCCGTCCCCGCGTCGCTGGCGGCGTCAGGTCCATGCTCCACCCGCCGCCGTCATGGAGCGGGAGCGCCACGACAGCCGACGTATGGATCGCCGGATCGGTCTCGGAGGTCACCCGGATGGTGATGGCGGACGTATCCGGCGCGGCCAGCGTCTCGCCCGGCGGATACACCACCAGCTGGACCCGCTCTTCGGCGCCTGGGTGGAGCGTCACGGACGGCTTATCGAGGGTATACCAGTCACGCGGGATGTCGCGGAGCTCCACATGATAGCGATCCGCGGCGGCGCCGCTATGGCGGATCGTGAGCAGCAGCGCCAGTTGGCCCCCGCGCACGCCCCGCGTGGCCTCGACCGTCAGCTGGACAGGCGAAGAGATGGTCGGTTTCGTTGTCATGATGGAGAGCCCCATACACGGCGGATCATTCTCTCCCTACCTTAACACAAGCGCGCCGATAAGCCCTCATCGGCGTCGCGCCCGCAGCGCTTCATACAGGAAACCGGCCTTCCAGATCAGGTCGGCGACGACGGCCAGGGCCGCGAAGGGCACGCGGTCGCCAGGCGTAGCGGCGCGGCGCGCCAACAGCAGCCCTTGGTAGCATGGGTCGACCACGAAGAGGAGCGTCTTGACCCAATTCTTCCAGCCGCGCAGGCCGCGCGGGGGCTGCGACGGCAAGTCGGGCCACTTGCGGCGCGTGCCGAAGTAGCCGCGGCCGTACCAGAACTGCTGGCGCAGCATGGGCCGGACCCTGGTCCGGTTGTGATGGGTCAGCACGATTGAGGGATCGTACAGGATGGGGTACCCGGCGCGGGCCACGCGCCAGTTGTAGTCGACATCTTCGCCCGACGTGAGGGCGGTATCGAAGAGGCCTACTTCCTCCATCACGACGCGCTTGTACGACATGTTGACGCCGGCGACCGTGCGGACCGGACGCGCCCCGTCCGCCCCGTCCGTACCGTCCGCGCGCACGTCGAACGCCCGCGCCTGCTCGAAGCGGGCCACCAGCGCATGGGGGAACTCGTTCAGCGTGCGCCCGCCAATCCCGCCGGCGTGGGGGTAGGCTATGTGCGCCGCTTTGATCCGCCGCGCCCAGTCGGCCGCCACGATCACGTCGTCGTCCAGCGTCGCCACGATCTCGCCGCCGCACTGGGGGTACCCCGCGTTGCGCGCGTTGGATAGCCCTGTATTGGGGACGTCGACGAGCCGTACGTTGGCGCCGCTCGCATGGTATCGCGCCACCACCTCCGCCGTCCCGTCGCGGCCGCCGTTGACGACCACGATCTCGTCGGGGCGCTCGTCGCCGCCGTGCAGCAGGTGGTACAGGGTACGATCCAGCAGCGCCGCCCGGTTGACCGTGGCGAGCAGCACGCTCAGGCGCGGGGCCAGGCCCCCCGTCGTGTCTTGTCGTGCCCAGGCTCGCGATTCCGGTCGCGAGGCCGGCGGCGTGCCGCCGTCATGAGCGTGCTGATCGGACTGGAGGAGGGCGAGCAGGCGTTCCGCGACGCGGTCCCAACCGTAGCCGTCCTCCACATGCCGGCGGGCCACGCGCCCCATCGCGGCGCGCCGCGCCGGGTCGCTAAGGAGGCCGGCGAGCGCGTCACGCACCGCCGCAGGATTGGCCGGCTCGACCAGTAGCCCGGTCCCGGGCGCCACGAATTCGGGGAAGGCGCTCCCGGCGGAGACGACTACGGGGCGTGCGCAGGCCATCGCCTCCAGGGCGGCCAACCCGAAGGCCTCGTGCTCGGAGAGCAGCGCGAAAACATCGGCGGCATTGTACAGGGCCGACATATCGCTCGCCCGCGTGATCCAGATGACCCGCGCGTCCAGGCCATCGCGCTCAACCTGGGCGCGCAACGTGGCCGCCTCCGGCCCCTCGCCCACGATGATGATCCGATCGGCCGGCGCGGCGCTTGTCGGGGACGCCAATGCCGCGAGCAGGCGGCCCATCCCTTTGCGCGGCTCAAGCGCGCCGACGGTGATGACCACGCGCTCGTCCGGCGCGATACCCAGGCTCCGCCTGGTCGCGGCGCGCAGCGCGGCGTCGGGGCGGAAATGCTCCGGGTCGACGCCCAAAGGTATAACCGTGCAGGAAACGCCCAGGCGCGCGCGTACGGACGCGGCGATGTACGCGCTGACGGCGATATGGTGTGTGGCGTGGTCGAGTAGCCCGTAGTGTTTGAACTCGAGGAAGCGGCCGGGCGAGGCTTCGTAGGGGAAGTGGAAAACGATGCTATAGCGGGTGCGGCCGCGGGACAGAGCGGCGATCAGGCGCGCGGCCAGCCCCTCGCCGTTGAGTCCAAACTGGATCAGGATATGGTCGTAGCCGCCCCGCGCGAAGTCGGCCGCGTAGAAGGGGATCGTGGCGATGGACCCATAATAGCGGGGATGGGCGAGGGTATGCACGCGCACGCGCGCGTCCAGGTCGGGGTAGCGCAGCGGTGAGGACGACGACGGTTGCCGCAAGGTCACGATGGTCGTGTCGATGCCGGCCCGTACCAGGGCGCCGGACAGGGCCACGATGTAGCGCTCGATGCCGCGCGCGAAGCGGAAGACATGGGCGTGCGCCAACGCGATACGCATCCTACGGCCCCTCCGTTCCCGCTATGGCCGGGGAGGAGTGAGCGGCGTGTCGCGCCAGGTGGTCGGCGCGGGCCAGGCGGTAGGCGAAGTGTGGCAGGTCCAGGTCCGCGCCGATCGAGATGCGCGGCAGGGCCAGGCGCGGGCTGGCGGCGGTGGCGCGCCCGAAATGAGTGGCGCAGGCCGCCCGGAAGCCACCCTCGCGCACGGCCGCGGCGACCGCCGGGCTCCACTCGCCGTAGGGGTAGGCGAACAACGCGGGCGGCGCGCCGAGCGCGGCGGCGATATCGGCGCGTGAGCCGGCCACCTCGTCCGCCAGCGCGGCGGGCGCGAGGCGCGGCAGGTGGGGATGACCGCGCGAGTGCGCGCCGATGTCGAAGCCCAGTGCCCCCAACGCGCGCAGGTCGTCCCAGTCCATCAGTTGCTTGTCTTGGCTCCAGGGGCCGCTGTCGGGGGCATGGCATGTGCCCGCCAATCGAGTCGGCACGAAAATCGTGGCCGTCCAACCGAGCGTGGTCAGCACGGGGACGGCGTGGCGCGCCACGCCCAGGAACGCGTCGTCGAATGTTAGCGCGACGCGGCGGCGCGGCAGCGGCGCGCCTTCCTCCAGCAAGTCAATCAACTCGGTCAGGCCGATGGCGCGCCAGCCCAGCCAGCGGAGCAGGCGCATTTGGGCGGCGAACGCTTCGGGCGCCACCCGCAAGCCCGGCTTTACCCCCCCCACGGTCGCGGGCGCGACCTGGTGATACATCAGGATGGGTATCGCACCCCCACCGGCCCCAGGGCTCGTGAAAGGTCTGGGAGCGCGGGCGTCTCGCCCGTCCCCCATGTTTGGGCGGCGAACGCCGGGGACGGGCGAGACGCCCGCGCTCCCAGGATCACCCGCCGACTTTTCACGGACCCTATCGGCCCCGTCAGCCCCGCCGGCTCGGATATCTCCTGGGGGCGCGGGCGTCAATTCACTGACTGCCCAGCCGGTAAGCCTTCGCGCGTGAGCGTATCCGTGGGCATCGGGCCGGGCAGTGGTCGGCCATCCCCGTCGCCCTTCCTCTCGTGGAGGGACGTCAGGTGGTGGCGGCGCACTATTATATGTAGGCGTTCGGTAGCTGGCCAGGTAACGCGCCGCGACGGCTGGCCAGGTAAAGCGCTCAGCCACGCGCGCGCGGCCCCGGCGGCCCAGCGCATCAGCGCGGGCCGGGTCCGTCAGCACGATAGCCAGCTTGTCGGCCAGGTCGACCGGATCGCCCGGCCGCGCCAGCAGCCCCGTCTCGCCGTCGGCCACGATCTCGGTGATGCCGCCGGTACGCGTGGCGACCACGGCGCGCGCGTGGGCCATGGCTTCGAGGCACACCATGCCCAAGCCTTCCCGCAGCGACGCGAGGGTGAAGACCGCGCAGCCGTCGTAGAGGTCCGCCAACCGGGCGCGGTCGACCGCGCCGGCAAAGTGGACGCGCCCGTCCAGGCCAAGGTCGTGGACCAGGCCGCGCAGGCTTTGCTCTAGCGGGCCGGCGCCCGCGACGATCAAGCCGCAGTCGACGCCGCGCCCGCGCAGCAGCGCCAGCGCCTCGACGACCACGCGCATCCCCTTTAGCTCGACCAGGCGTCCGGCGCTGAGGATATAGGGGCGCGCCTGCGCGACGGGCGCGGCCGCGGTCGCGGCGTCGAGGTCGGCGCCATTGTAGACGATCCGCACCGCGCCGCCGGGGACGCGCGGAGCGATCGTGGAGACGTGACGCGCGACATCGGCGGAACAAGCCGTGACCGTCCGCGCGCGCGTGATGATCCAGCGTGAGGCCGCGCGCGAACCCGTCGGGTAGGGCGGCGCGGTAACATCGGAGCCGTGGCAGGAGATGACGAGGCGGGCAGGGAGCGCGCGCAGCCACGACAGGATGGCGACGTAGAGGGCCGGCGCGGAGAGGTAGTGGACGTTGACGACGTGCGGGCGCGCCGCGCGCAAGAGCAGCCACAGCCGCAACAGCGCCCACGGCGCCAGCGGCAGCAGCACGGTGTAGGTGACCAGGCCCGCCCAACTCCATCCCCTGAGAGGCGGGATGAGACCCGGGAAGAGAATGCGGTGGACCGGTATCCCATCGACGTCCTCGAAACGCGCCAGGGAACGCGGGTACCTGTTGGTGACCACCGTGACGCGGTGGCCGGACAGCCGGAACTCGCGGGCGAGACGCGCTACGGCGGTTTCCAGGCCGCCCACGCGCGGCGGGTAGCTGGCGGAGAACAGTATGATGTTCAGCGGCCTCGCCGTCGCATCAGCGGGGCCATCGCCAACCGTGCGCGCCGAGGCGATAGGGTCCATAGGCACAGACAATTTGTCACTTCCTACCGGCGGATGATGACACCAGTATACCAGCGCACATCCGCGCGACCGTCCCTGGAGGCTCGACGCGCCGGCTGTGCCGGCGCCCCGTACTGGACTATTGGGTGGTTGTCCGCGCGGCGTCCACCGCTGATACCTGTACTGACGCCGAGGTGGCCCGCATGGGGATACGCCGGGAGCGCCGGGCGCCAACGGGCAAGCCGTGGCATGCGGCGTGTGCGCATATTAGTGGCCGCGCGGTCAAGGGTCCGCAAAGGATCGCGTGTAGGGCGCGGATGGCGCACCTTGGGACTCGCTGAGAGTGGCCCCGGGGGCCGCGGATTTTTTCAGGTTCTACGCGGGGAGCCGCGTCAGGAGTGGATAGGAGTATGCCCATGGGTGGAACAGATGGCCCGATCGCGCCGCCATGGTCCTGGCGGCGGCGGATTGCGCGCGGCGGCGTGGCGTGCGCCATGCTGGCGGCTCTCACCTCCGTGGGCGGAGCGCCCCACCAGCCGGCCGCCCTCGCGGACCCTGGCGTGAGCGCGACCTACTACGTCGCCGCCACGGGCGATGACGCCGCGGCCTGCGCGCGGGAGGCCCCCTGCGCTACCCTGCTGCGCGCCACCAGCCTCACCGCGCCCGGCGATACCGTGGTGGTCGAGAGCGGCTCCTATGGCCCCCAGGTCATCACCGCCAACGGCACGGCCGCGGCGCCGATCACCGTGACCGCGCGGGGCGCGGTGACCCTGACCCGGCCGCTGCCGCTCACGCCCGGGCGCCAGGGCGCGAACCTGCTGCAAATAATCAATAGCTCCTATGTAACCGTGAACGGCTTCACGGTCATCGGGGCCAAAGGCCAGCCGGGCTATAACCCGGCCATCCAGCCCTACGGCGGCGAGGTCGTGGCGTTCAACCCCAGCGCGGGCAACCCCGGCGCGCGCATCGTCTTCTCCAACCTCACGATCCTGCACGCGAACAACACCTGCGTCAAGACGCAGGACCATGAGCCGGACACGCAGGTGCTCAACAACACCCTCGTCGACTGCGGCTCGACGTACGTTGGCTACACGAATGCGTTCAACATCGTCCATACCCCCAATCTGGACCATGGCATCTACGCGTCCGGCCCCGGCCTCTACGCCTACAACAACACCGTCATCTCGGCCACCGGGTCGGGCATCACGACCGGCAATACGGATGCGCGCAACGACATCAGCCGCGCTTCGGTGATCAGCAACGTCGTTATCGGTACCATCTCCAACACCGGGATCGCCTTGCAAGAGGCGCCGGTCACGATCACCAACAATGTCGTGGTCAACACGGCGCTCGGCGGCATCTCGCTGTACGATTGGGACCCCAACCACACCGGGGAGCCCAACCTCATCGCCAACAACGTGGTCGCCGGCTGCGCGCACCCCGTGGCCGGCGCCAACTACGGCGGGTTTGGGTTCGCGGACCCCGGCCATGGCTACGCGCTCCCCGCGCCGGAGGATACCATCAAGCTCGTGAACAACACGTTCTACGACAACGGCGCGTTCCCGCTCATCCACATGGCCGGGGTAGGGGCGGTGGCCAACGAGCGCCTCGTCGTGGAGAACAATATCATCGACGCGCCAGGCGACGGATCGGCGCTGGGTCAGTTCATCCCCTACACGGGCACGGTCTTCGACCACAACGACTATGCCGGCGTTACTCCGCGATTGTATCTGGGCGCCGCCGGATTTGACAACACTATTGACGGCGGGCACTCCCTCACCGCCGACCCGCTCTTCGTGGACCAGAACGCCCGGCCCCTGCCGGACCTGCGTCTCCGCGGCGCGAGCCCGGCGCTCGGCGCCGGCGCCGACGTCGGCCTCCCCTATGGCGGTTCGGCGCCCGACCTCGGCGCTTTGCCATACGCGAGCGCGCCCGTTCCGACGGTCGTGACGACCGGCGGCCCCGTCCCGACGGCGACCGCCTCACCCATCCCATCGAAGACGCCCCATCCGACGGCGACCGCGCCATCCCCGCCGTCGAACACCCCCGTCTCGACTGCAACGTCGCCGGCCACAGCGACCGGCGCTCCCATCCCGACCGAGACTCCACGGTCCAGCGCGACGCGCGCGCCTCCGCCGACTATAGCCGCGCCGGCAACGTCGCCGCCTCCGCCGACTATAGCCGCGCCGGCAACGCGGCCGGCGCCCACGCCAACGGCGGCCAGCGCGCCGATGCCTTCGGCAACGCGCGCGGCCGTGGCGACGGCCACTGTCACGGCGACTGCCTGGCCGGCGCCCACATCGTCGGCGGCGCCGGCGCCGCCATCGGCCGTGTGGCCGGCGCCGCCAGGACCGCCGGCGGCCAGGCATCATAGGCGCCCGCGTGGAACGTCCATGCCCCCACCGGCGCTGACCGTTAGCCTGACGACGCAGCGCGTCGCCGGCGGAGCTATGGTGCGTGTCAGCGTGCGAACGACGCCGCGCGCGCGTCTTCGCGTGACCCTACAGATGTTGACGACGCGCGTGATAGCGACGGAGCGGGGGAGGCGGCGCGCGCGGGCCGAGAGCGCCCCGCCGCGCTACCGCGCCACGTTCCAGGGGACCGTTGATGCGCGGGGCTGGTTCGCCGGGCGTATGCGGATTACCTATCGACTAGTAGGGGCCACACCGGCCCTACTCACCGTAATGGCGCGCACGCCCTCCGGCGTCGTCGCGCGTACCATCAGGATGACGCTCCGGCCCCGCTAGCTCGTCCGCCGGTCCTGAGTACGCGCGAGAGGGATCGAGTCGACACCGTACGCTTGCCGTGCCGCGCCGGCTGTGCGACTATCGGCTTGACGCGCAGCGCCTCGACCCACGTGTTGCCTCATAACTACATCTGCTTTTAGGTGGGGTCGTTGCCTCATCATAGGATCTACGTTTTGGCGCCATGTGTCACGGCGCTCTGGGGCGCCCCTCTCCCCCCCGACGGTCTGTTACGCTAGTATTAGGAAAAACTAGCGTAACAGGGAGAAATGAGGCCATGGCGATCAAGGAACGGCGCGTCAAACGCGCGGCGTGCGGGGAGCGGGAGACGGTGATCCGTGG
>JAABUZ0100010719.1_pt1 | contig 10124 bp, 11 predicted proteins | sample 5562091 | NCBI WGS metagenome assembly JAABUZ01 (sample SAMN12813069, study PRJNA571459) | rock metagenome | isolation source: Antarctica rocks | place: Antarctica: Victoria Land, Linnaeus Terrace sud | collected 2015-12-21 | reverse complement strand
CTCCTCGTGGTGGTCGCTGGACGGCTTGCGCTTGTCCCCCGGCTTGACGAGCTCGGCGGGGGCGACGCGCGGCAGCGCGTTCTGCGCCGCGGCAGACACCTGGCGTCAGCAAGGGGTCGCGCCGGCGTGAGGGAGGCCTGGCACGACATGCTGCTGCTGCAAAGCCCGACAGGTTTGCGCCCAGCGGCCACGCCCAGCTCGCGCTTGGCATACAGCGCAACATCTGACAGCACAAGCACAGCCGCGCTGCGCTTGGTGCCTGGTTCCGGCAGCCAAGGCCACTCGCTAGCGTGCCAGCATGTACGGCAAGCATGCATGTGGCCATCCAAGGCAAAAGGCAAGCATGTGCGCCAAGCAGCACCGCAAGCAAGCAGCATGCGAGTGCAAAGCATACTGGCAGCGAGCAAGGCCGCTTCCAGCGACAGTCTGCGGCATGCAAGTGCAGGCAGTGGGCAGCAGCAGCATGCATGCGCGTACGTGCGGCATGCGCATGCAGGCGGCCGCAGCGAGCCGCCACTCACAGCGCAGGCCAGCAGGAAGCAAGTCAGCAGGCATGCTGATGCGGTGCCAGCATGCAGATAGTGCGGCAGCAAGGTGCGCGCGCCCGAGCGAGCGCGCGAGCAGGAGCACAGCAGCAAGCAAGCACATGGCATCTGTTGACATGTCAACTGACTTCAACTGTCAACTGTTGACACAAGTGTCAGCATCTGACAGCCATGAGGCTTGCCATATGTGGGGGTTTGAGATCACACAAGCTGGTGGCGCACTGCTGTGGGACCTTCTAGCGTCATACCTTTGCGCCCGCTCGCCTCTAGCGTGTGCGACGACAGGCGAGGTGCGACAGCCGCAGCCAGGCGCGGGCTTGCAGTGAGGGTGTCCAGCCCTGCGCACGCAGTGGGCAGCGACCCACGGGCTGACGACGGGTGTGCGCAGCGGCGTAGCACGCGCCGCCGCGCGTTCTCCTGTCCACGCCAGGGGGCGAGCGCAAGCAGCCATTCGCCCGCCATGACGAGGTGCTCGCTGGCGGTCACGCTGTGCCGCTGCTCCTGGTGTCCGCGGTCGTAGGCAGCGGGCCTGCGCAGTGGCGGAGCGCGAGCGCGGGCGAGCACCTCGTCATGGTGGGCGCTGGGCGGCTTGCGCTCCCCGCGCGGCTTGGCCAGGGCGACGCGCGGCGGCGCGGTCTGCGCCACGGCGGACACCCGGCGTCAGCGGGGGGCCGCGCTGACGCCAGGGCGCCAGGCACGACATGCTGCTGCTGCAATGCTCAAAGGCTGGCACCCGGCGGTCGCGCCCAGCTCGCGCTCGGCATAGAGCGCCACATCTGACAGCGCAAGCACAGCCGCGCAGCCGCGCTGGGTGCCTGGTTCCAGCAGCCAAGGCCGCGCGCGAGCGTGCCAGCATGTGCGGCAAGCATGCATGTGATCAGCCAAGACAAAAGGCAAGTATGCCAGCAAGTGCGCCAAGCAGCACCGCAAGCAAGCAGCGCGCAAGGCATGCAGGCAGCGAGCAAGGCATGGCCAGCAAGCGACAGGCTGTGGCATGCAAGTGCAGGCAGTGGGCAGGAGCAGCATGCATGCGCGAGCGTGCGGCATACGCATGCAGGCGACAGGGGCGAGCCCTAGAGCATAGCACAGGCTAGCAGGAAGCAAGCAGCGAGCACGCTCATACGGTGCAAGCATGCATGAAGCGCGGCATTGAAGCATGCGCGCCCGGAAGCAAGCAAGCAGGAGCACAGCGGCAAGCAAGCACGTGTCAACTGTTGATACGTCAGCTGTTGACATCAACTGTCTGTTGCTGTTGATATCAAATGTCAGCTTTTGACAGCTACATGCCATGTGCATGCGCATGGAAGCTACGCAGGCCGAGGCGCACTGCTGTGGGACCTTACCGTGTCTGCCCTTAAGCCCGCTCACCTCTAGCATGTGCGAAGGCAGGCGCGGCGCCGTTTGCAGCTGTGCCCGCTGGAGACGCACGAACGGCGTCGCCGCGCCTGCGCTGCGCGCGCCAAAGCCAGCAAGTCAGCTGAGCTGGGCAGCATGGGCTTGGGGCGGGAGACCTGCAACACGACCTGGTTATGTGTCCACGTGAACAAGATAACAAATGCACAAGCATATTATTAAGTGCACTGCACTTTCTTGCAGAATGAATGCATGTTGGGCACGCCTGGCGGCAGCAGGAAGCGGAGCACATGGCCTGTACATTACGCTTTGATGTGCGCCCGCCGTGTGTGCGAAATCGCTGGCTGGAGGCTGCCAGCTGCAAGCCAAGGCCTATTGCGTCTGAGCCTGACCCGCTGCTTATGAAGAGACTATCAGACAGCGCTTAAGCATACCTGGAGCACCCCACGCGCACTCAGGGCGTAAGGAGAGCGCGCGCCTGCTGCCCGGCAGCCGTGCAGAAGCAGCCTAGGTCGCGCCAGGCCTCCGACGGGTTGCAGGGCATCCCTGCGCGCGAGCTACAGGCCAAACCCGGAGATCGTGATGGGTTTGCGCAACGGTGTGGAATACATGCTTTTGGCCAAACTGCCTTGCAGTACATGGAACACCACCTACGCGGCCATAACGCTGCTGCAACATGCAAGTGCCGCAGGCGGTCATTGCCTAAAACAAGCATGCTCGGTCATGAACACCCTGGACCTCTCCAGCAGGACATTTGGGAACAGGGCAACTCGGTTATGTGAGGGGACTCCTGCAGGAAGACACCCCTTGCAAGGGTAGATTACAGGCAATGACATCATGCGGCACCTGCATGTCTAGCAGCGTTATAGCCAGTGTACATGGTGTTGCATGTCCTACAGGGCAGTCTGACCTAGAACATGTGTTACATGGCACACACACCCCTGCACAAACGCATGCGGGCCTCCGGGCCGCGCCTGCAGCGCGCGCGCTGCCTGCGTGCTGAGACGCCCTGCGATCCGACGCAGGCCGAGCGCGACCCAGGCTGCGTCCGCATGGTTGCCGGGCAGCAGGCGCGCGCTCTTCGTATGCCCTGAGTGCGCCTGGGGTCGCCGCCAGGAGCACTCAAGCAGCGCTGCTTGGCGCAACACCCTCACGCCAGGCGCAGGCGCATGACCGTGCCTTTTGAGCCAACACAGGCTGGATGCACTGCTGTGGGGCCTTCATGGCGTCATACCTTTGACCCCACTCGCCTGTAGCGAGTGCGCTGACAGGCGCGACACCGCCGCTGGTGCGTCTCCAGCGGGGCAAGCGTGAAAACTACCAAGTCAGCTGACCTGGGCAGCATGGGCTTGGGCGAGAGACCTGCGCAGCAAAAGCTGGCTGTGTGCACACGCGCGTGCTTATGTAAAAGGTGCATGAGCCTTCTTACTTTGACATCTGCGTGCTATTGCAGTGCACCTTTACATGGTTGTTGGGCGCGCCTGAGGCAGCAGGACGCACACGCGCAGTACATGGCAGGTGCTTTACGCTTTCACATGCGCCAGCCAGGGTGTGAAAGAAAGCTGGCTGCTTGCTTTTCGTGGCTAGAGGCTGCCAGCTGCAGGCCAATGCTGTTGCCTCGCTGTTGAAGAGACTTTTCTGACATGCAATGTAAGTGCACTTAAAAGCACACATGAGCACCCTAGCAGAGACAGCAGGCTCCCTTGATGGCTGAGGTGCTTCCCTCGCCTTCAAGTCTGAAAGTCTCAGCCCACGTGCAGGCTTGATCAAGGAACTTTTTTATCGCTCCTCGCCACACTGCCTCACGCTGAGCCTGCGCAAGCTTGCCAAACAGGAGCATCCGCTTGTCATGACTTTGGTTGCAGTGCTGCCAGAGATAAACATCAAGATGGCGGCTCGTGCATAGCGCGTCGCGTATGCTGTTGTAGAGGACTTTGCCGGGATGAGGGCGGGACGCGCAGACTGCTCTGTGAAGCCGAGGCAGGACGCGCTCCGCGCAGCAGTGCGATGCCTGGCGCACGCCGGCCGGCCAAGCTGGCCGAGCGCGCCCACCGCCTGCGCCCGGCTCGCCTGTCGGTCACACAGGCAGTCTGTGGGCGGCCTGCTGGTCACTGCGCCCGTGAAGCGGCGGAGGCGCTGCCCGCCAGCCTTGCGCTGGCGCGGCGGGAGCTCGGCGGCCAGGTGCGCGCGCTGGCTGCGCGCCGCGTGTCCCTTGTGCCACACGGCGGCATGATGCTGTTGCAGCGCGCCGCAGGGCAAGCGCCGCGGGGACGCAAGCCCGAGACTGCGACGAAGAGCTCAGCAGTGCGGGCGCCCCCTTGCGGCCTCGGCGGTGTGCAGCGCGCGGTCGCACGGCCCACAGCGGCTGCCCGCAGGCCGCACGCTGCTCACCGTCATCGCGCCGACCGCGCTGACGCTGCTGCTGTGCAACCTGGACCGCATCTGCCTGAGCGTCGCCATTGTGCCCATTGCCCAGGAGTTTGGCTGGGCGCCCGGACTGCAGGCGAGCGCGCCTCCTCCCTGGCGCTGGCCTATGAGCTGCGGGGCTGTCACACGCTCTTGCCCAGCACAGCTCCCTGCCGCGGGCCTCCTCTGCGCAGCCCGCAGCCTGAGCCCCGCGCGGCTCGCGCGGCAGGGCGTCGTGCAGTCGGCCTTCCTGTGGGGCTACATGGCGACGCAGCTGCTGGGCGGCACGCTCGCGGACCGCTTCGGCGGTGCGCTGGCGGCGCCGACCTGCCGCACCTTGATATGATGCAGCCGCCTTGCGCGCGGTCTGTTGGCCGCTCTGCTGGCGGCCCTGCTGCATGGGCGCGCTCCAGCCCCGCCGCATTCCGGCAGTTGCCAGGCGCTGCGCGCGCGTGCAGGGAAGGTGGTCATGGCGTGCGGGATCGCGTGGTTCTCGCTCGCGTCGCTGCTGCTGCCGGCCGCGCTCTCCGTGCCGGTGCGCCCCAGCGCGGGCCGCCGCCGCCCGGCGCGCGTGCCACGCCGCCATCGTGATTAGCAGAGGGCGTGAAGAGCTAGGGGACTCGCTTGCGCCGCACGCGCTGCGGTGCGTGGGCGGCCATGTTGGCAGTGGTAACCGACGCCGACCGCCGTACCTGCGTGCCCGTGCTGGTGAGCGCAGGGCGCCCGCGCCGGCAGGGCGCGCCAGCCGCCTCTGCAGCCTGCGTGCCCGCGGCATGATCAGCGCTGCGGGCGCAAGTGCCTGGTGAAGCCGTGCGGGCGCCGGGCCTGCCGGGAGCGCCAGTGCTCGGGCGCGGGGCTGCTGGGGAGCTGGCGGCGCGCGCGGGCCTGACAACCCAGGCTTGTACAGGTTTCAAAATCATGGTACTGCTGGGCGTGGGTGACGCGCGCGGGCCCACCGAAACACAGTTAATGGAAGGAAATAATTGAGGTGTGAAGCGCGGCGGTCCCTGGCGCGCGCAGGCGGCGCGCGCGGGCCTGACGGTGCCGGCGGTGCTGGCGGCGCGCGCGTGCGTGGGCCTGGGCGAGGGCGTCGCGCTGCCGACCATGAATCACCTGGTCGCCGCGCACGTGCCGCCCGGCCGCCGCGCGACCGCGCTCGGCACCGCCTTCACGGGCTTCCACTGCGGTGCGGGGATTGCGGCGCCCAATGCAGTGATTCATGGACATGGCATCTCTCCCGCTTGACCCGCAGGACCTGGGCACCGCCTTTATTGGCTTCCACTGCGGTGCGCAGCTTGCAGCGCCCCTTTATTTACTTGTTTATCGTGGCATCTTTCCCACTGACCTGGGTTCTTAGAGGGAGAGTCCAGTCAACGAGCACTGGCTGGCTGCGCCCAGCGCTGTCCAGGGCGCTGCAGCCGACTGCGCAGCCTTCCTGGTGACCCCATCTGCTCGTCCTGACCCAGGGCCATGGCATGCGGGGCCGCTGGCCGCGATCCCGCCCGCCCGACGCGCGCCGAGCGGCGCGACGCCCGCGCAGGCAACCTGGCGGGCCTGGCGCTGTCGCCGCTGCTGCTGGCGGCGCTGGGCTGGCGCTCGCTGTTCTACGTGTTCGGCGCGGTGGGCGCGCCGCTGCTCGCGCTGTGGCTGGCGGTGGTGCCGGCGCGGCCGACGCGCGCGCGCCTCGACCCGGCGCCCGGTCGCGCGCGCGTCGGCGTCCTGGACCTGCTCCGCAGCCGCGCGACCTGGGCTATCATCGTGCGCCGGCCCGCCGTCCCCGCCAACCCGCCGCTGATGCTGTTACAGCGGACACAGCCATCCCGCACACGTGCATGCCGATGGATATATAATCAGACCGTGCATGACGCATCGTGTGGGCCGGCGCGTGCGGTCAATGATGTGCACGGTCGAGCGCGGGGCTCTGGCGCGGCCGCGCACAAAGCGCGGCGCACACCGCCCGCACCACCGAAACGCACGTTTGTAACTTGGCCAGGCGGTCAACGTCGTCAACCACTGGGGCTCCTTCATCTGCCTGTCCTAATGCTGTCCTACATAGGGTAAGGTCTGGGGCCTACCTGACCGTAAACCTCACCCTACCCAGGTGGTCAACATCGTCAACCACTGGGGCTACTTCATCTACCTGTCCTGGATGCCGTCCTACTTCCACCAGGCGCTGGGCCTGGACCTGCGCGCGTCGTCCTTCCTGGCCTTCCTGCCGTGGGCGGTGCGGGGCGGGGGCGCGGTCCGCCCAGACAGCCCCGCGGCAGGGCAGTTAGCGGGCGCGCCCGGCGCACATGCCGCCGTTGGGGCCGCCCGCGCCTGCGATGCCCGCATGCCTGGCACCGCATGGGTGGGAAGACGCAGACGCGCTGTGCCGCGCTGTCGCGGAGGGTGTTGTTTGGGGTGGGTGCTGTGGTCTAGGGTTGCCTCAGGGCCACCGCAGACAGCCCCGCGCCGCGCGGCCGCAGGTGATGGCAGTGGGCAGCTCGGCGGCGGGGCTGCTGGCGGACGGGCTGGTCCGGCGCGGCGTGCCGGTGACGGCGGTGCGCAAGCGCATCCAGACGGTCGCCTTCCTGGGGCCGGCGGCCGCGCTGCTCGTGCTGGCCAACCGCGGCATCTCGCCGCGCGCCGCCGTTGCCTGCCTCACCGTCGCGCTCGGCACCACCTCGCTCGGTGCGCCGCCGCAGGGGCGCCGCACGCTCTGCGCCCGCGGCTTTACCGCCCAGCTGCCGTCGGGCGGCGCGACGTGCGCTCCCTCGGGGTGTGCGCGCTTTGCTGGGCGGCCTGTGCGGCTGGAGCCTCCGCTGTCACCCCACACTGCTGGTCTCTGGGCGCTTTGTCAGGCGTGCGCGCGCCGCCCGCAGCAGCGGCGACCCCCGCTGTGCGGCCGCGCGTGTCCGCCCAATACGCGCGCGCGCTGCGCGCAGGCCAGGCGGGCTTTGTGGCAAACATGTCGGACATCGCGCCGCGGCACGCCGGCCAGATGTTCGGCCTGTGCAACACGTTCGGGTCGGCGGCGGGCATCGTGGGCGTGTCGGCGGTTGGCTACATCGTGCAGACCACCGGCTCGTTCGACCCGGTGTTCAAGCTCACGGCGCTGCTGTACGTCCTCGGCGCCGTCGTCTGGAACCTGTTCTGCGTGGGCACCCAGGTGTTTGAGTGAGCGCGCCGCGCGCCTGGCCCCGCGCCCGCGGCGCACGGCCCGGGCGTGCTTTCGCGAGCCGCATATGGGCTTCGCTCGCCTAGAAACGAGTGACAGCTGTGCTCTGTGTGGTGTCCACCCCCTTAACATGGGAGCAAACTGCACCGCCTCAGCACTGAAGCGGAGCTCTGTCTCGTCGTGTGCATACGTGACGCATCTGTCTGTGCTTTCTGACTGAACTGGGTCAGCTTAGCAGAACTCCCTGTTGGCTCTGAGCGTGGCGTGCCGCTCTATGACCTGCTTCATGGGATTGCATTTGCGTCCTTGCCAGTGCGCTCAGGTTTAAAACTCTTGCAGCTACTAAATAAAAATACATTTCCAAGGAAATACCTCAGTTCACAACCCTGCCTCTTTCTGGCCTGCAAGGGAAGCTCCAAGTTGAACAGCAACAGCGCTGCTTCCTCGTCCACCCCTTTGACAAATCACGCAAGCTCTCTAAAAGCAAATAGCGCTGCGCCAGCCAGCCAGCGGCAGGGGACGCGTGCCCGGCAGGCAAGCAAAAGTGTTCCAGCGCCCCTGGTGCACCGCTGATTGGAAAGCGGGTCCTGAGCGGTTTGACTGCAAGCCAGCCCCTGCGGCCTCTATGATTGGCCCAGCTCCGAGCAAGGCCACCCTTGCGCGCGCTCAAGGGCCACCGCCAGCTGTGTAGCAGGGCCGCGGGCGGGCCTGCGCAGCCGCGCGTGCGCTGCAGCGGCCCCGGCCAGCGGTGTAGTATCGCTGCGGGCGGGTCCGTTGAACTGCGCGTCTGCGCGCCGAGCGCAGGGCCGCTGCCAGCTGTGTAGCGACGCCGCGTGCGGCTCCCGACATACGCACACACTTGCGCCATGGACAGCGTCGTGCAGCTGGTGAACCGGCTGCAGAGCGCCGCGACGCTGCTGGGGGACAATGCGGCGAGCGCAGGCGACAAATCGCTGCCCAGCCTGTGGGATCTGCTGCCCAGCATCGTCGTCATCGGCGGCCAGGTCCGGCCCCCGCTGCGAAGGAACGGCGGCGGCGCGCGCTGTCGCTCAAGACACGCGCTGCGGGACCGGCTTCCGGATGCTCAAAGCGCCGCGCCCGGCGCGCGCAGAGCTCCGGCAAGAGCTCGGTGCTGGAGGCAGTGGTCGGCAAGGACTTCCTGCCGCGCGGCACGGGGATCGTCACGCGCCGCCCGCTCGTGCTGCAGCTCGTGCACCTGGACGACCCGAGCGCGCGCGAGTATGGCGAGTTCCTGCACAACAACCGCGAGAAGATGTATAACTTTGGTGCGCGCGCGCGCCCCGCCCGGCCCCCCGCTGCGCCAGAGCCCTCCAGTGCCTGCGTGCAGCTGCTCCCAGAGCGCGCTCGCAGGCCGCCAGGATGCGCGCGTGCCCCTCCATCCGCAGCGGCGCGGCCTCCTCCGTACCGGCTGCTCTGGTCGGCACTGCGTGCCGATTGTTGCTGATTGTTGCCGGTCAGTCAGCGCGGCTGCTGCTCTGCGCGTGGATGAGCGCGGCCCGTGCCTTGGGGCTGGCGGCGCGGCGCCTGACGGCCTGGTCCGGGCGCAGATGCGATCCGGGATGAGATCGAGGCGGAGACCGGGCGGTACCTGAAGAGCAAGGGCAAGGCGGTGGCGCCGGAGCCCATCCAGCTGACGGTGTACTCGCCCAACGTGCCCAACCTAACGCTCGTCGACATGCCGGGCGCGCGGCCCGGCGGCCGGCCCTTCGCACCGGCACCCCGGCCCTTCACTTGCCGCCCCTCTGTGCCTTGCCTGTCCACGGCCGGCACGCTGCAGTGCTGCGTGGGGTACTCCTGTGACGGGACTGCTGGCGCCACGCTGCGCGGCGCGCTAACGGCCCGGCCGGCCGCGCAGGCCTGACCAAGGTGCCCATCGACGGGCAGCCGAAGAGCATTGTGCGGGAGCTGGAGGACATGGCGCGCTCGTACATCAAGGCGCGCCGCGCCCGCAGCGCGCCCGCAGCGCGCCCGCAGCGCGCCCGCGCTGCCACGGCCAGATCGGCCGCCAGCGTCGCGCGCCCGTCGCTCGGCAGCCGGATTGGGCTAGTGTCGCGTCGAGCGTGCGAGTGCATGTGCGAAAGGTGTGCAGCTCTGCCACCAGCCGGGCCCTCTGCGGCGCCCTGCAAACGGAGCGACACTGTGCTGCTCGAGCGCGCGACAACAAGCGGCGAGCGGCGCGCCGGCAGGGCGACAACGCCATCATCCTGGCGGTCACGCCGGCCAACGCGGACCTGGCGACCTCGGACGCGCTGCACCTGGCGCGCGAGGTCGACCCGGCCGGCGACCGCACCATCGGTGCGGCGCCCGTGCCGGGCCCGCGGCGCGCGCTGTTGACATGCGCACCCATGGGGCGTGCTCGGGACGCTGAGCGACCTTCGCTCGGGACGCTGAGCGGCCTCCGCTCGGCACACGCGGGTATACGGCATCATGTGCGTGCCGGCGCGCGTCCAGATGTGCAGTTGAGGTCAGGGTTAGGGTTTAAGCATGCTGGCGCGCGCACAGGCGTGCTGACGAAGCTGGACATCATGGACCCGGGCACTAACGCGCGCGATGTACTGGAGGGCGCGGCCGTGCGCCTGAAGCACGGCTGGATCGGCATCGTCAACCGCGGCCAGGCGGACATCGCGGCGCGGGCGCGC
>JAABUZ0100010717.1_pt1 | contig 10125 bp, 9 predicted proteins | sample 5562091 | NCBI WGS metagenome assembly JAABUZ01 (sample SAMN12813069, study PRJNA571459) | rock metagenome | isolation source: Antarctica rocks | place: Antarctica: Victoria Land, Linnaeus Terrace sud | collected 2015-12-21 | reverse complement strand
GAACTGCTTGAGTTTGTCGAAAATCATCTTGGTAGACTTGAGAGTTATGGTTTTCTCATCATCTACCCATTGGCAGCTCGTGAAGCTTTCACTCTGCCTTTCTTAGCTTTTTAGTCAAAACTCCAATCATTAGCAACTCAACATTATTCCGCTCCCAGTTGAGCGGTCGGCGGTTATCCGGTCGGTCAGTTAGCAAGCGGTAAATATCGCCCCGCTCAACCGATGCGCCACTTTCCTGTTCTACTTTCTCTGTCAGGGTAAGCGCAAGAAAAAAATGCCCAATATATGATATATAGGCAATGCTAATCCCAATAATGAAGTTTGATTCTTAGCTTTATTGCGATTATTCTCAGTATTATTGAGAGCCAAGTACTTTTATTGCTTCTTGCGCTTACCCTGGGTTGATAATGGGATATGAAGACTTGAACGACCATGAGGAATTACGTTATAATCCAATGTTTGCTCTAGCATTAGGAAAAATAACTGGACTAGAGAACGAGCCTGCTTCCTTAGCAGGAAAGAGTACATTAAATCGACTGGAACATTGTCCTGAAAACGTAGAAATTGGAGTTGATAGTCGATATCATAAAATTGGGCATTCGCCAGAAGAAATTGAAAGCCTATTTGTGAAGATATTTCTAGAATCCTACTCTAAACCACCACGACAAATTGTTTTGGACTTGGATGTGACGGATGATTTAGTACATGGTAATCAAGAACAAGTTTTTTTCAATACTTATTATGGAGGATATTGCTATGCTCCACTTTATATCTTTTGTGGAAAAGACTTATTGGCAGCCAAGCTACGCCCTTCAAATGTAGACCCAGCAGCAGGAGCGTTAGAAGAATTACAGAGAGTCATTAAACAAATACGTAAGCAATGGAATAATGTTCGGATATTAGTGCGAGGAGATAGTGCATATTCACGGTCAGATATCATGGTATGGTGTGAGTCGCAGCCAGGAGTTGATTATGTTTTTGGATTGGCGCAAAATAGTCGTTTAATCAAGATGACTACAGCGACGCAAAGTAAAGCTAAGCATGAGTTTGAGCAAAAACTGTCAACAGTAGTTTCATTTTTAGAAACTCTATTTATCCCAGATGAACAGATCCAGCAACAAGCGTCTGAGCTAATTGACAACTCAATTTGGTATCGAACTCTTGACTATCAAACTCGTGAATCTTGGAGCCGAAGTCGTCGTGTTGTCTCTAAAGTTGAGTATGGAGCCTCGGGAACTAATATCCGTTTTGTTGTCACTTCAGTTCCTACAAATAAGATGGCTCCATGTGAACTTTATACTCATAAGTATTGTCCTAGAGGTGAGATGGAAAATCGTTTTAAAGAACAACAACTGGAACTTTTTAGTGATAGAACCAGTACGCACACATTTGCGGGAAATCAATTACGTTTGTGGTTCTCTTCTATCGCTTACGTTTTGATGAATGCATTACGATGTCAATGTTTGGCCTCAACCGAATTACAAAATGCTCAAGTTGGGACTATTCGTACCAAATTATTGAAGTTAGGCGCACTGATTACGGTAAGCACGCGACGAATTTTGATTGAGATTAGTAGCTCTTGTCCCTACAAGCATATTTATGCTACTGCTTACAGTTGCTTGCAGTTACTACCGAACCCTGGTTGATTGTTAATAGCGACTATAACTTAATTTTTAGCTTCAATTTAGGGTTTGGAAAAAAGTTTTTTCTTGACTCTGTTTTAAGATGCCTGATTTCATTATCAGGATATTTTTTTCAGTAGATTTCAATAAATATTCTTTTAGTTTTGACAAAATATATCAAATCTGTACTTAAGAACACTCTCTTTTTCTCATCTTAGCCAGTTATGTATCAAATAAATTACCCTTGGTGTCGTTCTTATGAATGATTTTTTCTCTTGTGAGAAATCCGGGGTTAGTCTTCGCTTCAAGTGCCTGTCCTATCTAGCGGATGAATGTAGTTGAGATGTCACTCGACAGGCTTTCCTAACTCATACGCGGCAGACGCCAGTGTATCTGCTGCTGCATAGTTGCCCTGCTCTTGGGCAAGTTCTGACCAGGCATTGAGTATCTGCCAGTCAGGGATTCCTTTAGCTTTGAGGTTGGCGATCGCGTTTTTCACTTCATCCCTTGTCTGCTTACTGGAGAGTGGGGCAGTGCTTGAGTTCGGCACGATGCCTGATCTGTTGTCTGTGTTGTAGACGCCCTTGATTTCCATTTGTTAATGCCTCACAGTTAAATATTCCTAGGCTTGAATCAAACATCAATATTACGGCTGGCTACTGGATACTGTTTCCTTTTGTTCAGTCTCGACACAGTACCCCAAGCACTTAGCACTGCCAGAGCTAATGTAGAAACTAGTTCAGAAGATGGTTCAGTCACAGACGTTGTTTGGCTAATCACGCTCACGTTTGGATCGAGAGCATCACCAGAAGAATACACATAATTAAAAGCATCGAGGTCATCGAGAACACTGGCACGCAAGAAGAGTCCACTCCACCGACCTACTGTCTCTACTGCCACATCTTGAGCAATCGTCGGAGTGCTAGTGTCTGGTATTGAACCATTAGGGTTGTTGGTATTCGTGATGCCATAGTGGTTGGCACCCAAAACGGTAATCAATGCCTTAGGAGGGTTTTGGATCTGATCGTAGGTTAAGAGGGCGTTGGCAGGAATAGCTCTGCTATCAAGGCTTCCCTGCAACAGGGCAATAGGAATTCCTGAATTGTTGATCGGGATGAACTGCTGAGTATTTTGGTCGCGTAGATTTGCACCAAAAAATGCTCCTGCTGCAAGTTCAGTAGGTCGGCTGTAGGAACCCGAGCATAAGAGAAAGATACAGGTGTTTCCAATGGTGGATAGTCCGACAGCGCCCCCTTGGGAGTGACCGAGCAAGGCCAGCTTCTGTGTATTGACAACGCCAGCAACAGGTGATTGAGCATTTGAGTTTTCTGCCACCATTTGTGCCTGCACAGCGTTGATTTCTGATGTATCAGGCAGAAGTCCTGTGAATCCGAACTGTGGCAGCGACTGTAGGTGATTGGGTACAACCACCACAAACCCGTAGCTTGCTACTGTGCTGGCGAAGTTTGAGTAATTTGATTTATCCACATTCGCACCTTGCAACAGCAGAGCAACAGGAAACGAGTAGTTACCATTTTTAAGGTTTGATGGGTTGGGAAAGTAGATATCGGTCAAGTCATTATTAGCGGAGATTGTTGTGCTGTAGCTAGCCACATCGTTGAATAAAGGAGCAGGACTCAACGCTGCTGCAAAAGCCGTTTTTCCTATACCCCAAACCATAAATGCCGCACCAGCACAAGCTAATGACAAAGTTCTTAAGGTAGCCACAGAACTTGCTCCAAATCTATGTATGTTCAGTTGTACTAACCCTAATATTATTTACCACCGCTGGTCAATCAAATTCGGTCTGCCGCCCAGATGTTGTCCTAGGAAAGGCTCAACTCTTCTCTTGCTATATCTCTAACGTTTTGCTCCAAAGCTGCCGCTGAACATCTCGCTAACTTCCGGGCTTTGTTTAGGTCAAGACTTACGGGCTATTAGCTGCCGCTCCAGGTGGGGTCAAAAATAGTGCTTTCATTCACCAGGCTTCCCCAACTCATAAGTGGCAGACGCGCCTTGTGTCTGCTGCTGCATAGTTGCCCTGCGCTTGGGCGATTTCCGACCAAAGATGAAGAATTTCCCAGTGTTTGATTCCTTTAGCTTCGAGGTTGGCGATCGCATTGCGAACCTCATCCCTATTCGAGAGTGGCGCAGTGCTTGAAGATGGCACTGTGCTTGGTCTGTTGTCGTTTGTGTTGTAGACGCCCTTGATTTCCATTGATTAATGCCTCACTAAAAGGTTTTGGATTGGGGGGAGCGCTCCCGCTTTGGGATATTCGTGAGTAATCGCTACCCCATCTGTCCTATAAGACTGGGAGGAAATGGGGAGCACATGCTCGACTTAATTTTTCCGTCAATGCTGTTGCGTCATTTTTGCTATGCAGAAAGTGGGTGTAGATTTCACAGCGCTTGGGCGTTTGCCAAATTCGACAAAAATATTCTTTACAACTCAAGGGCTTTTAACTAAAAGTTTAACTACATGTAACCACTCGTTAAAGCTCAGCACTTAAACTGGGGTTGTCAAAAATATGTAGTTAATGTGACAACCTCCCTACTGTGCCCTAATCCTGCAATAAGACACTGAAGGTTCTCTTGAACCTTAATGGCTGGGGACTTGCTTAAGACTCAACTCACTGCTCATCTAGTCCATATCAAGGGAAAAATTAATGAGCTGGAAAGATAGTTTCCTTGCCGGAATAACCGTTTTGTGCTGTTCAGTACCCTTTACTTTGGCACCAGCAGCCGCCCAGCAGTCGCCGCGCCGAGTGGGTCTAAAACCAAATCAGATATCCATCGGAGATTCGGCTTCACGCCCACTCGTTCAGCCTATCCCTCACCAGAGGGAGTGGCTGCCACTCGGGTATCCCTTCCTTCCCGAGTCGCGGGAATCGACTCAACTCGCGCCCGGTCTCACCCATACCGTCATTGTCCGAGGTATGCGGTCAGACCGCGACGGGTACGCGGTAGATATTGCAGTCCTAGCTACTCGTAAAGCAGCCAAAACTCTTGTTCAGGAGCTAATCTCAAAAGGGTATCAGCCTCTCGTTGAGACTATCCCACGACCACCTGACGATCCTAGGTTCGGTCCGCTCGGTTATCTTGTCCGTGCTGGCTTTTTTGCCTCACAGTCCGAGGCTACTGACTTGCGAAACCAGCTGACAAGAGATGGGTATTCAGGCATCCAAGTTGTTTACACCGGGGAAGATGGGAGAACAACAACGGGTCCGTGGGTTGTAAATGTACTTGAGATCGACCCAGCCCAGTTTCAGGGAAAACTTGCTCCCGCACTCGCTACCGGAATTATCCCTGGTCGGAAGCCGTTGACGAGCATCGCTGCCCAGACTCACGCTCTAGCAGCAGTGAACGGAGGGTATTTTGTGATCGAACCGACTAATGGCACGCCAGGTGCCTCGGCAGGTATTTCAGTGATCGACGGTACCCTTGTGAGAGAGGCAGTGAATGGTCGGACGAGTCTCATCCTCTCTTCCCCTTCCGGTACAGATGCCCGTATAGACGCTCTCACGTCTGTTGAAACTGCGACGGCAACCGATGGTACAACACATGTAGTCAATGGGCTGAACCGCAAGCCAGGTTTGATTCGGGCTTGCGGTGGTGTAACTGGGGAGGTAGCTACGGTCTTAGATGAAACCATACCCTATACACAACCTAAGCATGACTTTACTTGCACAAACCCGTCGGAGCTGATCGAATTCACACCCGCGTTTGGGCAGACTAGTGAGACTGCGGCGGGAGCGGAATTCGTACTTGATCCATCAGGCCAGGTCATTGAACAAAGAGAGCAGTGTGGAGGGCAGATTCCTGACAGTGGCTCAGTTTTGTGCGGCACAGGCGATGTTGTTGAATGGCTGCACGATCACGCGCAGATAGGCGCAAAGATCGACATAACCACTGATGTTTTAGCCAACGGCAAGCCACTCTCGTTGACAGCACCTCTAGGAGTGATTAACGGTGGACCCCGCTTGCTGCGTGACGGTGTCCCTGAGATTACTGCTGAAGCCGAAGGGTTCGACTGGCCAGAAGATGCGGTATTCTACTATAGATTTGGGGTACGACGCAACCCTAGGACGCTGGCTGGTATAACACCTGATAGGAAACTGCTTTTGGTTACGGTTGATGGTCGCCAGCCGGGATACAGTGCTGGCGCAAGTTTTAAGGAAAGCGCAAAAATTATGCAATCTTTGGGAGCGTTGAATGCTGTCAATCTTGACGGCGGTGGCTCTACGACTATTGTTGTTAATGGTCAGCTCCTCAACCGTCCATCCGACACTACCGGAGAGCGACCCATTGGCAACGCCATCATCATTCGGCCCTAGCGGTAGAAACTTGCAAACAGCGTGATTTTCGGTTCATATTATCTGAAATAAAGGGGGGCTCGGAACCATAATCTGGGCGCACTCAAACTACCGTTTCCGGGTGGATGAATTGGTAACCTGCTGCTTTGAGCTTCTGGTTTGAGACTCGGGCATTGTAGGGGCGTATTTGGGGTGCAGATGGGTTCCACGACACTTGAGCCAGCCCATGACGCTCACACAGGCGCTCCAACAACTCTCGGCTCGTCAGTGGCACATCGTTCACTAGATTATAGATTCCTTGTAACTGCTTTTGACGGGCAAACTCCATCGCTGACACAATATCAGCGAGGTGAATCCAATTGGTGACATCAGATCCTGTTCCAGGCCGGGTTTTTCCAGCTGCATGGCGAAAAATCTTGACTAGTTCACGACCCGGTCCATAAATCCCACCTAGGCGAAAGATGCAGACCCTTAGACGGTCGCTGGATGCTGCCAATAAGACCTGCTCTGTGTTGCAGAGAATCTCACCGTTCTGGTTTGCAGGAGCAGCTGGCGTGTCTTCATCCACCCATGCCCCATTTTGATCGCCGTAGACAGCATAGCTCCCTGTGTAGATCAGCTGTTGTACGGTCGGTGTCTGCTCGAAAACTTTAACTAATGTCTTAGCTGTACGTAAGTATGTTTCCGAATACGCATTGGAGTTAGGAGCCCCAACGCTTAACAGGACAGAGTCTTGATCTTGAAGCGCAGACTGTAGAGCTGCTGCATCGTCTCCTTTGAGTACTACCACTCGCGCTGGCACGGAAGAAAGCTCTGTCACACGCTCTTGCCTAGTCGTGGTCGCAGTGACGACAAACCCCAACTCTTGACGCCAGTGGTAAGCTATCGCTGTGCCAACATAACCACAGCCAATGATTGCTACGCGCATTCGTGACCTCGAAAGCTACAGTTCACCTTCAGGGCAGTATACACAGAATCATTCACTGCATTTTCAAAAACTAGCTGCATATCAATGAGATTTATCAACTGGTGCTCGCTTGTTGAGGTCATAACCTTGGGCTACCAGTTGGGCATACTTCTTATCGGTCAAGCGCCAAATCTTCGATAGGTGGGTCTATCATCGTTGGGGGGTGCGATGCCCTACGGACATTGCCCCAGTGCCGGAGCGCTCTCTCGATATTCACGGCACAGTCGGGGGTTGGTGGTTGTTTGAAAGTGGTGGGAGCGATTGTCTCTCTCCCAGTAACGCGATCTCCTGTGCGGCATGCCCAAAGGGCACCGCACTGGTGGATTTTGCCCCTTAGCAGATCCGGCCCCGCTTCCCAGCAGCTGAGTGGCCAATGGGGTTTGTCCCTACCCACCTTTCATCCACTGGTTCTTTTGATCGCTGATAACGGCTGTCCGAGGAGAGTCGAATTTGTTGGGAGTGGTTATCCAGGCTGGCATGGATGGTGAACATACTGAAGATTAGGACATCTCCGACTTCGAACTCAGCACTCAGCCAGCGGCCTCCGTATTTTTGGCGCAAGGAAACTGGGTTTTTGGAGAGCGCCCCAGACCACGATTTTTGACCAGATGCATATAATTGGGCAGTCTGACGGTTGTCACAGTAGCTATCCACATCCATGCGCCCATAGCGGTTCTTAATCTTTTCTAGGCGATGAGATTTTTCCAAAACCATCAGACCTCCTAATTCCCAAGAAATATTGCCTAGGGGGGTCCAAGCCGTGTAAAGTTTGTCAGTTCCCCGTCCCATGTACACGATATCGCAATGGGGGTAAGTCCCTAGTCCCGGCGCTACTGCCCTGAGCCAAGTGTAATCGAAATGCCGGACATCCCCCCCTAGAAAAACTTGAAAAAACTCGATCATTCGTCCAGAATAAAGCAATTTTTTCAGTGCTGGGCTAGAGTCAGCTATGTCTGGTCGGAAACTCATTGTCAAGCCGGGTCTGGCTATGCAATCCATCATAGGGGAGCCAACTGCCAAGCACCCCTCTGCGGCTAACTGAGCCGCAATTTCAAAGCGAGCTTGCCAGACCCATTGGGGATTTAGCAAGCCCCGAAGGTATAGGTAACCGTCCTCTTGCATCCGAAGACGCAGTTGCTCAGGTTGGGAGAGCAAATCTGATGAATCCCTTAAATAACCAAAAGCCTCAGAGCGGCAATCAAGTTCGTAACCTAAGGAACTTAGGACTGTTTGAGCTGACCCAATGAGCATCGCTTGCGTTTTTGAGAGTAATTGAAAGCTGGCACCTACCAGCAAGAATATACGATCCACAGAAAGCTTGGGCGGAGAAATTTTCCTATTGTCCCGTTTAAGTATGGGAAATTTTCCTATAGCGCACAGTTATCAAAGAAGCTGTGGTTAGGGGCGCGATCGCACCTGGTGTCTCAGGGCAAAGCTTGCTGGTTTGGTTCTATGTGTTCCCAAAACTGGTGGGCGATACCTTCAGACGGCATTCCGATACCCACACATCACCACTGCACAATCAGTTCCTGCACTACTAAACTAGTTTGATAAGGTAAAAAGGTAGATGGCTTGGCACTTCGACCAATGTCTAGAATTTCCTCAACTGCAAGAGCCCTAAATCCCACCGCCTTCGCAACTGCCTTGGCGCTTGCGACAATTGTTTTCCACCGATCAAGAACTTTATCACAGACACCGCCCGCTCCTAGCAACGCAACGCCTCAACCAGGTTGCCTCCAGGGGTATCCTAATGGCACTTACCAAGGTAAGCGTCCCGTCACCCGCAATGAATTTGCCGCTGGGTTGAATGGCTGCCTGAATCAGGTGAATCAACTCGTACCCATCAACAAGGCCGACTTGGCAACCCGAGAGGACTTTCAAGTTTTGATTGAGCGGCAGATTGAGTTGAACAGACAACTGCAAAAACTCAACGAGCGAGTTGGCAACCTACCTGCTCAAAAATGAAGTTCCATTCAGAAACGGGCTAGGTTGCGCGACGAAGCGACCCGTTCAATCAGGTTTACGACTGCTCCAGCGACACTATGAGGGAAGCTGGCATGATTCTGTTGGACTGTTGCGAACCGAATCGCTACATCTTCGCACAGAGCTTTAGATAATTGACTCGATAATCCATAGTGGGCGTATGCCAACTCTAGATGGGGTCTTGCTTTCTGTAATTTTCCTAGTGATGGTAGCTTGTCGCTTTTGATGTGGGAATTGAAGTGTGGATCGGCAGGTACTAGGTTCCAGAGCTCGTTAATCGGGTAGACCGACACTGGTATCAAGTGATCCATGTTGTAATCCACACCTGTACGGATGCGTTTCTCGGTCCAAGGGCAAACGAATTCTACCCCCTTCATCATTAGTAACTCAACATTATTCCGCTCCCAGGTGAGTGGTCGGCGGTTATCAGGTCGGTCAGTTAGTAAGCGGTAGATATCACCACGATCAGCTACTGCACCACTTTCCTGTTCTACTCTCTCCGTAAACAGACACCATTCGTGAATGCAAAGTGCCTCGATCCACAAAGACAAATCTTGGAATGTTTGCCACAGGTCAGCACTAATCGTTAAGCAATTATCCGTGCTTTGTGTGTCAGAAATCGGCACAACTGTGTCACCCAAGTCACTATATTTAACAGGTTTAGCAAACACTGTCCAGTTTTCAGGACCAGCGTAACGAATCGGACCTTCGATCATCGTTCGACTAATTGAAGCAAGTGTCTGTTGATAAACACTCAATAGCTCGTTCGAGTATAAAGCCCGTCTCCTTGGTACTCGCAATTCATTGATTAGAAAAAAGCCATCCGAGGGACGCGAAACTGTTTCAATCTCCCGCGACCATAAGGAGCGCAATGAAGTCAAAGGTGGACGAAATGCCATGTCATTACGTTGAGTCTCACCAAGTCTAGCCCGATGGCCTTGGACGATAGGATTAATTGAATCAACAAAGGGCCAATAGTAGGCGACCCAGAATGCCGCTAGCATTCGTACTGGAATGGCTACATTCTTGGTGTGATTGGCTAAGTCAGGAAAAGACAATGCAATATCATTAATGGCACGTAAAAGTGCAATCTTATAACTTGTAATTTTTTTATCGTGCTTGAGTATGGTGCTAATGACCTTGCCGGGTGGAGTGAGGTTCATCGACTATTTGATAGTGTTCATTCAACTAGGTTTCCCGAAACTAAGGAAGTGCGATCGCTTTTAAAGCTACTATAGTT
>JAABUZ0100010715.1_pt1 | contig 10127 bp, 8 predicted proteins | sample 5562091 | NCBI WGS metagenome assembly JAABUZ01 (sample SAMN12813069, study PRJNA571459) | rock metagenome | isolation source: Antarctica rocks | place: Antarctica: Victoria Land, Linnaeus Terrace sud | collected 2015-12-21 | reverse complement strand
CCGTAGGTGTCGAGCACCCAGCGCACGACGGGCTCGGTAGCCCGCTCGCGCGCCAGCGCCAACCCATCTCGACCATCGGCGACCCGCAGCTCGGTGACGCCGGCGCAGTGATTCAGGCCGGCCACGACCGCGGGCATGAGAATCTCGTCCGGCTCGACGCCGGCCTGCGCGGCCAGCCAGCCGGTGTCCGCGGGCATCGCGGTGCAGGAGCACAGTGACAGAGATCTGACCTCAGGCACGGTTTGCATGGCCAGCGCGCAGATGGTCGCCGGGTTTGAATAATTGAAGATCCAGGCTTGGGGCGCGACCTCCGCCACGTCGCGGGCGACACTGGCGAGCACCGGGGCGTTGCGGAGCCCGCGCATGATGCCGCCGGGGCCGATCGAATCGGCCACGGGCATGAAGATCCCGTACCGCCCCGGGATCTCGATGTCGTTCTCCCAGGCGTCGTTGCCACCGACAGCGATCGCAACGATCACGAAGTCGGCGTCGGTCAGCGCCTCCCGCTGGTCGCGGGTGCTGCGCACGCGCAGCCGGGCCGCGTGACCGGCGACGTTGCGGGCAGGGTCCTCCATCACCCGCAGACGCGACTCGGTCGGGCCCATCAGGGTCAGCGTGGTGCCCCGCATGGCGTCTGACCGGAGCAGGTGGCGCAGCAGCGGCGGGACGAACGAGCTGCTGCCCCCGCCGATCACCGTGACGTTCATGGCCCGGATCGGGACAGCAGCCGATGGCCGACAGGCACGAATGTGTCCATTGACCGGATCCTACGCGCAAGATGTGATGTTATGTGCGGATCACCGCGTTAAAGATCAGCTTCGAGCAAAGGCGATCCTCCTGAGCACCGTCCACCCCCTGGATCCTCTGTCGATCGAGGAGGTCGCCGCAACGACGGCGGCCGTGCGCGCGGCCGATCAGTTTCAATCGCTGAGCGAGCGATGGCGCGTGGTGACGATCGACCTCCGCGAGCCACCCAAGGATTCGGTCCTGGCCTGGGCGGCCGACCAGAGCGCGGATCCACTGGCTCGCGAGGCCGAGGTGGTGCTGCTCGACAACGGCGACGGGGCGACCCACGAGATCGTCGTGGGGCTGGGCGGTGGGAGCGGCGGGCACGTCGCGTCATGGCGTCGGCGCGATGACGTGCAGCCGATGGCGGTGGTCACCGAGCTGATGGAGGCCGAGGAGCTGGTCAAGCAGGACGGTCGCTTCCGCGCGGCGCTGGCCAAGCGGGGGGTCCAGAACTTCGACGCGATCCAGATCGACGCCTGGCCGGCGGGGAATTTCAACCATGATGGCGAGGCCGGGTTACGGCTCGCGCGTTGCCTCGCGTTCGTGCGTCCGGGGCCGCAGGACAGCGAATGGGCGCATCCGATCGACGGCTTGATCGCGCTGGTCGACCTCAATCGGCTAGAGATCTTGCGCATCGACGACCACGGCATCGTGCCGATCCCGCCCGAGCCGGGCAACTTCGACGTGACGGCCGCCGGGACCCTGCGCGACGACATTGCGCCGCTGGAGATCTTGCAACCCGAAGGGCCCAGCTTCAACGTCGACGGCCGCGTGGTTACCTGGCAGCGCTGGCAGCTGCACGTCGGCTTCAGCTCGCGGGAGGGTCTGGTGCTGAACCAGGTCGGCTACCACGATCAGGGGCACCTGCGGTCGATCCTGTACCGGGCGTCGCTGTCGGAGATGATCGTTCCCTACGGGGATCCGAATCCGACCCACTACTTCAAGAACGCGATCGACGCAGGCGAGAACGGCGTGGGCATCTCCGCCTCGCCGCTTACGCGCGGCTGTGACTGCCTGGGGGAGATCTATTACTTCGACGCCACGGTCTCCGACGTCGACGGCGCGGCGGTGACGATCCCACAGGCTATCTGTATGCACGAGGAGGACGCCGGCGTGCTCTGGCGCCACATCGAGTGGCGCAACGGTAAGGGCGAGGTGCGTCGCTCGCGCCGACTGGTGATCTCGTCCTTTTCGGCGATCGGCAACTACGACTATGGGTTCTTCTGGTATCTCTACCAGGACGGCACGATCGCCTATGAGGTAAAGCTGACCGGCGTCCTCTCGACCGGCGCGGTGGCTCCCGGCGAGCATCCGAGGCACGGGACCCTGGTTGCGCCAGGCCTCAACGCGATGGTGCATCAGCACTTCTTCAACGTACGTCTGGACTTCGACGTCGACGGGGTGCGGAACGCGGTCGAGGAGGTGTGGACCGAGGCGGTTCCGCCCGGCCCGGAGAACCCGCACGGCAACGCGTTCCGGCCCCGCCGCCGACGCTTCGCGGGCGAACTCGAGGCCAGGCGGCGGGTCGACCCCGGCTCGGCTCGGTGGTGGGAGATCGTCAACCCCAGCGTCCTTCACCGCCTCGGCAAACCGGTCGGCTATCGGCTGATCCCGGGCGAGAACGCCACCTCATATGCCCAGCCCGACGCGGCGGTGAGCCAGCGGGCCGCGTTCATCCGCGAGCACCTGTGGGTGACCCCGTACGTGGCCGACGAGCGCTTCGCCGCGGGTGAGTATCCCAATCAGCACGCGGGTGGCGCGGGCCTACCGGCGTGGACCAGCGCCGACCGTCAGATCGACGATCGGGACATCGTGGTCTGGTACACGTTCGGCCATCACCACGTGCCGCGCCCGGAGGACTGGCCAGTGATGCCGGTGGCCACGATCGGGTTCACACTCAAGCCAGTCGGCTTCTTCGACAACAATCCTGCGCTCGACGTACCCCCGCCGATCCCTCATGACGACCGCTGCGAGAAAGGAAGCTGATGAGCACATTGGAGGGAAGAGTTGCCCTGATCACCGGCGCCAGCGGCGGGATTGGTGCGGCGACGGCGCAGCTGCTGGCCGCGCATGGCGCCCGCGTCGCGCTGGCCTCCCGGCGCGGTAGCGACCTCGGGATCGACGGTGCGCTGGCGCAGCCCTGCGACGTCCGCGAACCGGCGCAACTGGAGGCGATGGTGGCGGCCGCGGTCGAGCGCTTTGGCAGCCTGGACATCGTCGTGGCCAACGCCGGAGTCGGCGCCTACGGCGACTTCATCGACCTCGACGCTCAGCACCTCGAGGAGATGGTCGACGTCAACGTCAAGGGACTGCTCTATACGGTCCGGGCGGCACTTCCACACCTGCTCCAAAGCGACGCCGCCGACCTTGTGGTCGTGGCCTCGATCGCGGGACAGCGCGGTCCGGAGGGGGAAGCGGTCTACGCGGCCTCGAAGTTCGCGCAGGTCGGCTTCATGCGTTCCTTCGACCACGAGATGTTCAAGCGCGGGGTCCGCTGCTCAACGCTGTGCCCCGGAGGGGTAGCGACCGACTTCGCGATCGGCCGCGGCCGGACTCCGGAGGATCCGGATCTCGCTGACATGATGCGCCCGGCGGAGGTGGCCGACGCGATCCTGTACACGGTGACGAGGCCCCGCACGCACCGCGTGCTGGAGACCGCGTTACTCCCGATGAGCGATGACTCGCTTGGCTAGCCGCCGGGCGGTGGAGAGGAAGGACAGCAGTATGGAAATCAAGATCACAATCATCGGCGGCGGCAGCAGCAGCTTTGTGCCATTGCTGATTCGCCGCTTGATCCAGTCCGACGCGCTGGGCGGGGCGACCGTCACGCTGATGGACGTCGATGAGGGCCGACTCGGCGTGATGGACACGCTGGCGCAGAAGCTGATCGACAGCGAGGGCAGCGCGCTGACCGTGCGCAGCACGCTCGATCAGCGCGAGTCGCTGGTCGACACCGACTTCGTGATCGCCGCCATCTCGGTTGGCGGGATGGCGGCGTGGGAGAGCGACATGGAGATCCCCGGCCGCCACGGGATCGTCATGCATGTGGCCGATTCGATCGGCCCCGGCGGGATCATGCGGGCGCTGCGCAATGCGCCGGTGCTGGCCAGCGTCGCCCGAGATGTGGCCGAGGTGGCCCCGGACGCCTATGTGTTCAACTACACCAATCCGGCGCCGACCGAGGCGCTGGCGATGCGCTCAGTGCCGGAGGTCAAGTCCTTCGCCCTGTGTTCGTGCACGGTGGCGCCGTTCAGTGTTGGCTGGCTCGCCTATGAGGCGGGGGTCGACGACGAGGAGATCGCGATGCCGCCGGTGGTGGCCGGGCTGAACCATTGCGCGAGCGTGACTGAGCTGCGCCTGAAGGACGGCCGCGATGGGCTGGCCCTGGTGCGGGAGCGCACCACCAACCCGGTGGTCAAGTGGGCCCTGGAGACCTATGGCGTGCTGCCGTACTGCTGGACGCACTGGGTCGAGCACTTCCCTCAGATGCAGTGGCTCGAGGAGCCATATTCGGGCACCGCCCAGGGCGTGAAGATGCGCTATGACATCACCACACACAGCATGGCCGGCGAGCGCGACCGCGTGCGCAGGCTGGAGGAGCTGGCCGCGAGGTGGACCGCCCCCGACGCGGGCCCGGTCACGTTGGGCGACCTGCCGGCGGGCGATGAGGACGCGGGCATCTACGTGATCGACATCATCGAGGCCATCGTCGAGAACCGAAACCAGATGCATATCGTCAACACGGTCAACAACGGCACGATCCCGAACCTGCCCGACGAGGCGATCGTCGAGGTCAACACCCAGGTCAACGCCTACGGCATCAGGCCGATCTACACCGGACCGCTGCCCGAGGCGTTGGCGGCGCATCTCCGCCACTACGTCGCCCTCGAGCAGCAGATGGTCAAGGCGGCGCTGGGTGGCGATCGGCAGGCTGCGCTGCACGCGTTCCTGCTCGACCCGACCATCCAAGCACGGCTGGACCTCGATCAGACGCAGGCACTGCTCGACGAGATGCTCGAGGCCAATGCGCAATACCTGCCGCTGTTCGAGGCGACCAACCGGCGTGCACCAGTCTGAGCGTCTGAGCATGATTCTGGAACGGCTCGCGCTGAGCGGGAGCGTCGCCGTGGGTCCGTTGGCGGAGGCGCTCGGTGTCTCCTCGGCGACCATTCGTCGTGACCTCGAGTTGCTCGACTCGCAGCGCCTGATGACCCGAACGCACGGCGGCGCCGTCGCGCGCGGGCTGCTCTATGAGCTCCCACTGCGCTACAAGGCCGCCCGCCACCAAGAGGAGAAGCTGCGGATTGCTCTGGCGGCCGCCGAGCATGTGCCGGAAGGTGGCGCGGTGGGATTGACCGGCGGCACGACGACGACCGAGGTGGCGCGGGCGATCGCCGACCGGCCCGGGCTGACGATTGTCACCAACGCGCTGAACATTGCCTCCGAGCTGGCCATCCGGCCGAACCTAAAGCTGGTCATCCCGGGCGGCGTGGCCCGCAGCGAGTCCTACGAGCTGGTCGGACCCCTGGCCGAGGCGAGCCTGCAGACGCTCAACCTGGGCGTCGTGTTCGTCGGCGTCGACGGGATCGCGCTGGGGGCGGGCCTGACCACGCATCACGATGTGGAGGCGAACACCAACCGGCTCCTGATCGATCGCGCCCAGCGCGTGGTGGTGGTAGCCGACAGCTCGAAGCTCGAACGGGTGACGTTCGCCCGGATCTGTGGCGTGGATCGCGTCGACGTGCTGATCACGGACGACAAGGCGCCCGCGGCGATGCTGAAGGCGCTCGAGCACGTCGGCGTCACCACGGTGATCGCGTGACCACTCGTCACGCGCCGTGAGCGAATTTGACCTGTTGGTGATCGGGGACTGCAATCCCGATCTGGTGCTGTCTGGTGAGGACGTCGAGCCAGCCTTCGGTCAGGTCGAGCGGGTGATCGACGAGGCGCGGCTGGAGATCGGTGGCTCGGCGACGCTGACCGCCTGCGCGGCGACTCGGCTGGGCCTGCGTACGGCGCTGGTCAGCGTGGTCGGCGAGGACGTTTTCGGCCGTTTCATGCGCGACGCGCTGGCCGAGCGCGGCGTAGAGACCAGGTGGTGCGCGCTCGACCCGCGGACCCCGACCGGACTCACCGTAATCCTGACCCGACCCGACGGCGACCGCGCCATCCTGACCGCACCCGGCACGCTGGCCACAGTCGGCGCCGAGCACGTGCCGGCGGAGGCGCTGCGCGCCGCGCGTCACGTCCACGTCGGCGGCTACTTCCTGCTCCCCGGCCTCCAGGCGGGGGTGGCCGAGATCTTCCAAGCCGCCCGTGCGGCGGGGGCCAGCAGCTCGCTCGACACCGGGTGGGATCCGACCGAGCGGTGGAGCGGAGAGCTCGCGGCAGTGCTCGCGCAGACCGACTGGTTCTTCCCCAACGCGCAGGAAGCACGGCTGATCGCGGGGGTGTCCGACCTGGAGGATGCCATCGGGAAGCTGGCCGCCGTGGGCGGGGGAGTGGTGGCGAAGCTCGGCGATGAGGGTGCGCTCGCGCGCCGAGGCGACGAGCGGGCGAGAGCGCCGGCGCCGCGCGTCGACGTCGTGGACACCGTCGGCGCCGGCGACTGCTTCGCCGCGGGGTTCCTGGCCGGGCAGCTGGGGAGGATGGCGCTGGATCGCGCGCTGGAGCTGGCCTGTGCGTGCGGCGCGCTCTCGACCCGGTTTGCCGGTGGCACGGCCGGCCAGCCGACGCTGACTGAGGCTCTGCAGGCAATCGTTTAATCGTATGCGTCCGTGATCATCTGCCTGGCCGCCAATCCATCGATCGATCGACTGTTCGAGGTCCAGCGGCTCGAGCCGGGCGCGATCCACCGCCCGCTGGCTTTCATGGAGGTCCCCGGCGGCAAGGGCCTGAACGTGGCTCGGGCGGCGGCGGCGCTGGGCGGAGAGGTATCCGTCCTGGCCCTGCTGGCCGGGCACGCTGGGCGATGGATCGACGACGCCCTCGGCGCGGCGGGGATCAGGCGCCGTCTGGCCTGGATGGACGGGGAGACCCGAAGCAGCCTCTCGGTCTTCGACCGCGAGACGAGGCGGCTGACCGAGTTCTACGAGGCCGGGCCAGGAACGGGTGCGGAAGGCTGGGAGCAGTTGTCCGCCGCGCTGCGCGAGCTGCTCGCTTCGGCGGTGAGCGCCTGGGCGGGGGGGTGGATGACGATCTCCGGTTCGATGCCCATGGGGGCTCCGGAGGATGGCTACGCGACGGTGATCCGATCGGCTCGGGCCGCCGGGCTGCGCTCAGCGCTCGACGCCCGCGGCGCGGCACTGGCCCGCGCACTGTCCGCCGGTCCCGACGTGGTCAAGATTAATGCTGCCGAGGTGGTGGAACTGGTCGGCGCCCCCTGCTCGACGCCGGGCGAGGCCCTGGCCGCCGGGCGGGAGCTGCGTCGCAGGGCGGGCGGGAATGCACACGGCGCGGTGATCACGCGCGGGACAGACGGCGTGCTGGCCGTGGCCCCGGACGGCTCGGCCTGGGAGGGGCGCCTGGGGGCGTGGGGGTCCTACTCGGTGGGCAGCGGGGACGCCTTCCTCGCTGGGCTGGTGGTCGCGCTCGGCCGCGACACACCGTGGCCGCTCGCGCTGGCCGAAGGGATGGCGGCGGGCGCCGCCAACGCGGAGCAGCCCGGGGCGGGGCGGCTTGATGGGGAGCGCGCGGCGGAACTCCTGGCCTTGGCGCAGGTTGGGCCCGCGACGGCAGCAACCTAGCGCGGCGTGTGCTACGTGTTCATTTAATGCAAGATTGTGCTCTTTTTTGTTGCCTTCTGGCTAAGAGCGACCTAGGATGCAACCCGTGAACGCGATCGAGGGTGAGATCGAGAGTCAGCCGGAGACTTGGCGGCTGGCGGCAGCTCGGGCTCAGGACGCGGGGGAGGACCTACCGGCCCGCGGCGACCGGCTGGCGATCATCGGGTGTGGGACTTCGCTGTTCGTCGGTCAGGCGCTGGCCGTGCTGCGGGAGGAGGCCGGTCACGGTGAGGCGGACGCTTTCCCGGCCTCGGAGATGTTGAGCGCTCGCAACTACGACGCCGTGCTCGCCGTCTCGAGGTCGGGCACGACGACCGAGGTGCTACGCGTCCTCGATCGGTTGCCGGCCGGCGTGACGACGCTGGCGATCTGCGCGGTGGCCGATACGCCAATCGATCGGATCGTGGGGCACAGCGTGACGCTTGAATTCGCCGACGAGGAGGCGATCGTCCAGACCCGGTTTCCGACCGCAGTGCTTGCGCTGATGAGGGCCCATCTGGCCGGTGGCACGGATGGCGTGGAGGCGGTTGCCCAAGCCGGGGAAGACTCCCTGGCCGCGGCTCTGCCCGCGAATCTGACCGAATACGAGCGGTTCGTGTTCCTGGCCAGCGGGTGGGCAGTCGGCGTGGCCAACGAGGCGGGGCTGAAGCTACGCGAGGCCGCCGGGGCGTGGAGTGAGTCCTACCCGGCGATGGAGTTCCGGCACGGACCCGTGAGCGCGACCAACGCCTCGACGCTGGTGTGGGCGATCGGGCCGGTCGACGGCGACGTGCTCGAGGCCGCCGCACAGGCCGGCGCGACGGTGCTCGACCACGGGCGCGATCCCATGGCCGAGCTGGTCCTCGTGCAGCGGGCCGCGGTCGCGCTCGCGCACGCTCGAGGGGTCGATCCCGATCAGCCCCGACACCTGAGCCGATCCGTAGTGCTCAGCTGACAGCGAAATCGGAGGAGAAGCGATGCATCGGAAAGCGTGGTTCAAGCATTTCGCCGGAGTCATTCTGCTGGGCGCCGTGATGGCGCTGGCCGGGTGCGGCAGTTCGTCGTCGAACAGCGGCTTCACCGCCGGGAAGGCCTCGATCAAGGGCCAGACGATCACTGTGCTGCTGCCCTACAACATCCCCAAGGCCCTGCTGGCCCAGTTCACCGCCCAGACCGGCGTCAACGTCAACCTCAGTGTCGCGGCCTTCGATTCGGTGCATTCCAAGCTGATCGTGGCCAACACCGCCAACACCTACATCGCCGACGTGACCGAGGTCGATTGGTCGTTCACCGGTCAGTTTGCTACGGCGAAGTGGTACGAGCCGCTGGACAAGGTCCTCCCCGCCCAGCTCGTAGCGGACCTCGGCAACACGGAATTGCCGTTCAAGTCCGGCGGGCACACGTACGCGGCCTGCTACTCCAACGACTTCCGCCTGTCGCTCTACAACCAGAAGATGTTCAACAAGGCGGGGATCAAGCAGTACCCGCAGACGTTCAGCCAGCTGGCCGCCGCGATCGCCAAGCTCAAGGCCTCCGGCGTCCAGTATCCGCTCTCGATCCCGATGGCGGCGACGGAGGGCGGGGTTACGCCGTGGTATCTGCTGACCCTAGCGATGGGCGGTCAGCTGTTCGACGCGAGCTACAAGCCGCAGTTCGGTACGCCCGGGTCAGCCGGGAACAAAGCGCTCCAGTTCGAGGTCGACGCGGTCAAGAACGGGTGGGTGTCCCCGGGCGTAGTAACCCTTGACGACACCCCCGCCTACGACAAGTTCAACGCCGGAGCGACAGCGATCTCGTTGTCGGACAGCCCTGGGAGTCTGCCCGCCTCCAACGACCCGAAGCAGTCGAGCATCGCCCCGAACGCGAAGGCAGGGCTTGTGCCCGGCATCAACGGTCCGGGAGCGACGTTCGGAGTCCCGGAGGGTCTCGGGATCCCGGTGACCGCACAGCACAAGGACGCGGCCCTGGCCTTCATCAAGTGGTTCGGGCAGACCAACACGGCGGTGGAGCTGTACAAGGGAGCCGCTTTCCTCCCCTGCGAGGCCTCGGCCCTGAACCAACTGACCAGGACCCATCAGCTCTACAGCGGCGGCGTGATCCAGGCCGAGCTCCGCCACGTCGTGTCGCTGTTCCCCAGTGGCGCGCCGAAGTGGTATTCACAGTTCAGCTCAGACGCACAGGGTGCCGTCAATTCGGCGGTCAAGGGTGGGACCAGCGTTTCGGCAGCGCTCAGCAACCTGGCCAAGCAGGCGAGCGCGCTCGCGGGAGGCAGCTCATAGTCCGTCCAAACAGCAGGATGGCGTCGATCGGTCGGGGACGTTGCCGTTGAGCGGCTCAAGCAAACCGCTGGAGGCGCTGGCCGGGGCGAACCAGGTCTCGCCAGAAGGGGGGCGCTGGCGGCACGTGGCCAGCCGGGCGACCCGCGAGGATGCACTGGCCGCCCGGGTAATGATCGTGGCCACCGTGCTGATTGCTGCGGCGCTGGTGATCTACCCACTCGTGCTCGGCTTCAAGTCGAGTCTCGAGGCCGGCGGCGCGGCAACCGGAACGCCCACCCACTACGTCGGCCTACGC
>JAABUZ0100010714.1_pt1 | contig 10127 bp, 7 predicted proteins | sample 5562091 | NCBI WGS metagenome assembly JAABUZ01 (sample SAMN12813069, study PRJNA571459) | rock metagenome | isolation source: Antarctica rocks | place: Antarctica: Victoria Land, Linnaeus Terrace sud | collected 2015-12-21 | reverse complement strand
GCGGGGGGTAGGGCGCTGGATGGGCCAGGGGGCGCGAGCTTACCGCACCCAACCAAACCACGAATACCCGCGGGCGGTGCCGGCGAGTGAGACGGCGGGGGCTAAGCTTCGTCGTCGAGAGGGAAACAACCCAGACCATCGGCTAAGGTCCCCAAGTGCGGGCTAAGTTGGCAAGGCGGTGTGCAGGCCCTGACAACCAGGAGGTTGGCTTAGAAGCAGCCACCCTTGAAAGAGTGCGTAATAGCTCACTGGTCGAGTCTGCGCGCGCCGACAATGTAACGGGGATCAAGCCCGCCACCGACGCCATGGATCTTCTTCGCGTTGAGCGGGGGGGATGGTAGGGGAGCGTCGTATTCACCGGGGAAGCGGCGGCGGAAGCCCGCCCGTGGAGGGGATACGAGTGCGGATGCCGGTATGAGTAGCGCTAATCACCGTGAGAATCGGTGACGCCGAAAGCCCAAGGGTTCCTGAGGCAGGATGATCCCCTCAGGGTTAGTCGGGCCTAAGCCGAGGCCGCGAGGCGTAGGCGATGGACACCAGGTTGATAGTCCTGGACCGCGATTGCACCGTCCGAGCGGACGGGGGGACGCGAGCGGGAGGCACGGCCCTTCTAGTGGACATGGGGGGTGCGTCGTCGTAGCGTGTCATGCGTGCAAGCGGATGACGAGACGTGAGGGCGAGGCCAACGGTTCCGACCGGAGCGTGCGTGGACCCCTATCGCCAAGAAAAGCCCCGCCGCGAGGGGCAGTCGCGCCCGTACCGCAAACCGACGCAGGTGGGCTGGAAGACGACTTCCAAGGCGAACGGGTGATCCTCTGTCAAGGAACTCGGCAAATTGACCCCGTAACTTCGGGAGAAGGGGGACCCCGGTAGGGTGACCGTCGGAGCGACGGGAGCGCGAGGGGGTGGCACGAAAAGGGCTCAAGCGACTGTTTACCAAAAACACAGGTCTCTGCTAACGCGTGAAGCGGACGTATAGAGGCTGACGCCTGCCCAGTGCCGGAAGGTTAAGGGGAGGGATTCACGTCCTGAGCCGAAGCCCCGGTAAACGGCGGCCGTAACTATAACGGTCCTAAGGTAGCGAAATTCCTTGTCGGGTAAGTTCCGACCCGCACGAAAGGCGTAACGACTTGAGCGCTGTCTCGACAGGGGGCCCGGCGAAATTGCACTGGCCGTGAAGATGCGGCCACACCGCGACAGGACAAAAAGACCCCGTGGAGCTTTACTGCAGCCTGGCATTGGCGCAGGTTTGGGCATGTGTAGGATAGGTGGGAGGCTGTGAGGCGTCGTCGTCAGGCGGCGCGGAGCCGACGGTGAAATACCACTCTTGCATGAGTTTGCGCCTCACCCTCGGCCCTGAAGCGGGCGAGGGAACCGTGCCAGGGGGGCAGTTTGACTGGGGCGGTCGCCTCCCAAAGGGTAACGGAGGCGCCCAAGGGTCCCCTCAGGGTGGATGGACATCACCCCGAGAGTGCAAGGGCACAAGGGGGCTTGACTGCGAGGCGGACAGGCCGAGCAGGGCCGAAAGGCGGGCCTAGTGATCCTATGGCGCCGCGTGGGCGGGCCATGGCTTAACGGATAAAAGCTACCCCGGGGATAACAGGCTGATCCTCCCCAAGAGTTCACATCGACGGGAGGGTTTGGCACCTCGATGTCGGCTCGTCGCATCCTGGGGCTGGAGTCGGTCCCAAGGGTTGGGCTGTTCGCCCATTAAAGCGGTACGCGAGCTGGGTTCAGAACGTCGTGAGACAGTTCGGTCTCTATCCGTCGCGGGCGACTGGAGAGGTGCGGGGAGCGGCCCCTAGTACGAGAGGACCGGGGCGGACGGGCCACTGGTGTGCGGGTTGTCGTGCCAACGGCACGGCCCGGTAGCTATGCCCGGCGGGGAGAAGCGCTGACAGCATCTAAGCGCGAAGCCCCCCCCAAGAGGACCTCTCCCACTATCATGAATAGGTAAGGCCCCCGGTAGACCACCGGGTGGACGGGCCGCGGGTACACGCCCGGTAACGGGTGCAGCTGAGCGGTTCCGATCGGCCGAGCGGCGTGAGTGTGATCTTGCATCTCGCCCATGCCCGGACTCCGGCAGCAGCGAGCACGAGTCGTGCATCGCCACCGTCCGGTACGCGCAATCGATCTTGGACATCGACACCATATCCTATCTTCATCTGTCTCGAGAGACAAAGAGGGCGACGAATACCTGTGTATTCGCCGCCCTCTTTTTTGTTGCGGTGTTGCTGGCGCCATCCGAATGGGTCCTGTAACCGCGGCCGCGGGTCAGATTATATTATGTCGAGTTGCACCCTCGATCGTCTGGTTCCCGTGCCCGCCACCTTCTTGTATGCTACCATGCGTAGTATGGCTCGACTATCGACCCTGGCCCTGATCGTCGTGGTCCTGGCGCTGTGGATCGCTAATTCCTTCACGTCGAAGGACGGGGGCGTGCCATGAGCGTGTCGGGGCGGCCCCAGCGCGGCAAGACGGTCAGCGTCGCCCCATCGGGCGGCGACTATGCCACCATTGGCGACGCGTTGCACGCCGTGGCCCTGCTGGCGGAGTCGGGACGCCGGCCGCGCATCGAGGTGCATCCGGGGCGCTATGCCGAGAGCCTCTACGTCGAGTCCGCCGTGGAGATCGTCGCCGTGGGGCCGCGCGAGGAGACCGTCGTCGAGTCGGCGGATCGCGCCTGTCTGTGGGTCGCCGCGGAGGACGCCACCGTCCGCGGCCTCAGCCTGCACCTTGAGGCCACGTTCGAGGACGAGGATTGCTATGCGCTGACCGTCTCGCACGGCCACTCCTCCATCGAGGATTGCGACATCACCTCCACATCACGGGCGTGCGTGGGTATCTATGGCGAGGGAGCGGCTCCCACGTTGCGCGGCTGTACAGTGCGCGACGGCGGCCACGTTGGCATCGTCGTCTTCGACGAGGCGCGGGGGACGATCGAGGACTGCACCGTCAGCGGCCATGCCGGCGCCGCGCTGCTGATCGTGAGCGGCGCGGACCCGGTTGTGCGGCGTTGCGCGATCTCCAACGGCAGGGGCGTGGGTGTGCAGGTGCAGGATGGCGGGCGCGGTACGGTGGAAGATTGCGACGTCTACGACAACGCCGAAGCCGGCGTCTACATCCTGGAGGGCGGGAACGCGGCGCTGCGGCGCACGCGCGTCAGCGATGGCAGCCGGCTCGGCGTCTACGTCTATGCCGGCGGTATCGCGACCCTGGACGATTGTCGCATCCACGACAACAAGGGCGCCGGGGTCGAGGTGGCCGAGCGCGCGACGGCGGTACTGCGGCGCTGCGAGTTGGCGCGGGGCGCCGTGGCGGGCCTGGTGATTCGTGACGAGAGCGAGGCCACGCTCGACGAGTGTCGCCTGGCCGACCACGGCGACGTCCAGGTGCTTGCTCTCCGCCGCGCCACGCTCACGCTGCGAGGATGTCTCATCCACTCCGGCCGCGACATCGGCGTGAGCGTGTCCGACGAGGCGCAGGTGTCGCTCTACGGCTGCGAGGTGTTCGGCCATGCCAGCGCCGAGCTGATGGCGACGCGCCGCGGCATGCTCGTGGTCCGGGAATCGTCCCTTCACGACGGTCATGGTTTCGGCATCCTACTCAACGGCGCGTCGGCGCGGATCGAGGGCTGCGACATCGCCGGCCACGCCGCCCCGGCCGTCTCGGTCGAAGGCGGCGCCACGCCCATCGTCGAACGCTGCGTGATCCGCGACGGCAGGCATAGCGGGATCTACGTCGAGAAGGGCGGGCGCGGCACGATCGATCGCTGTCAGATCTTCGGGCATGCCCTGGCCAACGTGATCATCCGCTCGGGAGGCGATCCCACGATCCTCGCCTGTACGGTGTACCAGGGACGAGACAGCGGCATCGCCGTGCTCGACGGCGGCCTGGGCACGATCGACGATTGCGACATCCACGACAACGCCGGGGCCAACATCACGCTGACCAGGGCCAGCAATCCCACGTTGCGCCGCTGCACGATCCACGAGGGCGGTATCGGCGTCGCGATCGACGCGGCGCGCGGCACGTTGGAAGACTGCAGCATCTCCGGGCACCAGGAGGCCGAAATCGTGGCCGACGGCAGTCCGGGCGCCATCTTGCGCCGCTGTCTTATCCGTGGCGGCCGTCTGCCCGCTATCCTGCTGCGCAAGCGCAGCCACCTCACCATCGAGGACTGTACCATCGCCGACGACGAGACCGGCGCGTGGCAGATCGAGACAGGCAGCAGCGTGCAGCGCAAGGACGGTAAGAACCGCTGGCGGTTCCGCTAAAAGCCCCGCAGCACCTGCTCCAGCACGGCGATGGCGCGGCCATACTCGCCCAGGTCGAGATGCTCGTGGGGCGTGTGGTCGAGCGAGGAGTCGCCGGGACCGTAGGCCAGGATGGGGCACCGCCAGACGGGGCCGACCACGTTCATATCCGAGGTGCCGGTCTTCAGCGCGAAGGCTGGCTTGCCCCCCTGCGCGCGGATCGCAGCCAGGAAGGCGCGCACCAGCGCGTTGTTCTTGTCCGCGCGGTAGGGGTGCTCCAGGCCGGAGACCGTCAGCCTGGCCTCGCCGGCCAGCGCCTCGATGCGCTCGCGCAGCCGATCCACGTTGCAGCCCGGCGGCAGGCGCAGCGAGACCGTCAGGCGCGCCTCATCGACCAGCCCATCGCTCTCGCCGTGGATGTATCGCAAGGCCGGTGACACACGCTCGAACGCGCTCGGCGGCGTGGCGCTCGACGAGCCGCTCGACTCCGCGGCCACGCGCGCCACGCCGTTCCAGAACGCCACGGCGCGCTCGGCCGCGCTGGGCACGCTGCCGGCGGTATGCGCCGCGTCCTGCCTCAGCACGTAGTCGACCAGCATACGGCCCTTGTAGCCTAGCGTCACGCGGTCCCAGCGGCTGGGCTCACCGATGACACAGGCGGCAGGACGGTAGCGGGTAGCGATGTGGCGCGCGCCGGCCGAGGTGGCGCTTTCCTCCTCCACGGCGCCGACCACGGCGACGCGCAACGGTGTGACGTCGCGTACGCGGGCCGCCGCGCAGATAAAGGCAGCCAGGGGACCCTTGGCATCCACGGCGCCGCGCCCGTAGAGCAGATCGCCCTCCACACGCACCGGTACCTCCCCGGGCGCGGTGTCCATGTGGCCCAGCAGCACGACGACGGGACCGGCCTCATCGGCCCCCTCGATGCCCGTCGCCTTCTCCACACCCTCCGCGCCCTCCATGCCCCGCGGCCGTATCTCGCCCACGGCATTGCCAGCCGCGTCGATGTGGGCGTGCAGGCCGCGTCGTTCCATTTCCGCGCACAGGTACTCGGCCAGCGGGCGCTCGTGTCCCGAGAGGCTGGGTATCTCCAGCATCCCGCGCAGCAGCGCCACCTCGTCCGCGGTAACCTCCCCGGACACCGCGGCAAGCGTGTCGTCGGGTTCGTCCGATTGATGCGTCACGTCGCTCCCCAGGCCACGAAGAGGCCGACGTCTTTGCCGATGCGGATGACGCCGTCCGCGGCCAGGCGCCGCTCCACCTCTTGCGCGATGGCGGCGCGGTCGGCTTCCTCGATGTCGACGGCCAGCCGCATGGAGAAGAGATAGTCGAGCAGCGGCACGGCCTCTGTGACCTCTAGCGCGTCCTCGTAGCGATCGGGCTCGACGTGGGCGAACCACGGCGCGAGTTCGACCGCCCCATGTTCCAGGTCGAAGCCGAGCGCGACGCGGTGCTGGCGGTAGGCCGGTACGAACTCTTCCAACTCCCGCATATGCCCCTGTCCGTTGGTCGCGGCAAAGAAGCGCCCATCGGGCCGCAGGACGCGGCGTACCTCGTCGAAGGCCCTGGCGCGGTCGGGCACGTGGTAGAGCATGTGGTTGGCGATCACGGCGTCAAAGCTGTCGTCGGGGTAGGGGATATGCCGCGCGTCGACCTGGGCAAACAGAAACGGGCGGCCCGCGTCGGAGAGGTTGCGCCGCGCCTCGGCCAGCATCCCAGGCGAGAAATCGGAGAGCGTCACCTCCCAGCCTGACGGGGCGCGCCCCACGTTCTCACGCCACAGCGTGCCCGGCCCGCAGCCCAGTTCCAGCACGCGACCGTCCGCCGGGACGTGGGGCAGCACGCGGTCCAGCGCCCAGCGTGGCCAGCCGTACGCGTTGGTGGAGAACCGCTCATGCAGGCCGATGCGCGCCTCCAGGTTCGAGGCGTCCTTATATTGATGCCGCAGGAGGTAACTTTGGTCCGCGATACGTTCCATATCAAACCTTTGTCGCAGTTAGACTGTAGCATAATTCTAGCCAACCGTGTGGCTCTCAGCGGCCTTGGTGGTCTTGTCCCTCAATCACCTTGAGCATCTTTTCCGCTCCCTGGCGCACCTCGGCGTTCTCATCCGCGCACAGACCCACCAATGCGGCGATCACGTCGTCGTCGCGGAACGGCTTGAGCCGCAGGAAACGCAGGGCGTAGAGTTTGTCGTCGGCGTCCCCGGCAAGCAATGTGTCGGGCAAGGTCTCTTTGTACCGCGCCAGCACGTGATTCTCGAAGCCCAGCACGCGGGCACATAGCGCGCGCAGGTGGGCTCGTTGGGCCGGTTCCGCCGGGATCGCGTAGTCCCACTCCTCGCGGCAGCGTCGATACAGCTCTTCCAGCACCTCAGCCCATTCGCCGCCGATGTGTCGCGCGTACAACGCTGGTACGTCACGCTTGCGCAGCACGTAGACGTGTGCCCGGTGCGCGATCAGTCCCGTCGCGGCCCACAGGATGCCCGTGACCAGCGAACGCATACCAGGCTGGTCGAAGCGGTCGGAACGATTGGAGCGGCGCACGCGGCCGCGCTCGGGAGCGATCACGTCGGGCGCGTGGTCGGGAGCGTCGTAGCCGTAGAACTCGCCCGTGGGGTCGGGATAGGACAGCGGGTAGGTCACGATGGGCGGCTGGCCATCGCCTCGCGCGATGCACCAATAGCCGCTGTGCATGGCCCGCCGCGCCCAGTTGCCGACCGGCAAGACCGGCAGCGCATCGCGGATGTCCTCCCCGTAGACCAGCAGGCTGCCGTACGTGAGCATGGGGCCAACGGGGCTGTCGCCGTTCGTTTGTCGCAGCGTCACCTCATCCTGTAGATCCATGTCGAGGGCGCCGCTCCAGTCCACGGCGTGGTCGAGGAAGGACTGCGTGGCCCGGCGGCGTTCCGTATCGTCAAGAAAACTGTCCCTGAACACAACGGTCAGGTCGAGGTCGCTGGACGGCGCGGCGGCCCCGTAGGCGTAACTGCCCACGACGTAGCAAGCCTTGAGCCGGTTGGGATAGGCCCGCTCGAACATGGCGACCATGTCGCGCAGGAACCTATCCGCGCGGTCGTCGCCCGTCGAGGAGGGCAACGCGGGCGGACTCACTGCTTGTCCGCCGGTTATCCGCGCGTGATGCCGTTCCCTATCGTCAAGGTCCATCTTTCCAAAGCTCACTGCTTGGCCGGTGGGCTGTCCGCACTGGTGTCCGCGGCGGGTAACGATGCGGAGGCGGCCAGTTGCTGGGCCATGGTCTGAGCGTCGGTGCGCAGTTGGCGGATCTCCGCGACCGTGGCGCGGACGCGCTCCAGCAGCGGCTGGTGCGCCTCGATCCCGGCGTGGATCAGCCAGGAGGCGGCGTCGCTGCGCGTGCCGCGGATGCCCGCCTCGATCAGGGCGTCGAGGGCCTCCAGGTCGCGGTCGTCGATGCGGCAGGTCACTACGTTGCCCTTGGTCGCGCCCGCATCCGCGCCGCGCTCCTTCACCGCGCGGGCTTGCGGGGAGAGCGCGAGGGCGATCTGGCTGACCGCCTGGAGCACCCGCGCGCGCACCTGCTCCAGCGGGACGCCCTGGCTCTCGATGGCGGCGGCAGCCAGCCCCTCGCCCTCGTGGATGATGCCGAGCAGCAGGTGCTCCGTGCCAATGTAGTCGTGGCGCAGCTTCCAGGCCTCGCTCGCGGCGAGCGCCAGCGTCGTCTCGGCGCGTGGGGTCAGCAGCGGCTCGTCCTTCGGCGGCTCGGGACCGCGCCCGATGACCGCTTCGATGCCCTGTCGCACCGGTTCCAGCGCGATATCCAGCTCGCGCAGCACCACCGCGGCGATCCCGGTACCCTCGCGGATCAGGCCGAGCAGCAGGTGCTCCATGCCGATGTAGGTGTGGTTGAAGCTGACCGCCTCGTCCCGTGCCAGCAGCAAGACCTTGCGCGCCCGCGGAGTGAACTTATCGAACGACGCCGACGCCCGCTGCGTCAGCACCCGTCGCGCCTCCTCGTCAATGGCTACCTCGCCCGTCACCGCCATCCCACACCCCCATCATCGACTCTTGTAGGTAGACGCCACTCTCGAAAGGGATCACGCGTGGAACGTCTTCTGGAAGCTCGCGTCGGTGACGGCGGGGCGATCGAGCCGGAACGGCGCGATGGAGGCGCCAGAATGGAGGCGCCAGAAATGCGCGTGCGCCATCCGAACCGTTACGTCGTCACAAATCATGCCGTGTATGACAACAGTGTCAAACCCCACAGCGTCACCGTACATAGTCGCCTGCCCATCCTCCACTACCTTAAGGCGCCCTGTTATGTATGGTACAGCAAGGAGTACGGAACGATGACACGGAAGCGATCAATTGCACTAGCCTTGCCTCTCGCGGGCATGGTCTCATTAGGGGGGATGTATGGCGTGAATGCAGCGGGGCGGGCGTCCGCCACCAGCGCGCCCACCCAATACATCGGCACGATGCTGGCGCCGCAGGGGACGAGTCAGGTCATGGGCGCGGTGGCTATGATCGCCGAGGGCGGCAACACCACCGTCGCCATTAACCTCATGGGGCTGCAGCCGTCGACGCGCTACGCGGTGCAGGTTCGCCAGGGCGCCTGCGGCAGCAGCGGGTCCATCGGCAACGGCAGCACCACGACCGGCAGCGTCATCCCGAGCGCGTTGGCGACGGGACTCTCGGTGAAAGGCGACGCCATGGGCGAGGCGCGCCTCGTCGGCGCCGTCATGGTCGCGCGCATCCCCACCAGCGGCGCCTCCATCGTGGTGGTCCAGGGCAACGCGACGTCCGCCACGGGCGCCACGGGCGGGACAGGAACAACCGGCTCGGGAACGGCACAGCAGAGCGCCCTCGCCTGCGGCAACGTGGTCTTGCCCAAGGCCGTCACGCTCGTTCGCCCTATGAGCAGCGCGGGCAGCGTCGGCGGCACGGGCAGCACGGGTAGTTCGGGCCGTATGCGCAGCACCAACAGCGCCGTGGCCATGATCGTCGAGCCTGCCCCGGTGGCGGGCGCCGCGATCAAGACGGGCACGCAGGTGCTGGTCTACGGCACGGGCCTGCAGCCACTCACCGCTCAACCGCTGCACATCCATGCCGGCCCTTGTAGCAACCCGACTGCCCCCATCAAGTACCCGCTCAACGACCTGGTCTCCGACGCGCGCGGGCGTGCCCTGTCGGGCACCGGTCTCACCGACATGGTCCCCCTCTCGGGGCTGTCCATCCACATCCACGCCACGTCGTGGCCCATGACCGCCTGCGGCTCCATCGGCGGGATGTAGAGGGCAAGACCAAAAGAGTCCGATAGGTGCGGCCCCGGCGGGAACTGTTCCCGCCGGGGCCGCACTTTTTGTCCTCCCCACTCGCCCCTCGCCCCTCGCCAGCGCGATCGTCTCGCCGCCCTCTCGAACGACGCGCAGAACCGAGTCGTTATGTGCATCCAGCACGCTCACCGCGCCCGTGCCGCCCGCGACGAGCTGGCCCGCCCCGGCGTCGAGGGCCAGCATGCCGGGCATGCTGGCCACGGTTATCTCGCCCAGCGGCGTCCCCCGCCGCGCGTCCAGCGTTGCTGACGCGCTCCGGCGACTACGCCGTCACCCCGCCCAGCGGCGTCTTCGGCGACGCCACGCGCGCCGCCCTCCGTACCTACGCCGCGCGCGTGAATCTGGAGGAACGCGTCACCTCGAATATGCTGGACGGGGACGCGATCGACGCGGTGGCGCTGCGCTCTATGCGAGAGCACGACGTATAGATTGCCCATTGTCAGGGCGTATGCGATACGCCCCTACGGCCCACGGCCCACGGCCCACGGCCCACGGCCCACGGCCCACGGCCCACGGCCCACGGCCCACGGCCCACGGCCCACGGCCCACGGCCCACG
>JAABUZ0100010712.1_pt1 | contig 10127 bp, 8 predicted proteins | sample 5562091 | NCBI WGS metagenome assembly JAABUZ01 (sample SAMN12813069, study PRJNA571459) | rock metagenome | isolation source: Antarctica rocks | place: Antarctica: Victoria Land, Linnaeus Terrace sud | collected 2015-12-21 | reverse complement strand
GCCCGGACTGCTCGCCGGCCGAGTCGCGATCGTTACGGGATCCGATTCCGGGATCGGCGCGGCCGTCGCACGCGCTTTTGCCGCTGCCGGGGCCGACGTCGCAGTTAGCTATCTGCACGATGCGGCCGGAGCCGAAGGCACGAAAACTGCAGTGGAAACGGCCGGGCAACAGGGCTTCGTGCGACGTCTCGACGTGTGCGCCGAAGAAGACGTCGAACGCTACTTCGAAGAAGCCTCACGTGCGCTCGGCACCGCGACGTTGCTCGTCAACGCGGCCGGCGTCGATGCGAGCGGCGTCCCGGTACGGGACATGACTCTAGCGGCTTGGCGAACCGCGATCGACTCGAATCTCACCGGACCTTTCCTGTGTGCGCGCGCATTCCTACGCCGGTTACCGGCGGTCGACGGCGATCGCTCCGGCGTGCGCGCGAAAATCATCAATATGACGTCCGTCCATGAAGAGCTTCCGCGTGCCGGCGCTAGCGACTATTGCGCAAGCAAAGGCGGACTTCGCAATCTGACGCGGTGCCTCGCCCTCGAGCTCGCACCGGAATGCGTTACCGCGGTGAACGTCGCTCCCGGGATGATTCTCACTCCGATGAACCAGCGTGATGTCGACGATCCAGAACAACTCCGCAAGGACGAAGGTACGATTCCGCTACGGCGCGCCGGCCGCGCGGACGAGGTCGCCGGACTCGTCCTTTGGCTTGCCTCGCCCGCGGCCGACTACGCGACCGGGAGCAGCTTTACACTCGATGGAGGTTTGATGCAAAATACGGGCCAAGGCGCGTGACGCCCGAACTCGTCGACGTAATGCCGCTTCAATTCAAGGGCGGTCCCGCGACCCAGGGCGAGTACATTCTTAGCCCGTTCGTTTACGACGACGGGCGTCAGATCTTCGTGCGCGCGGTACCGCGCCTCGACGAGGATCCGGAACGCAAGATTTCACGCGCTTTTCACGGACGCTCAACCGACGGCATAACGTTCGAGCTCGATACGGCGCCTTCGCTCGTGCCCGGACCCGATGCCGTCGATCTGGGCGGTGTCGAGGATCCGACCGTCGTCGAAGATGCGGGATTGCTCAACGTCTTTTATTCGGGATGGGACGGTGTGGCAAAGCGCAGCACGATGCTGCGTGCCGCCGGGCCGCCGGGCGGAGCTCTCACCAAGTGCGGCCCGGTATTGCCGGCCGACGCGCTGCCCGCGAAGGAACCAACGCTCGTGCGGCGCGACGACGCCTGGACGATGTTCTACGAAGTCGAACGCGACGATGCTTCGCTCAACGCAACGGCAACGGCTCGCTCTCTGAGTGGCCCCTGGACTCTCGGTGATGACGTGCTGCGGCCTCGCTCGGATCGTTTCGACGCCTGGCATTTGAGCCCGGTAGCGTTCTTGCGTGCACCTGACGGGGCGCGCGTTCTGCTCTATAACGGCTCGACGCGCGACGGACGTTGGCAGATCGGATGGTGCGAACTCGACGAGGCTTGCGGCCAAGTTATTGCACGCCCCGATGAACCATTGATAAGCGCGTCGCGCAACGCACCAGACCAGCGAGAACTCGCCTTCGCGGCCTCGGCGTTTATGGTCGACGACGATCTGCACGTGTACTACTCGATCGGCGATACCGACCCGGCTCGCGCCCGAGTACGCTGGCGTCGCTGACATGCCGAGATCCAACATCACCATGCGGACGACGATGCGACCCGGGTCAACCGCCGAAGCGATGAACGACGTTACGGGACCGATTCAGCGTTCGGTACTCAAAGCGTAGGGCTTGAGCGCTGTGCCACACGGCGAAACCGTAGCGCATTGGCCCGCGGCGATCGGCGACTACGGCCTCATTTCGGACTGCCGTTCGGCCGCTCTCGTCAGCCGCGACGGATCGATCGACTGGCTCTGCGCGCCGCGTTTCGATAGCCCGGCGTACTTCGGGCGATTGCTCGGCGCCGACGCAGGACATTGGAAAATATCAGCTTCGGCAGTCGTCGAGACGAAACGCCGTTACGTCGATTCGACGATGGTGCTCGAAACCACGGTGCGCACCAGCGACGGAACGATGCGGATCACGGACGCGATGGCGCTCGGTCCGCGCGAGCGCGGCCATCATCTCGCCGCAGATTCGCCAGGGGTCGTCCTGCGCCTAGTGCGTTGCATCCAGGGTAGCGTTCTCGTCGACATGAGCTTCGCGCCGCGTCCGGAGTACGGTCTCGTGGCGCCGCTTTTCGCACGCATGGAGCACGGGATAGTTGCCCGCGGCGGCGGAGATGGGTCTTGCTTTCCCTGCCGCCGGATCTGTCTCTATCGATCGTCGATGCGACCGCGTCGACCCGTTTCCGCTTGCGCGACGGCGAGGTCGGCGCCTTCGCGCTCGAACACACCAACACGGCGGCGCCTCTGCCGAAACTTTGGTCGCAGCGGTCGATCGTCGCTCGTCTTAGCGATACCATCGAGGGATGGAAGTCGTGGAGTACGCTTCATCAATCGTATGAGGGACCGTGGAGCCCCGCCGTCCATCACAGCGGACGCGTGTTGCAAGCGCTAACGTACGCTCCGACGGGCGCGATTGTCGCTGCACCGACGACGTCGTTACCCGAAACGGTCGGCGGATCTCGAAACTGGGATTACCGGTACACGTGGCTGCGCGATGCGAACCTGACGATGCAGGCTCTCTGGATCGCCGCCTGTCCCGATGAAGCGCAGCGCTTCTTCGCGTGGATTGCCAGCGCTGCGGCGACAGACGCCGGTTCGGGAAGAATTGGCATCATGTTCGGCGTCGGCGGCGAGCACGACCTCACGGAACGCGATTTGCCGCATCTGCGCGGTTATCGCGATAGCAGTCCCGTTCGAATCGGCAACGGCGCCTGGACGCAGGATCAGCTTGACGTCTACGGTCACATTCTCGATGGAGCGCGGCGCTTCAAAGATCACCTAAAAGATATGGAAGAGCCGACGAAACGATTTCTCATTCGTTGCGCTAATCTAGCGGCAATACGTTGGACCGAACCCGGCAGCGGCATCTGGGAGATACGCGGCGGACTTCGGCATTACGTTTACTCGAAGGTCATGTGCTGGACCGCACTGGATGCCGCGCTCGAAATTGCCAAGCTGATCGACGCTGACTCGGTTGCGGTAACCCGTTGGCGTGACGCGCGCGAGGCAGTTCGGGCGGTAATACTCGACAGAGGCTATGACGACCAACTCGGCGCCTTCGTGCAGGCCTTCGATGCGAAAGACCTCGATGCATCGACGCTGGTGATTCCGATCGTCGGCTTTCTTCCGGGGACCGACCCGCGGGTTCGCTCGACGATCGATCTTATCGAGCACGAACTTGCCGATTCGCGACAACTCATCTACCGCTACCGGGGAAGCGACGGACTCGAGGGTGACGAAGGCACGTTTTTGCTCTGCACGTTTTGGCTCGCGCACGCGCTCGCGCTCGCCGGTGATGTCGAGCGCGCGAGCACCGTGTTCGAACGCGCGCTCGCGTGCGGCAACGACCTCGGTCTATTCTCCGAAGAGGTCGATGCAAGACGGGAGAGGCCCTCGGAAACTTTCCGCAAGCGTTCAGTCACGTCGGCCTGATCAACGCCGCCTTCGCAATCGCAAGCGCGACGGGCGGAGCCGTGCCGGTGACCTCCTCTAGCGTGCGATAGCTACCTTCGTCGGCATTGAGCCCTAATGATCTCGTCGTCTTCTACTTGTTTAACCCTTTTTCTTCATTAAGATCAGCTGCGCAAACAACGCAGATGTAGCTTCCCCTGCATAGCCGTATTAACGAAGAGGCCATATGATGCTTAGTAACCTCGAGCGAAATAATGAGGCGTTTACATTTGCGTTACGCCTCCGTGCAAATCAAATGAAACTGAGAGCGGAGTTACAAGCACGTTACGACTTCATTGTGTGCGGTTCAGGCACTTCAGGGTCAGTGGTTGCGCGTCGACTTGCTGAACGTGGAGACGCGACGGTGCTGCTTCTAGAGGCAGGAGGCAGCGACGACGTGCCTTCCGTCTCGCAGGCGTCGCAATGGCTCACGAATTTGGGCACGGAGCGCGACTGGGCATTTCAGGCAGAACCTAACGTTCTGTTGAACAACCGAGTGTTACCACTTTCGATGGGGAAAGTGTTGGGGGGTGGCTCGAGCATTAATGGTATGATCTGGTCCCGCGGGCATAAAAACGATTGGGACTATTTCGCCAGCGAGGCAGGCGACGACGCTTGGAGTTACGGATCCGTTCTCGATATTTACCGGAAAATCGAAGATTGGCGTGGCGTACCGGACCCACTGCGTCGCGGACACGGTGGACCGGTCATCGTGCAGCCACCAGCTGACCCGAATCCGATCGCGAATTCGTTCCTTGAAGCTTCCGAATCCCTGGGCATTCCAAGGTTCGATGACCAGAACGGTCGCATGATGGAAGGCGATGGAGGCGCCGCGTTCGTCAACTACTGCATAAATGCCGGTCGCCGCGCTTCGGTCTTTCGTGCGTACGCCTATCCATACATGGATCGTCCAAATCTCACCGTGCTTACGGAAGCGCTCGTCACGCGCGTTACTCTGGAACGCGGCCAGGCAACTGGTGTTGAGATCGTTCTCGACGGTCGCGCGCATCGCGTCGGAGCGACACGCGAAGTCGTATTATCGCTCGGCGCTTTTAACACACCTAAAGTCCTGATGCAATCCGGTATCGGCGACGAGAAAGAGCTGCAGGCTTCCGGCATCGACGTTCTCCAACATCTTCCTGGAGTTGGGCGCAACTTCCAGGACCACATTTTGGTTGCGGGCTGTTATTGGAAGTATGACAACCCGATGGAACTGCGAAATACGGGCGCCGAAGCGACGTTATTCTGGAAAAGCAACAACGCTCTCGATACGCCTGACCTGCAGGCCCTGATACTCGAATCTGTCACAACTAGTCCCGAGACGGCGCGATACGCGCCAGCCGTGCCGGCCTGGGGGCTTGCGCCCGGGCTCGTTCGACCGAAGAGCAAAGGGCAACTCCGTCTTACAGGACCGAACCCACTCGATCCGTTGATCATCGATACCCAACTACTCTCCGATCCAGCAGACTTCAAAGCACTGATGACCTGCGTCGAAATGTGTCGTGACATCGCGCGCTCCGCTCCGTTGCGCGAATTTGGGAGTCGCGAGGTGATGCCCGGTGCACTCGGTCGAACCGAACTAGAAGACTTCATCCGGGATGCGATAGTTACGTTCTGTCATGAGACGGGTACGGCAAAGATGGGCCGAGATGATATGTCCGTCGTCAACGCGCAACTCCAAGTCTACGGAGTGAAACACCTTCGGATTGCGGACGGATCGATCATGCCGCGGATCACAACCGGCAATACGATGGCTCCGTGTGTGGTTATTGGCGAGATAGCTGCGCAGTCTCTGACTGCAACGCATTGGAGCGATAGCGCACGTACGATAGGTGATTGATTTCTGCGCTAAGGAGTTGCGTCATGGGCACGTTTGCTATCTCGGTTAATTCCTATCCGAGCGCCGCTTGGACCGCGCCGCCCTCCCGATCGTGGCTCGGCTCGCAAGCGCTTTTGGGAGGCGTCAAGGCACGTTTGAAACGCTCAACGCACGGCTTTGGAAAACAGAAACGCCTTGCTCGAATAGCGAGCGGCCTTCGCCGAACTGCTGGGCTCCAAGGACATCGACGTCCTCCGCGAGATGCCCGGCCTGGTCTGTGATGCGGCGATCCAGGCGCAATTTGACGACCATATTGGCGCCGCTCCTCACGAACGTAGCGCCGAACGACAAGACGTTCGCAACGGCTGGCTACCGCACTCTCGCCTGCGAACTGCGCGGCCTTGAAGGTGCACTTCTTTCGCAACTCTTTGGCGCACGTTCCGCAGAGTCGTAAAGCGGAGGTTGCTACAGCTTTGCGCACCGTCTTTGACCAGGTCTCGATCGAGAGCGCTCAGCGAGCGGCTGCAGAAGTCCGCGAAATGTCCACCAAGACGCTGACGAAAGCGACGGCGATCTTCGAGAGCGGACTTACCGATTCGCTCGCCTTCCTGCGCTTCCCACTCGAGCATCTTCGCAAGATTGCGACGACCAACCCGATCGAGCACCTTAACCGCGAGATTCGTCATCGCACACGGTCGGTCGCGATCATCCGAGAAAATCGTCTTCGGTGAGGCGGCGTCCCTGGATAAGCGCGTCGCGGACCGTCGGATCGCCCGTGTGTTGAAGCATTGCTTCGCGAAGCAACTGTTCGCTTTTTTTAACGACCGAGTCGCCGCGCCAACCTTCGCGCTGCGCGGCTGCCTCCAAAGCGCCAAGCATGCGTGCAGCCAGAACCGGGTTGCCGGAAATGGCAAGGCCGGCGGCCCAATGATACAACGCGCAAAAGAGCGAGTAAGGGTGGTTGTCCCGGGCGATGTTGGCGGCCGATTGAGCCGCCGCGATCGCCTGCGAATATTCGTGAAGCGCGAGACGTACGCCCGCTAGCAGCAAGTACAGTGAGAGCTCGCCGCTGCGGTTTTCGCTTGCGAAGTAGCCTGTTTCTAACACGTCAGCCAGAAGATGGTGGGCTCCCAGGGCATCGCCGTCTGCAAAGAGTCCCGCTGCGCGCACGACCTCCACGTATCCCTTGAGGTTTTCGTTCTTGACCTGTTTCGAGCGGGCAACAACGTCGTTTAGCAGTGCTCTTGCTTTCGTGGTATCGCCGCGCTCTACGGCAACGATCGCCGATCCAATGATGAGCGACGAGTAGACCCACGTATCGGGCCGAGCGTCGAGTAAGGCATTCACTCCCATTCGAAACGCCTCGTCGGCGTCATCGATCTGGCCCATCTCCAGGGAACGAAAGCCAGCTAAATAATGAAGCGTCCCGAGACCGATACGATCCCCGGCGCGTTCGAACGCGGCGGCTGCCCGCGGTGCAACGGCGGAGAAGCTCTTGCCGGAAAGGACCTGTAGCAGCGACCGGTAGAGTCGCGCCGTCAGTCCCGGATGCGCGTCGCCGCTCAGCCGTAGCAAGACTTGCTGCGCCGTGCTGCGCAATTCCAGCGGCGACTTTCGAATCCACGTGTAGCGAAGTCCGCTTAAAATACGGGCCGCAAGGACCGGATCATCGCCGGGCCCGAGGGCCCATTCGACCGCCGCGCGAGCGCTTTCAATGAGCCTGTCGTACGCTTCAACCCACTCGAGTACGGGTATTGCTTCCAGTTGCGCTTCGGCGCGGTCGGCGACATCCGCGACCCAGCGAGCATGCCTGAGCGCAAGTTGTGGATGCTCGCCAGCGGCAGCGAGTTTTTCTTGGGCGAAACTCCGTGTCGCATCGAGCAAGCGATAATGCATGCTCTTCTTGTGCGGCTCCGTCGCGACAAGGGATTTCTCTGCCAACGACGAGACCGTCAACACGATTAGCGCTTCGGGAAAGGCGTCGTCCGCGCACACGCCGACAGCGGCATCGAGCTTCCAACGGCCCGGAAAGATCGACAAGCGACGCAACAAGAGACGCTCGGGGTCATCGAGCAGATCGTAGCTCCACGCGATGGTCGCTGCGAGTGCCCGCTGTCGCGGCGCAACGTCGCGCCGACGGTCGCGCAAGATCATCAACTGGTCGTCGAGGCGCGCGTGCAACTCGTCCAAACCGAGCGTCGTCAACCGGGCTGCGGCCAGCTCGATAGCAAGCGCGATGCCTTCGAGACGCCTGCAAGTGTCCACGATCAGCGACGCGTTCGACTGCGTCAGCTCGAAGCCCCAAACGGCGGCGCGAGCCCGCTCAATAAATAGTTCGACGCCGTCGTATTGACGCATCTCTTCGAACGGCGTGCCGTCCGGAGGCAGCGCTAACGCCGGCAGATGGAAAATTGTCTCGCTCGAGACGGCAAGCCGCTCGCGACTGGTCGTAAGAACCCGTACCGACGACGCCGCTTGGGCTAGCTGGCTCGCGATACGAGCGGCTTCTGCAAGTAGGTGCTCGCAACTATCGAGAATGATCAACATCTGCCCTCGTCGCAGACGCGCCGTAACAACCGCCAGGAGATCGCGCTTTCCGTCAACGGCAACGTCCAAGATTCCGGCGAGCGTCGGCAACACATGTGCAGGATCGTTTAACGCGGACAAATCGACGAACCAAATGCCGTCGGAAAACTTGCTCGCGCAAAGCCTCGCGACTTCGAGCGCCGTGCGCGTTTTTCCGATGCCGCCAGCGCCGACGACCGTCGCAACCCGTCCGGCCTGCAAAAGCCTCGTAACGGCCGCGATCTCGCTTTGACGGCCCAGAAACGGCGATGCTTGTCGGGGAACGTTTGTCGGAGGCGAAGGCGTCTCGCGCGGCCGACGGTGACGTGCCCGCTGCGCGGCCGATTCGAGACGCATGCTCTCCGCGGGATCGAGTGCGAGTGCTCTAGCCAGCGAGGCAACGCTTTCGCGCCGCGGCGCGCGACGAGCTCCCCGCTCGAGGGCGCTCACCGCGTTGCCGCTAAGGCGAGCTAGCTCCGCCAACGTCGCTTGCGACATCCCCTTCGTAATTCGGGCCGCACGCAACAGGTCTCCGAATTGAACGTCATCTTCCGGGACCGAGTTCGGCATGCTAAACATTTCAGCGCTTCGCTCTTATGTGCGGGCCGCGGTACCGGACGCGAAGGTCACGTTCGCCCTCGTCAAGCTTTTTGCACGACTTGGTCGGCGAATACGTGGGAGGTACCGTAACGGTCCACTTCGTGAGTCCGTATTGTGCTGGTCAAATGTGTGACTTGTCAGTGGGATCCGTTTCCCCAGCGTGCTAGCGTATCGATTGTCAGGCACGTAAACCCTGACCTTCTTCGTCTCTCTAGGCTCGAGCGGAGGATCAAGCGCCTGGCAAATATTTCGGGCAACTGGACTCGTTTGACGCGACCCAAAACGGACAATGGCCGTATGAGCGGACACTTCGAACACGTGCTGGTCCATGCGCGCAAGCGAGAACTCGAGGCGACCGCCGGGGTGTGCTTTGATGCGTCGGCACGCACTTTACGATTCAATAGTGAGCGATAATTGCGATTGCACCGAGCCAAGCTACAATCGCATTCTGTGTTCCTGACGCCGTGGGACGCGACTCGTCATCTTTAGAAGCGCCCTCACTCATAGCGACCAGAACCCGAGACGCATCTGTTAAGACACGTGCAGAAGTAAAGCGTCCATCTAGCTAGCTTGTTTGAGACGACTTACGAAATTGACTTAGGTGGGAGGACCAAAGTTTGCCAGTCTTTGACTCGCTCATAGGATCGCACGGAACCGCCGGAACTTCAGCAAGCTTCCGTACACGCTCATGCACGTTCAAGCCGATCGTTGTCGGGACAATTGAAAAAAAGCTTCGCTATTTGCGACGCAATCCGCTGTTTGACAAAGCGGGCGATAACATGTTGCGCGAGTGCGCGGCGTTCCTCACCCTTTGCAGACGCTCAAGCCGAATGCGGTTATTCTACCAGGGCGCCGCCGGCGATCTCGTCTTTTTGCTAAGCGAAGGCTGCGTCCGGCTGTCGCGCCTGCTCGAGAACGGAAGAGAAATGATTACCGTGATCGGGCCCGGCGACATATTCGGGGAGGACGCACTCTTCGCTCCGGTCGAGCGTAGCCGAGATGCGTTGGCGATCGACGACGTGGTTCTCTTCAGCATCCGCGCTGCAAATCTTGTCGCACTTATGGCTCGTCAGCCGCTGCTCGCGCTCAATATCGTGCGTTATCTGCAGAAGCAACGAGACGAAGCCAACTCGACGATCGAGGAGATCGCCTACCTGACCGTCGGCGAGCGATTGGTTCGGCTCATGCGACGGCTAGCCGATAAGCACGGTATTGCCGAGGAAAGCGGCATCCGTATCGATTTACCGTTGACCCACGCGGACATTGCGTCATTGATTGGTTCGACCCGCGAAACCGTCTCGCTTCAACTTGCCCATCTCGCAAAAGTCGGCCGCGTGGTCGTGCGCGACCACGCATTCCTGGTTCCGCGGCTGCAGCCGTAATGGTAAGCGCGGTTACGCGGCCGCGCTTACCCATGACTTACAATTGTGGCGTATGGGAATGTCCTGTGTACTTACTGTCGGCACTCTGCCCGAAGAGCGGATTCATGGCTACAAACTTGTCGCCGGTGAATCGCTTCGAACACTGCGCCGGCTATGACTAG
>JAABUZ0100010710.1_pt1 | contig 10128 bp, 8 predicted proteins | sample 5562091 | NCBI WGS metagenome assembly JAABUZ01 (sample SAMN12813069, study PRJNA571459) | rock metagenome | isolation source: Antarctica rocks | place: Antarctica: Victoria Land, Linnaeus Terrace sud | collected 2015-12-21 | reverse complement strand
GAGGGTCTGGATCCGTGGCGCCGGGAACGGCGAGACCGGTGGCGGCCACGCCGTGATCCCGTCGAGGGTCAACTCGTACGCGGTGCTGCTGTCGGGCTCCAGGCCGCGGATGGCCACCAGCCCGTAGTGCTTGCCGTCCACGTGGAAGGTGCGCGCGCGGTGGCCGAGCACCTGCACCTCGCACGCCTGGTCGGTCTCGACCCAGACCGTCGCCTCGGTCGCTGAGAGGTAGCGCAGCATCGGTCCCAGCAGCAGTGAAACCATCGCCGCTTCTACCGCACCGCCGGGCGTTCTCGGTCCCCCGGGTCCAGCGAATAGCCAAAATCGGTCAGCGTCTCGCAGCCGTGGTCGGTGACGAGCAGAAGATCCTCGTAGCGCACGCCGCCGACAGTCCCGTCCCACAGGCCGGGCTCGATCGCCACCACGTCCCCGGCGACGAACGGTTCCCGGCCGGTCTGCCCCAGTCCGGGGGCCTCGTGAACGCGCAGCCCGACCCCGTGCCCGAGCGAGAACTGAAAGCCCTCCTGGGGGTCCTCGCCCGGTCCCGTGCGCTGCGTGGCATACCCCTCGGCCTCGAAGCGCTCGCAGACGGCGGCGTGCAACTCCGCACCCGTGACCCCCGAGCGCACGGCGGCCCGAGCGGCGTCGAACACCTCGCGCACGAGCGTCTCCTGACGGCGCACCTGCGCCGGCGGCTCGCCGCAGACCACGAACGTGCGGGTCATGTCCGCCCAACAGCCCGATGCCTCGTCATGAGGCCAGACGTCGACCTGGATCGGCAGAGCGGCGGGCAGCGGTCCGCTTCCCGCCTCGTGACCGAAGCCCTGCCACACCGAGGCGACGATCACGTCCTCGGGAAGGATCGCGCCTCGCGCCCAGGCGGCATCGCGCATCGCCGCGCGGACCCGCTCGGCGGTCAGCGCAGCGCCGTCGAGGACGAGGCGGTCACCGTCGCGCTGCGTCCGGGCCAGCAGCTCGGCGGCAGCGGTCATGGCTGCGCCGGCGGCGCCGGCGGCCCGGCGGATCCCGGCCAGCTCGGCCGCGGACTTGCGCCGCCGGCGCGCGGTGATCGCGGCGGCGTCGACACGCAGGGTGATCCCGTCGGCGCGCAGCCGGTCGGCCAGCCCGAGCGGAAAGGCGAAGTCGACGATCGCTTCGCGCACCCCGGTTGCGGCCGCCGCTCGCGCCGCCAGCTCGAGCATCACCTGGTCGCGCTGCAGATCGCTCTGCAGAAGCTCGCGCACTCCGAGGTCGCCGATGTCGACCAGCTGCGCGTCGGGTCGGCAGGCCGCGAGCCGGGCCGCCTCCAGCGACGAGGCCTGGATCCAGGTGTGCTCGGCATCGGCCACGAGCAGGAACGGATCGCCGATCACGATCGGGACCTCATGACGGAGCGCGGCGCTCGTCTCGGTATCCCCGTAGAGCATGAACGTGGTCACGACGCCGGCCGTGCCATCTGAAAGGCGCGGTCGACAACGGCGTAATCCGCCGGTCCGCCGAGCCGCGCCACCGGCCGCAGCGCGGCGGTGTCGACCGCGTCGCCGACGATCGCGGATTCGTCGAGGTGCACCCCGACCACCTGGCCGATCACGAGATGGTGATCGGTCGGGCGCGACTGCAGGTCGCAAAGCTCGAGCCGGTGCACGACGCGGCACTCCATCGCACAACGCGCCGCCTTGACCCGCGGCGCGGACACCAGCCGTGAGGGCGCCATCTCCAGACCGGCGCGCTCGAACTCGCTGAGGCCGCGCGCCAGCGGCGCCGAGGAAGCGTTCATCGCCTCGCGCAGCTCGTAGGTGACGAGGTTCCACACGAACTCTTGCACCTCGCCGGCGAAGGTCACCGAGTCCTTGGCCCCTTGACTGCAGAACGCGAGCATCGGAGGAGCCTCCGCGACCGCGTTGAAGAAGCTGTACGGCGCCAGGTTGACCGATCCATCCGCGGCGATCGTCGAGACCCAGCCGATCGGCCGCGGAGCGACGATCGCCTTGAACGGGTCATGCGGCAGCTGTGCGCGATCATGTTCACCGGGCTCATAGAACAACATCGAGCGACACCCTAGTACCGCGGCGCTGGGCTGCGCCGCGCAACTTCTAGCCGCTGACCGGTTTGAGACCGGTATGTCCACCAGGAGGAGGAGGAGTCATCTTGAGTCGTACCTGTAAGTCGCTGATCGCCGCACTTGTGGCGGGACTGGCGACGGCGGGCGTCGCGGCCGCCGCCTCGACGCCGGCGATCACCGCCGAGTCAGCCGCCAACATCGGCAATACCACGGCCACGCTCACCGCGACGATCAACCCCAACGGCAGCGCAACCGACTACAGCTTCCAGTACGGGGCGACCAGCGCCTACGGGCTCTCGACCAGCAGTCATACGATCCCGGCCGGCAGCCACCCGGTCACCGTGCACATCAACATCGGCGGTCTGACGCCGGGCACGCCCTACCACTTCCACGTCACGGCGCTCAACCACGCCGGCTCGGCGGCGGGCGCCGACAAGACGTTCACGACCACTGGCCCTCCGCCGGCCGCGGTCGTCACCGGCCCCGCGGTCAACGTCGGCAAGACGGTCGCCACGGCCACGGGCAGCATCAACCCGGAGGGGGCCGCGACAAACTGGGCGGTGCAGTACGGCCTGAGCAGCGGCTACGGCTCCCAGACGATCCCCGCCCAGATGCTGGCCGCGGTCACCACGTCGCTGCCCGTCTCCACCGTGCTGTCGGGCCTGACTCCGGGCACCCTGTTTCACTACCGGTTGGTCGCCTTCCACGGCGACAACATCAGCTCGGCGGGCGCCGACGCGACGTTCTTCACCGAGCCGAGCATCCGGCCCAAGCCACGGCTGAACGTCCACAGCTCGCCCTCGCGCGACCGCAGAAGGCCCTATGCGTTCACGACCACGGGCAGGCTCACGGGCGCCAACAACATCCCCAGCACCTCCAAGTGCTCGGGAACCGCGACCCTGAAGTACTACATCGGACGCAGGAAGATCGGCAGCGTCGCCGCTCAGGTCGGGCCGGACTGCACCTTCTCGGGGCAGAACTCGTTCCGCCGCGTCCGCGGCGGTACGCCGGCCCGGATCACCATCAAGGTCCACTTCAACGGCAATGGCTACATCGCGCCGGTTGGCCGGGTCAACACGGTGACTGCCGGCTAGCACGGTCTCGCTGTCGGGCTCCCGGTCGATCGCGGCCGGGGGCCGACCGGCGGACACACTAGATTTCGCGCGATGCAAGACCGCCGGTCGCGCGCGTCCGGAGCGGAGATCGCGCTGCTGGCTCTCCTCGCGGGATGGGCGCTGTTTCCGATCGTCCTGCTCCTGCTGCGGGCAACCCATCTGCACGCCATCTTCACCGGTGCCGACGGCCTGATCGGCGCCGACGGCGTGCTCGGCGCCGACCAGTTGCAGTACCTGGCCTGGGCCCGCGACGCCGGCAGCCACGTCCTGGCCTCGGATCTGTTCACGCTCGCTCCCAGCGGTCACGTCTACCTGGAGCCGCTGTTCCTCGTCTCGGGCCTGCTCGGCCGTCTCGGCCTCAGCCTGCCGCTCGCCTACCTGCTCTGGAAGCCGGTCGCGATCGTCGCCCTGTTCATCGCCGCCGCCGGCTGGAGCTGGCGCTTCTTCGCCGACGGCGTCGCCGCGCGGGCGGCGGCGGTCGCGCTCACCCTGTTTCTGTGCACGCCGCTGGCTGCCCTGTACAGCTGGACGCAGGCCGGCTCAGCCCCGTTTCGCTTCTCGCTCTACCTGCTCGGTGACGAGCTGCTGGCGGCCGGCAAGCTGTGGGGATATCTGCCCAGCGCGCTCGGGATGGCGCTCGTCCCGGCGGCGCTGCTGGCGGTCGAGCGAGCGATCGATCCCCGGGGATTCGGCCCGGCGCTCCAGCGGGCGCGTTCGATCGGTAACGCTCCCGGAGTCTGGCTGACCGCTGTCCTGGCCTCACTGGGCGCGGCCTGGCTGCACCCCTGGCAAGGGATCACGCTGATCATCATCTACGTGGGTCTGGCCGTGTGGCGCCGGCTGCGCGGGGCGCCGATGCTCGCGCTCGCGGCGATCGGCGCCGCGCTGCCGCTCGGCTACTACTTCCTGCTCAGCCACGGCGATCCCGCCTGGCAGCTGGCCTCCCGCTACGAGGTCATCCCCCGGCTTCCCGCGCTCGTGCTGCTGGCCGGCCTCGGTCCGCTGCTGCTGCTCGCCGTCTTCGGCCTGCGGCGTCCCGGCCGGGAGGTGGCTGAGCAGGTGCTCATGCTCTGGCCGCTCGCGGTGATCGTCACCTACTTTGCCAACGACGCCTTCGCCGTGCATGCGTTGCAGGGACTGAGCTTCCCGCTGGCCATCCTGATCGTGCGCGGCGGCCTGCGGCTGCGCCTCCCGGTGGCGGTCGGGGGCTTGGCGGTCGCCGTCCTCTCGGTTCCGGGACTGGCGTTCGACGCCCGCAAGATGGTCCGCACCGCGACGGGCAGCCACGTCCAGTACGTGCTGCCGCGCTCTGACGCCAGGGCGCTGGCCTGGATCAACGCCCGCCGGCCGCCCGGCGGCGTGCTCGCCCCCACTCCGTTCGCCTCGATCGTGCCCTACCGGACGGGCGAGGCGGTGTGGGTCGGCCACGGCTACTGGAGTCGTGACTACCCCCAGCGCGCCCGCCGGGCCGAGCGGCTGTTCGACGGTCGCATGAAACCGGCAGCCGCCCGGGCCTTCGTCCGCTTCACCGGCGCCGGGGTCCTGATCTCTGACTGCGCCCATCCGGCGCGGCTGGGCCGGACGCTGGCGCCGTTGATCGCAGTGAGCTTGCGCTTTGGCTGCGCCCGGGTCTACGTGCTCGCGGCTACCCGACGGTCAGCCCGCCGGTAGACAGAGCCGCGGCCGGCGCATTCATCGGGCTGCCCGCGCCGCCAGCTCGGCGATCACCCGAGAGAGCTGGCTGCCCTGCCAGGCCAGCGGGGAGCGCCCGGGCTCGTCGGTGATCAGCTGTGCCCCGGGGATCACGGCGGCATACGCCTCCCCCACCGCCCGCGGATGCTCGGGGTCGGCGTCGTCCTCGGAGACCACCACCGTGGTCGGGACGGCGATCGCGCCGAGCTCGGCGATCGCGCCGAAGGGATGCGAGCGGGGAACCGCCGCCAGCGCGTCGGCGACCGCCTCGGGGTGCTCGTGCAGGGCCAGGCGCTGGCGGATGACCGTGGTCACGGTGTCACGCATGCGCGCGGGCACGCGCGGCTCCCCGTAGGCGTGCAGGAAGCCGTCGGCGCCGCCCTCGCGCAGGCCCGCCGACAGCGCGTCCCAGCGGGCGAGGCGGGCGGGATCGTCGGCGGTCACCGGGTCAAAGGCCGGGGTGATGAGGACCAGTCCGCTGACACGCTCGGGACGATGCAGCGCCAGCCACAGCAGCGTGTGCGCTCCCATCGAAGCTCCGGCGAGAACGGCCCGGTCGACCCCGGCGCTGTCGAGCACCGCCTCGAGGTCCTGGCCGAGCGTGGCGTATCCGTAGTCCGAGCTTGTCGGGGCCGGCCGCGAGCGGCCGTGGCCGCGCGCGTCGTAGGCGATCACGCGATGCCCGGAGCGCGGCAGCGCGCTCGAGCCCATCACCACGTAGCGCCGGGTGGCGGTGAGGCCGTGCAGGAGCACGACCGGTGATCCCTCTCCGGTGTCGTCCCCGGAGAGGCGGACCCCGTCGCGGGTCAGGGTCAGCTCGGTCATGCCCGGTGTCTACCGCATCGCGTCGCGAGGACCCGAGATCACCGCCCCGGCGTGGCTAACATCGAGTTCGTGGACGTCACCCAGGACAGCTTCCCGACCGCGGTCCTGGACCGCTCTCACACCGTCCCCGTGGTGGTGGACTTCTGGGCCGAGTGGTGCGGGCCGTGCCGCCAGCTCGGGCCGGTGCTCGAGCGCGCCGTCGCCGCGCGCAACGGGCGGGTCGAGCTGGCCAAGCTCGACGTCGACTCCAATCAGGAGCTTGCGCGTGAGTACGGCATCCAGGGCATCCCCGCGGTCAAGGCGTTCCGTGACGGCGTGGTGAGCTCGGAGTTCGTCGGCGTCCAACCCCCGTTAGCGGTCGATCGCTTCCTGGACGCGCTCGTCCCGTCGCAGGCCGACGGACTGGTCGCGGCCGGTGATGAGGCCTCGCTGCGTCGCGCGGTCGAGCTCGAGCCCTCACGCGCGGACGCCGCGGTTCCCCTGGCCCGCCTCCTGCACGCCCGCGGCGAGCGCGACGAGGCCCTGGCGCTCCTGCGCGAGGTGCCCGGAAACTTCGCCGCCGACGGGCTGGCGGCCCGGATCCGGCTCGAGGCCGATCCGGCGTATGCGAGCCTGGCCGATGCCTTCACCGCCCTGGACGGCGGCGATCCCGAGCGGGGACTGGACGGTCTGATCGCCGCCCTGTCGCGCGCCGACGGCGCCAAGGACGACATCCGCCGCGTCATCGTCGGGATCCTCGACGAGCTCGGCGTCGAGCATCCGCTCGCGCGCGAGTCGCGCCGCCGGCTCGCCGCCGCGCTGTACTGACGCCACCGCACCCGGTCGGGCTCCCGCTCAGAGCGCGAGGGTCAGCTGCTGGTCGGCCGTGGGCGTCTCGAGCCCGGCGACGCGTACCCCGAGCAGCCGCACCGGGCGCGGCGGATCGAAGCGGCGCAGGAGGTCGAGCGCGACCGGTCTGACCTGGTCCGCCGTCGCGATCGGGCCGCCGAGGGTCCGGGCGCGCGTGTGGGTCGAGAAGTCGTCCAGGCGGACCTTGATGGCGATCGTGCGTCCGCGTCGCTGCTGGCGCTCGAGCGTCGCGCACAGCTCGCTGACCAGCTGCGCGAGGATCGGCTCCAGCGCCGGCAGGCCAGCCACGTCGACGTCGAAGGTCGTCTCCCGCGACTCGGAGACGACCTTGCGCTGCTCGGTCACCGGAGCGTCGTCCTCGAAGCGGGCGCGCCGGCGCAGCTCGGATCCGAGCCGGGGCCCGAAGCGAGCCGCCAGCTCCGGCGCCGGCGCCGTGGCCAGGCGCCCCAGGGTGGGAAGACCGCACGCGCGCAGGCGCTCGGCGGTCTTGGGTCCGATCCCGGGGATCAGCCCGCACGGCGCGTCGGCAAACCGCGCGCGGGCCTGCTCGCTGGTCAGGCATACGAACCCGCGGGGCTTTTCGGCGTCGGAGGCGACCTTGGACACCAGCTTGTTGGGTCCGATGCCGATCGAGGCGTGCAGCCCCGTCTGCCGCTCGATCTCGATCACCAGTCGCCGCATCTCGGCCCGCGGCGCCGGCATCCCGCTGAGGTCCAGATACGCCTCGTCGAGCCCGATCACCTCGACAGCCGGCGTGACCGCACGCACGAGTGCCATCACCTCACGCGAGGCCTCCCGGTAGTACGGGTGGTCGGGGGGCAGGTAGACGCCGTCGGGACACAGCCTTCGCGCCCGCGCCGCGGGCATCGCCGAGCCAACGCCAAAGCGCCGCGCCTCGTAGGAGGCGGTCGTGACCACGGCGCGGGGGCCGGATCCCGCGACGATCACCGGCCGCCCACGCAGCTCGGGCCGGCGGCGCAACTCGACCGAGACGTAGAAGGCGTCCATATCGAGGTGCGCGATGCAGCGGCCGGACACGCCTCCTGAGGCTAGAGATCGGCGCCGACGGTGATCAGCGGGTGTCCACCGCGCCGGCCCACCACGGTGGTGAGCCGGCACCCGAGGAGGGGCTACAGGGAGATCCAGATCGACCCGACGCCGCCGAAGCCCAGCGCGGCTGCCGTGTTCTGGTTGAGGTCCCAGTCGCGACCGGCCACGTAGGGTCCGCGATCGTCGACCGTGGCGGTGATGCTGCGGTGGCCGAAGCGGATCCGCACCTTGGTTCCGCACGGAAGGTTGCGATTGGCCACGCCGTAGGTGGCGTGAAAGCCGCAGCCGGTGCTGCCCGCATCGTTGTACCAGGAGGCGATGTCGGCGGCGAAGACGGTCACCACCCCGGCCGCGCTGCTGACCGCGGCGTTGGTGCGATCCCCGGCGAAACTGACGCGCAGCCGATGCTCAGACCCGGTCAGCGAGCCAAAGCGAGCCCGGAAGCGCCCGGTGGCGCCGGTGCGCGCGCTTCCAAGCGTCTTCCAGCCGTGGCCCTGGCGAGCCTGCACCCGGACCAGACGGCCGCCCTGCGCCGGGCTCAGGGCGCCCGACAGGATCGCCGGATGGCCAGTGAGCATGTCGAGCCGGCGCTGGGCGACGCGGAACTGCGCGGTCACCGCCACGCGCTGCGGCGGGCTCGCCCCGCCGGCGGGGACCGTCGAGCGGTTGGCCTGCACACCGCTGCTCGCGGGAACCGGACCGGAGTCGATCACCCGCAGGTAACCAGAGTGGCGCAGTCGGGTCACGAACGCGAAGTGCCCGCCGGTGGCGATCGTAGTCGCTGCGACCGGGCGCCAGTCGCCCTGCGGGCGAGAAGCGGACTCGAGCACTGCTCGGTGGCCAGCGGCCGAGGCCGGCGCGGTGCCGCGAACGGTCACCGCCTGGCCCAGCCGGACGACACGGGGCACGGCGTTCGCGCGCAGCTGAGCGCTGGATGTGGTGCGGGCGTCGGTCGTGGTGCTCAGCGCCAGTGCGCTGCAGGGCACCGCCAGCATCGTGATCGCGATCACGCTATGGATCGTGCGCGTCATGCGCGGGCTCGGTCTGGACCTCATCGGAGGACCTCCTCAGGGACATCGTTCGACCGGGTGCCTGCGTGGTTAGCTGTCGGGCTCGCAAGCACGTCTCACGCCGCCTGCGGCGGATGAGAGGTAGTCGCTACGGTCGCATCTGGGCGGTCCAGGCGCCGATTCGCCCCGGCCGGGTGCCAATCATCGGCTCCCGGCAGTGGGTCCCCCGCTCGCGCGCGCACCGGGCGCACGCGACTCGGCAGGTCGAATTTTTCAAACCGGGTGAGAGTGGCAGCGCGATCCGGCGCCTTGCGTGAGTCTCATCACACATGCCCGAGCCTGCAAGAATCACCGCGGTGACCAACGCCGACCGTCTCACCGGGCTTGACAGCTCGTTCCTGCACCTCGAGCGCGATGCCGCTCACATGCACGTCGCCGGCTGCATGGTGTTCGAGGGCACGAGCCCGGGCTACGACGAGCTTGTGGCCCAGATCGCCGCTCGCCTGCACCTGGTTCCCCGCTACCGCCAGCGCCTCGCCTTCGTCCCGCTCAACCAGGGACGGCCGGTGTGGGTCGACGATCCGCATTTCAACCCCGGCTTTCACGTCCGCCACACGGCGCTGCCCAAGCCCGGTGACGAGGATCAGCTCAAGCGACTGGCCGGCCGGGTCTTCTCCCAGGCCCTGGATCGCAGCCGGCCGCTGTGGGAGCTGTGGCTGGTCGAGGGTCTCTCCGAGGATCGCTTCGCGCTGCTCTCAAAGACCCACCATGCGCTCGTGGACGGGGTCTCCGGCGTCGACATCTTCACCGTCCTGTTCGACGCCTCACCCGAGCCGATGCCGGTCTCCCAGCCCGAGCGGGAGTGGATCGCGCGCCCGATGCCCTCCAGCGCGCAGCTGCTGGCCGACGCACTGATCGAGCGCACGACGGTCCCGGCCGAGATCGTCCGGGGGGTTCGCGCGACGCTGCGAGGCCCGCGCCACGTGGCCGGCCGGGTCGGGACCGCGCTGGCCGGCGTGGGAGCGATCGCGCGCGCCGGCCTTCAGGTCGCCCCGCCCAGCGCCTTCAACGTTCGCATCGGTCCCCACCGCCGCTTCACCTGGGTCCGGGGCGATCTGCCGGAGTTCAAGACGGTCAAGAACGCGCTCGGCGGAACCGTCAACGACGTGGTGCTGGCTGCCGTGGCCGGCGCCCTGGGTCGCTATCTGCGGAACCACGGGGAGCCCACCGAGGATCTCGTTCTGCGCGCGATGGTCCCGGTGTCGGTCCGCGCCGACGTCGAGCGCGGAGCGCTCGGTAACAAGGTCGCGGCGATGTGGGCGCCGCTCCCGGTCGGGCTCGTGGACCCGGTGCAGCGGCTGCTGACGATCAGCCGCGAGATGGAGGGGATCAAGGAGTCCGGGCAGGCGGTCGGCGCTCAGGTGCTGACCGAGCTGACCGGCTTCGCGCCGCCGACGATCATGGCCCAGGCCGCCCGGCTGCAGGCCCGGCAGCGGATGTTCAACCTCGTCGTCACCAACGTCCC
>JAABUZ0100010709.1_pt1 | contig 10130 bp, 10 predicted proteins | sample 5562091 | NCBI WGS metagenome assembly JAABUZ01 (sample SAMN12813069, study PRJNA571459) | rock metagenome | isolation source: Antarctica rocks | place: Antarctica: Victoria Land, Linnaeus Terrace sud | collected 2015-12-21 | reverse complement strand
ACCCTTCCAAACAGATGGAAACTACCCGGCTATATCACGTTCGTCCCCACCTCGACGGGCTGTTTTGGCAGACTTTCCGAACAATGTTGCTCAATCGGAACCTAACATCGAGTATCTCGTCCGGTCGGAATCTGGTGCTAGCAAAAGTGGTACCAATGAATCCTCGAGGGTATCGAAAGAGAATATGGCGCCGAGTGGATCACCAAAGGCTTCCGCCAAGGTGGGGAGTCCAATTACACCAGCAAAACGAAAGAGCGGATCCTTCATGGAAGACTTGCTTAAAACACCATCGAGAATGAGCAGTGCCTTGCGAAACGTCTGCTCTCCGAGTCCGTGGCGGACAGGCATATTCGCCTCGGCAAAACCAAAGAACACTTCATTTGACGGCCAGATATCGCCAACCCGGACGATAGACTCGTCAAATATTGAGCAGGAGCTACTGTCGCCGCAAACAAGGGCGCTCACTGATCTTTTGCAAGGGACTCTCGACCACGATGGATTTGTCTCGACAGACACGATGCTGCCATCATCACCGCCACCATTCTTCACGAGTGGAAAAATACAGTCGGACGCGTGGAGCGATCTTGTTACGTCTCCTATGAGCCCCAGCAAATCCTACAGACGCGAAGAGGAAACCATCATTGTCGACTTTGACGCATACTACGACGTGCTCAATGACGAGCTCTAGCCTGCTTCTCCCTAAAATTGCATTTGGAGTAAATAACGGTTCATACATACATGTAATGAGCACTGAATATTGCGTGCACGCCTGCACGATGTCTAGTAGAAGAGTTCTCGATGATTGTGCGTCAGCTGAATGACTTGATCAACGAGCGACATATCAATATTGCCCTCCAGGTTGATGGTCGTCAGCGTGCGCACGGACAGATCTGACTGGATCTTACCGATGATCTCCACAAACTTCCCTTCGCGCATATTGCTCTCCGAGTTGAGATGCACCTCGACGGGTCCGGACGCATCGATGGTTCCTTCTGTCCCGCGAAGCGAAATCACTTTGCCCACGATGCGCACAATCTGATCTGGGAATTGTCCGAGGAGGGCTTGGTTTACCTGTTTTGTTAGTCCTCGCCACGCTGGACGACTCACCCGTGGCGTTGGTTTATCCATGCTGACGCGCCGGATTCTCGCGAGCTGAGATTCACGTGACGCAATATCCGGTATCTCCGAGTACGTGCCCAATTCATCGTGCAGCAATCTATTTTCCAACAGCAAGTCCTCTTGTGGCTCTTTCGACTCTCTGATCAAACTAGATGCGGAGTATGATGGTATGCAGGAAAGGGTGTAGACAGTTCCATATTGCCATCGCGGCGATGGCAGCAGACTTCATATTCTAAAAAGTAAATGTTATATACCGTATATACTAGAGCCACGAACGGCGTCGGCCTAGGCCATGGCGAGACGCTGTCTTGTTCACATCTCCAATGCGCGCAGTTTCTCCCTGCATGACTGCTGCCACTCGACCCGTTCCATGCCCCAGATTCACAACCTGTCCAGTAAGTACTCGGCGCGCCACACGACGGACATCATCGACCGTGAGCGCGTCAATCTTGTCACACATTTCCTTCGTCCCGACTTTTCTTCCATGCACCTGCACCTGCCGTCCCAGATCCTCCAGCTCGACCATGCGGCTCTCCAGATTCATTAGGAGACTGCTTCGGAGCTGATTCTTGGCTCGTTGCACCTCTGAGTTTTGTAAGCATCCGCGGCCGGTCGTGAAAGTAAGGGAGAGTTCGTGGCAAATCACATCGGCAATTGCGTGAGCAGCCTCGTGCGTGCAGCTCGCACTGATTCCAAAGAGACCCGAATCGGTGTAGGAATGATTGAAGGCCAGCGCATGCTCCACCCAGCCGAACTGATTGAGAACATTTGTGAAGAGTCTCGTGTACATTCCCTTGCCAGGGCCTCCAGCGGAGAAGCTTCCACCACCGCCTAGCAGAGATTGCAAAACGGCCAGGGCGTACATGTCTGGGTCCGAGATCGCAAGCCCTTCAAATGCAATGTAAAGATGAGTGAACTCGTCTTTGCTACCTGCAGCGCGAGGAATTTCCTGTGTGCCTCCCGTGAAATGAGCTGGGGCAAAGAGTTCGGGGTTTGAGGCGGAGAAGGACAGAGGGCTGGCTACGGTCGACATGCTCTTCAGCAGGCCCGACGTCGCCGAGAGCTTTTGTGAACTTGAGGAAGTAGAGGGATAGGGACGGTACTTCATGTCGGCAAAGTAACGCTCGCCAAGCTTCACAGACTGCTCGTGTGGTATGCCTGCAAAAGCGAGCACAAGCCTTTCAGGTCTGAAGAAAAGATTGCGGTACTCATGCACCAATGCTGCAGACATATGAGGCAGCTTCTCTTCTGGGCACAGCACCGGATTCCCCAAAGTATTGTTCTTGAATGCGGCGGAGTGAATGAGCTCGGGGAGAATGAGTTCTGGTTTCTCCCATATCTGCGAGATTTCAAAGAATGCCGTATCGCGCTGGAGGTCGACCTCCTCCTCTGTAATACAAGGATCCCGCACCGCCTCCGCCAGCAGGCCAGCCATCGTCTCGAGGTCGCGATTGAAGACTGCAGACTGGTACATGATACTCTCCCGCGACGATGTGCACATGTAATTTCCCCCAAGGCTCTCCAAGCGCTCCAGCATGGCGTTGGAAGAGCGCACGGAGGTTGATTTGAACGCTAACCTGTCCAGCAGATGCGAGACGCCAGTCAGCCTCTCCGCCTCATACCTGCTCCCGGCGTCTACATAGACCCCCACGGCGGAGAAGTGCCCCGGGAGCTCCTCTGTGGCAATACGCACGCCGTTTGGCAGCGCTGTAACTTTCGTCAGACGGGCAGTGTCATTCGCCTCTGTGACCGTCGCCAGCCTCCTCCTCCCTGCTGCTGCTGCTGTGTGTGCGGCAAACACTACACCACGGCCCCTCGTGAGCCTCGGTGCTGGCCAGAGTGTGCTGCGTCGCATCGGATGCCTTATCGGTGAATCCGGCACCCACCACCACCACCAGCTTGTGGAGTGGAGAGAAGATGACAACGAGAAGACAGAAAGTCGCACAGTGGATCACGCGCTCCTCGTCGCAGACACAGGTCACCGGAGCCCGCAGCAATGCCCGCGATACGCCTCCGCCACACTCGCCCCGCTCGCAGTCCCCAGGGCTGAGGAGAGCTGTGACGAGCCTGCCTTCCGACGATGGGACCCTCTCCTCGCAGACAGCGTCGAGGCTGCGTGCGGAGTCGGCGCCTGGTCCTCAGTACACCGGGGCAGAGGGCCAGGGCTCGCTTCCCTCCATCCGAATCATCCCCTCCCTCGAACACAACTCCCCTCGGCCGCCGCTCTACTTTGCCCCCTTGGAGCGCAAGGGTAATGGCAGCAAGGTCTCGGTGGGCCGTTTCAGCGAGAAGCAAGGTAGCGAATCACGGTCCTGGATTACCTTCAAGAGCAAGGTTGTCTCACGGATGCACGCGGAGATTTGGAATGAAGGCATGCAGTGGTTCATAAAAGACTGCAAGTCATCATCAGGCACATTTCTCAACCACATCCGCCTCTCCTCTCCCGGTGCGGAGAGCCGTGCGTTCGCAGTCAAGGACGGCGATGTCATCCAGCTGGGGATTGACTTTCGCGGAGGCGCAGAAGAGATCTATCGGTGTGTCAAGATACGGTGCGAACTAAATGGGAGCTGGAAGAAAAATGTCAATCAGTTCAAGTGAGTCTTACTATGGCGGAGGGCTAATTGCAAGTGTCATTACTCACAAACACGTTCGGGAGATGTCCCTCAACAAGGGCGAGCAGTCGCTGGAATGTGCCATCTGCCTTTTGCATATATCGCCCTGCCAAGGCCTGTTTGTTGCACCGTGTTCGCATTGCTGGCATTACAAGTGCATTCGACCCATCATTGCCCAAAACTACCCCCAATTCCTCTGTCCAAACTGCCGATCCATCGCGGACTTGGAGCACGAAATTGACGAGATCCCAGAGGAAATTGACGAACCGACAACTGTTGCAGCTGCCGTCCAGCCACTCAACCCCTTGGAGACGATGCGGATTGATGATCCAAATCAGACGGAGAGCGATGACTTTGATCCCTGCGGCATGCGGATTCCCATCACGCCACGAGCGACCCAGCGCAATGACCTTCGCGATGGTCTCTTGACGCCCAAGATCACAACAGGTCCATATGTCTTTGACAACGCCTTGGCGCATACATCATCTCGATCCTTATCGGATGACGCAATCGAGCAGGCTCCCGGCCCGTCCGAAGCCATGAATGCTAGTCAAAGACAAATGGCTGTGGACTGAGAGCATGTAACCATAAATATATCAAGGCTTTGCGTTTGCGCTCTCCACAATCTCCCTGATGCTGGCGTCCAACTTCTCCTTGAACGCGACCGACGTCAGGATCCGCTGCTCGATCTCCTTTTCTGCATTCAAGTAGATATCTGTACGGTCTACTGCGCCTGCAATAAGCGTCGCAGCCTTGGACCTGTCGCGAGCGAGCAAGGAAGGGTCCCGTTCGACTTCACCGTCGACGACCCTTCGTAATCGCTCGGACAGGTCGTCATTGGCGGGGCTGCTCTCAAAAGCACCGAGCAGCTCTTTGCGTAGCGCATCGAAATGGCCTTTGCGCTTGAAGGCTGTGATGTACGCGTCTGCAGTAGGCGTCTGGTTTGTCTCCATAATCAATACAACCACGCGATGCCCAGCAGAAGGGAGAAACGGCAGCCAGCGCCGGACGTGAGTCTTGCGTCGATTCCTCGGCCGGAAGGCGAAGACGAGCCGCAAAAGGAGCGCGTTACGAAGAAGATGACCGCGCTGGCCATGCGCAGGGTGGGCCAGCAGCCGTTGGGGTCGAGCAGGAAGAAGCCACGGCCCATGAGTGCGCGCATGAGGAAACGGCAGCAGGCTCGGCTGGCTACCGGCGAGGCGTTTACGGATCAGATGGAGAGGAAGCTCGACAGGCGGAAGAGCAAGAACAAGGCGGTCAAGCAGCGTAGCTCCGACTGGGATACCATCAACGAAGCATCCCAATTGAAAGATGCATAGTCGGGTTTTTCCACGTACAGCTTCTCTCTCCCTCGGGCTCTTGTAGGTATGTAAGCTCAATGTCGCCCGGCATAATAATCACTTCCAACCCCCTGTCCATATACATTTGGGTCTGGGATATGAGCGCCCGGCATTTGACTGCTGTATGTCTGTGGAGGGGCGGCGTACTGTTGTTGTTGTTGCTGTTGCTGTGAATTGGCATACTGCTGTTGTCCATAGGCCGCCGGCCGGGAAGGCGAATTGTAGGGGTATTCATAGTTTGCTTGGGGTATGGATGCAGCCATGGTTGGGCCCGCATATTGCGGATAGTACTGCTGCTGCGGACTTATGGGGTAACCCTGGGTGGGAGAATTCTCGTATCCCTGCTGCTTGTCCTGCTTCCCCCAGGAGCAACGAATATTCCTTCCCTGCACGTGAAATCCATGCAATTGACATATCGCCATGGCTGCATTTTCATGGATATCCATCTTTATGAATGCATACCCGCGCTCAGGCTGCATTCTCACCTCCACAATATATCCAAAATTTTGAAACAATGGGACAAGATCACTTTCTGTCACGTTAATTAAGGTTCTTGTAGTAACAAACGTGTCGTGTAGGGTCCAAGATTGCCCACATAAACCGTCGTCTGCCATTGAGGGCTTTGTTGAACAACAAGCTCGTAGTTGAGATGGCTACCATGAGGACTAGCAGAGAAGTTGGGGTAGCTGTTCATCATCATCGCTTGGTTGAGGGGAGTGTGGTTCTGGCCCGCCATGGGCTGGCCTTTCTGGTTGGCCCAATTGCATCGGATGGCCCGACTACCAAGCCACTCGCCATTCATACTCGCAATTGCCCTCTCAGCGTCTCCACGCTCGCGGAAAGCAACAAATCCGTACCCACGGCTGCGCCCGGTCGTCATATCCCACATGACTCGCGCCTCGGACATACTTCCAAAGGCAGAAAAGGCCTTATTGAGAACCTCGTCATTGACTTCATTGGCTAGGTCACCGGCAAAAATATGAAAGTGCTTGCTCGTGTCTTCCTTACCTTGTTGTAGTCCTTGGTAGGCTCTGTTCACCTTTACTTCCGTCTCAAAGATCTTACGGCCGTGAAGTGTGTGCATGGCAATCTCTGCAGCGCGAGGATCATCGTATTCCACAAAGCCATAATTCATCCCACTATGCTGCAGATTCTTGTCGGGTATTATCTTTACGCTCTGTACTGCCCCTGCCACGCTGAAGATCTCGGTGAGCATGTTTTCACTTACTTTGGGATGCAGATTGCCAACGTAGAGAGATTTCTTATTCTGCTCGGATTGGCCTCCAGGGCTCATGGAGGCTGGTGCTTCCGGTCCCGCACCAACACCATGCGTCGGCGGATAGCCAGAATAGTTGAGGTGATCTGGGCTGTCTGAATTCATTGGTCTTTCCTGCTTTCTTGTCTTTGATTCGAGTTCCTATTCCTCTCTACTTTCTGAGCATTGACCTTTTGCTAGTTTATGGCTTTCCTCAAACGTCTCCAACTGCCTTCTACAATTCGTGCCCGCCGTCTTGTCTATCTACCTTGTGCCCGTGTTGATCTCACAATGTGTACTTCCCTGGTCGAAACTGGGGCGGATTGTGTTTGCTTTGCTGTCCCAGTTTGTTGTTGCGATCCAAGTTGTGCGTGTCACACGCCAGGCAGTCAGCTAGTCAGCCAGGGAGCCGATGGGCGATGGGTCAATAAGGGGTCGACGATGTGTAGTCTATGCGGACTCTACGGAGATACTATTGCTTGTCTTTGCTGAATTGCTTGCTTTCTGTGTCTCCTTCCATCGCGCCCAGCTACTCATCGCGCTGTCCCTTTGTCTCCAGGATGCAACTCTAATGACAGCACTTGCCCATCTGAGTGCTTTTGCTTCGTGAGCGCAAAAGACTCTACCTCTCGTCCTTGCTCGTTATTGACACGTGGTATTCTCGCTCATCGCACGTCCATGGCGAGCATCACCTCGAGAAGAATCCTGCAAGAGGCCAAAGAGATCGCAAACAACCCCACCGAGGCCTTCTGGGCTGCACCGACTGAGGAGAGCATCTTTGAGTGGCACTTTGTCATCCGAGGCGCCAAAGGGACGGACTTTGAAGACGGCCGCTTCCACGGACGCATCCTGCTGCCCCCCAACTACCCTCTTCGACCGCCCGCCTTCAAATTCTCACATGTGAATGGACGCTTCGAGGTCAACCGAGAGATCTGTCTGAGTATATCTCGCTTTCATGAATCCTCCTGGTCCGCCGCGTGGGGCATTCGCACAGCCATCCTGGCTCTCATTGCCTTCATGCCAACAAAGGCGGAAGGTGCAATCGGCGGGATCGACATGCAGGTGAATGCGCGCAAAGAGATATGCCGAGACTCGAGTTCCTACGTTTGTCGTACTTGTGGAAAGGCCAACATCGACCTGCTACCGTCTAAGGAGGCTATAGAATTGGCAGACACAATGAGTCAGATTCCTTCCGCCTTGTCTTTTGTCTACCAAGATTCCAAGCCTGCCGAGAAGCAAACAGAAACCGCACCCAGCGGGGATTCTACAAATACTCCTACAGCAGCAACTACGGCACCCGCTCGCGACAGCTCGCCAGATGCCACTATCCATGCCACTCCCAGCCCAACTACTCAACCCTCACCTCAAGTCGACCATGTTTCTAGATGGATTGACCGGGCAATTCTTATTCTACTTTTTGCAATCACAAGTCTCATTGTCCGGCAAATAATGTGACCTGGAAGTTGAAAGTCGTTTCTACGAGTATGATGATATTGACAAACCATGCTCCTTAGCAATTGGCGAGACGCATGTTTTTGAGACTGACGGCCTGTACGTGAGTTAAATGAGCATGCGGGTATATACCTCTTGATAGGCATGGATACAATGCTCCATAGCGCCTTCCCAAGTGAAGTCCGCAGCGCGTTCACGAGCCTTCTTGCTCATCTTTTGCCGCAAGGTTGGGTCTAGGATGAGCCTCTCAATCGCTTCCCGGTAGGTGGGCACTTGATCCTCATCATTGCGATCAACGAGGATTCCACTAAGTCCAGGGAGGATGATATCCTTCGGCCCGTCAGAATTGATGGCAACAACCGGTAGTCCTGAGGCGTGGGCCTCTGTGACGACTTGTCCAAATGTCTCGGAGACGGAAGGAAAGACAAACACGTCAGCCGAGGCATAACAACTTGCCAAATCTTCGCCCGTGCGATACCCTGTAAATGTGACAGGAAAGCCACGCAAGGCATCCTCCAACGACGGCCTGGCAGGGCCATCTCCAACAATGACAAGGTGACAGGCGGCATGGTCGAGGCCACGGTATGCCTCTACCAATACCCGTAGATTCTTTTCCCACGCCAACCTTCCAACATACAGCAGAACCACGCGATCGGATGTCGGTAGTCTCATGGAAATCCCCTCATCAAAAGATTCCGTGCTATTCCGCCTCGAGCCCTCGAGCCACCTGGAGCGCAATTTGTCGTCTTTTTTGGCGGGGTTGAAAGTCGAACAGTCTACCCCACGACTCCATACGCGGATCTTCTCCTCTCTAAAGCCCTGCTGTCGCAACGAATCCCGCGTCGATGCGCTTGGGCATAAATTGATCTCGCACGAGTCGTGCAGCGATCGCTTGACGCTCCATATTGTGGACGATGCGCATCCTAATCCATACATTGAGGCATACAGGCCTATGTTTGTGTGGAAAGACGAGATTCGCGGCGTGTTGGGAAGCAGCCACTGACAGATCCACAAAAGCTGGGGACCAAAGAGGATTGGATCGACAAAGTGCACAATGTCCGGCTTGAAGCGCAGCAGCGCATAGACGATGTTTGGCGTCGCAAAATTGAATTTCAGCTCTGGGTAGAAGAAAAGAGGAAGAGCCAGCTGTGCGCAGTGGACTGGAAACCCTTCGTATTCCCTCTATTGTCAGATTATGCAGTGTACATATTCATACAACTCCATTGTCTGGTCCAATAATGATAGCCTGGTGTCCCTTGCTTCGCAGGTAGGTCAGCAGACGCGCCAGGGTGCGGGTGACGCCGTCGAGCTTGGGGAGCTGGTTGCGTTAGTACTTGTCTTGCATGACAGGCGGCATACAAAATTTTCTGTCTGTGAGCGAAATCACACAAACGACAAACCAGTGACGATAGCTACTCTCATCTTCCCCTTCGACTCGGATGTTTAAGTTTTTCTACTTGTTTATGTACATGATGGGGTTGAAGTATATGAATTCCGGTGGGGGGCCCGGGAGCCAATCAGGAGCCGCCATGGTAGCATGCCACGTTAGCGTCGCATGTTGTCAGGAACCCACCCGACTGGCCCACGCGTCTATGGGTGCTTGGCTTCCTCTTCGGAGGGCCACCAGTCTGGTTGGAACGCGGCAAGTCCTTTCTCCTGGCCCTGGATGAGAGCTTTGAAGGCGGTGCTGGAAGAAGAAGGAGAAGGGGACTCATTCCCTGGTTTTCTAGGCTTCACTACCTCCAGCCGCACCAACGCCAGTCCAATATTTGCAATTCCAGCCAGGAAGTGCCCGGGAGGCCGTCCTGCCCCGGCAACCCGTGAGATCTCTGACTTCTCTGCATAGTAGGTGTTGTTGCTTGAGGAGGTGACAGGGGTCAACGCAGGAGGTGGCTCCATTTGCAGGTCGTAGAGCTGGACAGGTACGATGCGCTTCCTCACCACCCCCTGGTGATGTGTGCGGATGGTGAGCTCTTGGCCCACGTAGCAGCCTTTGTGGAAGTCGATGCCCGACATGTAATCCATGTTGGCTTCCATGGGCAGCGCAGCATGTCCAATAATCTCTTTTTGTCCTTCTGCGACGCCCTGCAGCATGCGTCGCATCGTGTACTCCTCAAAGCTTGCCCTCTTTACCTCAGGAGTGGCGTTCGCCGGTAGGACGACGCGAGAGCCTAGTGTGGGCGTTCGAGGATCGACGCATCCAATATGGTCGGCCTCAGGATGTGACTCGTCCCACAGCGCATGCACCCCATACTCCTGCGCATCCACCCTTCGAATCTCAAACTTGGAGCGCAGCTGGAATATGCGTAGGTACTTGTAGGCATCTTCGACGACAGTGCGGTCGCACTCCAG
>JAABUZ0100003240.1_pt1 | contig 10130 bp, 10 predicted proteins | sample 5562091 | NCBI WGS metagenome assembly JAABUZ01 (sample SAMN12813069, study PRJNA571459) | rock metagenome | isolation source: Antarctica rocks | place: Antarctica: Victoria Land, Linnaeus Terrace sud | collected 2015-12-21 | reverse complement strand
GAGGGTTTGGGCCGCTGTAAAGGCGCTCCCCACGACGAGGATGAGGACGAGCGGCGCGATGGCGTAGCGTTTCATACTATCCATAACGAACGAGGCGGCGGGACGGTAACGATTACTCTTGTATTGGTAAGACACCATGCACAGTCACTATAGTCTCCCCGCGCGCGTCACGGATAATCCGTGTCACGCCGCGACCGGCGGCAACGGCGCTTGCGCTCCTCCACGCCACTCATACTTGATGAAATACCGCGACAAAAGGCTGTTTCAGTGTGCGCGCCCTCTATCTTAACCACATATTAACCATAAACGCGCGATCTTAACCAATAGTTAACGGAAAAGTTAACGAGATTTTAACCAACGAGTGCTATCATTGGTGAGCGTCTCCAGCAACTTATACGATACGTCCTGAGAGATCGTCGATCGTAGGGGTGAGCAGGACGCGTGAAAGGATGAGAGTGTGTGCGGTCGAGCGGTGTGGAGGGCTACCGCGAAGCACGGCGTTCTGGGATACTAAAGGGAGACGTCTCGCGCGTCGTCCTCATATGCTTCCCCAGCGCACTCCTCCCGAACGGTCAAACTGTCGACGCCCGACGTTTATAGACGTGTGGCGCCGTTCATTATCCGTTTGGGGGATTGCTCGGCTGTACCGTGGCGCGTACATCTACGGAATACGTAAGTATGCGCTGAGGTATGACCTGAAGATCCGACAGCCACACTACGAATTGTTTATATAGCCTTTATCGTGAAAATCGAGGCATCGACGATGATGACTGTAACGCTGTCCGCCCTCTTTTCAGTCCAGCGGCTTGGTACCGTGATGGCCCCTGAGTCGCACGCGTCGTATGAAGTCGAGGGTGTGCTCAACCCGGCCGGCGCGATCGGGCCGGACGGTCACTACTACCTGTTCCCGCGCCTCGTCGCGGACGGGAATTACTCGCGCGTTGGCCTGGCGCGCGTGCTGCGCGACGCCGACGGCCGTCCGGCCGGGGCCGAGCGTCTGGGGATCGCCCTGGAGCCCGAGGCGCCCTATGAGATTATCCGCTCGGGTGTCGGGGGCTGCGAGGATCCGCGCGTGACCTATCTGCCGCGTTTCGGCGTCTACGTGATGGCCTACACCGCCCTCGGTCCAACGGGGCCGCACGTGGCCCTGGCCTCGTCGCGCGACTTGCGCGCGTGGACCCGCCTTGGGTTGGTCGAGTTCGCGGCCGAGCACGGCGACGATTTCAACTTGTACGCCAACAAAGACGCCATGCTCCTGCCGGAACCGGTCCACGCCCCCAATGGGGAGCTTGCGCTGGCCATGCTCCATCGTCCCATGTACGAAACGTGGTCGGGCTTCGACGGCGGCGGTTCGATCCCCATGCCGCCTCCCAACGGGGTTGACGACGACCGGCCGAGTATATGGATCTCCTATTGCCCTCTGAACGGCCTTGGATGGCTCGATGGTGGGGAGGAGGGGCCGCCTCACTTCGCACAGCACAACCTGCTCGCGCTCCCCCAGGCGGCGTGGGAGGCCTATCGCATCGGGGGCGGCACGGTCCCGCTGGCAACTAACGAGGGCTGGCTGACGTTCTATCACGGCGTCGAGTTGTACCCCGACGGGGGACGTTGTTATCGGACGGGCGCGCTGCTGCTCGACCGCGACGACCCGCGCCACGTCCTCGCGCGCTCGGCCGAACCGGTCTTTGGACCCGAGACCTCCGAGGAGCGCGTGGGTGTGGTGAGCAACGTCGTGTTCCCGACGGCGATCGAGGAGCGCGATGGCGGCCTCGACGTCTACTATGGGATGGCTGACAGTCGCGTCGGCGTCGCGCACCTCACGTCGCGCGAGGACGATGCCGCCGACCGCGCCGCGTAGCCGTTCAACCGCGCTCGACGCGTCGAGGATGTCGAGTCTCCGATCACGGACAATCAGGGGCGCCGTTTTGGCGGGGACTGTAAGACGCGCGCGACCTGGTCGCGGGTCGGGAGAGGGATCGGCGGGGTAGAGCCACCGCGGAACCCCTGACCGGTTAGAAAGGGCCGGAGCGCCGTCGCCGCGTCGCCGACACAGGCAAAGGGCTCGACCTCCAGCGTGATATTGTCGGCCGGGTCGTCGCGGGCCAGCGCCCGGCCGAGCGCGCGATGCTTGCACTCGGCCTCCAGGATGCGGATAGCCAGCACCGCCAGGTCGGTACGGCCCAGGATACCGAGATTGTCGATCGCCGCGAGGTAGGCGCCGACGAGGACCGTCTCGATCAGATCGAACACCTGTAGGAACAGGCCCGACCGGCTCGTGTAGCCCAGGCGCGTGAAGGTCGCGGCGGGGAAGTAGAAGGATGCGGCCGTCGTGCGCGCCCCGGCGCTGTGCAGCAGGCGCGTGTGCTCGCGCTCCTCGGCCAGGATCGACTGCAAGTAGACGGTGTTGCGCGCGCTGTTTCGCCCCGGCGACGGGGGTGAGGTCGACGCGTCGTCGACGACCGCCCGGGTCGTCAGGCCGGTGTAGTAGAAGGTGATGGCTATCCGCTCGGCCAGCAGGACCGTGTCGAGGATCTGTTGGGCGTCTTCGCGGCACTGCTTGGGCGGCGGTTGCGTCGCCGCGCGCCCCGTGGACGGCGTCGCGATCAGCGCTGCGGCCGCCCCGGCCGCGGCTCGCAGCGCCCGTCGACGCGTCGCCGTCGCGCGCGGGCGGCCCCGCAAGGATTCGTCTCTAGCCATTGCCGCCTCCTTGCAAGAACCGCCGGACGAGATGGGTCGGATACCTCCCGACGACGCGCCGTGTCCGCGCCGGTGTTGGCAGGGGGACCGGCGGCGTCGGCCGTCCCGAGAACCCCACGCCCGCCTGTCCGGTCAGGAAGGGGCGCAGCGCCCGCGCCGCCTCCGCGACGGAACTGATCGGCGGGATCTCGGTCGCGAGGTTCACGACCGCGTCGACGCCGCCGATGACGCGCCCGAGCACGCGATGTTCGGCCTCGACGCCCATGATCTGCGCGATCGTCGTGGCGATGTCGGGCCGGCCCAACCGCAGACAGATGCCCGCCCCCGCGGCATAGCCGCCCACCAACGCCGTCTCCAGGATGTCGAGACGGCCCAGGACGCTGTTCGGTTGGGTCGATGCGCCTAGCCCGTCGAAGGTTCCGGCCGGAAAGCAGAACCGCGTGTAGGGCGAGACCGCGCTTGCCTGTTCCAGCGCCGCCGCGTGCTTGACCTCGGCGTCCAGCGCGGCTTGCATATACTTCACGTTCGACGGGTCGCCGCCAGGCGGCAGACCGGGGTTGTTGGGGTCGGCGGACGGGCCGCCCAAACGCGGGTCGTGCATGACCGCGGGCGTCGTGAGGACGGTGTAGTAGAAGGTGATGGCCAGGCGTTCCGCCGTCAGGGCGGTGTTGAGGATATCCTGAATTTCGTCCGCGGCCGACCGTGGCGGCTGACCCGCGGCCTCGGCCCGTCCGCCCAGCAACAGGCCCGCCCCGATGGCCGCCCCGGCGGCCAGAGCGCCGCGCCGCGACCGTGAAACCCCCGTGCGGGATATCCTCTCAATCTCTTCCTGACGCGCGTCTGTATGGGTCATGAGCGCCTTCTAAGGGTATAGGGGGCGTATGCGGCCTATGATCCGACGCTACATGCCGCCCATCGTGTGTGTGCCGCTACCGTACCACAGATCGCGGTAGGCCGCCATGAGCCCTTGCTTCGCGCGACTGTCCCTTGATGATGGAGAGCGCGAGGGCTTTTAGCTCCGGGTGTGAGCCCTTTGCCAGCTCCAGTGTGGCCGCGTCGATGGCCATTTGATGGTGCGGCGTCATGTCGTCGACGAACGCCTTATCGAAGGGGTTGGCCGTCTTGAGGGTGGTGATGTCATGCGCCATAGTCATGCCGCTCATGCTCATCTTCATGCCGGGCAGCATCGGCATGTTGGCTATGCTGGGCGTGGCGGAGTTGCCGTACCACGTCTTACGCCATGTCTTCATCTGGCTAATCTCGCTATTTTGATCCGCGATGATGGACCGCGCCAAACTCTTGATCTGAGGGTGCTGTGCCCGCGTGAGCGCGACCCGCGCCATGGCCACGGCGCCCTGGTGGTGCGGCGCCATCATGTCGATGAACTGTTGGTCGAATGGGGCCGCCGTGGCCTGGGCGTGGGCGGCGGGCCGCGCCGCCGAGGCGGGGGCAGTCCGGGGGGCCAGCGCGGTAATGAACAGGCTCAGCGCGAGGGCCGCGCCGACGGGCCGCGCGGCGCGGCGGACAAGCGTCATCTTCATCCTATTTTCTCCTATGTGTCTATCTGTTCCGGTGGCCGTAAGAGGATCGCGCATAGAGGGCGCGAGCATCGACCGCGTCCAGGCCCTCTCACAACAAGTACACCCGGAGAATCGCTCGGCGTCGGCGGGAAGATGGCGCGTAGCCGGACGTGCCCGCGCCGCGCGTGCGACGATAGAGATATGACGCATGGAGAGGCACCTGTGCGGCCGCCCCGGATACCCCGGATGCTCCGTGCGGCGTCTTGGGCGAGGAGACGTGCGCGGATCGGTCGGGCATGATTCCATCCATCAAGGGACAAGTCATCGCGCAGCCGGGACACGCCGTCGCCGGGGGGACCAGCATGGACATGTCGCTTGAGATAGCGCCGCCCGGCGCGGCCATACTCTGGCTAGCCGTACCGTCCATGGGCATGTAGCCCATCAATGGGTGATGCAGCGCCAGCAGCACGACAAGCAGCGTGGCGAGCCCTGTCACCGCACGGCGGCCGCGTGTCCGTCCCTGTCTCATTCCATCATCCTGTGTATAGGCCCACTACAGCCGAAACGTGTAGGACGCCGTGATGACCGTCGCCCGTGTCGCGCGCACGCGCCCTGGCGCAAAGGCCTCGGATGACTCCGTGAGATAGTAGGGGGTTAGTCGAACTCTATAGAAGGAGAAGCCGATAAACTGGCCGCCTGGAACCTGGATCGTCGTCGCATAGGACATCCCTCCTCCGACGCACGGTTTGCTGGCCGCGCCCGGCATCATCGCGCTCCCGCAGAATTGTGTGTCGTTGGGTACACCGTGCGGGTAATTGACCGCGAACGTCTCACGGGCCGGCACGACGCCGTTCAGCCGCAAGCGGAAGGTGATGGGGACCGTCGGCGTGGGATAGACGACACCGATCGCCGTCGCCCGCGTGAACACCGCATCGTCGAGCATGATGGTGTGGCTGCTTTGTGCGGGGCCGAACGGCCCGGCGAAGCGGACGATACTGATGGGCGTTGCCACCCCGACCGGTACGGTAAGGCGCTGTACGAAAGTCGCGCCGGCGCGACAGGGCGTGACCAATCCTTGGCCGCGTCCGCGCCCGCAAAACACCAATTCGAGCGGGTTCCGCGTCGCGCCGATGAACACGGAGAACGTGTCGGTCGCCGGGACCGGCCGCGTGAGCGTGAGGGTGACTGTCACCGGCACGAGCGCGGCGGCCTGTGTTCGCGCGGGCAGGCCCGGCCATACCGCGCCCAGCGTCGCGGCGAGCGTCGCCATTGCTCGATGTCCGGCGTGTGATCTTTTTCCCATAGGATCATCCCTCTCGCTAGTCACTGTCCCCACAGGATATATACCAGCACATTGCGGACCGTTCACGGGTGGTCCTGGCCGGCGTGTGTCTCATGTCCTGCCGTGTACGTCGCCGGGGTCGCGGCATCGAGCGCCGACGGCGCGTGTCCGGCGTGTCCGGCGTGAGCGCCCTGGTCCATCGCCGCGTGGTCGTGCGCGGCCATGTCCTCCGCGGGCGCGCCCATCATGCGCAACATGGCCGGGCCGCCCGTGCGCAGGAAGCGCACGACCATGATGGCCGCGAGCGCCAGGAAGATGACATTGAGCGCGCTGGTGTAGTTCAGGCTCGGCCCCTGGGTAATGACCCCTACGGCGCGGTTGGTGGGGATGATACCCAACGCGCCGAACACCGCTTCGACGACGTAGCCGGCGGCGGCCATGGTCACGTAGAACGTGCCCAGGATGTAGAGGGCGACCTTGCCGCCGTAGTAGCGGCGGTAGATGTCCAGCACCGGCAGCACGATCAGGTCCGCGAAGATGAAGCTGACCACGCCGCCGAAGCTGATTCCGCCGCGCCAGAGGACCGCCGCGAGCGGCACGTTGCTGACCGAGCAGACGAAGCTCACGATGGCGACGAGCGGACCGACGAGCGGTCCCTCGATTTTGGCCAGCGTTGGGTGCCCGGTCAGGAAAAAGCCCTGCCAGAAGCCGTTGGGGACCCACGCGGCCAGCGCCCCGGCGATGAGGAAGCCGAGTACGATGTCGGTCCAGACCGAGGCCCAGTCCATCACGAAGAGGTGGCTGACGGCGGTGAAGCCGCGTCCACTGAACAGACGCGACCCGAAGGACCCGTCGCCCTCGACGCTCATGTCCATCGCGGCGTGGCCTTCCATGCGGCCCAGCGCCCCGCGCTCGGCCTGCTCGCGCGCCATTTGCGTCAAGCGAGGCGTCAGCGTGACACGAAAGATCAGCGCGATGAGGATGACCATGACGATGCCGCCCAGGAACTCCGAGGCGGTGAACTGCCAGCCCATCAGCACGACCAGGATGATGCCCAACTCGATCACGAGGTTGGTCGAGGCCATCTCGAACACCATCGCCGCGGTGAAGCTCCCACCCTTGCGGAAGACACTGCGCGCGAGGGCGACGGCGGCATAGGAACAGGAGCTGGAGGCGATGCCGAACAGCGTCGCCAGGGTGAGGCTGCGGGGTGAGTCGTCGCCGAGCAGCTTCGCCATGGTCTTGTGCGAGACGAGCGCCTGCACGACGCCGGAGAGGGCGAAGCCGAGCACGAGCGGCCACAGCACGTCCCAGAACATAGCGAACGCGGTCAGGAGCGCCTGGCCGACGGCGGCGATGAGTATATCCATAATGGTCGGGGTCCTCGGCGATGTGATACCGCTGTTGTCCAGCGAGGCGCGCGCATCTACGGCCCGCGCCTCATCCTATGTCCCTACCGCGCTACGGCGTGACGGGGTAGCCCTCCTCGTCCATCGCGGCCTCGATCTGCTGACGCGAGACACGCGCGGGGTCGTAGCTGACCTGGACGGTTTTCGACGGGATCTCGACGTGGACGCTCCGCACGCCGGGCAGGGCGCCGACAGCCCCCTCGACGGCGCGCTGGCAGTGCTCACACGAAATGTCCGGGGCGGTGAGGGTTGTGGTCTCCATGTGTCTGTCTCCTTAAATAAACGGCGTGAACGGCGTGAACGGCGTGAACGGTGGATGATGTTACAAACGGACGCGGTTGAGGCGCAGGCTGTTGGTCACGACGGTGACGGAACTGAGCGCCATGGCGGCGGCGGCCCAGATCGGGTTGAGCAGGCCGAAGGCGGCGGCCGGGATCAGGACCACGTTGTAGGCGAAGGCCCAGAACAGGTTTTGCCGGATGACGCGCATCACGGCGCGCGAGAGGGCGAAGGCGCGGGGCAGGGCGCGCAGGTCGCCGCCCACGAGCGTGATGCCGGCCGCGGCCATCGCGGCGTCGGCCCCGCCGCCCATCACTACGCCGACGTCGGCCCGCGCCAGCGCAGGCGCGTCGTTCACGCTGTCGCCGACCATGGCCACGCGCCGCCCCGTGCCCTGCAAGCGCGCCACCTCGGCGTCCTTCTCGGCGGGACGTACCTCGGCCAGGACCCTATCCGGATCGATCCCAACCTGGCGCGCGACGGCCTCGGCGGCGCGCCGGTTGTCTCCGGTGAGCAGCGTCGGCTCCAGCCGCAGCCGCTTCAGCGCGGCCACCGCCTCCATCGCGCCACTCTTGATCGCGTCGGCCACGGCGACGACGCCCGCCACCTGGCCGTCGACGACGACGGGCAGCGCCGTCTTACCCTCCGCCTCCAGGCGATCCAGGGTCGGGGCGACCCCCTCGACCGCGACGCCGCGCTCGACGAGCAGGCGTCGGCTGCCCACCAGGACGGCGCGCCCCTCGACCGTGCCCTCGATGCCGCCCCCGACCGTGGCGCGGAAGCTGGAGGGCAAGGCCGATAGGAGCAGTCCGCGCGCGTCGGCGGCGCGCGCGACGGCCTGGCCCAGCGGGTGCTCGCTCGCGCGCTCCAGGCCCGCCGCCAGCCGCAGCACGCCGTCGGCCGACCACCCCTCCAGGGGCGCGACGTCGGTGACGGTCGGCTTGCCGGTCGTCACCGTCCCGGTCTTGTCGAGCACGACATCGGTCAGTCGGCCGATGCGCTCCAGGCTCTCGCCCCCCTTGATGAGGATGCCCAGGCGCGCGCCGCGCCCGCTGCCGACCATGATCGCCGTCGGCGTGGCCAGGCCCAGGGCGCAGGGGCAGGCGATCACCAGCACCGCGACGGCCGCGACCATGGCCGCCGTCGCGGCGTGCCCCGTGAGCAGCCAGCCGGCGAAGGTCAGGACGGCGAGACCCAGGACCACGGGGACGAAGACGGCCGAGATGGCGTCGGCCAGGCGCTGCACGGGGGCCTTGGAGCCCTGCGCCTGCTCGACCAGGCGGATGATCCCGGCCAGGGCCGTGTCGCGGCCCACGCGCGTGGCGCGCAGCCGCAGCAGCCCAGCCCCGTTGAGCGTGCCGCCCGTCACCGGGTCGCCCGGCCCCTTCTCGACGGGCAGGCTCTCGCCGGTCAGCATCGCCTCGTCGGCCGTCGAGCCCCCGTCGAGCACCGTCCCATCGACCGGGATGGTCTCGCCCGGGCGCACCACCAGGACGTCCCCGACGACGCCTTCCAGTGGCAGGTCGCGCTCGGTCCCGTTGCGGACGACATGCGCCGTGCGCGGTTGCAGGCCGGCCAGCGCCGTGATCGCCGCGGTGGCGCGGCCCTTCGCCGCCGCTTCGAGGTATTTGCCGACGTAGATGAGCGTCACGATCAGCGCCGCCGTGTCGAAGTAGGTGGCCTGTCCGGGCAGGGCGACGGTGGCGACGAGGCTGTAGATGAAGGCCACGGACGAGCCGAGCGAGACAAGGGTGTCCATGTTCGCCGTCAGATGGCGCGCGTTGCGCAGCGCGCCGCGGTGGAAGGTCCAGCCCACGCCGAGCCAGACCGGCAGCGTTAAGGCGGCGAGCAGGTCGTTGTGGCTTTGCATGCTTGGCCAGTTCATCAGGCCGGGGACCATGGCCAGGGCGAGGACAAGCGCGGAGAGGACCGCGCCTGCCGCTAGGGTGAGACGGCGGCGATGCAGGTCGGCGCGGCGCGCGGCGCGCGGCCGTGGCATCGGCGTCGTCGGCGGCGCTTTGCTGTACGACGGGCGCGGCGCCGTAGCCCGCGGCCTCCACCGCCGCGATCAGGTCGGCTGTCGTGGCCGCGTTGGGATCGTAGGTGACGCTCGCCCGTTCGGTAGCGAGGTTCACGGACGCGTCGGCCACGCCGGGGACACGCTTGAGTTTGCGCTCGACGCGGGCGACGCACGAGGCGCACGTCATCCCGCCGATAGTGAAATCGGCCTCGGCAGTCGTAGGCGTCCCTGCTCCGCGATCCGCTTGCTCTGTCGCCAGAGATTGTGCGTGTCTGGTCTCTTCCGTGATCATGGTCTTGTCCTATTCGCGCGCTGTCGTCGGCGTGGCGGGTGCGACGGCCGTGGCGGGCCGGCAGCACCCGGAGTCGGCCTCGCCCTCCCCGACCGCGCCCGCCCGAGGGGCATCGTCGAGCGCGACACCATGGCGTCCGTCGGTGAGGCTCTTGTTGAACTTGAGCGCGCCCATCAGTTCGTCGATGATCTCCTCGCCCATGCCGTCCTTGATAGCGTCGGAGACGCAGGTGGAGAGGTGGTTGCGCAGGAAGATCTGCTGGACCTTCTCCAGGCTGGCCTGCACGGCGGAGAGTTGCTTCATCAGGTCGACGCAGTAGGCCTCGTCGTCGACCATGCGGCGCACGCCCTCCAGGTGCCCCGCCGCGATCTTGAGGCGCAACGCCGCCTCCTTCTTGTATTCCGGTGTCACAGGCTCTCCCTCACGCCCTCATCGTCTGTGCTCCATGCTTCCATAGAGTATCTATACGGACACTATAGCACCCCACCAGGGGTGGGGTCAAGGGGCGATCAGGATGCCTGTAGGGCCTCGTGTCCGCAATATATGCTTAAGCGAACAGGTACACATATAGGAGGGCGCTACGTCGTCCTCATCGCGATCGGCGTCGTGGCCTCTATCGGCTTATGACCGC
>JAABUZ0100010708.1_pt1 | contig 10131 bp, 10 predicted proteins | sample 5562091 | NCBI WGS metagenome assembly JAABUZ01 (sample SAMN12813069, study PRJNA571459) | rock metagenome | isolation source: Antarctica rocks | place: Antarctica: Victoria Land, Linnaeus Terrace sud | collected 2015-12-21 | reverse complement strand
GAGCGGTCCAGCTGGCCTCGGCAACGGCGGTGAGGGCTCCTGCCCAGCGGTGGGCGCCGTAGGCCTTAGCCCAGCTAGGGCAGTCGGGGTCGGTCCGCCAAGCCAGCATCAGGGCGGTTCCCGGGGCACTGGTAGCCCTGGTAGGCCCGGCACCACCACCGGGCCACCCTTTTGTGGTCGATGCGCGGCGCGGAGCGCCGTCCTCGCTCCCCGTAGGGGGTCTTGTCGGGTTGGTTTTGGTGGAAACCCTTTTCTCAGCTGACGCTGAGGGGGGAAAAAGACCACTACGTGGAGGGGTGCCATCTGGTGTCTGACCTGCAGTGCTGCATACCGGGTTGTCCACAGGGTGGGTGCTGGTGTGGTGCAGGGCGTACACGGCGGTCCAGCCGCGGGCTTTGTCGCCGCGGTCGGCGGAGTCCAGCCGTTCCAGGAGGGTGCGTTGGCGGCCTTGCTGGACTTCGGTGGCGAGCCCGACGAGGCGCAGGAAGGTGCGGGCGCGGGTGATGGTGCGTTCGCCGAGTCCGGTGGCGGCGGTGATGCCGCGCTCACTGCCGGTTTTGCCGAGCAGGGGCCAGCTGTTGCGGCCGGTGGTGTAGTCGGCGGCCTGGGCGTGGGCGGCGGCCACGCCCAGGACAGCACGCAGGGAGATACCACCGCCGGTGGTGGCGACGAGGCGGTGGCGCACCAGCAGGTAGTGCTGCTTGTAGACCAGTTCGACGTGGGCCACCCAGCGCTCGGCGGACCACCAACACGGCACCCGGGCATAGAGCCCGGGCGCCACCGGGCGGCGCAACGGCGGCCGGACCGGAAACGGGCGGCAGCCATCATGGCGCCTTGGTGGACGCGACTCGGCGCCAGCACCACGATGGAGGGGCTGTTGCCGCCGCTCGGCGCTAGGCGGTGGGGTGGGTGCGGTGCGGTGGCGCACCGGGGGGGTCACCGCGGGGTGCGGCGCCGGCCACGCGCAATCAGCGAGGTGCAGTCACGAGGGCGCACCGAAGACACGGCGGGTCCCGCGTGGCCACCCCAGCAGGGGGGCGGTGTAATGTCGACTCCAGTTCCGTTAACGAAGCCCTGCACTCAAACCACCGGCCAAAGTGACTTCAGAGTGTGGGGCTTCGTGCTGTCCGGGGTCCGTCGGCTGGCGGACCCGGTGGTGCGGTTCTAGGCGGCCGTGCCCGTTCCGGGCAGCGGCTCAGCAGCCGGGGGCGGCGGGGGAGCCCACCATGGGTGACCGTTCTCGTCGACCTCGTCAGCCTCGATCAAATGGGACAGATACGTCCCGAGGCTCATCCCGCACGAGTACGCGGCAGTACGCATCTTCTCGTAGTGCTCACGCGGCACGTACCCGTAGAGCTTGACGCGGTTCTGCGACTGCGCAACCGGCTGCCGTTCGCGGGGCTGCGGTGTTCCAGTTCGAGACATACCAACACTCTGGCAGCACTCGACGCCGGAGTCGGCGATCAATCACGGTGTGTCGCTCAACTTTTTCCAGCCTGGCGCTCAGGCAGGAAAGCGGAGACGCTGGCGAAAATCCCACCACCGGCTTCAGGCGAGGACGGTGATCGGTGGCAAGGCAGCGCGCAGCGGTGGCGCGGCAGCAGGTGGTGCACCGGGCCGGGCCCACCGGTGCGGTGGGTGTTAGCGGCCGTAGCCGCGGTTCTGGTTTCGGGTGGGTTGCACGGTGGGGGCGGCGCTGGAGGCGCGGGGGCGCTTGGTGGGTGCCCGTCGTGGTGCCGGCGGTGGGGTGGTGCGGCGTTGGTAGTCGCTCAGGGCGGCGAGGTTGTCGACGAGGCGTTGATGACGGCCGGCGCGCTGGTCAGGCTCGGCGAGGTGGCCCAGCAGCTGCGCCCCGACCGGATCGGGTTCACCTTCGGGGTAGGCCTTGGCGTGGGGGAGCGCGGTGAGGTGCTCACGGTAGGCGCGGGCCATGTCACCGATGGCGTGCATCGAAAACTTCTGGTGCCACTGCCGGTAGTCGCGTCGGGCTTGTTGCCCGGACTCGAAGTCCGCCTCGAGCTTGCTCCACTGGCTCAGCTGGGTTTCCGCGGTGCGCACCTCCTGGGTCCATCGGGCGTGGTCGGTCAGGAGGCCACCGTGGCGCGCGGTGAGCACCTCGTTCAGGACGGTGCCGAAGGGGCGCATCGACCCGTGCTGGTCGGTGATCGCCACCCCCAACTGGTGGCCGAGGTGTTCGGCCACCTGGTGGTAGCGGTCCTGGGCGCGCCCGCGCCGCAACCGGCCCGCGGTGTCCGCCACCTGCCGTACCTCGGCCAGCTGGCCCAGCGCCACCGACACCTCGCCCCGGACGTGGGCGGTAGCGGCGGTGACCCGGGGGGTCATGACAGCCAGGCGGGCCCGGTCCTGGCGCAGCGCCTCCTGGATGAAGTCCACGGGTTGGTTACCGGCCTGCACCCAGTCCTGCTCAAGCTGGGCCCGCCCCACCTGATACCAGTGCCGGTCATTGGCGGCTTCGACCCGGCTGGTGAACTCGGCCTCGGTGTCCACCACCGGCAACGGCTCCAACACCTGGGACAACACCCGCCAGGCGAGTTTCTTGTCCAACTGCGACGCTTTGAACCACACCTGCTCCCCCCGCTGGTCGGCGTGCGCGGCAACGGGGACGGCGAACCGGTACCCGGACACCGTCCCCGTGCTCGCCTGGTTCACCGCGAAGTCGATGCCCCGATCGGTGAGTTCGGCTTCGAAGGCGTCGCGGCCGCGGCCGGCGGCGGTGTTCGCCGCCGCCAACACCTGCCCCGCCAACGCGACCCGCGGTGCCTGCCGCCCCGCCTCCTCATACATGCGGAACTCCCCGGCCCGCACCTGGGTGATGGGAGTGCGTTCCGAGGACACCCCGCGCCGCAGCGGGGCTTGTGTCAACCCGAGTTCGGTTTCCAGGGCGCGGCGGGCGTCCTGGGTGGTGCGGTAGTCGTGCCGCCCGAGCCACACCCGCCCGTCGTGCGCCACCCGCGACAGGGCGAGGTGGATGTGGTCATCGGCGTGCCGCACCGCCACCCACGGGTGCTGGTCGAAACCCAACCGCTCCGCGAAGGCTTGCGCGGCATCAGCCCACTCCGCATCCGACAAACGGCGGTCTTCGGGGGCGGTGCGCAGCGAGCACTGCCACACCGGGCGGGCCACATCATCCCGGCCCTTGTAGGCGCGGCGCATGTTCGCCACCCATTGCCCGGGTTTGGTGGGGTCGGTCACGGGGATGGAGCCGGCGATGACCATCCCCGCCACCCGCTCGTTGTAGGCGTGCTCGTTGTGCCGCCCCGGGCCGTGCAGATACACCCCCAGTGCCCCCGCATCCTTGCCGCGGGTGATGGAGGCGATCACCGCGTACTCATCGCCTCGAGCCGGGAATCCAGCTCCGCGATCGTGGCCCGCGTCTGGTCGATCACCGCCACCATCTGCGCCATCGCCCCCGCGTCCAGGCCGCTGTTGCGGGCCTCGATGTGGGCCAGGCGGGTCACCTGGTTCAGGTTCGACCCCACCCGTACCAACTGCTGGGACAGCTCTCGCACCACCGAGTCGTTGAGCACGATCCGCGCTCCTGGGCCTGCTGCGGACTCCGGGTCGTCGCTGTCGGGCGGAACGTCTGCCCCCTGGCGGCGGGTCAGCTCCGCGGCCACCACCGACCGCACCCACGCTCCCACCTGCCCCCGCCGATCCGCCGCCGCCGCCCGCCGCCACCCCAGGTGCTCCAGTTCCGTGAGGCGCACCGCCACCACCCGGTGCCGCTTCGCCAGCGCCGCATCCACCTCCGCCGCACCCTCGCCGCGGGGGTCCCGGGCCCGGCGCCGGGCCGCGCGGGACCGTCGTCCACCACCCGCGGTGGGGGAGTCCGGGGCCGCCTCCGCGCCCGGGTCCACCGGGCCCGGGGCGTCGACCGACGGGTCGGCGGCGGCCCGGTCCCCGGCGTGCTGGGGGTCGTCGGTCACGACGCACCGTCCTTTCCCTGTCGGCGAGCCCCGCGAGCCCGCAGGCTTCTCTCCGCACCCGCAGCGCAGCGAGGACGCGGCGAGGGCGACTGGCCGTAACGCGTTAGCGTTACGCTAGTCATACCTCGCACTGGTTTCGGCGGGGGGTCGTAGCCCAGCGTAGCCGCGAGGAACGAGCGGCGGAAGAGGCAGGCCCAGACACGACCCCCCACCGAAACCAGGTGGGCGGTGCGGGGGGCGGTCGTCGCCGGTGAGGTCAGGTTCGCAGGCGCCCCCGGCGCCGAAGAAACGACCAGCCGCGACGCCGCACACCGCACCACCCACAGCGACCCGCAGGGTCGTAAACCGGCGCCCGCGCCGGTGCCCTAAACCTGAGCAACCGCGATCCTGGTACGCCGCGACCGAGCTAGCTCATGCCCTCGACGGCGTGGTCAGTCGTGACTACGGATGACGCGTAGCGCCGGACGTTGCGGAGGGCTGACCGTTGACTGCTGTCCGTCCAGCGCGGTAACAGTGAGGCCAAAGACGTAGCCGGTGAGGTCGGCATCGGTCCACCCGAACCGCGCGGCAATGTCGGCGGCCGTGGTGCCCCGCTGGCGCAACGCTCGTAGCACTTTGCCCAACACCTGCGATGTCTCGCGCGGCGTGGTGGCATCAGGTTCACCGCGTCGGTAGCCACGCTTGCTGAGCTCGATGCACAGCGTCCGGTAGCCCCACTCGGTGAGCAGGTTGAGTTCGTTGAGGCGGTGTGTCAAGGCCATCGCCGCCACCCGCCATCGCGTCTTGGCACGCAGCACCTGCTCGATCGAAGCGCCACGCAGGTTCGCGGCATAGACGCTCCCCCGAGGCATGAGTAGGGCGCTAGCGAACCGATGTGCCTCGTACTCTGCAGTGCGACCCTGCGGCTCGCCGTGCTCGCAATGCAACGTCAGATGCCCCAGCTCGTGCGCGGCATCGAACCGCAGCCGCTCCGCGGACTTACTGGTGTCGAGAAACATGTACGGGGTACCGCGCCAGTAGAAGCTGAACGCGTCGACGCTCTTCGTATCCGGCGCCAAGCTCAACACCCGCACACCATGCAACTCCAACAACGGCAACAACTGCGGGATCGGCCGCTCCCCCAACTCCCAGCGGGCCCGGACACTATCCGCCGCCGTTTCCGGGTCCCACCCGGGCAGCGTCGGGACTTCCGGCGGCGGCAGCTGAAATTGCGTCTCGAGCCACTCCATCAACTCGATACCGAGCCGGCCCGCCGCCAACGCGGTGTCCCGCTCCCCGGCGGTCATCTTCGACATAGCCCGGAAGCTCACCGACGATGTCGGCAGCGGGTCGAGCTCGTCGCTGACGAAAAACGACGGAAGTACACCTAAAACCTGACCCAGCTGCTGCTGCTGCACGCCCGACGGTTCGGCCTCACCGCGTTCCCACCGCTGCAGCGTCCGCACTCCCACCCCCAGATCACCGGCTAACCGGGTGCGGGTCAGACCGCGGCGACGCCGCGCCAGCTCCAAGCGCGACGGCCAGAACAGCAGGGCGCCGTCGTTCGTCACCGGTCCAAAACAGGGACGTCGATATCCCCGTCACCGAGATCGAAGTCCCCGTCACCGATGTCACCGGTACGCAACGGTGGGATCAGAATCCGCTCGATGAAAGGCCGAGGAAACCCCGCTACGTCCCGACCTTCGGGTCGGGAAAGCTCGATCCGTACCTCTCCCCCGGCGGGACACAGCAACAGCAGCCACACCTCCCGCACGGGTGACGTTGGCGCAGGACTTGTAAACGGGAACACTTCCGGAGCGATCTTGTCGAAGGTGTAGCCCAGCTCGGAGACAACCCCATCAAGCAGCCGCGGACCGCGGTTGAACTTCGTGGTCACCACCGCCTCTGCACCCGGGAGACCGGTGGACTCGTTGCCAGTCGCGACCACAACCACGACGGTGCCATCCGGACTCACCGACCGCGCGACACCATCGGTGTCGTCGCAGTTCCACCCCTTCTCCACCCCCACACGCCGCAGCCCGGCCGTCGCCTCGGCGTAGAACACCCGCCCCCGCTCGTTCCTCGGGTGAAACGGAGTCACCACCCTCGACAACCCAGACGCCGGCAAGACCACCCGACCATGCAAGTCCGCCACCGACAGACCGAACCGCGCTAACCGAGCATCAACGTCACCAACACCGATCGGGACCGCACCGGGCATCGCCATGAGACCTCCAACTATGTATGGCTGAAAACCCTACCTCATATGAGGGCGCGAAAGCAGCCACACACTGTCATCGGCGCATCCGCCATGTCGTCGGCCATTCCCCATACTTCCAACTGGTCCCAGCCGCCCTCGCTGCTACCGGCAGAACCGCCTGCACCACCGTAAGTACCTTCGCCACCTCACTCGCCATGAGCAATCTGTCTCGATGCAGCGGGAGTACTGAGAAGACGTCGCGCACCAAGCCCATGAACACCGACGAACGCAGCGCCTCGTCAACGGTGTCCAACTCCCGGGTCAGAACCCCAGCGGCGGCGAGGGACGACAGCTCCTCAAGTTCGAGGTCAAGTTTGCTCAGCAGATCCCGCAAGAACTGCTGTCTCGTACGCGAGGGATAAACCGCCGCCGGCAGGGAGAGATTCACCGGCCCGTCAGGAATGGTCCGGAGGGCAGCCGGCCACTCGGCCGGCGACGAAACGTTCACGTCGTCAAACACGACCTCCACCATCTGCAGCAGCAACTGGTGCAACCGACCGACGCGACGAGCAGCCAGTCTTCGCACGGGCGCGAATTGCCGTTGCCGCTCCCAGACAGCACTGGCATCCACCAGGGCCGCAGCCGTAGCCGTTGAGATCACACCGATCCAAATGGAGGTCCAGGTTGTGTTGGCGGAAACCGAAGCCAGGAACCCCGCCACCAGCGCAATCACGACCAGCAGCACCGACGGAACCCAGCGCAAGTTCGGTCGCCAAGCCCAACGATCCCGAACGCGACCGCGCTCGCCGGTCACTGCCCACTCGTTGTATCGGAGGCCGCAGACTCTGCGAGCTGCTCCTGTAGCTGCCTGATGTAGGACGTCAGCTGGGCGTTGATCCGTGCGGCCGGGACGTCTTGTTCGACCGCCCGCCTGGCCATCACCACGCCGGGTGAGCGGCGGGTGCGGAACAGCAAGTCCAGCCCTGCTACCGCTTCGTTGGTGATGGCTCCGGCGAGGTGGTCCCGGCGCAGCCCGGCCAGACGTGCGGCCATGGTGTCCACCGGTGTCGTCCGGATCAGTCGGTAGATGTCCCCGGCGTCCTTGTCTTTCTGCCGGTCCAGGCGAGCACCCGCGACGCGCTCCTGCAGCTTGATCACCTTCGCCACCAGCAACGCACCGACCCCAGCTACGGCCACCGCGGCGCTGCGGGTGTCACCCGGTGCGAGACCCTGCACCGTGAGGACCTGCCGGTCGACCAGGGCGGCCTCGAGGCCGCGGGTCTGCATCGCCGCGGTCTTTCCGTGCGCCCCGAGTCGAGCACCCCGGGTCTTGCCCGGGGCCGGGAGGGCACCGAGCGGGATGATCAGGTCGACGGGCACCGAGAACTCCGCTGCACCGACCGTGGTGGTCTTCATCCAGGTTCCCGGATCGACCCCGCCGTGGGCGTTGATGCGCAACGCGAAACCAGCCGCAGCCATGACCTCGCCCAGCAAGGGCCGCTCAGCGGCGAGGAGCGGGCCCGGGTCCAGGGCAACGTCACCGTCGCGGGTGAAGGGAGCCACCGACAGGCCAGCGTCCCCGGTCTGCAGGTACACCGCCTGCGCACCCACAATGACCACCGCCGACCGGTAGTCCCCCAGAGCGCCCAGCGCATCGAGCAGCACGCTCCGCGCGGCGACATAAATCGGGTCGGTGGGCATCTCGGTCACCGGTACACCTGGCCCCTGTGCTCCATGCAGTCGGTGTTCTTCCGCCGCCACCGGCCTTCGTCGGCGCCCATCCACTCCAGCAGCGCCTGCCCCTCGGCCGGCATCCGCCCACTGCCGGTGAGGCAGTCCAACACCACCTGGCTGGGTGCGGCGACCCGGACCCCCTCCTCGAACACCGACCGGTCGACCGCGATGTAGTCATAAGGGGTGAGCAGGACGACGTCGGCGCCCTCATCGGTGGGCAGCAACCCCAAAGCCCGTGCCGTGGCGGCCGGGTCCTCCACATACACCGCGAGCTGGCTGGTCGCCGCGATCGGCGCCCGCTGCGCAGCAGCGAAAGACCCCGTCACCGCCCGGTAGATCGTCGCCGGGTCGGAAAGCAACCTGCGGACCACCTCACGGGCCCCTTGACCCGAGATGAAGCCGTGCGCCTCGTTCGTGCCGAACACCTGATACCACTCGGCCCGCACGCGGAGTAGGTTCTGCCAGTCCACACCCACCACCAGACCCCGCTCCCCGCGCTCCACCAGCGCCTCCCGGTCGAGCATGCTCAGCAGCCGAGACACATACGGCACGCTCACCCCGGCGAACTCCGCCACCGCACTGGCTGTGTAGGGGGGTGCCACGTCAACGAGGAACCGCACCACCCGACCGGCCCCGGCCCCCCGCAACGACAACGACGCGCGGCGGGCCGGAGCCGGGTCACGCTCCGCGCCGGAAACCCGAATGAACAGGGCCGGCTCAGCCAACCGCAGGTGCACATTCCCCGTCAGGTCCAGATACCCCACCCCGGCTCCATCCAGCAAGGACCGGGTGCGGGCACTCAACCACGGGGCGAACACCACACCCGCCGCGGTCCGGCCCAGCTGATCCACGGCCCGCCGCAACCGCCCCACCACCAGCTCCACATCCCGCGGCGCAAACCCGGACTTAGCCTCCACCAGCAGCGTCGCCCCCTGACCCCCCGGGGCACCGACGTGCACCAGCGCGTCCACCAACCCCCCTCCGAGCCGGCGCTCACCACCCGCAGACTCGACCACCCGCCAGCTCAACCACCCATCCGGTAGGACGCCCTTCAGCGCGCGGACACCCTCCGCCACCAAACGATCCTCGCGAGCCACCCCCCCAGATTACACATAACAACCTGTTTGCACGAAGTGGTTAAGGGGCTAGATTTATGCAATGCACGGGATAGGGGCAGGCACCGTGACCGCGGCGTACCAAGGTGCCGGTAAGAATGCGGTCACCAGCCCAACCGCGGCGACCCGCTTTCCGGTGAACGGACAGACATGCCTTCTCGCGTGAAGCCCACCATCGCTACCCCGGGCATCAGCCAGGCGCAGCAACAGATCGAGCCCGTCCTCGGCCGCCGTGTCGCCAAGCGGACGCGGGCGTGTGAGAACGGCGAGCTGTATGTCGAGCCGGGGTGGGCCGGCGTCGGTGCCTGGCTGATCGACGCCGCGGTCATCGCACTCGCCGCCACCGTGGCGGCCGGTGGCCTCTATGCGGCGCGGACCGCCGGCCCCCTGGTCGACGACGCCACCCGAAGATCTGCCCAAATCGAGGCCCTCGCGGCCGGGATCGGGGTGCTGGTCGTGGCGCCATTGATCTACGGGCTGTTCTATGCCTCCGGACGAGTGCTGGGCGGGTGGCTCACCGGCACCCGGCTCATTCGGTTGCGCGACAGCGGCCGCATCGGTTTCCCGGCCAGCTGTTGGGCAATGTTCGCTCGGACACTCGGCATCGGCGTGCTGGTGATCAGCGCCCTCCTCGCTGAAGCAGGAGCCGTTGACGTCTCCTTACACCGCGTCTCCCGCTCCGAGAGCGACACCGCCCGGCTACAGGCTGCCGGGTTCTCCCGACTACCCGATCGCTCTCCCTAAACCGCCGATCGTGATCTGGCTTCGCATCGACATCATCGCGGCGCGCTGTCACACACGTCGTCACATCGCTTCAGTCATCATCCCCGCATGATCGAACGGTGACTCATCACCAGTGATCTCGCGATCGGACTAAGAACCCTTGTGGGGCGGCCACCCGCGGCCGGAGTGACCACCAGCGCCCGTCCCACCCCCACCGGCCCGATCCACCGGCCCGGCCGCAGCGGGGGCTGGGATCGAGAGGGATAGTCGCCGCCACGAAGAGTGGGAGGGGTGGGATGGACGGCAGCGTGCGGGTGGTGCGGCGGTACATGAAGATGGTGGCGGCCACGATCAGCGGCAGCGGATGACGCCGACCGCCTGGGCTGCGGCTGGTTTTGCCGAGCACGGGTGCCAGCATGGGTCGCCGCCTTCG
>JAABUZ0100010707.1_pt1 | contig 10131 bp, 7 predicted proteins | sample 5562091 | NCBI WGS metagenome assembly JAABUZ01 (sample SAMN12813069, study PRJNA571459) | rock metagenome | isolation source: Antarctica rocks | place: Antarctica: Victoria Land, Linnaeus Terrace sud | collected 2015-12-21 | reverse complement strand
GCTCCGCACCCCTCCCCGTCTTTTTCCGCAACTGACGCAACTGACTAGAACCAGCGCGTCATGACCGTCTTCTGCTCGGTGTAGAAGGCGATGGCGTCGCGCCCGTGGGCGTGAAGGTCGCCGAAGAATGAGTCCTTCCAACCGGTGAACGAGAAGAAGGCCATCGGCGCGGCCACGCCGATGTTGACCCCCACCATGCCCGCCTCGACGCGGTACTTGTACTCGCGCACGGCCTTGCCGTTGGTGGTGAAGATGGAGGTGGCGTTGCCGTAGCGGCTGGCGTTGACGATGTCCACCGCGTGGTCGAAGTTGTCCGTCCGCACCAGAGAGAGCACCGGCCCGAAGATCTCCTCGCGCGCGATCTCCATATCGGGCGTGACGTTGTCGAAGATGGTGGGGCCGATGAAACAGCCCTCGCCATCGCCCAGGGGGTCGGCGCCGCGCCCGTCCAGCAGCAAGGTCGCGCCCTCGGCCAACCCGCGCTCGATCCAGCCGGTCACTTTGGCCTGCTGCGTCGAGGAGATCACCGGCCCCACGTCGACGGTCTCGTCGCGGCCGTCGCCCACGTGCAACGCCTCGGCCGAGGCGAGCAACCCGTCCCGGAGTGATTCGTAGACGTCGCCGACCGCCACCACCACGCTGCCAGCCAGGCAGCGCTGGCCCGCGGCGCCGAAGGACGAACTCATGATCGCGTTGAGCGTCGGCTCCAGCTCGGCGTCGGGCATCACCACCATGTGGTTCTTGGCCCCGCCCAGCGCCTGCACGCGCTTGCCGTTGGCGGCGGCGCGGCTGTAGACGTACTTGGCCGTGGCGGCCGACCCGACGAACGAGACGCCGTTGACGCCCGGATGGTCCAGCAGACTGTTGACGACCTCGCGGCTGCCGTTGACCAAATTGACCACGCCGGGCGGGAAGCCCACCGTCTCCAGCAACTCGAACAGGCGCATCTGGCTCAGCGGTACCTGCTCCGAGGGCTTGAGCACGAAGGTGTTGCCGCAGGCCACGGCGAAGGGCATGAACCACAGCGGCACCATGGAAGGGAAGTTGTAGGGGGTGATGGCGCAGAACACCCCAATGGGCTGGCGGATGGTCTCGCAGTCGATGCCACGCGAGACATCCTCCAGGGTCTGGCCCATCATCAGGCTGGGGATGCCCGTGGCCACCTCGACCATCTCGATGCCGCGCCGCACCTCCAGCCGTGCGTCGGGCAGCGCCTTGCCCACCTCGGAGGTCAGAATCTGGGCCAACTCCTCGACGTGCTCCTCCATCACGGCCTTGACGCGGAAGAAATAGCGGGCGCGCTCCAGCGGCGGGGTCTTGCGCCAGGCCGGGAAGGCGGCGCGGGCGGCCTGCACGGCGCGGTCCACGTCCGAGGCCGTGGAGTAGGGGACCTGCGCCAGCATCTCGCCCGTGGCCGGGTTGCGCACCGCGCCCCACTCCGATGTATCGGAGTCGATCCACGCGCCATTGACGTAGTTTTGCAAACGGCGGGCAGCGGTCTGGTTGGTCGACGTCGATTGCGCCTCGGTTGTCGTCATCAAGTTTTCTCCTCAATTAGTAGGTTGCTGCTGGTCGTCTCGCGCCTGTTCTGGCGCATGGGCGCTCGCTACGACTCCGGCGCTTCAATCGGATAATCGGAATCCAGCAGATCGCGCTGCGTCGGCGCGATGATGGCGCGCCTGAACAGGGCTCTCAGCTCATCCTCGTCGTCGGTACCAGCGATCACCGCCTCTACCTCGGGCGCTATACTCTTGAATCGGCCCTCGATCAGCTCCCTCATGTTCTGGCGTCGTGTGCGGAGCGTGGCCTCCAGATCGGGCCTGCCTACCACTATCGGTTGCATCACAAATGTGGCGGCGCCGCCTCTATCATCGAGCGGCGCGAGGTCGCTCTCCGTCTGCGCCGTCAGTGCTCGGCTGAAGAGCGCGTCCAGTGCGTCGTCGGTTTCGGCGCTTTTATCGATAGCGTCCTCTACTTCGGGTAACACGCGCCCAAAGCGGGCCGTAACGAGCTTCCTGATATCCTCTTGTCTGACTTCTATCTCGCGCCGGCTGGCCCACGTCAAGTGCGATAGATCGACCGTCATGGTGTCTCCTCCTTGCTCCTCTCCTTGTTGCTGCTCTAATTGTAGCCGCAAAGCCGCGCGCTCTTCAACGCCGGCCGGCAGGTACGTGGTGACCACGTCGGCCAGCAGGTCCGCCGTGGTCGGGTCGAACAGGCGCATGAAGTCGGCGAAGCGAGCCTGCAGCACCTGCTTCATCAGTTGGTCGTAGGAGGTCCTGACCATCAGCCCTTCACATCCCACCGGGGCGAGTCAAGAATGCGATTGCACAACCAGGGATTATGCAAGAACCCCAACCTTGCTGGCGGGCAGCGCCTTCCAGGTGCAGGAGCATCGGTCATTCCCCAAGCCGTGCCAAGGCGTCGAGATCGGCCGTGCGCTGCTTTGCGCGCCTGTCATAGCTGGCTTGGTTCTTGGCGCATACCAGTGAGTAGGGGCGACCCTTGCGCTCGGTGATAACATCAAGATCACAACCGTTTGCTCTAATCGACCCCTCTACGTGCTGACGGTCGGATTCCGCCGCCTTGAACGTCCACGTCTCTCGGCCGGGATCGGCCAGGAACTGACTGAGCAACGTGCAGCGTGGGCAGCGACAGGTGAGTATGCTCGCCCGCGTCCAGTCGCGTGGCGGCTCCAGAGGTTGGGCGATGCGTGATCGCAGGTGCTCCACGCAGACGCCGCGCAAACGACGAACGGCTGGCAAGTTCCGGCTTCCTGTCTGTTCGTTCAGGCTGAGCAGCGCGGGGATGAGGATCGCGTCCACATCGTACGTCTTGGGCCACGCCAGCATATAGTCCGCCACAGCATCCGCCAGGCTAGCGTCGATGCCTCCCAGGGCGGTGAACGTATCGACGACGATGGCCTCGTCGACCATCTGGGTTCGCCACATGATCGCTAGATCCGGCGCGCGTGCCGGGTCGCCAGGCAGAAGTGATATGAAGGTAGTAGCGGCGGGTCGTAGGTCCAGCGCGCCACCATCGGCAAAAGCTGCAACCGCGGCGCGGGCCAGCAAGTCGGCGCACGCGCCGAGCGCGTACTGCGCATTGGCGGCAATGATCCGGTCGAGCAATGCGGCCGTCCGCTCCGGTCGTAAGAGTCTTGTGGCCAGGAGCACAGCCTCATTATCGTCCCTCCCGTACACCCCCGCCGCGGTGAGCGTATCCAGAAAGGCATCGATGCTATCGGCGTCATGCAGACGGGTCGACAACCTCAGCATTGTTGCGGCATCGCCCGGTGACCCGTGCTGGTAGGAATACCGGTGTTGCCTGGGCCACTGGCGCAGCATATGCCCGGAAAGCTCGTGCGCCTGCTGCCATACAGCCGGCGCGGAGTCTTCGTCGCTCTCCTCCCACCTCCCGGTCAACTCGGCTAGATAGGGTAAGGTCGTTCGCAAACCGGCCTGTGCCAGGACCGCGAGCCACCGCCGCCGCGGCCAGATCACCAACGCCGCGCGACGGTACGTGCGCGCGAACGAGGAACCCTCGTTGCCGGTCGCCTCCTCAAAGTACAACTCGTCGGCTTCCATCTCTGCCAGGGCATCGGGCGGGCACAACTCATCGTCCTCGAAGGGCAGGGCGCTCAGCTCCATCTGGCCACCATCTGGACGATGCCAGTTGGAGAGGGTCGCCGTGCGCTCAGACACCTCGACGATCTCGTACTCGCCCTCCTCCTCATCGGACCGCCCGCGCCAGCGCGAGGGGTAGCCTCCTGTATGCTCGGCGACACCGCTTTCCTCGATAGACACCAGTACCAGGTGCATAGCGCAGTCCGCTTCGTGCGCCGCCGCGGCAAGCACCGCCGACACGGCGGCATCAGCCCCTTTCAGGGCGGCGAACGAGAGTTCCGCCGGTGTGTAGGCGTGCTCAAGCGGGTAGATCAGCTTCTCGGGTGAGTCATCGCCAGATAAACCCTTGCTCTGTGCCCACTGCTGTAGCGCCATCGCGCTACGGGCCTGCTCGCTCTCGTAGCTCGGCGGCTGGGGCGCGTGGTTTGTTCCTTGGCGGTCGTCACTGCGACGCAGCAGATTATAGACGAGCGTCAGTCGGCACCCCGAGGTGACTGGAAGTACCTCATGCAGACAGTCCGCATAAAAGGCGGCGAAGGACACGTCCGACGGATCTGAGCACCGCAAATCCAGCGTTATGTCCCGGTCCTTGTGCCGCAGGACGAGCTCACCGCCAGTATAGAGAGAGGGCAGGACGATGACCAGCGTGGCGAACATGCCGGGAGCTTTCTCGGTATCGCGATGGCTGACGAAGAAGCTGCCCTGATCGTAGACGAGGAGCTTATAGAGTTCTGCCTCTACCGGACCACTCACCCCCAGACCCTCGGCGGCGCGCGCCACAATGGCATCGAGACTTCGTCCCCAGTGGCGGCCCTGAAGACGGATCTGATCCGCTCTGATCTGCCACACCCGCCGCACCTCAGTGTCGACCACGGTTTCCTCACCGCGTCCATAAGGAGCACGTTCGGCCATGGCGATAAGCTGTGCAGCCTGGGATGGCAGGAGCGGTAGGGCGATGACGCCGACACCGTCCACCTCTAAACCCGGCGCGTAGACGTCGGTCGTCCCCGTGGCATAGAAGTCGCCAGGTCGCAGAACCGTGCGCAGAATCTCGGCAAGCTCAGTCGTCAGGGCTGACATCCAATCTCCTCCTTCTTGAACCTGAACTCTATCGGACAATGGACCGATTCCTGTCGGCCGACCGAGATTTCAGCAAGCGTAACCCACTACATACACGCCGGGCGTGCCTAACGGCGTTCATTCGTCGGACGATGGCGCCCTCTCTGCCGGCGCTGTTATAGTGGCCCGCGCGGAAGACTGGCACGTATCGCAACCGTCCTCGCCGAGAAGTATATCCGCGCAATGGTGTCTCCTCCTTGCCCCTCCATCGCTTGTAATCTGTAGCCGAGTACCCTGCATGGAAAGGGTTGGTAGACAAATAACTTTCTCTATGAACCCTCCTACCTATGCCAACCTGATTAGTGAGCAGGCTCCAACAGGTCGCTCTCCGTCGAGGCCATACCAGCGCGTATCAAAAAGGCGTCGAGCGCCTCATCGGTTTCAGCACTCTTGTCGATGGCTGCCTCTACGTCCGGTGACACGCGCCCGAAGCGGGCCTGTACTAGCTTTCTGATATCGTCGCATCTTGTCTCGATCTCGACTCGGCTTCTCCAAGTCAGTCCTGATAGGTCCATCATTGTCGCTTCGCCTCCTTGTCCCTCCAATTGTAGCCGGAATTCTGTGCGATCTTCAACGCCCGCTGGCAAATAGGTCTCGACTACGTCAGCCAACAAGTCTGCCTCGGCCGGGCTAACTTCCCCAATTCGTGCCGCGGCAAGTAGTTGTTGTAGGCAATCTACGTATAGTGCCGCCCTTTTTGCTCCGCGCAGCCCCCGGCCCATGATGGCCGCCAGCGCGGCGGCCAGGACATTGCCCGTCTGGAGGTAGGCGTAGGGCTCGAGGCGCGGCAGGCTGATCTGTAAGTAGCGGAAGGTGACGACGGTGTGGCCGAACAAGGTCTCCTCGTAGGTCTCGTAGGCGAGGCCGTCGGGCGCGCCGTAAAAGAGCAGCGCGACGGGGATGACCGGCTTGTCCTCGCGCTGTACAAGGGCGATGTAGTAGCGCCACATGCGGCGGGGAAAGTCCTCCTCCTCGCGTTCGCGCTGGATTTCCACGTGGACGACCACGACCCTGGGCTCCCCGGACAGGGTGTGCACCTCCGCCACGATGTCGGCGACCAGCAGCTTGCCCTGCGGGATATCCGAGAACGTCTCCACGTCGCGGAACGTGACGCCCGCATCCAGGTCTAGTCCCGCCGCCGTCGTCGGGTCGAACAGGCGCATAAAATCGGCGAAGCGCGCCTGCAGCACTTGCTTCATCAGCTGGTCGTAGGAGGTCCTGGCCATCAGCCGTTACCTCCCTCGCTTCACCGTGTCTTGTCGGATCGAGATCTCTGTCAGCGTCAAGTGCTGCTTCACCAAAGAAGCTATCTCCTCGATTGACCTTGTACCATCCACCTCAAGAACCGTGAGCCCCGCCCCTATGGCCTGCTCTCGTACATACTCGGCGAGCAGTATGTCGCGCGCGATCAAATTATCCAATGCACGCTCGGGATTGCTGGTGTCCGCGAACGCACCAGCGTCACGCTGGAGCCGCACCTTGCGGCAGAATGGGGCCGTTGGAATAAGCCAGATGGCATGATAACGGCCGGGGATAATTGGTCGAACGCAATGGGGGAATAGTCCAGGTCCTTCGGCCAGGATGCCGACGTTTGACGGTAAAGCAAACAGGTCATCGACGACCAGTCGAAAGCGTTCTGTCCACATAGCGATGACCTGCCGCGCCATCTCCTCGACGGGGCGAAGTAGCCACCGCTGGTCCATCGTCAGGGCAAGGAACGAGGCGTAGGCCGGGTACTCTGCCGCGTTCGTCATCCGATGCGCCACATGCTCCGGCTCATGACGATCGAAGTCATAGACGGTCAGGCCTTGAGTGGCAGCAAGCAGGCGTGCAATGGTAGACTTACCGGTTGCTGGTGAGCCGCCAATCCATACGACGTGCGAGAGGTCGTACTTCAATCGGTCGTCGTTGTACTGCGCCGGGAGACAACCCACTCATCACTCCTTTAATCTAACCAGTGTGTTCCACTGTGGTCATGTCACGCGGCTGTGAATAGGCGCAACAAAACATCGTAGCACAAGGCCCGCAAGCGATTGATGAGCCATCCGACCGCAGTCGGTCCATGGCGGACTGGCCCCCGATCAGCTTCGCTTTGCGGACTGGCCCCCGACCGGTCGCGGCCGGTCCCGGTCCAGCGCGGTGATTTGCCATGCGACCGCAGTCGCAGGCCTGCGGCATCTTTCCTGCTTACTTGTGTCCTCCCACGTGCTCAGGGCCGATGGCTTGCACGAACTCCGGCCAGTCCAGGGGCTGCGGCAACTCCTTGACCATCGTATTCCAGGTGATGGGGCCCTGGCCCGCGCGCCGGGCCGCGCTCTCCACCGGGACCATGGTGATGCAGTCGGTCACCGGGCAGACCAGCGAGCACAGGTCGCAGCCCACGCAGTCGGCCTCGCGCACGGTGGGCTGCAGCACGTTGAGGCGGCGGCCCTGGCCCGCTATGCCAGGGTGATAGCCATTGGTGTGGGCCGGGGCATGGCTGTTACCCGTCCCGTGGCGGGCGCCGAGGGCAGGGACGGCGGCGGCAGCGGCGGCGGGCAGCAGGTCGATGCACTGGTGGGCGCCGTCCTCGCAGGCGATGTAGCACATGTTGCACTGGATGCACTTGTCGGGGTCGATGCGCGCCACCGTCTTGTAGGTCAGGTCGAGCTCGCCAAAGTCGGTGAGGCGCGGCAGCGAGGCGCCGATGATCTCGCCGACCGAGGCGATGCCCTTCTCGTCGAGCCAGTTGGAGAGCCCGTCGCACAGATCCTCGATCAGGCGGAAGCCGTAGTGCATCGCCGCGGTACATACCTGCAGCGAGGTGGCTCCCAGCAGCAGGAACTCGGCGGCGTCGCGCCAGGTGGTGATGCCGCCCATGCCCGAGATGGGCAATCCACGACACTCGGGATCGTTTGCGATCTGCGAGACCAGGTGTAGCGCGATGGGCTTGACCGCGGAGCCGGCGTAGCCGCCGTGCCCGCCCTTGCCCGCGATCGAGGGACGCAACTCGAAGCTGTCCAGGTCCACGCCGATGATGCTGTTGATGGTGTTGATCAGCGAGAGCCCGTCCGCGCCGCCCTGCGCCCCGGCGCGTCCTGGGGCCAGGATATTGGTCACGTTGGGTGAGAGCTTGACGATAACCGGCGTCCTGGCGACCTCCTTGACCCACTCCGTGATCATGCAGGCGTACTCGGGCACCTGCCCCACGGCGGCGCCCATGCCGCGCTCCGACATGCCGTGTGGGCAGCCGAAGTTGAGCTCGAGCCCGTCGCAGCCGGTGTCTTCGGCGCGCTTGACGGCCTCGCGCCAGGCCTCGCGCGTCGACTCGACCATCAGGGAGACGATCACGGCGTGCCCCGGGAAGCGCCGCTTGACCTCGGCGATCTCACGCAGGTTGGTGTCCATGGGGCGGTCGCTGATCAGCTCGATGTTGTTGAGGCCGACGAGCTTGGTCCCGCCGAGGTCGAGGCCGCCGTAGCGGTTGACCACGTTCATCACGGGCGCCCCGACGGTCTTCCAGACGGCGCCGCCCCAGCCCTGCTCGAAGGCGTGCATGACCTGATAGCCCGAGTTGCTGGGCGGGCCCGAGGCCAGCCAGAAGGGGTTGGGAGAGGTGATCCCGGCATAATGCGTGGTGAGGTCGGCCATCTAGGAGACTCCTATTCGCTGCATGATCGCGCGGGCGGCGCGCTTGCCCTGCTCCACCGCGGCCACCACGGTGAGGTCGGCGCCCGTGGAAACGCAGTCGCCGCCGGCGAAGACCTTGGGGTGGGCCGTCCCGTAGCTGCCGGCGTCGACCAGCAGGCGGCCGCCGTCGTGGGCCAGGCCCAGGCTATCGAACAGGTCGGCCTCGCGCTGCTGGCCGGTGGCGTTGATGGCCACGTCCGCCTCCAGGACGAACTCCGAGCCGGCCACGGCCATGGGCCAGCGGCGGCCGGAGGCGTCGGGCTCGGTCAGGGCCATGCGCACGCACTCGATGGCGGCGAGGCGGTCGTCGGTCCCGGCGAGGTAGCGCACGGGCGCGGCCTGCCACACGAACCGGACGCCGTCGGACTTGACGAACTCGAACTCCGAGGGGTAGGCGGTCATCTCGGCGGCGGTGCGCCGATAGAGGCAGGTTACCCGTTCCGCGCCCAGGCGCACGGCAATGGTCAAAGCATCCATGCCGGTGTTGCCCGCGCCCACCACCACCACGCGCCGGCCGGTGGGGATGCCGTCGAGCGGCGCGGTGCGCACGGCGGCGATCAGGTCGAGCGCATCGTAGACGCCGGGCAGGTCGCTGCCCGGCACGGGCGGCGCGTAGACGTGCGCGCCGGCGCCAATGCCCAGGAACACGGCGTCGAAGCCCTCGACCAGTTCGTCGATGCCCACGTCCCCGCCCACGGTGACGCCCTGCTGGAACCGCACGCCCAGGTCGGCGACCATGTCGATCTCGTGGCGGATCACCGCGACCGGCTCGCGCAGCGGGATGATGCCGTAGGTGGCCAGGCCACCGGGCACGCTCTGGCGGTCGAACACGGTGACGGCGTAGCCCGCCCGCGCCAGCTCCGCCGCGCAGGAGAGTCCCGCCGGCCCGGCTCCCACCACGGCGACGCCGTAGCCGTTGGGTGCGGCCGGCTCGAACAGGCGGATACCGCGCGCCATCACATAGTCGGTGGCGTGGCGCTGCAGGCGGCCGATGTCGATCGGGCGATCGACGTCGTTGCGCACGCAGGCGCCAGCGCACAGCTCCTCGACCGGGCAGACGCGGGCACAGCTGGCGCCCAGGATATTGGCCTCCAGGATTACGCGCGCCGAGCCCTTGAGGTTGCCGCTGGAGATTTTCTTGATGAAGCCGGGGATGTCGATCCCAGTAGGGCAGGCTTTGATGCAGGGCGCGTCGTAACAAAAGAGGCAGCGGTTGGCCTCGACCAGAGCCTCGTCGGATCCCAGCGGAGGCAGCCGCTCGGCGAAGCGCGCCGCCAGGTCCGGCGGGGACAGGGCCTGCACGGGTAGGGGAACGAACGTCACGATAGGCTCCTTAACAACGGTCTAACAACGCCTGCGACCGCGGTCGCATGGCAAACCAACGCCGACTCAAGGGCCTGCGAGTGCAGTCGCATAGCAAACCAACGCCGACTGCGGTCGGGTGAGGAACGAAGACACGCTGACCTACGGTAATGGTTGGTTGTAGGACGAAGGCTACATCGGTCCGGCAGATTGGCGCGGTGGGCGATAGCGTTGGACATCGAGCGACCGATGGGTGTCTGACTTTCATAGTAGTCCCCCATGGACGCTGCGGCGGCCACCCCCGCCGATGAAAAGGGGCCTTTTTCATACCAGTCCCCCATGGCCCCGGCGGGGGCCACCCCCGCGGATGAAAAGAGGCTCGAAGTAGTGTACGCTAGGGGGCGATGGCCCTGGC